>Ga0307982_1000689_pt1 | contig 26766 bp, 35 predicted proteins | sample OrgLakmetagen989_FD_201847 | JGI IMG/M metagenome (GOLD analysis project Ga0307982, IMG submission 201847) | Saline water microbial communities from Organic Lake, Antarctica - #989 | ecosystem: Environmental > Aquatic > Non-marine Saline and Alkaline > Saline | place: Antarctica: Organic Lake...
TACCACTTTATCGCGCCTTTATATAACCTCTTTTATCGCTCTTTGCCCCCCCTCCTCCTCCTCCTCCTCCTCCTCTTCCTGCACACTATTACCACCACGATTCTCAGGTGCGTGAAAACCCTGTAGCCGCACCTTCCATTGGGGACGGGGGCACCAACCGACGAGCAGCGCAGTGGGCCAACGGCCAATCGGTGGAGGGCATGGACCCTTCCAGGTAAAGGAGAGGGGCAAAAGTTCGATGATATAAGAGTGAGTTATACGTTCCTTAATAGCACAGAAAAACACCAAGAAATAGCCGAAATTCTGAGACGGCAATTTCTGCGCATTTGAACCACCAGGGGAAAAAGAGCCGAGCCCAAGCGATTGAGTTTGCGGAGCATCCGAACTCCATTAGCGAAAAGCTGGGCAATGACCCGACAAGTGCATCCTACGTTCGCCCTGATGCACGCTCCCACTACTGGCAGTGGCGGAGAAGGCGGAGATGGTGGAATAGGAGGTGAAGGTGGGATGGTGGTTCGGAAGGGCAAACGGGTGCGATTGATGGCTCCCTTAATGAACAAACCCTTAGCCGCCCGGCTCCTGAACCGAGAACAGCACAACAACGACCGCTTAGCGCGGGTCGATTTGAGCAATTATCCCGCCGGGAGTGCAATGCGCGCTGGCTTGCCGCCATCCATGGCTGATTTACTGGCTAGGTTGAGCCACGACTTGGTGGAAGTGGGGGACAAAAAGAAGAAGCCAATCGGAGGCGGTGGAGGTGGTGGTAGTTTTGGGCAAGAAAGAGACGTCAACAGTCAAAAAGAAGAAGAAGAAGAAGAAGGGGGTGCCTTGAGGTACATTCCAGTCGGAGACACCCGAGCGAAAATCGAGTTCATCTGGCGCAAGCCGGTGAAGAAATGCGTGTTTTTGTGCGTGGACGGCTGGAACCGAGACGAAGACATGCTGCCGAACCAGGTGACCCAGTCCTACAGCGCGGTGCGGTATTTACCGGCGGGGCGGTACACTTACCGGTTCAAAGTGGACGGCCGTTACTTGTTGGACCCGCTGAGCCCGACTTCCGGCACGCTCGGTACGTGACAACAAAAGCGAGAACGAACAAAAAATCAACAGTATTGCTTTCTCATTGCGTGCACTAAATTCCTTCGGTCTTACTTCATTCTGATCTTTTGCTTGCGCGCATACGCGGGTGTGTGACTTCTACCATCTTTGCTGATTTCAACCTCTTCCTTGCATTCAACCTTTTGACTTTCTTCTCCCTGCCCTTATTTTCTTCAATTGTACAGGTTCTCCCGGTTTTCAAGACCCTTCTCTGATGCGGAACCTGGTGATCGTGGTGCCGCATTCCACAGAGCCTCATGAAGATGCCACTCGAAAACCCATCACTACCGTAGATTTACCGCAGAAATCACTGGGCGACGACGGAGCTTGGGTTCTGCGGCAAGCTTTACTGAAAAACCGATCGGTTACCGTGCTCAACTTGCAAACCAATTTCATTTCCACCGGTAAGAGTGAAATTACCTTTTTGTTTTCTTTGTCTTTTGGTGTTCGCTTTAATTTTCTTGAGAAGCACACGTGTGAGAAAATAAGAGAAAGAGCAGCATTTAAAGTTGAGCACATCTATTGGCAAATTTATTCATAAGCATTGCATATAACTCTGAATATACTGTGTTGAATGCGCCGTTGTCACTAATATCTTTGCGTGGCGTGATGGGTGGTATTTGACAATACAAAAACATCAGACGGCGCCTGTGCGCTAGGAGGCTTATTAGCAGAACGCCCCTCCATGCTGGTGCGATTGAATTTGGGAGGCAACGGCATCGGTTACGACGGCTGCCTCGCGATTGCGCTAGGCTTGCAGAAGAACCATTCTTTGACATCGCTAGAACTGCCTCGGAATCGTGTCGGGGACGACGGTTGCGATGCCTTGGCGTCAGGTTTAGAGGGCCACCGCGCTTTACTGAATTTGGAATTGGTAAGTGAGCTTAAAAGAATTCATGGATTATTGCCGCTACATTGATTTTTAGTCCTCAAGATTATCATCATCGTATTTGTCGATATTCTTTTTTTTTCCTCTTGATGTGCCCTCTAAGTCTATTTAAATTTTTTCGTGCGTGTTCTCTTCAATACCAACAGTCCAATAACTTCGTGCATTGCGATGGCCTCGAAGATCTGTGCCGCTCTTTGGTGAAAAACAACAGCCTAGTGCGGCTAGGCCTAAACGACAATTACATTGGTTTACGAGGTATAGATGCGGCCTGCACTTTGCTGAGGTCCAACCAGCGGTTAAGAGACTTGTGCTTGAACCACAACCCGTCCATTGGGCCTCAAGGGGCCATTAAATTAGGGAGTCTGTTGGGGGACCCCGACTGCGTGTTGGAGGGTTTGGCGCTGTCCGGCTGTAGTCTGATGGACACCCCCGGGGAACCGTTGTACGCCCCCAAGGAGGGAATGCACTTGTTTGCCATTGGCATCGCCCGCAATGCGTCCTTGCGCAGGTAAGCATGAGGCGCCTGTGCTTGTATTTTTGGAGCTACTGTTTCTCCTCTCACCTCTCTCACTCCCTCCTCTAACTCTCTGAAACGGTTCTATCTTTCTTCTTTTTTTTCAACAGCTTAAGCTTAGCGTCCAACGGCATCAACAATTGGGGCGCTCGAGAATTGGCCACTGCTTTACAGGAAAACACGACGATTGTCTCGATGGACCTGGAAGGGAATCCCATGGACGATGAATGGTATTATATTGGGGGAAATTTAACAAATTTAGTAGACTGAGTTGCGCGAAAAATAGAATGGAGTAAACTGAATGGAATTTGAAATGAGTCAGTGGCAGATCGAGGCAATTAATTTATACGTGAATGAGTGCAAGCATACGTGACTACGCCAGCGGGTTATATTTCCTATGACTGCATTTTCTTTTCGCGTTTTTCTCCTCCAATGTCATCCGTCATTGAATCACTGATTCCTTCCTCGAAAATCAGGTACCAACCCGCCCACACCATGCACACCGACGCCGACCCTTCCGTGCGCTCCATCGCGTCGTCGGTGCTGCGCAACGGCGAATTGGCGGCGCATCCACCCCCACTGTGGCCCCACCCCGCAGAACCGCCAGGTACTATTTGAGGATCGACTGAGAATTAGGAAGGTAATTACTCGTGTGTGTGCATTAGCGAGAAATATTCAGAAGGCACGTTCATACATCAAAGAAAATCCAACAGAAAAATAAAAGCTTCACCTTTGAAAATAAGTATCGAACGTCAATCGACTTTTTTTTTTTTTCTCCTTCTCTTTCTTTTTTTTTGTGCCTCTATAAATTTCTCTGTTTCGTAAGGCGCCCGCAAATGGGATGCGTTGTCGGGGGCACCTGGCATGGTAGTCATCACCGGCAACCGCGGCGACCAAGCTGGCGCTATCAAGGCCAAGAAGAGAGCCCAACAGCTGGAGAAGAAACGAGCCGCGCATTACCAGAAGCAGGAGCAGCGGCGAATTGCGAAAGCCACTAAATTAGCGCAAGCCAAGGCGGCACAGAGAAAAGCAGCAGCGGAGGCAAAACAGAGAGGACGAAGAAGAAAAAGAGGTGCATCTTCCTCTTCATCTACATCGTCTCCAAATTCAAAGGGAGACTGGGGGCCAGAATCTCTATCCGAAGGTGAAGATGATGCAGGAATGGGAGAAACCAAATTAGAAGACTTTCTCAGTTCAGAAGATGACGGAGGCAGTTTCGAAGAAGGACACGACGACGACGACAGCGACGAAGAAGACGAGGCCACGCTCGCCGAAGCCTTGTTTGCGCCTGGCGAAGAGCGCAATTTCGTGGCGCCCGCTGCGGCAGATCCATTGGATGTGGTGGCGCGGTACCGTAAAATGGCGAAAAGAAACGAGCAGGGCGTGCAAGGCAGCGACGGCGTGTGGCGCGACGAAGGACAGTGGGCTCCGAGGTACTATTACGTGTGGGTGGGTGCGAATATAATATCTCGAGAAAATATACATGAGTTTATCCTTTGATGCTATTGGAGTGCTCTTGTTTAATAAGGTTGGGTGTAAGTGATAGTTGTAGTAGTGGGTTGTGGAGTGTCTGCGCTAGCAACTTCATGTCTGCAATCACAACAATCCAAAACCCTGTCTACCACTCACTGATGTAACTTGCCTTGAAGGCCTCCGCATAAGATTTGTCTCATCATTACAAATAACAAAATATATGTACATTCGTGCTATCGTAATGGCCTTATCTCTGCAATAGGTGTTCTCCCGCACCCGGAGAGCCGGAGCTAGCGCCGCGGTGGTTGACGGTACGAGGAGCGGCGGCTGAAGAAGAGCAGAGGCGAGAAGTGCGCGAGTCCAGGGCCGAAAAACTACGGATTCGCGACGAAAACGCGTGCATTGAGGCGGCTTTGGCGCAGGTAACACTAATGTGATACAAATGGGTCGATGTTCATGGGGGTATTTGTGCAGGAATGGGAGAGAGGGCGCACGTACCTATAACTAATACGATATCGTATTTGGATGGTATGGTGTTCTTGGTGGTGCCTAAGTGGCCCCTGAGTACATGTCATCTTGGCGTCTGTTGTGTGCGCATGGTCTCTTTCGAAACATGATTATGCGCTCCTATTTTGTTGTTGTTGTTGTTGTTTACCTGTGCACGTGTTTTTGAACCTGCCTTCACTGTGATTTTCTCCTATTGTTCCATGTATATATTAGGCGGAAGCCGAGTTGCCGTTGTTTTTGCACGGGAAGCCCTGTAGCCTCGAGAAGCAGCGGGGCTTGGGCAAGAAATTAGTGAAGTCTTTGGCGGTGAACGTGCTGGCGTACGACCGAGTGCAGAAGGAAAAGAACCGAAATCGCGCTCGGCAAAACCTCATCCACAAGGTGCGGTCTCTCAAGATCGAAGTTTATTTTTGTTTGTTTTATTTCTTGTGTACTTTGCTCATGAAGCTTGAAGTTTTTGAATCGAATGTGCGAGTGTTCATCATGTTGTTTACTCCATTTCTCTATTACACTTTACTTCTCAATTCCCATCATCATTTCATCCTCACCCACAAACTCACCTTGCCACCACCACCACCCATGATAGAGCAACACGATGAGCGGGCAATTAAAAGAGCTCGCGGTGCGAAAAGTGTTTGCGTTCGACCAAGCTAACAGACGCGAAGACATGCAGGCGCTGTTTGACTCCTTTGATCTGGACTGCAGTGGGTGCATCGACATCAACGAACTTGGCGTAGTGGTAAATGAGTGCGCTTAAGAGCAGGAGTTTCATTAGGAAACAATGTAATTTTCGCACCCTGCGTTAGTAACGAAAGGTTATTTCTTCGATGCGTATTTTCATTTCTTACCTTGCTTCTTGTTTTATCAAACCAAGACAAACTTCGATCGTCCGTCATATTTTTTTTTCAAAATTATTTTCACTTTTGCCTTCGCATACGTGTGCTCACCCACACTTCCTCGTTTTCAGATTCAATTCATTCCTTCGTTCACACACGTGTAGGTGGAAGCTTTGTGCGGCTTCAAACTTTCCCACGAAGAAGTCACCCACCTGTCCCATAGCTTAGACGAAGACGGGAGCGGTGAGGTGGGCTTTCAGGAGTTTTATGCCTGGCACGCGCGTGGGGGGGTGGCCATGCTTATTGCCAATGGCCCGCCGGGCCGCAAAGCATGGGCCGAAGCCAAGAAATTGACCTCGCAGCTGTTTTCGTCTTCTGGCGGCGGCGGTAGCAGCAGCAGCAGCAGCAGTGGTGGTGGTAGCGGCGGTAGTGATGACAAGGAGCACAAAATCAAGAATTCTTCGTCTAGCACACGGGTCTCAGGTGCCACCAGCAGCAAAGCGCTGAAAGCAAGGTCGGAGCGCACCTGGAAAGCGGTGCTGTTGCATTTGACCGAGAAGCGAAGCCGGGCTGTGTTTCGGCTGAAGCGCCCCCCGCGCCGGGGCTGCGTGTGCCCCTCGACCGGCTTTGCGTTTCCGTCGAGCTGGTAAAAGAATGATGTGATGAGAGCAGGGTGAAGATGATGCATAAATGGGTGGCTCTTGCTTGTTCGTTAGCTTGTTAGTTCGTTAGCTTGTTAGTTCGTTTGTTTGTTTGTTCGTTGTTTGTTTGCTTCTTTGTTTCGCTCTTGTTGTAAAGATAAGGATGGCGACAGAGCAATCGTTGTACTTCTGCGCGTGTGTGGGTGCTTCTTTCTTCATTCACGCTCTTCTCGATGTGTATCGTCTGTATGTACATGTTCCTTGACTAAGATTTTGCTTCTTCTTTGGCGTTGCTCATATGTTTCTGCTCATTCTCTTCTTTTCCTCTTCAACCTATTCCATCACTTATGTATATATATTAGGGACCTCGCCGAGCACAACACCCTGTTTAATTTCACGGCTTTCCACGACCGGAGCCGCAAATTTTCAGCGCTAGAGCGCATGGTGGAGCGGGCGCGGCAGGTAAATGACGGATACATGTGAAGAAATACTTGAATACTTTTTGATGAAATTTGTTCCTTTGAAACGCTCCTCTTTCTAACTCTGCCCTAGCCCAGTCTCTTCTTCTATTTATCCCTCTTTCTCCTCCTTCAATCCGCTTCTCTCTCCATGCCTCACCCGTGTATATTCCAATTGCAGGCCATTGGTGCGGTGCCCGAATGGCCGAAAGTGCTTTGTTTTGCTGCGCACGTGCCGGTCTTCGTGGAGCTGACTGCTTATGACGTGGCTAACGTAAAGTTTGGGCGGCCTGTAGGAGTGGTAAGTGGATGAATGAGCGGGTGACTGTGCGTAGTGGTGTTTACATGTAGGGGGGGTATTTTCATTTATATGTGTATACACCATTCGAGCAAAGGGAGATAAGAGAACGAACGGAACAATGTGGCTGTATTATTTCTCTCTCTTTCTAACTTCTTCTTTTTTTCATTTCTTACTCTGTTCTCTCCAGTACAATGCCTCTTCATCTCCTCTTATTTTCCTTCCCTTTCTAAATTTGCTGAACGTCCATAGGTGCGCATCGCTGACGTGGTGCGCGCATTAGATGGCTTGAAAGGCACCCCCTGGATCAAAGTGGCCCTGCCCTCAGCGCCCGACGGAGCTTGGGTCTTCAACCAAACGCCGAGGTACGACCCCGTCCTGGTGCCGCTCGAGTTTGGAAACCCCCCTGTACCAGACGAGGCCAACAACGACGACGATGATGACGTCAGTGATTCCAGCGACGACGATGACGACGACGTCAGCAATGACGTCAGCAGCAGCAGAAAGAAGCAGGGTGGATCATCGCAACGTCCACCCAAACCCCCTTCTTCTTCCTCTCAGTCCAAAAGAGCCGCAACTGCCAACGCCAAACCACCACCGCCCCCACCCCCACCTCCTAGCAGCAAGGCTCGAGGCAAGGCATCCCCCCCACCACCCCCACCCATGATGACGTGGTACGACGACGGAGACCCCTTAACCCCTCAGGCGTGGTTCCGGGCCGACCCGTATTTGCCCAGTGGGGCCGTGCTGAAAATACGGACTCGGCCAGCGGCCAACGCGCAGATTGTACTGGGTTTAGAACTGGGCTATGCGGTGCGTGCCGTGTGCAGCTGTGGAGATTGGCTCATGGTGGCCTATACAGCGCCGGACCCAAGGTGACTTTTGGGCAACTAGATTGTGAAATCGGAACATGAAGAATGGGAATGGATGTTGCTTGTGTAGTTGCATCCTTGCCATTTTGCTGTTCAATTGATTCCGTTTCTAAGTATACATTCCATTTTGTACATACACTTTCATTTTGATTTCCTGGTCCTTCTGATGTCACACACGCAACTGTTCTCGCGCTCGTTCATCTTCTTATTCTCAATCTTCTTCTTCTTCTTCTTCTTCTTCTTTTCTCTGTCAAATAGCCCCACTGCCAAAGCCGGCGCCACCGTGCGCATGGAAGGGTGGATGCTGATGCGCACCCAGACCCGGGTCCTCCTCGTAGCAGTCCAAGACCCGGGCCTCCTGGATCACTTGTCCTATAGCCCAGTCAGCCCAGCTCAACTGGTGGATCCGCTGCAGCTGCCGTCGGCGGCAGGCGGTTTTGGAAACGGTATGAGTGGTGGTGCAGAAGACGACGATAGCAGTAGTGACGACGAAGAAGAAATGGCGATCGAGCAGAAGCGGGCGATGAAGAAGGCGATGAAAGATTTGAAGAAAGAAAACAAAGGGAAATAATAATGGATTCGATATGCGCACTTATTTCTGCAGTTTATGCATGGCATTAGCCATGTAGAAGCAAGATCGGTTTCTATATATGGTTTATATGATCATACCATGCATAACGAAAGTCTCTATGATGAGGAGGTACATAGGCGGCATCTTAAGATTTAACACCGGAAAGGGCGGCTAAAATAAGCTACACTGAGGATTATAAGCAATGAGCACCCGCTTGGTGCCACGAAGGCCATCTTATTTCGTGCCCTATCGCCTTATACTAAAGAGAGTCGAGATGGAAATGATCAAACTTATACCTTAAATTATGCGCCTAGAATCTGCCGGCAGGGGGCAGGGGGCTTCCTCGTTGGATCGTTTGCACGTGTGAGGTCCCGTGGACTAGAAGACCTACGATTTCATAGGGTCAGACTTCACGGAAAACGGTAAGTTACGCGAAATGGGAGCATTTTCCCGTCACCACTGGATATTCTAAGTTTCGCGCGATTATTTTTGAAGTCAGTGGCACCCGATTCAAAAGGCACTGCTGGCGGATGCGAACTCATGGTGGCTCGTAGATGGCTCCATCATCAGGCCAGCATTCAGAGCACGAACCCGACTTCTCTTCGAAGAAACCATAAACTAAGAGAATTCCCACTGGAAATACCACAGTAGAATTTCCAAATCCGTGAGAGCCTCTGCAGTATCCTGGTTGGACCAAATTGTCTATTTTCCCGCGTTTTCATTGGTCAATTTCGCTCACTCCATGTGAACACGGTAACTCCCCACTTTAGGGGGTGGAAGACATGTTTCAAGCCTCCCTTGTTTCAAGCCACAAAACGAGGAGAGTGTGAGGAGTGTGAGAGACGTGGTGACGTGGAGGTGATGATAAGGGTTTAATTTTGAATTGTTTTCAAGTACAAACAACCTTTGTTCAAGAAAATAAGACGACGACCACATGACTCGATTCAAGCCCCTTCCAAAGGGCAAAGCAGCTGCTTCAAGACTAGGGTTGATTTAGGGTTGTTGTTGTTTGTTAAAAACGCAATTTCTAAAAGTTTCATGACACACTCCAGTGGACCTGAAATCAGTTTAAGCCAATTAAGGGTAAATAAGGAGCTAAAATTGAATCAATCTTGAATTATGGTCAAAATGGACTTAGAATTAACATCAAATGAAGTGTAAATTAAACAAAATGACGGCCAGGAAAATGGGAATGCAACGGGGGTCTTCATTTAAGCTCCTATTCTTATTCGAGCTGAAAATAAGCTTAAATTAAGCACCTCTATAAATTGTCTTTAATGGGGCTCAAAATGGAGTAAATCCTCCTGTTGTGTTGTGGCGGCCTTGAATGGTGTTAATGAAAAGGATGTGGCTTAATTTGGTATTTTTTGAATAATAAGGATGAGATTGTCAGATTATGCCTAAAAACTAAAAAGGCCAAATCAAGCCCAAGTACGCCCGGTTTATCAAGGTTTTGAATGTTAAATTGCTTTGTCTCCAGAGCCTAAGCTCCAAGGGATAATGCCGTAAAAAAAAGTAATGAGGAGTTATAAACTGCTTGTTCTTTTATATATCGGAGTAAAACTATCAAGAAATGTTCCCCAAATGCCCACCAATACCCCCTGGAATGCCGCCATATCCCATGGGCACAGGTGGCGCCCCTTTCCCTGATGGCTGGCCAGTGGCATAGGCAGGCACATAAGCAGACCTTGGGAGTGGCGCCGCAGCCGCTAAAGTGGCTTTCGTGTGAGCAACGGCAGCACGCAGCTGTGCTGCTTCCGTGCGGCATGAGTCAGTAGAGGCGGCAGTTGCTGCACCTGAATAATGGTCGGTTGGGCATTCTGCACTCCATGAATCCAATGCACTTGGTTGCGAAAAAGTAGGCGAGAGTAAGGTATCTGTGTGTCGCGAAGAAATATTGCTAGGTATCGCCCTATCGTGGCCTGAGAAAATACCAAGAGCAGAGCTGCCACCCGACGTAGCAAAGTGCTTCTCTGACTGCTGCTGCTGCTGCATTAGCTGCTGTTGGTGGTGTACCTGCTCATCCAATCGATCAAGGCAGAGCGCGTGCAATTCAAGAGACTTTGCCAGGGCTAGGGCGGCCTCCATCGTTGATGCGTGCTCGCCTCCGTACTCTTCGGCTCGGGCTGCGGCGATTCTTCGGCGTAAACTGACCGCTTCTGAAGCTCTTCTGGTTTTATGCACGCCTTCGGTTGCTGATGATGTTGACAAAGTCTCCGAATTCCTTGAAGTAGCTTCATCATCACTACTGTTACTATTACTTCTACTTCTGTCGTCACGGCTGCTAATATTACCATTGTTACTGCTACTACTGCTGCTGCTGCTACTGCTAGCATTATTGCGACTAAGTGAGCTCCGCGACCTCGAAAGAGCTGCGTCTCCGTGCACCTGACACGGTGGCGGCAAAGACAGTGACATATCCGCATCCTCCGATGACGGTGATAGTTGCAGTGGCGCTGACGCTAGTGTTGAAGTTGCCCCTAGAACTGCTGCTGCTGCTCCAGCAGCAACATCATCTTTCAAATGCATCGAAACAAGCTGCTCGAGTGCAACAGCCCAAGTTTCAGCAGCATCTACGGTAGCGCGAGCACAGGGGCCAAGCCTTGTGGATAGTCCGTTGTGGGCGCTTTCCGCGGCGTGTGCTGCTTCTGATGGGCGCCCCTGTAATTTCAGAGGGTGAAGCAACGAGTCAAGGCATAGAGATCGTTGAATCTTGTTAATTCACGAGTGCTAAGCAGTTCGAGTTGCGAATATACTGAAGTCGCATTACAATATTTAGACAGGGTACAGTGCATAGAGAAACATGCAAGAGGAACAGTGACGACAGTTACCTGCTGAAGCTGAGCGCGAGCAAGATCGAGAAGCGCAGAGAGGGTAGAGGGGTGTTCCCATCTGAAAAGTCAAACAACAGCACACGTTTACAACCTCGATAAAAGTCATAACCATGCCTAACATTAAAATATGCCCTGGCACAGTATACTGAAACATGCACCACATAAGAAATGCATCAATACTGGACAAAAGAGACAATACAAAACAGACAGGATTCAAGTTGCGCACGAGCGAGGAATAGCTGTGTCCTAAGCTCATAGGAAGGCTTCTGGCGCACCCCAGTTTTTCGGCCATGCCGCCAATTGCTCGACGATAGAAGTCCTCCGCGCCATGCAAGGAGGGGTCCTTCGGTTTCGTGGCCTAAATGAGCATTTCAGAATGAATGCAGTTAAAGTTTGAGCATGCAGCCACTCAAAAGGCGCCACAAAAAGAGCTCTGAATATTCCACCGTTAGCTCCTTGTAGGAGTTGTCAAGAACACTCCTCTTCAATAAGTCGAGAATCGCCTAGAACTAGCTAGTTTCAAGCTAGCATGGGACAGAAACGAGATGATAGAAAGAGCGTTCACCGGTGGATATGGATGAAAGTTTGCCCTTTCGGCACGGAAATTGGCAAGCCGGTGCAAGCGGTTCTCTGACGCTGTCAGTAACGGTCGAGCGTGTTCCGCACCAGAACGCCCGGGCATTGGGAGCACCACATTCTCATGAGGGATATCTTGCCGCGGCATACTTAAACTCCACCTAGAACAATTATCTACGGGAAGCTGTCATTCTTAAGGGTTGCTTAGAACTATTGTGAAGCTCGTCATGTGCTCATCGTGTGCTGAACGACGGCATTTTCTTCATTCGGCTTTTGACTTTTGACCAGCGCGCAGCGGGCGGGAGGCTCTAATAGTATTCCTGGCAAAAATATATTAGATCATTTTTGAAAAAAATGTCCGCGAGCTTCGTGCGAGCTGCGAGAGGTCCACTATCTTCAGGAGCACGTCACGCCATCTACTTAGGAAGTCGCCTCAGTGGCCAAGTACTAGTCCATTTACAACTTCCTAAAACAATAAGAAACTGCGTTAGAAACCACGTGCCGAGTAGCATAGCGGAGGGCACCGGAAAATGGTATAATTGTTTATACATGTTTATCTCTACTACTACAGTAGTAGTACTACAGATAGTATGATTCTAAATGCTCACCGTGGCTCTCTTTTCTATTTCGCAGCTGCGAAGGCCACCGACTCGAATCAATTTAAAGTCTGACGATGTGAAGGAGCTAGACGAGATTGTCGCAGCAAGAAAGGCTGCGAGCAAGGTAAGCTACTGATGTAAATTTGTTTTTGATAAAGAGGCAATGCCAGCTTCAGAACGACTCCCTTCATAACTAGATATGATTGGTGTTCTTAGGCGGCAGCAGGAATGGCAGCATCGCCCCGAGGCCCTAAGGCCGCTCAGCCTACGAAAGTGGAGTCTCGCATCGGAATTGAACCCAAGGCACGAAAATGACGACACAAGTACTTGGTCTACCATTGAGGTTGCTCCCAGGCTTGTCAAGTGTCAAGGTGTAGTTTGGAAGTCAATGGTTCGTCCGGCCATTGGAAATTTGGGTACAAACGCGGCTGAATTTTTGTTGCATTCGCCATGCATGCTTCCGGCGAAACGAAACTTTCGGAAATCGGCAGGCAACAGGCACTCTAAGTTCAAATCCTTTTGCCTTTTATAGATCTACTTTAAAAAGTTACGACTTACATACAGCATAGATAAAGAAATTATGAGTAATTCGCAAAAACATAGGTCAATGGCATGTCCTTGATGCCAAATCTGTGTTCATTATTCATTAGAAATCAAATGGCCTCCACCCCATATTCCATTATTATTATTAGTTTTAGGAGGAGGCAAAAGGCACAGGGCACAGCAGGAGAAAAGGAGTAGGTAGGAGGTAGGAGTAGGAGCAAGGGATCAGAGATTTAAGACACTCAAATTCGATTCTCCACTTATCCTGGCGCCTGTAATTCTACTTGCTTGATATAAGGGCCTCTGGCAATTCATGAAATGGGACATCCATTTTCCGCTGCGAAATAGAAAACATGAATCAAGGCGACGCCTCCTCCGAAGCGGCTTCGGCTTTCGGCTTGGTCTTGAGGGCCGTTTTGGGCCCGTCTTTGGCGAAAGTTTGGCTGACGATGAGCGGAAACGCAATGGTGGCGTCGCAGCTGACTTTCACTGGCGACGCGTTGAGGCGAATCTTGCCCCAGCTGATGGCCTCGTCTGTTCATTCCAAGTGCGTGGAAAGAAACGGTGGAGAACATTAGACGCGATATATATATTGAATACGTCACATCTGCACCAAAATGCCGCATTCATATTACTCACAACGCACCATCTTCCGTCTCCTCTTGACTCTGTATGTTCGGCCACTCTCGACTCGCCCATGCATGTTAACGGCTCAACTCTTGGCTACTAAGGCGCGGCAACTACTGCAGTAGTCATAACTACCAATGGTGGACAAAATTCCTATGCAGGCAATGCAACGCATGCACCTGGCGGAGCACCGCCGTCGCTGCCGTCAAAGGCGTGGGAGGTGTTGAGGAACACGCTGAAGTTGGCCCCGTTGCGCATCAAGTTAGCGTTGCAAATGTGGTGCTTCACCAGCCCCCCGCCCACGATGATCTAATGTAGTGGGATCAAGCAAAGTTGGCATAGAGCAAGGACGAAGAAGAAGAAGATGATGATGATGATAATGATGACAAAAAAAAGCGTGCGTGGCATGGCAATAACATCCCAAATCGAATGAAAACATGATAGACATGTGAAGTGGAAACAGTAGCTGACAACAATCTCAGCGACATTATATAGGACAAAGTCGTCTTCATTATTCAAGCTCATTCAAGTCATCAATTCAAGTCGTCAATGCCTTCAATTACACTCGTACCATGCCGCTGGCGTGCGCCTTCACTGCAATGTCGTTGAGCGCCCGCACGTCCTGGACGATGTCCAACTTGAAGCCGCTGCGCTTGTAGGACTGGAAGTAAAGCATGTCCCCAACCGAGCCGTCGGTAATGGCCGGGCAGAACACCGGAATTTGGTTCTTGTGGCACCAGTAGTACACCGACTCTTCGTTGTCGATTTCTTGGCCCAAGCGGTCGATGAACTTGGACGGAGTCCAGGTCAGCTCGCCGTGGCTTTCGTCCTAATATACGTTGCGCATCACATGCGGTTATGTAAGAGGCATACAAATTATTGAATGCAGCACCTCCTACAATTACTTGAGCAAGCTGAGCTGTGACAAAAAAAAGAAAACAAAACAAAAAGTCCCTATTCGTATTCAAATCTAAGGAACCGACCTGCTCGTCGTGTATTTTCTCCAAGATGGGCGTGACAAACTCTTCGAAGGCACAGTAGTTGGCGTTGGGCACCTAGAATAGAAAAAGAAAGGATGCGATGTGCATACATGAGTACATAATCCTCTTCTGATTGGTTGGTCAAAGAAATATTCATGTGCACACCATGGGCCAGGGCTTTTGATTTTATATTAGCGAACTACAAACTTTGAGTGTAAAAACATATATCTAGCTGCGTATTTCAATTCAACTTCTTTCATTTATTTTACTTCACATTTTGAGTTTCAGTGACGTATCCTTACCAGCAAGTTGCCAATGCGGTTGATGCCTTTCAGCCGCAAGTCAGCGCCTTTGTACTTCTCGAAGTCGCCGAGTTGGTGCGGCATCAAACACTTCATCATGTCCTCTTCGATGCCCCCTGCGGTGGTCACCAAGCAATCCACCAGTTTGTGCTGAACCAAATACCTTGTTGAAAATTAGAAAAGATGTTCAATCATTTTATGAATGGATCGTTCAACGATGCAAGTACTTAAAAATATAAAAATTACAATACTTTATGAAGCACAATTACACAGCACCTCAAATCAGTCAGCAGAAGGAGGAAGGTGGAATGCACAGCAAAAGTAAAATGCAACGTTCACCGAATAGTTTCTCGCACGCCGCTGCTGATCATGTTCGAGGTGTAGCCCAAAAAGATGGTGCATTTGGTGTTTTTGCGCACCTCCGGGTCCAGCAGCGATTCGTCGAGCTCTTTCCCCGTGAGGGGGTCGTCGCTGGTTGATTGGCACACACGTACATGTTGGCAGAGGGAAGCAATACAAAGTCAAATGTTACGGCAAAAACAAAACAAGTGCCAAGGCGAGTAGACGGAGCGAAGTAGGTTAATTCAGGTTGAATGCATTTCATGGAGAAAAAGAAAAAAAAGCGAGTAAACAGGTTTTGGACAATCTTGCCGCAAGATACGCAAATCACATATAAGCATATAAAAAATTCTGTGTGCTATGTGATGTGATCAAGTATGGTAGGAAGGGTCCTCTAAATGTAGTAGTCCTTAGCCAAGACTTTCCTCTAGCCAAGCGACTAACCTGAGCCGCCAGTTGCGCATCCGGTTGATTTCCTCCACCGCTCTCGCCATTTCCGTGGCCTGAAACCCTGTAGTGCCCATGGCGCCCATCATGTCAGCGAGCGTGACTTCGGGCTTGTTGAAATCAATGCCTTTCACTGCGGGGAAGTCTTCGAGTGGCAACGTTTCTTGGCCAATAGAGAGCACTGTGTACGCGAAGGTAAAAAAAAAAAGGACAGCATGCAACGTTAGCACCAAGAGCACTAGAGCACCATTATAGGAGCACCAGAAGTCTCTCAAGCTATTAGTTTGATGGCAGAACGCACGTACTAGGCACCCTAGGCATCACTTCGTCAAGAGTCCATAACACTAAGATTGTGTGCACAGCGGCGCCTAAATATTCTCTAGGAGATGTCTGCATCTGAAATCGCGAACATACCAGCCGCCGTGACGCTCTCCGGAACGGATCTTGGAGCTTCCAACGAACCAGCACTTGCATCAAGAGAAGCCATGGTGCTTGAAATCAATTAGGTGCAATATACTAGGCGACTGTCTAAGAAATTAGGCTCTTGACAGCTTCGATTCGTGAGCTCTAAGCTTCTCTACTCCTTCTAGACGCAAAAAGTATGCTTTCAGCGAATCCGCGAGCAAAAATGTGGGCAAAATAATGAAAGCGAAGAAGGAAGCAGAAGCAAAGAAATGTGGAACACAAACCTGAAGACACGAACGGTCCAAATTCATTGCACCAATATGAAGACAATAAAAAAAATATGTTTCGCCAAGAACTCATTCTGGTTGATTGGGTTGGTTTTGCTTGCTCGGCCACCACCAGCTCTACTAAAACACTACGCCCGAGCATTAGCGTAATAATGCTCCGACACATTTCAAAAGGCGTGAGGGCATCGCAACCGGTAAGACTACTAGATTGTAGACTATGATATCTTAAAGCATTTGGTGTATACTTCTGTCTAGAGCTTGATAGCATACCTAGGACACCAGAGCACAAGTTGAGCTTTGGTTCGATAACCACTGGTGCCCTTGCATTTGTTTGGTTCTATCGATAGGGATGGAGCCGAGGATCTCAGCGACGCTTCTCAATTCCATCTCAAGGTAGGTTTTGAATCTCTTACATTCTAGCATGCCTACACTTTTTCGCATAGGCGAGTTCTCGTGTCTCGGTATAATAAGGCTACCGAGTAGACATGCTTTACATTTCCGTAGTAATACTGGCCGATTCGCGTGAGCTCTACAGGATCAAGTATATTAGTCAATACTGCAGCTCTTTTTCCAGCTTTCGAATGCGTTGCCTGTAGATGTAATGCTATTTGTTCTCCTTTGTATGTTTCCAAGCAGGCGGCCCTCTGCTCCCAGTAGCTCTCGATCAAATGCAGAACGACGAGGTGAGAATAGAGAAGTCTGTACATTCCTCATAAAACTAGCGAGCAATTTATGTTCAATTTGAATGATGGCTCTTTGATGGACCCTTCCTTAACTTTTGTTCTTCCTGCTGCAGCTTGTGGGGCCAATCATGTCGTTAACTCCGGGAAGAACGCCCCTCGATGTGCCACAGCACATGACGACTGCGTCGCCGAATTTGATGGACATCGGAGCAGCTGCTTCGAACACCAGAGAAAGTTTGGCGAGCGTATACGACACTTCTGCTGCTGGGTCAGACGCTGGAGGGGCAGGAGGAGGAGCAGTGGGGGGTGGATCAACTGGAGCGGAAGAAGTGTTCGTGCCGTCGAAGGAAACCGGCGAAGCCGTCGGGGCCGAGATGGTGACGTCATCAGTCGACGGGACAGCAGCCGCAGCCGACGGCCTGACCAACGCTAGCGACCAGCTAGGGTACTTGCCGTGGGAGCTGGTGCCGCAGGTACAGTGCTTTTAAAAAGGGAAGCAGGTCGCTGAGAATGAGAGGGAGAGACTTAATAGAGGGAATGGCACGACGAAGATGAGGACGCATTCAGACTATATTTTTAACATTCGTACCGCGCAACCCCATTTCAGCTTCTTCTTCTTTTTTTAAAATCGTAATCAAACCTTATTTGCCCTTTCCCTTTTCGTTTTACATACAATTTTCACAGGGCATTGATTTGATTCACGCGACTACGGGCATGCCCTATTGGGCCACCATTGTCGCGCTCACTTTTACCCTGCGCTGCGCTCTGCTGCCTTTGGCGTTTGGCACCATGCGCAATGCGGGTAAGCGTATTGATGATTTTGCACTGGGAGATTTTTTTTATGGGCATGTGCTGCGGTGGTGGTGCCAATCCTAGCTTTTTCAAAGAATATGTATTTCCTTTGATTCTACCGTTCGCGATGATAGCACCACCAGCCATTATACACCGCAACAAAAATTAAATATACCTTCGTCTCGAACTCGCGTATGTTCTTCCTAGTGTCTTCTTGTCCACTCATCTATACCTCTTCCATTTGCTTTATTCCGTTGCTTTCTTGCCGTCGTATAACCACAAAACAGCGCGCATGGCTGTGATGAAACCGGAACTCGAAATCGTCATGTCGCGCATGAAGGTAGGTTTATACATACGAAGGGCGCAGAAAAGGGCTATGTAAACTAAAGTAATCTAGCTTTCTATTGTCAACAACTATCCTCCAAACAACCCGTGTCAAATGGTATCTCGTTGCATGCTCAGACAGTCTTTCCTGTTTCTGCTGTATTTCCTTCATCCTTCATATTAGGCGGACCCAGCGTCGAGCGACCCTCCGAGGCAACGGATGTATGCCTCTCAAATGCAAGCGCTCTTCGACAAGTAAGAAAAATAGACTGAGCGATGACACATGATATATATATTCAGGCAGGAAGGTGAAAGATCGATTCGTGGAGTGTGCCACTATAATATGGTATGCTATTTCAGTGCTTTCAAGAAGCATTATCTTTTGTTCGAAGTTCTAATCCTGTTGCTCTATTGTAAGAAGCAGTACGTCGACTCAGCCTCTCCAATTTATTTTCTATTCACGCGTAAATCTCTCATTCAATTCCTTTTCTTCCTTAAACAACAGGTACAAATGCTCTCCAGGAAAGAGCCTGTACTTCCCTCTAGCGCAGCTGCCCGTGTTTGCTTCGTTCTTCTTTGGTCTGAAGACCATGGGTGACTACTATCCGGCCATCAAAGAGGTAAAAGTTGAGATCGGTTGAGTAATCGGTTGATTGATCTTTTGAGTGATATTCGTGTATTTCATCATTTGGAACATCTGGTAGATCAAAAGTGGAGATGATAATAATGAGGCAGAATATGCTTGAATTGCAGTGTTTTTAACCCATGTTTACTTGCCTTTGTCACCATGGTTACATGCCTTCTTTTCAATCGTTTTGGTTATGTCGCATCTTTCTCCTACCAGGGCGGCGCTCTGTGGTTCACTGATCTCTCCGCTGCGGATCCTTACTGCATTTTCCCCGTCATAACCGCCGGCACCTTCCTTGTGATGATTGAGGTAAAGGCCACGGCACTTCAAGGACCGTGCATACATAATGGAAATAGTATACAAGTATATGGAAAATCAAAGTTGGGTACTTTGTGTATCGATCTTTCGTGGTTTGCGAGGCAAGCTTGACTTCTTGTTAAATCGACTTAATATTCCATCTTTTTCTCACTCAGGTCGGCGCCGATGGGATGCAGTCGTCAGACCAACAAGCGATGATCAAAAACGTGATGCGGGGTATGTCGGTAAGTAACACGAACAGCAAAATGACTTGAATGTCCAATTCTTGGTCAGTTTTTGGTAGGGCGTTCTATGATTTCCTCAAGTTGCTATGAAGCTTCGTTGAAGAGGCTGGGTTCGGTTTCTTTTCTCCCTTCCTATGATATTTAAAAACGATTTACCTATCCAATCGTATGATTTCGCCTATGGTAGTCGTAGCTTTTTTTTTTGAATTTCGTGATTTTTAGTCATTATCCTGACAATTTCAACTTGTTCTCACTCGATTTATGCGCTCTCTTTTTCTGCACTTTTGCTCCGCCACAGTTCGTGATGGTGCCTCTGACCTACCAGATGCCCTGCGCGGTGTTTTGCTATTGGTCTACTGCCAACGCTTTTTCGTTGACCCAATCCTTGATCCTCAAGGTGGGTGATGAGTTCAAAAACAGGAGATTTCAACCAGAATAATTTCAACATCAGTTTTTATTGTGTGTTCAAATGCGGGAGAAGTGTAAAATGTTCTCATCCTCGTCTACTCGACAGCTTATATAGGTGGCTAAGTTTAATTTTCTTCTACACTACTGTGCTCATCGATTTATAGGTTCCCGGTATGCGGGAATATTTGGACGTCCCGCTGCCCCCCAAACCCCCACCCACTGCGTTGACCTCGAGCCTCGCCGACGCCAAAGTCGACTTCACCACCAACCCAGTGAAAGGAATCATGGCGATGGCAAAGGGCACCAGTTTGGAGCGCACCCCTGTAGCGACCAGCGGCGACGCTGCGCCCTGCACGGTAACTTGAGAGTGGCTTTCAATGAAGGAACTAATAGACGTTCACTAGGTGTGCACTAGCCAAGGGCAATGGCACTGAAGAAGAAGAAGAAGAGAAGTACCTTTTTTTTTTGAGAAGAGAGCGTTCTTTTTTCCTTTGTCTTGATTCTTTTGGCATGCTTACTCCATTCCTTCACGATACTCTTTTCTTTCTTTTTTGAATTTTTGTCTTGGCATGGTGTCAACAGAGCAAACCCGAAAAGTTACACGGCGGGGGTGTGCCTGGCGCCTTTGCCTTCAATGAAAAGAAACACCTCGGCTTAAAAGTGCACAGCCAAAAGCCCAAAAATGTGCAAAAGAAATCGAAGCCGGACTTCAAGAAATGATGATTTGGTGTCTGAAGAGGCCTAGTATGTAAACATGAATGCACATCGGCGAGTCAGAAAGCGACTGAAGTCGAACGGCCGCTGTGTGCATTGAAGGAGGGCCTTAAGCATGCTGCTGCTGTTCCTTTGATATCTATCAACTATCAAAAATCTTGCGACTCCAAAACACCGGGCTCGGCTTAGTTATAACATATTACTCGGTGCCTGTTTCAGGGCGAATTCATGGGCAGCTTCAACTTTTGAGGGGGCCGGAAGTATTTTGGGGGGTTGTATTGATATTACTGTAGACTGACTGTAGGTCGAGTTTGAGTTAAATCCAGGCCACATATGTGGAGATAAACATTCCGCCCCTGTAATTCAAAATTTTCGGTAGCGAGCAGCCAGCCTGCCTCGAGAGCCTACCAGATTGGCCCTCTGTTTCCAAGAGGGTGAAGCAGGCTAAACCAGAAGCCGCGCTCGCATCTTTTTGAGGCATAGCAATCATCAGCACTTCCAATTGAGATCCTTTCCCTATCGTGGCACTCAAGCGCAAGCACGATGATGAGTCTAGCGCATGCGACTTGCCGTATCCTGACGAGAGTGCAGAAGTTGCATTCAATTCAAAAGCTCAGGCCGCATCGTCAATTGACGCGATGGATATAATAAATAGTTATGAAGCTTCGCAATTAGGCACCCTAGCAGCGAGCCGTGCTGCTTTTGATAAAAAAGTCCAGCAGCTTCTCGCAATGCCCTTGCTAGACATCGGGCAACAATCGATCCGGCCCTCGTAAAGGCCCTCGAAGTTGTCGAGGGCTACACCTGCAAGGTTGACACTTGATGTATATTTGTGTGATGCCTTGTTCAAGAACCCACACTCAAAGAAATGTATGCTATGGCGAATTACCATGTAATCATGTATGACGGTTATTCACTCTCTCTCTTGCACTTGTCTTTGCAGTATAAATGTAAACCACGTCATGATTCGATTACCCTCGGCGACTTCGCGACAACTGAGACGTTGATCATCGCGGGCGCAGATGTCGAAGTTAGTAGTTCTACTTATAGTAGACCCTCCACCCTTGCTAGGTGGGGGATCTGCGACAAAATCCGTGCTTTCTTCCAGTACCACACCGCCGCCCTCACCACTCTTGCCGCAGACCCAACTGCTCTCGTGTCGGCGGTAGCCGTGCACTGCGCCTCGCTATCGGCGTCTGGCCAGCGTGCGTTGGCTACTGAGTTAGCTTTGCCAGCAAGCTATTTCGACTCGTTTTTCCTCTGGGCTCCATCAGCTGCTCGAGCTGCAGTGATTGCTTGAGCGCGAGATGCTTTCCTAGTCCAGCTCACAACTGCTATGCAGCCCTTCGCAGATTTGCCTGACGACTGCGCGGGTGACGTCTTGGAGTACTTTGACGCGCCAAAGACACGCCCAGAGCTGGTGTACATTGCTACGCACTGCTCCTCGCCGGAGGCGTGCGCTTGGGTGCGAAAAGTGGTTGCAGCGGCAGTCGCGGTAAGCGCGAGCTCTCTGTCAAGCGATAGCGCGATTTGATAATAGTCACGCAAATTTTCAACTTTCCTTTCTTCCCTGTGTACACTCTTTTCAAACTAGACGAATGCAACGGCAGCATTAGTTCCTGCGGCTAAGAAAGGTGACTTGGTGACTGTGCAGAAATGCCTCAATAATGGGGCTAACGTCGACGTACAAGTTACGGTGCGTGGGGCACTTTTCTTGAATCTATTCGTATATTTTGTGGCCTACATTTCGGCATCGGGTTTCATTCTTTGAGCAACGTGCATGCCTGCATTCTATGTATGATTTCGTAGTACTTCTGAAGGTCCTCTTTATTCCAGGATGATAACACGGCGCTGATAGAGGCTTCGCGTAACAATCAAACGGCCGTTGTGGAAGTTCTCCTTAAAGCAGGCGCTGACATCGAAGCCAAGACTGGCAGAGTGAGTGGCACCTTTGATTTGTGCGTGTCTCTGCGTATTTGAAAGAAATGAATGGCAAGATATTATTGATACTGAACCATGGCTTTCCACTTATACCTTCTTGAGTATATTTATTGATGCTTTGCCTGCCGTTGCTCTTTATATGAATGTATCGTTCCGTGCATTCCTAATTTGAAGTTTCATCACCCTGCCCTCCACCATCCCCACTTCGTCTTCCTTGCCGCCCGAACCCTAATCTCAACCCTAACTTTGACAACCTCAGCTACTCCTCATTCAAAATCGCCACGGCTTTGGAAACATTGGCTTCATTTCTTGACACAACGCTCATTTCTTTTTAAATACTTTTGGTTTTCTCTCTGCCTGGGTTTCTTGATCATGCAGCATGGAAAGACAGCGCTCATTGTGGCCTCGTCCAACCGCCAAACCCCCCCTTTTCGAACTTCTTCTCCGAGCAGGCGCCGATAAGGATGCCAAGGAGAAGGTGCGTCAAGCGTTTACACAAATCAATTGTAACACAGAATCGATTCTCCTCACAGTTTTGTATCTGCTGTCCAGCCAGTCTCTTTCATTTATACATTTTTCATCGCGCAATTATACTTTCGATTCGTCTATTCTCACGACAGTCGGGCACTACAGCGCTCATGAACGCTTCAACGAAGGGCTGCACCGATGTCGTCAGGCTCTTGTTGGAGGAGGGTGCGGAGGTGGACGCAAAGACGAATGTGAGAGATGCTCAACAGTTTGTACACTACTAGCATACGTAGGCGCATAGGAATGGTTTTCACTCAATGTTCTTGGGGTGAAATCGACGCACCTTGGTCTCTACATGAACACCGAGGGAGATTTCTCTGATATTGCCATTTGAATATCTTCGAAATCAATGATGATGCAGGATGGCCTCACTGCGTTCATCATGGCGGCAGCCCGCGGCCACCTTGCTATTCTGGGAATGCTTCTTCAAGCAGGAGCTGACGCGCATGTAAAGAGTAAAGTGAGTGCGTTGCACATAATTGCATAGCGCATTATGATTCAATCGCATGTCAAGAGTGGTGTAAGTGCGTCGCACAGAAACGCATGATGTAATTTGAGTTTCAATCGCTCTGTGCAAATATTTGACGCTGCCAGCGCTTCTTTCTTATTTGTCATAAATTAGAATGGCAGCACGGCGCTGTTTTATGCCTCAGAACAAGGTCGTGCTGATGTTATGGAGATCCTCCTCAAAGAGGGCGCTGACTTTGATGCTCAAGACGAGGTTGGTACAAAGGCATAATCATTGCACTTCGTAATTCGAGAAAAGTGCCGCAATCGTTTAACCTTTTCTAGCTTCCAATAGTATTGTCACCCATCGATGTCACTCCGCCTATTCATTCATACCTTCTTGTTCAAACAGTACGGTCTTACTGCGCTGTATGCGGCTGCTCAAAATGGCTTCATCGTTCCTGTGAAGCTCCTCCTTCAAGCAGGCGCCAAATTCGACGTCAAAGCGAACGTGAGTTATCGACACCTTGAACCCTTGCGTGCACCACTCCCCCTGACATTTTCAAGTTATGAGCTGTATCCTTGACATCTGGGCTTTGTTCTTCTCTTATGTTTCTGCGAAAGCATGAACACGTTTGTCAAAATCGCAAAGAGAATGAATTGCTTGTTTGATTCCTTATTTCCTCTTCTCCTGCTTCGTTCACCGCTAAGCAAAACACCTTCTGCCACTCTTCTCTCTACCCTCATCTTGTCGTGTGCGCCTCGATATTTCAATGATGTAGACTGGCGCCACAGAGCTCATTACCGCATCGTACCATGGCCGACCCACTATCGCAAAACTCCTCTTGAAAGCAGGCGCTGACATCGAGGCAAAAGCCGAGGTTTTCGAATAAAACATTAATTTGAACAAACTTAATGTGCGTGTATATACGTGTGTCGTACACATTCAGGATCTCAAGTATCGTGCACCATGCTATTTTTATCTTCTTCTTTCTTCTATCTTCTTTCTTCTTCTTCTTCTTCTTCCCTTTCTCCTCTTTGATGTCTGCATCTGTTTCTATGCCACTGCAAGGGTGGCTCTAACGCGCTCATGAATGCGGCGGCTTGCAACCAAGTTGACGTCGTGAAGGTTCTCCTTGAAGCGGGCGCTGACAAGGACGCGAGAGATGTGGTACGTATGTGTCAAGTACAAAGCCGCCAAAAAAGTAGAGCGATTTCTGTTGGTTTTGCCACGTAGGAGTAACTCTACTTAATTGGCGGCTTAGTACCTGGCAGGTGTAAATTTAGAGCGCCAGCTCCTTGTTGAAAGTTATCGCTGAAATGTTTGCGCTCAAACTCAAGCTGTACTTCTGTCAATTTCCGCTTTGCTCTTGTTGTGTATTCTTTTTATTGAACTCATGATGTGAGGCCTTCATTTCACGGTGTATGTACAGCACGGCGCCACTGCACTCATCTACGCTGCCTACCACGGGTACAGTTCTGTTGCTGAAGAATTGGTGCAAGCGGGTGCAAACAAAGACATCGCGACCTACAAAGTGAGCCTCAATGTGTACTAGACGCGATGTTCATTGCTAGGCCCTTCACTGCCCTTACAGGGCCCTCTTCTCTATATTTCTTTTATATCATTGCATTGATGTGTCAAGATATCTTTGTTGGAGTACTTTCCACTACTCACTCCGACATCATTAATAACTTTGTTTTCTTCAATGGTGCAGCGCGCCACTCGAATTCTCTTCGATGCCTCGGGCATTGGCCAAGCGCCAGTGGTGCACGTTTACTTGAGCCCGGACGGGTATAAGAACGAGCGATACGTGAGAGAACACGAGGTGAGAATACGTCAAATGCTTATCAATATACTTACTTACACGTATACACCACTACTTGCGTTTTCCTTGATTTGCACATAGAATATGACGCTTTTCATCTTAAATTGCCGTTAGCGTTTTATGTTTTTGGTACTCCCATTTTGTTTGCAACAAACTTGGAACTCTGGTTGTGTGTATTGTGGCAAACACTAGGGGCAAACGGCGTTGGAGGTAGCTGAAGAAAGGGACCATTTTTATGTAGCGGCCTTCCTCTCCAAAGCATAACGTTGCACCAGCGAACTTCAGAGCACAATTATACCGCTAGGAAAATTCTTTCGTTGCTTAAGAGCATCCCGCTTCGATGGGGGCGAATGTCCTTTCACTTTGACTAACAACAACAAGCCCTTCCAAAGCTGCTGTCTATGTGGCCACTTAGCATGTATGCCGGATTAGCCCCACTCTTCATCTTGCAATACAAGCATCTTTGCTTTGTATTTTTTTGCTTGTTGGCTGTTGGCTGTTGGCCCTCTAATTCCGGCCCTTTGCGTAGTGAACGGCCGTAAAATCGTTGCCATCCAACGCCATCTGCTAAGGCATCATCGCAGTACTATTCAGGACTTTCCCCTTCGCATGACTTTCAGTAGTTTCGACAATGAAGCATAACGCCATTCCTAGGGCGCCCCAAATAAACTACCTCTTCTATGACTCCCATGCCGGCAGCTGAGCTGGGGCGCTGGGGCTGGGGCCTGGCTGGGCCACCCCAGAATTTAGTAGCTACACGTAGCTTACCGCCAGTTTTGAATGCTTCTGTGGGCGCTATAAGTCGTGGCCCCTTGCAACGACAGTAACCTTGTAGGGTTCGCGGCAAACGCCTACGTTCTGTATTTTCCGTGGCAGGCGACTAACCGGCAGCTAAAAAGGGTCACTTTTCGCAAGAGCAGTAATTTGGCGCTTTATCGGCACTAACGCGGCAAAAACATGCCAAAACCACTCTGAAGCGCATGTGCGAACGCCATGTGCTATGTGGCATGCAATGGGGTGGTCCTGTGCCGTGCCGTAAGTCCACGAAAATTTGTCCGTTGGATACGAAAAAATATTTTTTTTGTGCTCCTTTCATCACACAGCATATACAGCTCTGCTGCACTCGAAATCTCAAGCGATTTGGCCAGTTCTAGGCTCTTAATTCAATAGAATATCATTTTTCTTCGTAACGGGATCTTCCCTCGACTCGGTCGAAATTTCGGGGCTCAAGCCCTATGAGCCCGGGTACTAACCTTAGGGGGAATCCCGTTACTACATGCGTAAACTGTGGCCAAAAAAGGCCACTCGGGCATGTGCGCCTGATTAGCTTCTTAGGTCTAGTTTGCGCTGCTTTGCTTTTCTTCTCTATCTGTTAGTCTTCTAATTTCGGCCCTTCGGGGCCTGTCTCAAAAAGGGCACTTTGGACCGCTACCATCACTTCCATGGCCACTCGGGCATGTGCGCCTGATTAGCTTCTTAGGTTTAGTTTGCGCTGCTTTGCTTTTCTTCTCTACCTGTTAGTCTTCTGATTCCGGCCCTTCGGGGCCTGTCTCAAAAAGGGCAATTTTCAGAAGTGACCCCCCTTTAGCTGCCAGCACTCCTAATCATTCGTAAACCCAGAGTCCTTCGGTAAACCGAAGGGCCCTGCGACGTAGGTTTACGAATGATTAGGAGTGAGCTGCCAGTTAGTCAGATGGCAGATGGCAGATGGCTTTTATTTAGTAAACCCTGTACTGACCGTTTATTTCCAAAAATGGGCGAATGCCGGGAGGTGCTGGGCGGCGGACCAGCACCTCCTTCGAAGCTATAAACGCTTCGAGTGCAACCGGGATCTCAA
>Ga0307982_1000691_pt1 | contig 26740 bp, 14 predicted proteins | sample OrgLakmetagen989_FD_201847 | JGI IMG/M metagenome (GOLD analysis project Ga0307982, IMG submission 201847) | Saline water microbial communities from Organic Lake, Antarctica - #989 | ecosystem: Environmental > Aquatic > Non-marine Saline and Alkaline > Saline | place: Antarctica: Organic Lake...
TGCCTGCTCTGGTCCACTCGCCGTTGCAGCACGGTAGCCATGCCGCAACACCCCAGTCCCCCGCGCTTGCACTGTTCGGCACGCCCCAGTCTGTGCAAGCACCCTTTGAGCGCTGTGCGACAGATGGCAACCGCACCCCCCTGCGCAGCCCTGCCCCCCCCATCCGCCGCAGCAGGCAGCACGTGGGCGAGCCTGTGCTCATGCAAGCAACGCCTCTCACATGCGCACACACCCCCGGCCACCGGCACCCGCTTGTGTCCCCCGCCGCAGCCCTGGAGGACATGCTGCTGGGCGTGGCGGAGAGACTGGGAGTGCCACATGACGCCGCCCTGCGCTTCGCTGGGCCCTTTGGCTTTGGGGCGCTGTGTCCAACACAGCTGCAGGTGTCTAACTGCGATGACGCCAGTGTCCTTGATGCCTTCAGGCTGCACCCCGCCCCCACCGCATCCCCCGCTGCCCCCGCCCCAGGAGTGAAAGCCCAGGAAAGCCCCCAGGAACGACGCCCTGCACAGGCTAGTGGTATGCGTGTATTGACTCCACCAGCACTGGAGGCAGATGACCGCTCCTACATTGCGGTGGCGTCTGCCCTGGCGCACATGGCCGGCAGCCCAGCCCAAGCTCGTGAGAGTGCGGCTGCACAGGCACAGCTCGCAGCCAGACGCAAGCCCCTGCAGGCCATCAACAGGATGTTCTCGCCCACACGGAATGACAAACACCGAGGTGCTTCCAGTGGAGGGGCGGAGGCTTGCGCTGCAGAGGGCATTCTGCTGTCCCCAGTCCGCAAGCCCACAGTGAGGCGATGACAGGTTGACATGCATTTTCACTTGCACAATTAACAGCATGATTATTGAATGACACACTTCTTCTGGCTCTTGGGGGTGCAGTCTGATTGCAGTGTATCGCCCGATGATTCGATGCTTGGCGGCGACTCATGCTCGCCAACTACCACAATGAGCTTGGCCTGGTATGTGCATTGCTGCTCAAGGTCAAACAAGGTGGTCTCTGTCTTGTCTCCAGCAACCTCCACTGTTACGGCTGTTGACCAATCATTTGGGAAAGTTCTGTAGGTAATTTTGTACTTGCTCGCTCCTGGCACAGCTTCCCACCACAGCCCTATTGTGGTCTCCTGTGCAAAATCCGCAAAGACTGTCAGGGCCACAGCTACAACCCTCACTTGCGGCGCTATACATACCTGGGGGTTATTGAAGACTGGCGGCTTTGGAGGCTGCATTTCGATGGTGGATGTTGAGGCTGCCATGTCGTTAGTTCAAAACCAGAAACCACGAAATCAGCTGCGTTGAGATTGAAACAATTTCTTTGGGCCACGCGGAGCAGCACGCTTACAGCATGCAGCGAAGTTTTCCCGAAAGAGTACAATGAGTTGCTAAGGACTATGTAAAGTTGTGTTGAATTCTCGAGTTTGAAGCATGTCCAATCGGGTCTGCCGCAGCAGGTTGGTAATTTACAAGAGGGCGGATACGAATCTGAAGGCGAGGGGGCTTCCGTTTCCGCCTGCATCAAAGGCGTCCAAAGTTTGGCTCACTTTTCACGCTGTTAGCCTGAGGAAGAAGTGCTATGCAATATGTGCGGAGCTTTGATGTGGGGGGGCATCTTGGCTTTGGTCGGCACAAGCGATAGTGAAACACATAGCTACATTCTGCACACCCTCAAAGCGTCACAAAGAACTTGTTCCTAAACATCAAATACGCAATAAGTGCCCATGTGGCCACTCCAATCGAGTTCGACACAACTGCTCCAGTGTGGGACTTGAAAATCTGCCCCCCGTAGCCACCCACCGGGGGGTGCAGCGTGGGCGTGAAGGGGAAGTAGTACTGCAGCACTTCACTGCCCACATACACGATGGTGCTGTTGCTGCCGATGTACACGAAGGGCTCCCCCTGCCACAGGTGCCACACATCCACCACAATGTACAGGGCAGCCACAGACAGGAAGGCCAGCCCGCTCAAGGCAAACACGAAGCTGGGGCTCCAAAGGTTCTTGCTGATGGGCAGCAACCCCCCATGCTTCCCAAATCCAGTAAGGGCAGCCCCAATAAGCCCTGTAAGCAAGCCCAGCAGCAGCCACTGCAGCAGCACGGGTGCGTGGTAAGCCAGGCGCTCACCTGCCTCACCCTCATCCGTGCCTTGCTGCCGCCGCTCAGCGATGGCTGCTTTGCTCTTCACCAGGATGCGGCCAGCATGCAGGCCCAAGAACGCCATGAGGCACGCAGTGAGGGTGCCTAGTGTGCCCTCGGGGTCGTACACTGCACACTGGTACACGTCTGCACAGGTGGCGCCAGAGATGGGCACGTTGCTTGCATCTGTGGAGTGGAACATGTGTCTCAAGCCCCACAGCTGTAAATCAATATACCGATGTGCTCCTCCAGTGCAGTGAGGATATCGCCCGAAGTCTCCCAGGCCCCCGGGGCCGATGTACCCGGTAGGGCAGCCAGGCACTGGTAGGTATTGCTGTATCAGCAAGTACACAGCCAGCACTGCTCCAAACAAAAGAAACTGGGGTGCATGCACAACAAAACTGTTCAGCAGCTCTAGTGTTGCGCCGCCCAGTGCTGCACAGGCGCCTCGTTGCCCCCCTTGCGGGGCTGCAGGTTGCACGCCGCCAATTAACGGCTCCCCCAGGGAAGAATGGGCAAAGCCCGGCACTGCTGTGGCCCTGTTCACGCTGGTCTCACGCTGGGCACTGCTGGGAGTGCTGCTGGAGCGGCGGGGACAAGGGGGCGGCAATGTGGGGAGCCACACTTCCGACAGCCCCACCAGTACTGTGGCGGCTGCGAAGTACTGCAGCACGCCCGGAATGCGGGCATTGCTCATGTCTGATGCGTTGTCAATGATTGCTACACCCAAGACGAAGAGCTTTGCTGCTCGAGTGAGCAGCTTCCATGACTGCGCCCAGCGGCTTGCGCCTCGGCGGCGCTGCCCTGACAGCGACAGGCTGAGGGAGACACCCATGGTCCACAGGAACCAAGGAAACACAAGATCAGCCACGGTCAGCCCATCCCATGTAGAGTGGTCCAGGAACCAGTAGCCCCCGAAGCCCGCTGCGTCGCCTGCACCACCGTAGTTCACGGCCACCATGATGGTCAGGGCCGCCCCCCGAAACACGTCAATGCTCTTCACGCGCTGCTTGCTGTTCGGCTTTCCGCTGCGCACAGCTTGGTCATTCACGTGCACGCTATCGCTGGTCAAGAAATCATCCTGCTCGTCCTCTGATGAGCAGTACAGGATGGCTTTCCCGCCCACAGCATACAGGATGGCCGAGCAAAGCAGCACCAGCGCCAGCACCCACAGCGGGCGGTAGAGCGCTGTTGCACTATCCCCCGCTGTAGTCACAATCGCATGTATGGCCACAGTCTGGTTGGCGCCGCCAGTAACGATGAGGTCATACACCCCCCCCTGCTGAAAAGCAAAGCGAGCCACCAAGAAAGGCGCTGAGCGGGCCGTTGGGGACGAATACAAAGCAGTGCAATGCAGTGCAGAGTTTGTTCCGCAGCTGCCTTGGTCATCTGGCAGCCTTGCCTCTGATGCAAGTGTCCAGGTCTCATCTCTATCTCCCAGCGCTTGACGAGATGTGTTTGAGATCACAGTGTCTACAGCCAGGATCGTCTCGTACTTGGTGGAGAGTAGCATATACGCTGGACCAAATTCAAGCGGCTGAAGAACAGATGTGACCGGTAGTAGGCAGTGAAAGCACTCGGCTGAAGCTGAGCGCAATGTGAAAGGCAAGTTGCCGGCATTGGACACTCGCACTATGGCCCTGTCCATGCTATCATCAGGAATGCTGGCATTCAATGCTTCACATGACAACGCAAGGCCCGTTGGTTCCATGCCCACAATGCATATCTGAGCTGCAGCAGTGCAAGTTGTCACAGCAGATGCGCTGAATGCCTCGTAAGAAATGCGAAGCTCGTCACCACAGGAAATATCTGCAGCCAAGGGCAACGTGCCCCTGGCTTCGACTGTGCCATTGCGAATCACAGCCACCTCGTGATGGGATTCTAGTGTACCAAAAATGTGAATTTTTGTTGCATAAATCAGATTCAGGCTTGCTGTGATGACCAGAGCAACCAGCGCAAGCCGCTGCACACAGGTCGTCATTCTGCCTGGTCAATCAGGGAGCAGACTCGACTGAGAGTCACTGCCTTGAGTTTTTCAAATAAGCAAGCATAGTTTCCACGCTCTGTCCACCCTCGTTGATTGCAGCATGGTTCAGGTCCACAGATCCTTTCAGAATAACTTGCAGCTTCTCATACTCTTTTCCATTCATTCATGTATAGGAATATCATTCTAAAACACGACAATCCGGCGAGTTCTGTACTTTGTAAATGATCCTGTACTTCCACCGTGGACGTACCTTATGTTGTAGTGCTTTCTTCAACATATATTCACCATGTAAGTAGTTTTGGCTCAGGATGTGCGTGCTTGGGGAGCAGCAATGGCGGAAATTGCTGCATCTTTCGAGAGATTTCGCTCCCACTCCCAAGTTTATGTGAATACTGCCGGGGTATTAGTTTTTATCTGGTCAATGGGTATATACATACTGTACCGGTGCGGGCAAGATAACAGTTTGTGCCTGTGTCAGCAGCAGCGTCCTGGGACAGTGTCGTTTGATCGTGCGGATTTTGAAGTCCACAGTATGCTAGACCAGCTGCTGTTAGCGGGCCCGCCACCGTCGTGGTGGACTGTACGGCATTGCTGTTATCAAAGACTTTCATCACTGTGTTTGAACTTTATCTGATGAGGCATGTAGGTCGACCTCTCAGCTTGCATGCTGAGCTTGTAATTCTCTGGGTCGTGTGCCTGTATATCATCAATGCTGGCTGCTGCCTTGGCTCGCTATTTCTTCAACCAGCGATTGATTTCACCACAAAATCAACTTTGCAGGCCTCACAGCTTCGGTTACCGCGCGCGCACGCGCGACATGTTCTCCCGCCCCTTCCGCCAGGCTGGCACCATCGCCCTCGGCACGTACACCAAGGCCATCAAGGTCGGTGACATCGTTGACATCGTCGCCAACGGTGCCTGCCAGAAGGGTATGCCTTACCGATTCTACCATGGCCGCACTGGTGTTGTGTTCAACGTCTCTCGCCGTGCCGTCGGTATCGAGGTCAACAAGCTGGTCCGTGGCCGCATCCTTCGCAAGGCCATCAACGTCCGTGTCGAGCACGTGCGCCTGTCCAACTCCCGCAAGGGTTTCCTGGACCGCGTCGAGAAGAACGAAGACTTGAAGCGCGCCGCTAAGGCCAAGGGCGAGCTGGTGCCCAAGATGCTGCTCAAGCGCATGCCCCTCGCCCCTCGCGATGGCTACGTCGTCAAGGCTAACGTCACTGGCAGCCTGCCCGTCGTCATTACCCCCAAGGTCTTCGATGAGCTCCTGTAAACTGGTAGTGTGGTGGTGTTTGTGGGCAGTGGTGAGGCGACACAGTTCTTGCCGTGCCTGCTTGCTTTTGAGTGCTTGTGGAGAATGCACTTTATGGTGGTGTGCACATCCCGACATTTCATACTTTGCCATCAGCTTTTCAAGGTGCAGGGCACTTACTGCGCTGCATGTCAAACCTTCTGGATGTCCAGCAAGGGTAGGTAGCGTTGAGTGCTGGGCTTCCAGGTTGACGAAGTCCATATTCATCGGATGGTGCAACACCCGATGAAGGAATGGGCCCATTCACCCCATGGCTCAGCTTTCGGTTGCAGTCTCAATCAACTCGAAACTCGCCGCAGAAGCTTTGCCCAGCCCAGCTGTGCAGGGCTTCAGGTGGGGGCTTGCCCATAAGGATGGTTGCAGGCCAACCCACTATGCCAGGCCTTGTTTACTAAAGGGTGCAGCACGCGCAGATACACCAGGGCCCAGAGAGCCCGCTTATGCGCGGGTGAGCCCTCCCTTACCTGGTACCGCAGGCCATATTTCTTCAAGCTCTCTGCAGGTGCGTAAGCCCCATCATCATTTTGCCCGATGGGCCCCTGCCAGACAGACACAGTGAGCTAGCCCAGTGTGCGTCACTGCAGTATGCGAATAAATTCTGCACAGCTGGAGACATCATTTCGTTGCCTCTGCCGGTTTCTTTTGTCTCTTGTGGATTGACAAGCTTCCTGCGCCTGCTACCTGGTCTCCTGCACAAAAAAGCTTTGCACACACTCAGCGAGTGTGACGAATAATTCCAACGCAAACAAAATGGCTCTTTCTGCGCTCGAGGTGTTTTTCATCATTTACTTCTCGGTGCCAGCTTTGGTAGGTGCCTCAGATACAATGCACGCTTTGTTGCCAACCTGAGATTTTGCGCGGAAACGTCCTCGGTGCAGCTCCTCATCATATACACAATTCGCCGAGTGCAAATTGTTGAGCAGGGAACAGCGTTAATCATTGAACGGTAAGTGCCAGCTTGCAATTATTGTCAGTGTTCGTATGAGCTGCATTCGCAATCGTGCAGTTTTGGCAAGTTTTACCAACGAGCAAACGCCGGTTTGCACATCCTTGTGCCCCTTGCTGATGAGATTCGTTACATTACTTGGTAAGTCAGGTATATGGGCGCTATGTAGCCTGCCTTCAAAGGTGTGTTTGCAGGCGCGAGACTGATGTCACCATCACCCAGGGGTTCCGTGGCAACACGCAAGAGAATGTGCTTGTGAAGCAGTCCTCCCTGTCCCGCATTGACATGCGCGAGAGCATCATGGACTTCTGCAACCAGAGTATCATCACTCGAGACAATGTTGCGATTGACGTGCACCCCATGCTGGTGTTCAGGTTGACGGACCCTGTCAGAGTACGTGCCTCCTGCCAGGCACGTGACTGCCCCCAGCGCTCACGCATTTCTCCTGCAGGTTGCGTACGAGACATTTGATCTTGCACACGCTGTGGAGAAGCTGGTGCAAACCACCCTGCGCAGCGTCATCGGCGACATGGGCCTGGACGACACCCTGGCCAGCCGTGAAGAGATCGAGCGCGGCCTTGCCAGTCGCATCAAGCACATCTGCCACGACTGGGGGCTGGAGATCAAGTCGGTGGAGTTGCTGGAGATCACTCCCAGTCCCAGCGTCCAGACTGCCATGCATAAGCAGATTGGCGCAGAGCGTGTCCGCCGCGCTGACATCGTGACAGCGGACGGCATTCGCGAGAAGCTGAAGCTGGAGGCAGAGGGACACATGCAGGCTGCCATTGCCATGGCTACTGGCCAACAGCGTGTGTCGATCATCCAAGCCACTGGAGCAGCCGACGCAAAGCTCTCCATCGCGCAGGCCGAATCTGAGTCTGTGGGCATCATCTCCAAGGCCTTGGCTGAGTACGATGTCAACCCAGCGCAGTACATTGTGGGTCTCAAGTACATTCAAACCCTGGCAGCGATCGCAGGCCGTGCGTCAAAGCGCACAGTGTACTTCCCATACGAAACTGACGTGGTGGGCAGCCTGGCTGAGGTATCCCGGTGAGCACCAGTCACGTTGCACAGCCTCGATGTGCATTTCTTGGCCGCATAATGCAACATCTACCTTCATGTGCTCAGTCTCCACCACTCTTGTTTCCCGCTTCCAGCCAGGCAAGCATCTCCCTCAAGGTCTTGATGGTGGAAAGTAAGCCTGTGTTGCGTGCAGTGCTTGGCCTGCAGGGTCTGTGGGTCCAGCAAAGCATGAGAAGGGGTGCCCCGAAACGCACAAGCTGCTCATTCAAGCTGGCTGGCAGTCGGAGTGTACAGCAGCTGGCGTCTCGGCAAAAACTTCCGCCGAGCGTTGATTTCAACCCCTTGGTCCAGTGAGGTGCTCTGCGCTGGGGGGCCAGCACTCAGACCCACCCCCTCGCCCCGCTCGTCAAGGATCTCGTGTGACCAGCTTCTGACAAATCCCACGACAAGCTTGCCAAATGTTTGAGACCAGCAGTGTTTGCACAGCTGTTTCATCAGCTATTTCTCCCGGCAAGCGTCCTATGCTGCCCAAGTCTGCAACATAAGTGATGGACGATACCGTTACTGCAGGCGAAGTTTTGGAATGGTTGAATGCTTGCAAACCAGTGCCACAGTCAGCGTACGCTGTTGAGGTTGTGGCTGCAATCCATGCAAATCAGCATGCCACTGCTGAGCACCTTGGGTCGTACCTCGTTGCTAGGGCACTCACCTTTCCAGCATCAAACGAGCTGGAAATCAACTCTGACGAGGTACTGGAGCGAACGCGCAGCATCCATGCGCAAGTCATCAAGACGCACGGCAAGTCTGACGGGGAACATGTTGAAAAGTGGCTTCGGTGTTTTCTTCATGAGCAGGCTTTCGGGCTGGCCCTGTCTAGCAGCATCACCAGCTTGTGGCAAGAGAAGCAGCGCTTCGAGACTGCTCCAGTGCCCAGCTTTGCAGCCGGCCAGAAGGAGTACGATGCAGACTCTTTTGGGTATCAAGTAGGGAAATGCCTGCTTGCGGCTTGCAGTTTTTGCCACTACCACGAGGACGTTCGAAACCTTTTCCGCGTTTTAGTGGATTCAGGAGAAGTTTTGCAGCTTGTGGCAGCTGAGCGCCCTCGCACTCCCAAGTCACACGGGCGCAAGCGGCGGCGCAGCGGTAGCGCTCTTGATGGTGATAGCGTATCACCTAGTGCTGAGAGCACTCAACCAGCGGGAAAGTCGGCGCGCCGCTCAGAGACAGCTGATGGGGGGGCTGCCAGTCCCCCTGCCAGAGGAAACAGGCCAGTTGACAGCGTGCAGCTATCACAGCCAGCACCAGACATGGACTGCTTTCAAACACCATTCGCAGAAGCAGTGGCACCCCCGCAGCTGGTTAAAGGCGAGTACAACGCCTACGTGGAGGCTGTGAAGCAGACGTACACTGGCGTGCGCTCCTGCCGGCAGGTGTGCTTCCTCTGGTGCAATGTGTACGAGGCATTCCTGGCAGCCCTGCAGGCAGTTTGTGCTGCGCATGAAGCTGCACAGCAGCAGTCTGCTGCCCTTGTCAAAGACGTGGTGCCCGAGCTACAGTCGCAGCTGGCCGAAGCAGAGGAGGGCCTGCAGTCATCCCTGCAGGCAGTGCATGCTGCAGCAGCACAAGTGGCGGCGGGCGAGACACAAGAGCAGTCAAGCGACGTCATCGATCTCAGCGGCAGCCAATCGCCGGTGCACGACCATGTGTCGGCGGCGGCGCTGCCTGGGGATGTGCAGGCGCACCTGCTGCTGCTGGCGGAGGCACTGGGGGACGACACCCGGGACCCCACCACGCTGGCTGCAGCGCGGGCAGCCATGGAGAAGCACAAGCAAGCCAAGCAGGTGAAAGCCAACATCAAGGCACAAATGAAGTCCTGTGCTCGACAGCAGGCGTATATGTCTGCACTGGGTCAGTTCTGCTTGGCGCTGCTGCACTCGCTGACGACGCACCGCGACTACCTCAGGCGGGTGCTGGCCTCCTGCATGGATGCTGCCGTGCGCTTCACAAACGACCAGCTGCACGACAGTTTGAATGCCATGGGGGCGTACTGCAGTGGGGAAATGCGTCGCTCCAGGCGCATGCAGGAGGACCAAGCGGCCGCCCTGGCGCAGCTGCAGGGGCACGACGAAGTGTATGGGGCGGGCACCTCCACCAAGCGTGACGTGCTACAGACTGTGGTCATTGAAGTTGGTCAGGCTCGCGAGGCCCTGGAGGCACATGTGCGGGACGCCACAGAGCCGCTGGTGCAGCTTGTACACAGCATGCGGCAGGCGTGCCCCGCTGCCACCTGTGAGCAGTGGTCCTCACAACTGGATACCTTCGCACAGGCCTTCATCCAAGAGCACCAGTGTGGAGAGGAGTTCAGCGGCGGTACGGGCGTCATGCGTGTCGTTGCTCAAGCCCTGCAGGACTCCTTACTGGCGCTGCGTGACCAGGGCACCAGCGCAGGTGTAGACGCCCGCATTGCTGCCTTTCCCAGCGTGCAGCTGGCCCCACATGTGCCCCTGCATAGACACCCTTCAGAGGCCTCAGTGCAGACTCCTGAGGCGCCTGGGCATCCCGGCTTCTCCCCACGCACCCCCATGCCCAGTGCTCCGCCCCCGGGGCAGGATGCTGCCCCGGGGGACTCAGACTCACACCTGGCGGGGGAGGCTGATGACGATACAGCAGTGCCAGTCGGTCAAGAGGAGCATGATGCAGAGGAGCATGATGATGCAGAGCAGGAGGAGGGGGCTGATAGCTTGCAAGGGGACGCTGATGCCGAGGAGCCGGGTGTCCAAGAGGAGAGCAGCAGCGGCTGCTGCCTCATGTGAAGCACGCACGCATGCATTAATTTACTGGCCTTTGCCAAAGAACTGTAATAGGAGTAGTAGCGCCACGAAAATGAGGGCCAGATTGGCCACTCGAGCCGGCGATATGGTGTCCGCCTCGATTTGCGCCGCCTCCTGGGTAACCCCCCCCTGCAGCTCGCCCCCTGCAGCTCTTTTGCGTTCAGCCGGAGCTGTACTCCTGTGCTTCATCTTCAGGGGCTGGTTGGCTGCCACATGTACAGCTGCACTGCCCAAGGCTGCCACTTCAGCTTGTGGGAGGGGGGTAGCTGTCACGTGCCACTTGGCGACATCCAGCACACGGGCAACGCAGCGGTGCCCCACCAGAGACGCATCGAATGGGAGCAGCACTTTCACGTAGCAAGCAGTGTGTCCTACCATTTCCCCTGAGGGGGCTGTCTCGTGCCCCACCCACACATGCTGCACGCTGCCCCGCAGGTGCTCATGCCTCACGAAGCCACGTGTGAGCGCTGTCAGTCGGCGGGATCGGTCCTTCTTCACTGCAGTGCTGATTTGCTTCATACGTGCAGCTGGGGTGCCTGGCCGTGCGTAGAACTGTGAAATGTGCACAGCTACAAACTGGTGTTTCGCAATGAGGGTGAGGGTCTCCTCGAAGTCTGCCTCTGTCTCGCCTGGAAAGCCGCAAATAATGTCTGTGGAGAAGTAGATGCCAGGCACCTTGCGCTTCAAGAAGGACGCCACTCGCTCGAACTCCTCCCTCGTGTATTCCCGCCGCATGGCTCGCAGCACCGCGTTGGAGCCGGCCTGCACGGGTACGTGCAGAAACTTGAACACGCGAGGGTCATTCAAAATTGCAGCCAGCTCATACAGCTGAGCCAAAATGAAGGGAGGGTTTGTCATACCGACTCGCAGCATTGTTGAGCAGTCTTGGGGCAGTTTCTCCAGGATTCCTCGCAGCAGCTGCACCAGGGTCGTGCCAATGTCCCGCCCATATGCGCCGGTGTCTTCAGAGGACAGCCAGATCTCCTGTACACCATCTTTCACCGCACTCTCTACGCGTGCCAGAATTGCATCCGGGTCGTAAGAGCCCAACACGCCTCTTGCATGTCGTGTTTTGCAGTATGTGCAGCTGCCCAGGCAGCCTGTGGACAGAGGGATGATCTCCACCAAGGGGTTACGGCGCACCTTGGGCATGTCCAAGCGTGGCAGCGAGGCCTTGCTGAGAAGTCGCACTGTGTTACCTGCCAGGGTCTGCTCCACTGCCTCAGTGACCCTGTCGATCTGCTGTGTGCCAATGATGGAGACGTGCTGCAGCTCCGGCATGTCCCGCTGCCCCTGTGGCACGCAGCCAGCCACGACAAGGGGCACGTGCAGATCCTGGCACTTTTTGACCATGTTCATGAAAGCTTGTTGAGAAGGCCCCTTTACCGTGCAGGAGTTCAGCACTGCACAGTCTGCGGTTCGGAGATCTGCGTCCTTGTCACTCACAGAGTACCCATACGCCTCCAGTGCCCCAGCCATATACTCTGAGTCACTGACATTATGACTGCAGCCCCAGGTTCGCACAAAAACCCGGCCAACACCTGGGACGTGCTCTTGCGCGGCGACTTCAGCCTGCATAAATGTGGCTGGCTGCATGAAGCATCCAAGATAGTGCTCTTTCTTACCTCATCCCCGCTTGCAGCTTGTCGCGAAGCTTTGCGAGGCTGCAGCTGCACAACTCCACATGAGCTTTGGTTGGAGCTTGCAAGTGGGACTTCGACAGACGAGTCCATGTCTTCCAGGTCAGCACTGTGCTCCGTGCAAGCCATCGCTCTAAATCCGCAGCTCTGATAATAATCCAATTGATTCCTGCAAGGCTACAGCAAGTTTGGGGAAACTGCTTTGTGGTTGCTTAAATTGCTGTTTTGTCAACCTGTCGCTTTAGCTGTTGGGTTGGCACCAAATTCTTGCCGATGAAGGGGGGATATGACAGAAGAGATTTTTTTGCCCAGCCATCTCGGGCATGTACCAACCCAAATTTGTTCAAGGTTGGCTAAGACGATAGACCGCCGGCAAAAATTGTATTCATCATGGAGTTCAATGTATTTGGCCTTGTGTCCGGTGGCAAAGACTCGATATACTCGCTAGTTCTGTGTGCTGCACTCGGCCACAAAATTGTCGGCATCGGTAATTTGAGGCCATCGGACACTTCCAAACAAGAGCTAGACAGCCACATGTTTCAAACTGTGGGCCATAATGTCATGGAAGGAGTAGCGAGGTGTCTGAATGTGCCTTTGCTGGTCAAGTCCACCCAAGGCAAAGCCAAGCAGTCAGGGGTGGCCTACGATTCAGTTGCTGAGACTGAGTCTGACGAGATTCATGATCTACGTCTGCTGCTAGAAGCTGCGCGTGTACGCCTTCCCACTATTTCAGCAGTTTCTGTGGGTGCCATCAAAAGCCACTATCAACGAAACAGGGTCGAGAGCATCTGCCAACAGCTCAGTCTACAGTCGCTCGGCTGGCTGTGGGAGCGCAGCGAGTCGCGCTTACTGCATGACATGTGTCTTGATGGAATGGTTTGTGCCCTCATCAAGGTAGCCACAATGGGACTCAAAGCGCAGCACATCGGTTTAACACTCACACAGGTTGCTCCAAGCCTGATCGATTTGGTTCGTACTCTTCAAGCATTTTCTTGCACTGTGCCACACTCTGCATCTGCCCAGAATACGCGCTACGAAGTCAATGTATGTGGCGAAGGCGGGGAATTCGAGACTTTGTGTTTAGATAGTCCGATTTATTCGCAAGAGCTGCAACTGACTGAAACTGAGCATCACGTGTACTTCGATGACCCGTTTGCTCCAGTCGTCGGGCTTAATGTCACTGGTTGGCAGCTCGGTCAGAAGGCAGGCGAGCGGAGTATGGCAAGTGCTTTTTCGCCAGACTCGACATTCTCTATGTGCATTGTGGATGATGCTGGACCTGCAGGCGCTGCAGCAGCAAGCAGCAGTGCAAGCGGCGGTGCGTCCAAGGCCATACACAGCAGCGCGGCAAAGCTGCAGCTTACTGCCAGTTCCTGCAAAGCTGGCCTGTTCTTGGTTGGATCTGTGAGTGTACCGTATGGTACAGATATGCTCAGCGCTGCCGAACAGGCCGCTTTTGTGCTTTCAGCAGCAGCAGCTGAGTGCCACACCCACGGTACCTCTCTGGCGGACGCCCTCTTCGTCTACTTGCACCTCAGCGACATGGCCGATTTCAAGGAAGTCAACACATCCTACACAGCATTCTTTCCTCAGCACATTCCTCCTTCGCGCTCGTGTGTACAGTGTGATTTGCCTGCTGGCTGCAAAGTGCAGGTGACCATTCGAGTTGTTCCCGGCTCCCATGCTGCTGCCAGCTCCGGGCAGCGAGCAGTGCGGGATGCGCTGCACGTGCAAAGCTTATCGCTGTGGGCGCCTTTGTGTATAGGCCCGTATTGCCAGGCCAACAGTGTTGGCGCAGAGGTGATGGTGGCCGGGCAGATCCCGCTCGTGCCACACACCATGCAGCTTAGCGACGCAACGCTGCGACAGCAAGTGGCGCTTGCGGCAGTGCATGCACGGCGAATCCTTGTGGCTATGGGTGCTGACTGGCTGTCCTGCTGCGTGGTGGTGGTGTACGTCAGACAGGAGGCTTTGGCTGCAGAAGGCGTGTCTTCCGCTGAAGCCTGGGCAATGGCCTCAGGCGAGATACACAGACACTGTGAGCTTGGTTGCGAAACGGCACTCCCTTTTGGAGATTTGCCTTCGCTGGGCTCAACTATAGTGCCCCAAGAACTGCCCTGGGAGCTGGAAGAGCTGGCATCATGCCCAGTGTTTGACGCGGACAAGCCGGCCTCTGAGCTGTGGGAACGTGGCTTGTACAACGAGACAGACTTTTGCAAGAACTTGGCGATACCTGTTTCGCTTGTTGTTGTCACAGATCTACCGAGAACTGCACCAGTGGAGTTTGAGCCGGTTGCGTTCAAAATGAGCACAGCTGACGCTTGTTCCAGGTTTCGAACCGAGAGCTCGTGCACAGCTGCAGGGCCAGACGGCCAACAGGTTGGGTTTGCCTGGAGCAGTGCATCAAATGACGCCTCTGTCGCACACTTACCAGCACATGGCTTGCTGCGAAGGTTTGCCATTGATGACACGCAGAGGGCGGAAAATTCCCATCCATGTGCTTCGGCAAAGGTCGTTGAGCTTGTCGCTCCCAATGGTGAAGCTGCCAGCGAGCTTATAGTATTCCATGTATGATGGCTGTATCCTCTTGATCCTACCAGCTTGCTCACTCTTGAACTGAGGCGAGCACAGTTCGAATGACAACCTCCAATTCGCAGCGGGCCTCACGCCTTTCCTCGCGCATCGGGGTCCAGTGCCGCTTCCTGAGGTTCGTGTAATAGTTCCGAACTTGAGAGCCTGCAAGAACAGAGAAATAGACTTGGTTAGACTTGGAGTCATTCCCGCCTACAGCAAATATATGTGACATACCTTCAAGGCCACACTTGCTCGCAAGTCGCTTGCGCTCTTTTGTGTCTGGGTACGGATGCGCTATGTTGTCAAGAAACCAGTGAAGAAGCTCAGTAGTTGCGTGCTCTGGAAGAGTTCCGGCCCTCATTGAAATTTTTCCAGCTGCAAACATGGCTTTGAATTGCTCCACGACTGATGCTTGGCTGTGGAGGCCATCCGTCGTGTCGGTGGCTGCTTTGGAAGAAGACTCTGCTTGACTTTCAGAAAGCAGCGGTTTTGCCAAACTAGCAGCCAGGTGTTCACGCTCCTTTTCGATTGATTTGTCGAAGTCCAGAAGATGGTTCGCAAGTACACGCTGAAGCTCGAAGAAGTTGCCGGCTGCTTCGTCTGCGGTGCCCTTCTTTCGGGCTGCCATCATGAAAAATACAATGCTGACTGCGCAAGAGTTGCATGTTTGTACTGTCACTACGAGGTTTGTAGCAATTTGCTGGTTATAGATTAGCACGCCAGCAGTGACTTTGGGTGTCCATACGCCCCTTCCTACAGAAGGGGCCGGCCAACGCATCAGGCAGCTGCCTATCGCAGCTTCGTGGTTTTTTCAAAACGACAACATACACTTGAGCAGCTTCACCTTTTTCCCGATTGGACTAGTTGCAAACACCCTCGCTCCAATGGCAGCTGCAAGGCACTCAGGCAGCTCTGCAGTGGAGTTTCATGACGCTTTCCCTCAAACCAACGCTGTGCTGGAAGCGATTCTTCATCGGGCATCCAGCAACTGCTTGCAAGTCTCGGCCGAAGAAATTGTCTCGCGAGTGTCGTGTGCAAAAGCTCTGCTCGAGATTCAGCCTGATATGGATGAAGTTGCTGCCGCACAGTTGCAGCAGCTTCTGATGAGAGACTCTCTAGCAAAATGGTCACAGCAGCTGCAGAGTGTCAGAGAACAGCAAGTACATGTTGAGCCCCCCCCTATAGTCCTTGCAGTGGCACAAAAGCGCCTCAGCTCAAAGAAGCGGAGCAATTTAAACAGCGCCGCTCGAGCGCTCCTCGTGCAGTGGCTGAAGGAGAACTCCCGCAGCCCCTACCCTTCGGAAGAGGAGAAGGCGCAGCTTGCCGCAGATGCTAACGTTAGCAAAGAGCAAATTACAAACTTTTTCATTAACGCTCGCGGCCGGTCCATGTGGAAAGATATCGCGGAGCAGCAGGGTTTAACTATTTCAAGGGACCCAGAGACGAACAAGTGGTATGCAGAATAATACACAGGGAGCAATGCAGGCTACATCGGATGCCTCAGCACAATTTGGTGCTGGGGCGCACCATCTTCAAGAGCCAGAGGTGACACCCGAATGGCTGAGAAATCACTTGCGAAGAGAACCCCATCCACAATCAAATCCATCCCAGACCCCGCAGCTGCAGCGGTAGACCCAAGCATTGAGGCATGCGAGACCAGTGACAGGCGATTCACCAGAGATCGCTGTTCGTCAGATGATATGGCATCGGCCAACTTCCGGCCAATTCCGGGGTCGGCCGCCGACTCGTTGCTGATGGTGGGCATGGCTTTCACGGCTTGCTGCACGGCAGCTGAAGTGCGAGGACCGTCTGCAACCACACTGAGATTCAACCAAGGGTCAGAAGGCAGGGCAAGCGACCCCACTTCTGCAGCATATGCTGCGCCGCCAGTCACCCGCTCAGCTTCGTCACCGGCGACGCCAGCCGCGAAGTCTGAGTGTGCCGTGGGCCCACTTGCCGCTGCATCCGACTCATCGCCGTGCAGGTCTGCTGATGAAGTCACAGCAGAAACAGCGGCCTGCCTTGACATGTCCACCACTGACGGGCAATTGTCCACGCGAAGTCGCAGCAGGCGGCGCCCTTGGGAGTGAATGGTGTTGGCTGCAGCGGAGGCATGCTGCCCAAGACGACGCGTCGAAGCTTCGACGCACACCTCTGGAGTACTCAACGAATTGCCAGGCGCAACTGCCTGGGCGAGGCCTGCCCACCAGGTCCTGCTTCCCCGTGTGGTGGCTTTCTTGGCAAGCACCGACATGCCCAGCTCCAAGTGCATAAACATGGGAATGAGCAGGTCTGCAGGCCTGTCCGGCGGCTGAAATGGCGCTTCGCCTGCTTGCCACCCCGAGGCTGCTTCTTTGGGCAGGCGCCTGCCGTCTTGCCGCCTGCTGCCCATGGCGGCTACGCGGGACTGCCGCTTGCCGGCCTGGCCCACACTGCTTGGCAGCCAGCATTCCACCTGCCACACGCGCAGCTTGGTCTCGCAGAAGCTACTACGAAGGAAGTCTTGCACTAGGAACGAATTTACTGAAAACGGCGAGAAGTTGCTGTGGGCCTGGGTGGCTGGGACAGAGCCCGCCGACACACATGAAACTTGTGGAAGGGTCACGCAGTCCCCCCGAAATGGACCGAAGACAAAGCGCCTGTACCAGGGATCCACAAATGCAAGATACTCAGCAAGGCTGGAAGCTGACCCAGATTCGCGTGGTGGCAGCAAGTACACTTGAGGCTTGATGCCAGAGAACAGCTGGGTGTTCTTGTGCTGGGCTGCTAGCAAGCCGGAAAGCACGCAGCCAACCGTGGCATCATCCCCACTCACCAACAATGGCATGCACAGCTGGTCGCTGCCCATGTGGTCCACTGCAGCAGCTTTGCATCGCCGGGCATGGCTGGTGATGCATCGCTCCTGCTGAGATGCACCGGCGATTGGGGAGGAACCCAGCAATGATATGTGCCCCTGCATGCCGGCCTCCCCATCCAAGTTCCCTGCCTCGCTTGAGCTTATCCGCAAGGACTCTGACACAGAGACGAGGGCAGCTCCTGACTGCTGCAGCTGGCTGGAGTCCGCCCTGTCAGTTCCGTCGGCCACGGCCCGAACCGCCTGTGCGGACAGCACCAAATCCGGCAAGCCTGGCCACCCTGTGCCACCCAGCTGCATTTTATCTTGTTCCTGCTCACTATGTGTGTGCAGAGCAAAGCTGGGTGAGCTGTGCAAGGCGACGGGCTCCTGCAGAATAACCTGCGCAAGCTGCTGCAGCTGGGGCAGCCGGGCTGCGTGCTGCCGGAGAGCTGTCTGCAGGCTGCTGCTGCCCAAAATTTCATCCATGGTGATGTCAACAGCAGCTTGCTCTGCATCTGCGTCTGGCTCCTCGCTTTGCCCCGACGCCACGAAGGTGCTCACCCCGGCAACTGTGTTGCCTTGCACTACACCCAGCTGCACCTGCTCTTCGGCACTGTCACCCGTGCTATGCAGCGCAATACAAACTGCTTGCGAGCACCAACTGCTGAGTTCATCTGAGCTAGCTTCTTGCAGCTTTTGGTGCATTCCCGCGCGTGGACAGTCTGTTTCAGCGCATACAAGGTGCTGAATGAGTGCACGCCTCAACTCAGGCAGCCACTCGTCTGAGGAAAGCGCATATTCGAATGATTGTGCGTCTAATTTGGTGTAAGTTTGCCACCATGGGTCCTCTTCAGGGAAGAAAACAGGCACGGTGCGAAGTGAGTCTGCTGCAGCAGACCCTGCCGGCGAGCCGCTGCGCAAAGCGGGGAACTCCAACAGCAGTCGCTGCAGGGAGGAGAAACCAGGACAGGCCTGCTCTTTCATCGTGAGCTGCACAGCCTGTTGTGCGAGCTGTGCCACAGGTCCTGGCCTTGCAGCCGCCAAAGCCAGCAGTGCCGGCAGCGCCTCCGACAGGAACCCAGCGTCACCCACTGGGTGCTGCAGCAATATGCAGCGCCAGACGTGCAGTGCAAAGGCACAAGTAGTGTCTGCCATGAACGAGTGCGCGTTTTTGTAGGACGGTATGTGCAGCAGCAGGGCACACAGGCTGTCGTACATGCCCTCCAGGTGCTGCCCTGCGCCGGCGTTGCTGCACACGTGCATCCAAGCAAACGGGGGCGCCCCAGATGCATGCACAGAAGCATGCATACCAATATCTAGGGATGGCTCAGCCACTAGCAAGTTGTTATCCGCGGCAGTGAGCACGCTGTGCAGCAGCAGGTGCTGGGTGACCTTGTCCTCCTCCCGCACCGCGAGCTTGTGCAGGAGGGTGCAGGCCACGCCCTCGTGGGCCACGATTGCACTTGCACCTCCGACGAGTTGCCGCGTCCAAAGGTCCACCGCCCGCCGCACACGAGTCGGGAAGGTCATGGGAAGCATTGTGCTTGCGAGAAGTAAGGTGCTCACGATGTACTGGGCATGTGTCTCGTTGCGATCCTTTGAGCAGAGGCTCAGCACGAGACCCTCAACGAAATCACATACCACCTCAGGTCTGGATAGCTCGTCAAACCATCTGCAATTGGTTTTCGGTCATCCAAGCACGGGGAGCAGTGTGGCAGTAGAACTTACAGCTGTGCGAATTTACTTGTCGAAAGCTTTGCAGCATCCGCTGCGCAAAGAGCTTGGAAAGTCTCGACGCGTTTATTTTGCTCATCTATTCCGAGAGTCTTTGATGCCTTCCCTGCGCCTAGTCGGGAAGCTGCCATGGTTGGCTCTGTTTACGAGTTGCGAAGGCACAAAAGTTTCAGCGGTGTTTCAAAACCGGCTTTCACCAAAGCAAGCAAGTTTCAAGAGAAATACCTAGACAGAGACTCAAATAATACAGCAGTGTTTGTAATGTATTGTATTTCATGTCAAGGTGGGATGCAAGCAGGCCCAAAAACTGCGGCACACATGGCAAGGTTTAGCCCCCCCGTTGACATAATTGCTGCACCCTGCAGCCCTCGCAGCCAAGTTCTGCAGATGAATTCATTCTCTATTCCATGAGTGCAGCAGCAAGTACACGAGACGATACCTCCTGCAGTTGTCCACGCCGTTTCTCCATGCGGGACTGCAGCCATGCCGCGCCTGCATCCTCGTCCAGGGGGACCTCGGCTGCCAGTGCAGGTGTGGCACGGGGATGACTTGTGTTGGTGAGGCTCTTCAGCCGCTGCAAATTGGCTAAGAACTGCTGCCGGACTACCGCGTCGTCCTCTGCTGCCTGGCCCCGCCCGCTGGCGGCCGGTGCCCGTCGCTTCTTCCTGGCCAGGACGAAGCCCGCCCCCCTCGAGTCGAAGCGGAAGAAGGTCCGGGGCTGCCCCCCAAAGCCCGCAGGGGACACGTACAGCTGTTTTTTTGGGTGGTAGTAGAACCCCGTGGAGCGGTGGTACAGGTACGAGGAGGCTGAGCTGCTGGCCTTGGCCACGTATGCGCCTGGGGTGCTGCTGTGGGGGGGCGGCCACATAAGGCTGGGGCTTAGGAACACACTTGGCAACAGATCAGGAGATGCAACGCGGGACCTGGTTGGAGAGCCTGGGTGTTGCTGCGGGCTTGTGTTGGAGGAGGCAGTATTGAAGTGCAAGGCGGCCTCGCCTGCCTCCAGGAGCTGCCCCGTGTGTGCTTCCGGCGCCGATACCTGCGCCACGTGCGATGGCGGCGACTGCCCAGCCTCTGGTGACTGCGTTGAGCTGAGTGGCTTGGTACTACTTGCAGCATGGATGTCTCGCCTGATTTCGCTCAGCAGGGCAGTGACACTTTTCATGGGCGATGAGGTGCCGGCAACGTGAACAGCATCAGACTGCCCCCCCTCACCATCAGACTGCCCCCCCTCCCTGCTGCCAGACTCACTTTCACTGTCAGAGTTTTCCTGGACGTTCTCTGTTTGAGATTTGTCATCAGCAAGCTCTGCACCGGCATGCTGCGGCTGCTGGGGGGAGGTCTGGGGCAATGATCCCGCAGCAGACAGCTTTTGCCCAAGCTCGCCCTGCAAGGCACTGCATCGCGTGATGCACTCGACAGCAGCTCGCACAGATGCCATTGTGTCCTCTTCATCCGCAGTCCCGGCGATGGGTGCACTACTGCCTGAGGAGCTTGTGGGCTGTGCGGGTGCCGGTAGGGGGCTGAACCCTTTGACTGCAGGTGCCGCGGGTGCAGGTGGGGGGCTGCTGCCCTGTGGCCGATTGGACGCAACTGTGCCGCTGTATGTGTTGAGGAAGTCCAGGCGCTTAGCTGCTGATGCCAGCTGCTCCTCAGGAAGAGGTGGCGGCGAATCCGCAGGGCCGGGCACATCGGGCGGTGATCCGGGGGCAGAGGGGCTTTCGCCAGTAGGGGGTTCAACATCCCAGTTAGCTTTGCCGGCCAATTCAAGTAATACCAAGTCATTGTCATCGTCATCAGCAGTCACTGTGTGTCCTGCAGGCGAGTATGACACTGCCCCAACGGCCCCGCTCTCCACAACCCAAGGCGCCACGCCGCTCGGTGCTGGATGCAATTCACCGTCTTGCCCTTCGTAAACTGCAGTCGTACCAACTGGCAGAGCAGGTTGGGTGGTATTGCTGTGCCTGTCCGCGGGTGCTACCGTTGAATCAGCCAGCGGTGACTGGGGCTGGCGCTGTGCGGGGGGCAGGCGGTGCCTGACTGCAGACCTCCCCGCTGTGGTGACTGCCATGGCAGGGGTGTCAGCAGGGCTGCTTTGTAGATATTTGTGGGCAGCACCCACTCGTGGTTGGCTTGCCCTGCGCTTGGCTGGTAAGGCATAACTTGCGCTCTTGGCCTTGGGGGCAGCTGGGCTGGCTGGCCCCGGCTTGGTCTCAGAGCTTGCGCTCTTAGCCTTGGGAGCGGCTGGGCTGGCTGGCCCCGGCGTTTTGTTGGCATCCACATCGCCAAGCACTGTTTGCCAGGCCGTCTTGGTCTTAACACCCACCTGATCAGGCTCTGATTGCCCAGGAATTTGTGCGGATGCAGATGCGGACTGCCCGCTGTGTAGGCGCTGCATAGCTGCAGCTGAGGTGCTCTTGCCCTTTTGGGCCCGCTGCGCATCTTCCCGGGCTACAAGGCGTCGCTGTTCGCGTGCAGCGGCTTGTTGGGCAATGCTGCGCTGCCGACTGGCACTAGCCTTGGTATCCGCTGATGCAAGCCTCGAAAATACACCACTGCTTGCAGCGCCCCGTGGAGTCTTGCCTGCAGAGTGAACGCCTGAAAAGTGCCCTCGTGGAAGAGAGGCAGACCTGGAGTCGCCTGACTTGCCGCTTTGTGCGGGGGAGCCTTCCTGAGATTGTGGGGGTGCCCTGGTGCGCCCGGCTTGGCCTCGTGTGCCCGCAACCCGCCTGGATGGCAGGTGAGACGCAGCACGGCTGGCTTGTCCACCCGCAGTGCGCTTGCGGGGCGTGGGCAGCTGGCTCTGGCTGCTCAGCTGTGGTGTTTGCTGCAAGCCAGGGCGTGCAGAGGAACGGAGGGACACCGTGCTGCCGCCACTCGTAACCTGTCCAGCGGCAGGGCGTGCCGGCGGTGAGGACGCGAAGGCTTTTGCAGGGGTATTCACAAGGCCTGTACTGGGCGGAGGCGCCATAGAGGCTTGCATGGATGCATGGGCACTGGGTGGAGGTGCCATAGAGGCTTGCATGGATGCATGGGCACTGGGTGGAGGTGCCATAGAGGCTTGCATGGATGCATGGGCACTGGGTGGAGGTGCCATAGAGGCTTGCATGGATGCATGGGCACTGGGTGGAGGTGCTGCGGATACAGGCAGCAGAAGAGGCCATATTTGGGACAATTGGGGAACTCGTTCCTCTAACAGCAAGCACAGCTCGTGGCTGCCCGTGCGAGCTGCCTCTGTGGCCTGGAACAGCATGCGGCGTGCCTGCAGCACTGCTGCTGCAGACGAGGCGGCGCTGTCCTGTGGCCCAACTGCATCGCCATCCAGTGAATGCGCCATGAGAGCGATGGCCACTTTGGCAGCGGTCGCCCTGGCCTCAACTTCCCTGCTTTGCACCTTGGCAGACTGACGCTTTTGCGCAGCAACCCAAAAGGCAGCCTCTGGGGACGGCACAGATGGCACTGAATCACCCCTCACACGAAGCTGCTGCGTTGGTGTTGCGATTTCACTGTCTACTGTGCGATTGTCAGCCTCTTGCTGCCGCGTGGCCAGGGCCTGTTGGGACGCCACCTGCTGGGCTGAAACTGCCACCTGCTGCTTCGAGCGACCAGACTGCTGCCTTTGTGGCCGACCATGTGCCATAGCGTCGGCAGCTACCGGCACATCCCTCTCCTTAGCGCCTGGAGACGAGCCATAAATGTGCCCCCGTGGGGGTGTAAGGCCCCCCCCAGCAGCCAACCGCCCGCCTGAGGCCAATTGCAACAAAGTATCACGCACAGCAGGGCTAGTGTGCAATTCGTTGGTTGATAATTGTTCCATCAGCTGCGCTGTATTGTCTTTGTCGACCCAGAAGCCTCTCGCATCAGCAGCAACATGCAGGTTGCCAGAGCCGGCCGCCACGGTGTTGCTTCGCGTCAAGTCGCCACGCTGCACCGCTCTGTGAACCTCAACGCGACTTTCCAAGCTCTGAAATGCAGCCTCGTGGAAGGTGCTCGCCGGAGAAGCCTGTGCAGGTGATAAACTCACAGGCAGAAATGCCCTGTGCGGGCTGCCAGTGCTTGCAGACCATGCCACCTCCTCAGCGCCAAAGGGCACATGGTCTTGGCTGCTGCCAGTGGAGGTGACGGAGAGCTGCGATGCCAGACTCATATCCCTTGAAGACTCGGAGGCTTCAGATGCGGAGTCTGTTTGCAGCCCCTCCAGCGCCAGCTGCTGAGTGGTGGCGGCGGCAGCGGCGGCAGCAGCAGCACGCCTGGCAAGCCGGCCGGCAATGTCATCCAGGGAGTCTGCACGGGGCCGTTCATCAGCGGCGTCCCCCAGCTGCCCCTGCTGCCCATCAAGAGCCGGTGTATGCAGGGGGCCGTGCAGCAACAAGCCTTGCTGCATGGAGCGCTGCAGCAAAGCGATGGCTGGGGGCAGCCGCCGAGCGCTTGCCGGCGATCCTGCAGGCACCCGTGCAGCCCCGTTTTCAGAATCACTGTCACCATCAGAAGAGTCCTGGGTCATGGCTGCCCGGCGCATGACGGGCGTGGGCAGCACACTGTCTGCCCTGGAGCGGGGCAGCGCCTGCAGGTATCCCAATTCACGCCATGCGGCCCGGCCTGCAGTGTCTGGTGCTCGACCCGATTCCGAGTACCGGTCGCTGTCACTGTCCATGGTGGTGGTGCTGCTGTCGCTACTACTGTCCTGTGTCCCAACAGGCGCCGTCGCTGCCACAGGCATCAAATTGAATGTGCTGGACTCCATGCCTTGCACATTGGCGATCGCCATTTCAAGGGCTGCACTCAAGGTTCCCTGTGGGCCGCACTGCAGGCTGCGGGCGATCGGCTGCCCCATCATCCCACCAGGCGCCAAGATGTCCAGATCGGACACATCCAAGTCATGCACTGCGCTTGCAGCACGCCGCGGCAGTATATTGGCCGTTGCCTTCATCACTGCGCCCTCCGCAGTGTGTGCACGGGGCGCTGCAGCTGCCTCCAGAGCTTGCGCGTGTGCCGCCACGAGCTCCCTGCCTGCGCCTTCACTTGACACTGCCTGCTCTATTGACAGCACATGTGGCGCAAGGGCAACACTGGACTCCACATGTGCACCCTCATCACTGCCTGGCTTGCGTGGGGCGGCGAAGCGGGCACCCAGCTCCCGGGCTTGGGAGCGCGCATCGAATGCGTGTACAACGCACAGCTGGCGAGCGCCATGGCGCTTGCGCTTCACTGTCGTCCGCAAGAAATCGCCGACGCCCTGGGGTGTTTTATGCGCCATGGCGTGGCAGCCGAGGCGCGCCTGTGCCATGGCGTGCAGCAGGGCCCCCCAGCCGAAGCGCAGCACGCCCAACACACAGGCACAGGCATACCCTGTTGGCCGTGCAGGTGTCAGCCGAAATACGTCTTGTAGCGAGGCAATGACCGCTTCCACCGTCAGCGGCTCTGCTTCTGTTTCAGCATGGTGCAGTGCGGCAGTGGGCACCTGCCGGCTGCACTCTTCCATAGTAGCGACCAGATGCCCAATGCGCACTGCACCAGCGGCATCTGCGGGATCCCAGTGAGTTACTGCAACAGATGTGTTCACCAAGACACTGGCGAGGTGCAAGCAACTGCCGTGCAGTGCGCGCTGTGGGCACGGCGGGCGCTGCAGCACCTGCTCCAAGCGGCACGTCAGCTCACACAGGTCCTGCGTGCAGAACGCGACCCCCGCCTCTTGTAAGGCAAGCTGCACAAAATGGCTCAAGCAATCCCACGACAGAACACTCAGGGCCAAGCTCTGGTGTTGGCTTTGCATGGAAACGTCTTGGGCACTGAAGGGCATGGCTGGCCCCGGACTGGCGGCTGCATTGCTTCCAATGGTGCTTCTGCAAAGTCAGGAGTGAGAATTTTGATGTGATTTATGACTACCTGGAATTCTTACTGTTTCCTGAGGCTGTGTGCTTCAATGCGCTGCAGAGTAGCCGCTGCAGACGGCACAGTAAATGAGCCTGCGCGGGGGCGATCCACGCCTCCATTCGTGTGGAGCAGACGAGAGTAGAATAACTTCATGAATAGGCGAAACGACGTTTGCATGTGGTCGTGCATACCAGAGTGCTGAGTAGTCAGTGGGTGGTTCTGGAGCTGAGCCTGAAAGAGCAAAGTCAGGTTTGTCGCAGGCGACCGAGCCAAAAGGCCAGCCACCACAATGGAGACTGCTGCAAGGTCATTGCAGCTACCAAAGAGACAGCAAGCACTCGACAAAACTTTGACAATATCTTGCAGCGAGCTCATTTTCAAGTGCTTTGGCTTGGCCAAAAAAAAGTGCTAAAAACTGCAGATCTATTTTGTGTGCTGCACAAGGATTGCATTTGAAGCAGCAGCAGCACACCAGCAACAAGAGTGTGCGGGTGCCTGACAAGCACAAATGATCAATTGTTACAGAGGCGCTGCACCTTCCTGTTCGTGGTGCTTCCTCAAAATTAATTGACAAATACTCCACATCCTGCCAGGAGGCAAGCAAACACTGGGAGGGCTACACTTCAATCCCAAGTGCATGGGGGTACCGCACTGTCGGTGCAAAGTAGGCAGAAAACAAATGCTGAACTCGGACAAAATTACGATACTTTCTGACTGCTTGAACTCGTTGCGATTTGCAAGGGCACATGGTCCATTCTGTGCTCCAGCCAGCTACCGTTACAAAAACAACTTCTTCATGTTGCTGGATGTGACCCCAGAGTGAGCCATGCCCAAACGAACGAGTACACATCTCATATTCTTGTTGTGTTGATGGGCTGTGCACATCTTGCGCGCTGCCGAAATATCTTTGCACTGCAAAATGTTTCGCTGCAGTGTGCATCGTGCAAATATCCCGCCAAACAAACAATAGCCGCCGTAAACTTGAGAACCGCGTTACTGTTCTGGTATACTTTTGGAAGATAAGCTGGTGGTCAAGCTGGCGCTTGCAGGAAAAAGCTGTGTTGCTTGCACTGTTAGACCCAGCAAGTCAGCTCCGCCCTGGCGCAGGTGATTGAGTTTGGGCTCCCTGCCAAAACTGAGACTGCGGATCCCAGGTGGATCTCACTACCTTCAATACGAACTCAAAATTGGTTGCTGTGCTCTCGTGTACGGCCCATGTGCTCGTTACTCACTTGCTCGGCAGTCGGGGCAGTCCTGATGGCGCTGCTGCAAGCTGTGTTGCGGCGGCCAGCACCGCTGCGAGGTCGTCTGGGTTGGCCAACTGCCCCGTGCCTACGGCAGCCAGGGTGGCGTTGGTACTGTTGGTGGCAGGGGCGCCCCGCTCTCGGTGGTGCTGCGCAGCGCCCAACTGAATGCAAACACGCAGGTGCAATTGTTGGAGCGCTCCCTGTCCGTGTCCGCAGGGACGGATGTTTCCGCGGGCGTCGCCACGCGCACGTGGCTGAGCACCGTTTTGTGCAGCTCGCTGAAGTGGGCGCCCAATGTTTCCCCCAGCTTTTGCTCTGTTAGTGGGCCATCGTCCTCCTCCTCTTCCATCTCGCCTACACCATTTGGTGCATCTGGCTGGGCCTCCATGGGGCACCATACCCTGCCACCAGCTCAACTATGTCACCATTTCCGATGGGATTGGGTTTGCCTGGCAGAGCTGCCCCTGCTCCCGCTGTGGTGCCCCCTGGTGGCGCCGTGCTGGGCGCCCGCTCCCTGATGGATGTGCTGGCTGCAGCTCCCCGAGGTCTGATGTCCCTGCTGAGCATGAGTACACAAGATGATGACAATGATGACAATG
>Ga0307982_1000693_pt1 | contig 26718 bp, 23 predicted proteins | sample OrgLakmetagen989_FD_201847 | JGI IMG/M metagenome (GOLD analysis project Ga0307982, IMG submission 201847) | Saline water microbial communities from Organic Lake, Antarctica - #989 | ecosystem: Environmental > Aquatic > Non-marine Saline and Alkaline > Saline | place: Antarctica: Organic Lake...
CACCAAATGAAGCTACGCAACAGTACGCATCATTCATCTCACTGGAGCTAAGCTCAGGGAGTTCGTTTAAGCAAAGATAAATACGAAAGCAATTAGTATTTAATTCCCGGACGGAGGGTAGGAAGATATATAGGAAGAGTTGTAGTGTAGGTAATGGTATCATTTACATGGTCCGCCGTGACAGGATCCTACCTAGATCTAGCTCTGACTCTTGAACATTGACCGAATTGGCGAATACAGTTGCGATGGCCTCTGCCGACATGAAGTTAGCGCAGCCTTTCTTTTCTGAAGCAGGCGCTGAAAGTGCTCAGAGGTGCTCTGAGCTCGGAGGCAGCGGGACAGTTGTCCCATCTGCTAAAACCTCTGCACACATCCAAGAGGGTCAGGATACAGAATCGTTGGCAAGAGCTGTGGCCTCTGGAGCGTGCCGTGCAGCCCTACAGAGGAGCCCAGCGATGTGTCGCGCTGCCCTTGCAAAACATCGAGCACACATCGACCCGGCTCTTTCGAAAATCCTCGATATTGTTGGAAGTTACGAGGGCAAGGTTGAGTTCGATCTTTGATGAGCACCTTGGTGATTAAGATTATTTATCCTCAGTTTTTGCTTTTTGCGTAAAGTGACTCGCTTCTTTTTCGATTTCGTCGCAGTATGGTCGGAGTCCGCTGCACGAGGCTGCTCGGCTTGGAGACGTCGAGACTTTGCAGTTTCTGCTACTGTCTAGGGTTAGGCTAGCAAGCAGACACAGGGACTTGGTAAGATAATGGCCATGGCCTTGAAACATTGAGGTTCTGGCTTTGGATATTATATAACTGCATTCTCTTTGTCTTTTTACCTGCCCTTCTAGGAAGGCTCTACGGCCGAGGACCTCGCTACTGAGGATTGCCGCGCCCTCCTCGATCAACACTACGCTGCTAGGGATTACCTGGACTGGCATGTATGTGATATGGTCCCTGCTATAATTGCGTACTGGACGAATGGTGGCGTACCTGAGGAGTCCATGCCTGTGGCAAACAACTTCGATTATGTAACGGACGAGTCATCGACCATGCCAATTCTGTCCCTGCGCGCATACCATTTTCATGACCCGTCCTTCTTCTGGGCCCCTTACAATGTTCGTTCGAGTATCTTCGCCTGGGCACAGGACGTTTTCGCAGCCCAACTGGTAGCATTATCTGAGCCCTTTGAAGAGTTGCCAGACGACTGTGCTAGTGACGTGTGGGAGTACCTCATCGAGAAATCAATAACGCGCATTGAGATGCAGCACATTTTAAGGCACTGCTCGTCGCCAGAAGCACTCGCTTGGATCCGTGCAGTGGTCGCAGCTGCGTATGCTGCGAATACTGCGGTGTGTGGACAGCAGCAGAACTTTATCCTTGAACTTACAAAATACTGATGATAAAGGCTGTGCTCATATCCATCCTTCCTCGAGAACAATTTGACTGCTTCTCATACGATTCACTTGTTTTTGTTTTTCAAATGCGGGTGTTGTAAAAGGCACATGCAGCCACTCCATTGAGGAAAGCAGTTCTGATAGGTGACTTGGCCACCGTAGAAGATTGCATTGTTCAATGTGCTGACCTTGAACTACGAGACCGTGTTGAACTCTTTCCAAGAGAAAGTGGATTGCGTCCTTGCTTTTGCAGTGGATTCTACGGAATGGAAGATAAGAGCATCAAGGATAAGGTACTTTGGACCTTCATGTTCGTTCATTCATTAAAATTTCCTCCCTTTATTTTTTTGTTTGTTTACATGTACAAAATGAATTTGCCACCTAGCTTTAAGCTCGATCGATCCTGATCGATCGCGTGCGTATACGTGCTGTACTACAGAGCTTTTATGTCGGCGTCATCTCTGACATGCCATTAACCTTTCAATCTGAGACCATGTTATACTATATCTCAAGAACAATCTGAAACCATATTGTTTCTTAAAATAGTCCAATTTTCGTTAGTTTCATACGCTAGGTTTACGGATACGGTACCGCCTTTTGTCCTTGCCTTACTCACTTCCCGCAGACCATTCTTTACAATTATGTTCCTGCCCCTCCATCTCTTGTCGAATTCATTGCATTCATTTAATGGTAGGATAAATGGTCAGCACTCATGCGTGCCACTGCCAACGGTCACTCAGACATCGTGAGGCTTCTTTTGGAAGCCGGCGCTGACCCTGAGACCATGGATGATGTAAGAAATGTGCACCTTCAAATACGCGTTTACTTATAATTCTCACGAGTAGTTCGGACACAGTTTCAATTTTACACCTTCCCATTTGTGACACATATATGCCATTGATTATTTGATACATGATCAATTCTTGTGTTGCAAAGCAAAAGTCGGCACTTTTAGTCTTTATACGCCCTTCGTATTTTGCGATGGTTTTACAGGATCATAACGGGGTCACGGTACTCCACCGTGCTGCGAGCGATAACCGGGACCTTATTGTGACGTTCCTACTAAAAGCAGGAGCCAATCAAGATGCCAAGAGCCACGTAAGAGTCTTTCATGGCATGTTTCATCTCTTACCTGTAAGTTTGGCTGAAAGCAATGATTCGACGCATTGTTTTTGCCTCGCCCCTATTTTGAATTTCTGATTCCCTGTTGTTGTCTACGAGGCTCCAACCTCTGACTCTCTAATGGGGTTAATGGGGTTTTGCCTCTTGTATGTTATAGGATGGTGCAACCCCGCTCGTGAACGCCTCAGTCAACGGTCATGCCGGAATCGTGGAGATCCTTTTACAGGGAGGGGCCAATGTCGATATCGTAAACCTCGTGAGTTGGCTCTCAAATGCTATATATTTTATGCTATTGTACACATGCTCATTATATTGTTCTATGCCTCTTATTATTCATCATTATGCTTCGCATCACTCTTGTTTTGTCCTCCTGTTTCCTCAGCACGGAGACACCGCCCTCGCGTGCGCCGCCTTTGCAGGCCATGCCACCGTAGTTGAACTTCTCCTTCGACCGGGCGCACATCTCGAGGCCAAAAACAACGTAAAATCATTGACGAACATGTTTCACTGTATACCACACTGTTATTTTTAACATGTTCGCATTGCTCCTGCAGTAGTTTCCTGAAGTTCTTCTATTAGTAAGCCTTAAACACCTCTTATTTATTCATTGCGGTATGACTCTCATGCGCCAATTACTACTGTGTTTGTATCGATAATAGCACGGCGACACAGCGCTCATGTATGCCTCGTACGAGGGTCATGCGAAGGTTGTTAAGCTTCTCTTGGAAGCAGACGCTGATATTCAAGCTAGAAACAATGTGAGTGGTGGTACTTCCTATTTTCATTTAGCTTACCTATGTTTTCCCCCTCATTTTTTCATTTCAATGCGACACAATATCAAGAGTTTCTGCTCACTCAAATCTCCCATTTGTCTTTTACTTTTTTTAAAAGTATGCCTTCTATGATTATGTTTCTTTTGTTATTTGTTCATTTTTTGTGGCATCAGGTTGGCGATGCTGCGCTCATGTATGCCTCGCGCGAAGGCCGCACCGCGGTTGTGAAGCTACTATTGGAAGCAGGGGCTGATGTAGATGCCAAGAATGAGGTGAGACATTATCACAAGCTCACCATTAACTATTCGAATGTGTACTATTTTTTTTCACATCAACTCTTCGGCGCTTGAATCAAATTTAACGTTTGCGATACATGGTAGTACGGCGACTGCGCTATCATTCGTGCTTCGATCAACGGTCATGATGCTGTCGTAGAGCTCCTTATTCAAGCAGGCGCTAACAAGGAGACCACAGATAATGTAAGATGTCGCTTATTGAATTATTATCTGTGTGTCTTGGTAAGGTGTAAGGTCAGTATTGGCTTTTCTTACGCGGAGGTAACATCTTTCATTTCTCGATCCTTTCTCTAATTTACTGTTCGCCAATGGTTCCTTACTGTAGTTCGACCAAGCGCCGCTGCATTACGCTATCATCAACGGACACGCCGAAGTAGTAGCCCTTCTTCGCTGAATGCTTGTGTCGGTTTCAGCTACGAGTGGCGTTGTTGTGCGAGTGTCATTCAAATATTTGCGAGCTCCTGTTGCCGCTCGCTTTGCGTTCGGGAAGGGTGCCCAGTGCGCTAAGGGACTCGATGTGAATATGCAAGGCGGACCTCGTCCGCACAAAGGGCTATACGGATTATCCCGTTGCGACTGCAGCGGCAACTCCAAATGCGAACTACTTTCCAGAGAAAAACCTAGCCTAGTGGGGATCTGGGAATGGTTTAAGAGCAGAATCCGATTTCGATGTGTGGAAAATGGCGATGATATAAAAAGCCAGAACTAAAAAAACAACAAAAGCCATTATTTTTGATTTCGTGGAGAATTCACACAATCCTTGTTCTTCACGGGATATGTCCACACACACGAAATCAGACCATCACTTCGGTCGATGGCGCCCTGTAGTCGAGATCAAATCAGCAGAAATATACATGGCTTATTATTATCGTAATTATCGGACACTGGGCCTGTTACTTCTTCTATTGGCGCGTTTCAAGTAAGCAGATCGCGCTGATGCCACAGCAGCAATGCACACCCCCACCAGCAACGCCACCACCGCAAAAAAGGCACTCAACCGCACACCCAGCGTGATGGTAAGAGCAGTGTGCTCCAGCGCCAGCCCCACCTGTCCTCCAGCAGAGAGCACGAGATGTTGGCTGAGGTACCGCGGAACAAGGCACAAACTCAGTATGCAACGGTGTTCGAACGTGAAGACAGCAAGTGAATACGAAGAAAAACAGGAGCAGGAGAGGTAAAAATTGTGAATAGTGTAGACAAGTGCCCAAAGTGCAGTGTTGCTCACCACAAGTGCAATCCAGACGGCCCATCGTCGACTCCAACGCCCGAGCAAGCGCCGTCTTACCCCCCATTTCCCTAAGCCAAGCTCTCGTGCTTGCTCCAACCACCGTCGCGCTTCCGTCTCAGCGTTATAAGAAGCACTAGTCGCAGGCACAAGACTTGCTTCTCCAACATGGTCGTCGGTACCATCCCGATTGGCCACTAGAACAGGATCCAACGCGCTCTTTTGCCCGGGCGGCGTGATTCGGCCTTCTCGATGAAGGCAGGCCAGATTGAAGGCCGCCGAAGAGTGACCTTTGGCAGCTGCGAGCTCATAGAGACGGCCGGCGCGGTCTGGGTCTAGGAATACATGTATAAGATAACATTGCAACGAGAAGGATGGAGGGGGGTAACAACCGAACGACATCAAGCAAGGGGAGCCAGTCGACTTGTCAAGCGTCAAGAGAGGGTTATGTCCACCATTGCCCCTACCAAACTACATGCATCATTCTTGATGTACTAATAGCGGGCACACCTTCGTTTACGCCTCTTCCATCGTCAAATAAGGCTCCAAGATTGGCTATGGCAGCCGCGTGACCCGAGGAGGCTGCGGCGTCATACCTAGATAGCAAAGCATACCAACAATCGATGTTAAAAATGGCCATCAAAGGCTATCTTGATTCTCGATGCCTTTAGAAAGTAAAAAATACCAGCGATGTGCGGCTTCGAAGTCGACTTCACCACCGCGGCCTGTCTCAGCGTATAATCCTAAATTGAACTGCGCTTGAGGCACTCCTCGTTTAGCAGCTTTCGTCCAAAGCTGTTTGGCTTCATCTGCCGACGCTAGCACTCCTAAGCCTTGGTCATGCATAGTTCCGAGGTTGCTTAATGCAAGGCCATGCCCTTGCTTAGACGCTTCGCTGAAAAATTGAAGTGCATCGGGAATCGACCGGCGGCACCCGTGGGTGCCTGCCAGGTGCATGATGCCTAGGTTGAACTGCGCTCGAGCATCACCAGCTTCGGCCATTTTTCGAGTCTCTTGCAGTCGACTCGCATCGTCCGCCATAGTATACTATACCTTTTGATCGGTATTTTCTTATAAAAATAGTGCCAACGACACTTTCGAGTCCTTAACTATCAAGCACAGCGCTAGCGCGCAACGAGCCTTCTATTTAGAGAGCAGTGGCAGTGTTGCAGCACTAAGAGCGTTGTTATTACAGATACGTGGCGTGAGGCAATGGTGGGGCAATACACACATACACACATACACACACGGGCGCACGGAGCATTTTTTCATTTAGCTTCCTCGAATATAACACTTTAAAATAAAATATTGACACAGGCCCCAAGAGGCCGGAATTGGAACTGGAATTCGAGTTAGAAGTCAGGGAGAGATAAAAAGCATAGCTGCTCAAACTATGAGGCTAATTAAGCATGAAGCACACATCCCCGGGTGACCATGAGGGTAAAGATAGCGGTATGATGTAAGTGGCAGCGGCGCGTGGCGCGTGTTGCGTGTTGTATTAAGGAGTAGCAAGTTTCAAGTTCCAAGTTAACCCCGAACCCGAACGACTCCCGACTCGCGACTCGCGACTCGACTTCGGCTCTCAGGCGAATGGCCATCGCAGCTAGAGCCCAAGCTTCCTGCCTAGATCGGGTTTTGGAGAACCACCTCAACATATCGGATATTAGGCACTGGCTGATCGAGAATTGCCTCGTGGACCTGGGACTGGCTACTGGCTACTGGGACGTGACACACGAACGAGCACTCAGTCCCGCCGACTTGATCGGAGGAAAGGCGCCAGTTGGAGCCTTAATTGGCCTTCTGGAGCGAATTTGCTAGCGCATTTGCAGCTCAAGTGCATTCTTCATGTGCCTCTGTGACTAGTGACTGCTGTGTACTTGCCTCTTGCCTTTCTTTGTTTTTGGGAGAGTATTAACTAGACTAGACTAGGTCGAGTAGAGCCCAACCTCCACCTCGAGCACGTTTCCGATCAAAAATCTCAGCCCTAAACTCCAGGGGAAAGATACGGGAAATCAAAACTTTACGAATTTTGATAGCATAACGGCATTTGAGTATCATCTCCCCCAATTCCCCTTCGATCTCTTTCTTTTGTGCTCCTTCCGTAGTGCCATCAAAAATTGTCTCCCTGTCTTGCCCTGGTCTCTCACTCCCTATCCAATGTCATCGACGCAGATTTGGCTCGGGTCGCAGCCCAGCTGCTTGGCGAGGTCTTCCGCGAACTTCTTCTGAAACGCCGCCTTCGCCGCTGGGTCCTTGGTGTCCACCTCCACTCCAAGCGACATCTCGGCCGCCACGAACACCGGCTCTTCGATTTCCAGGTCCAGCTCCTCGGCAAACGCCATTTCCCCGTCTGAGTCGCTGTCCGACATCTCCAGAAGCGCTTCCTCCTCCGGGGTGAGTGCACGTAAACCGGCCTGCTGGAACTTGCGGTTCTTCTTGCGTTCTTCAATCAAGCGCTTCTTCTCGGTTTCGGCGGTTGCGATGTCCCTTGACCGTTGCTCTGCGGCTGCTGCTGCTAAGCTCGCCTTGGCCTCGGCTGCGGATTCCATCTTCGCTTCTTCTGCTTTCAGTTTCTTCTTCGCCGCCGCTCGCACGTGCGCGCGCATCTCCGCTGCTTCTTCTTCGCAGTCCTCCACTTCAGCCGCAGTGCGGGACGAAATCACGAACCGATCCGCTTCCGAGGTAGCTAGCCCTTGCTCGTAGGCCCCGCGGGCTTCAATCGTCGAAACTTCAGCGTCCATCCGCCTCTTGATGGAGGTCTCGTTGGCCGCAGCGTCGCGCTTGAACGTCGCAATGGTAGCAGCCGCGGACAAGCTAGCCCCTTCAGCCTCAACCCCTTCTAAGCTGGCCATTCTCTCTGCCTCAATCTGACGATAGCGCGCCGACTCTCGCTCTGCTGCTTCATCCAGCTGTTTGGCTTCCGCAGCCGCCGCCGCCAGATTCTCCTTCTCTGCCTTGGCCTCGGCAGACTCTTGAATCTTCTGCAAGCGCGCAGCCTGCGCCGCTGACAACTTCTCTTTCTCAGCGGCCGCTCGCTTCTGAATGGCTTTCTTCTCATCCGCCGACACCCCATAGCCTTCGGCTGAGAGCACCATGTTGTGCGCCGCCAGTTCCGCGTGACGACCTGCGCCCAGTTCCCGCTCTTTCGCTGCCTTGGTAGCCTCCTGAGTGCGCGCTCGGATGTTGCCGAGCTCCTCCGCTTTCTCGAGAGCAGCTTGCGCGGCGCTCGCGAAACGACCTTTGGCAATGGCCACCTTCCGATCGGCGATGGTGTTTACATTAGTAGTGGCGACAGCAACGTCCGCCTCGACGTCAGCCTCCTCTTGACGCTGAATCTGGAGCGAGGCCGCAGCGTCAAACGACGACAATTCGTTCACGGCGGCGAGCTCGAGGCTGTACAGCTCCGCAATAGCCTTTTGCTCGTACTCCTGTGCGGCGGCGTCGTCGCTAGCCCCGGATGCTTCGGCAGCGTGCTCCACTAACAAGTGCGCCAGTTTGGTCGCAGTATTGGCGGCGACCTGTTCCTTTTTGGCGACTCCAATCGTCTCCAAGCTCACTTGCAGCGCCGCAGCGGTGGCTTTCTTCTTGTTCCGCACCGCTGCTGCCAAACCGTCGCTTCGCTCGTCGGCGATGCCACGGTATGTCGCTGCTAAACCTTCCGCGGCCGCCAGTTTCTCCTTCTCAACCTTGTTGGCCGCCTTGGTGTCATCTGCTTTGTACCGCAAGGATGACGCTGCTTCCACCGCTGCTGCTTCTGCTGCGAGGTGCATGAGCTCCTTCTTCATCTCCTCCGCGGCTGCCGTGGCGACTTTCACGCGCTCCTTCTTTAGTTCCTGTTTGGTCGCCTCGGCTTCCGCTTTGAGTTCCGCCATGCGCGCATCGAACACGTCCTTGCCCTTTTTCTGGTCCTGCAGGGTTTTGGCCTCGTCTTTCATTTGCTGCGAGGCTTTTTCCAGCAATTCCTTCTCCTTGGCACTCAACTCGCTCAACTTCGCCTTCAGCTTCTCGTCGGCGTCCTTGTTCACCTCTTCTGCTTTCGCCTTGTCTGCCTTGTGCGCCGCCGCTGCACTCGCAGCCCGCTCCTCCAGCCGCGCCTTCATCTCGTCCTCTTCCGCTTTCCTGCTCTTAGCAGCGGCGGCGTCTCCGGCATCGCCCGTCTCTTTGCGCCTCGCCGCGGCATGTGCTTCGGTCGCTTCAATATCCGCTGCTTGCTGCTTCTCCGCCTGAGCACGTGCTTGCTCCAGCGCCTTCTCCGCTTTCTTCTTCGCTGCTTCGAAGATCGCTGCTTGCGCCTTCAACTCTTTCTCCACGGACTTGGGCATGGCCCTGAGGGGCACTTCGAGCACTGGTCGTCGAGGTTCGCGTGTCTTTTTGCCCGCCAAACGATCTTGGCGATCTTTTTCGATCATTTCCGCTTTGGCCGCGCGTGCTTCCTCAATCTGGGCCGCACGAGCAGCGCGGGCCTTGGCTTCGGCCTCCACACGCTCCTTGTCTTCCTGCGCCGCCCGCGCTGCTTCTTCTTCCTTGCGTGCAGCGGCCGCAGCCTCAGCCGCGGCCATGTCCGTTGCATGTTTGGACTCGGCTTCCGTAGCAGCGGCCTCCAGCTCCGACGCATCAGCCGTAGCGCAAGTGCATGTCTTGAGGGCTTCCATCCGCGCTCGCTCCGCCGCCAAGGCATCGTCCACAGCTTTGCAAGAGGCTGTAGCAGCGCGATTCAACGCATCAAGCCGTAGATGCGCCACCTGAGCCCGCAGGGCTGCGCCAACTTCCTCTAAACGAGCTTCTTTCTCCGCCTCAATCTGCGAGTAACGCTCGGCCTCCTTTTCAGCGACCGGCGACAAACTGTTGGCTTCGTCCTCGGCTGCGGTGTCTTCTTCGCGCTTGCGGCGCTCCACCGCGGTGGCCTTGGCTTCGGAGAGCGCTTTATCGGCGTCCGCCTCCACGGCCTTCTTCTTGCTTGCCAGTTCCTTCCGCAAGTGTGCCTTGTCCTCGGGTGTAGTGGCCGCAGCCTCTCCTGCCCGCGTGTTGGCCTCCAAGCTCCTCATCCGAGCTCCCTGCTTCGCCTCCCAGTACTTCTCTTCCGCCGCATCCTTCGCCAAACGAGACCGCGTCCGGCACTGGCTGTGCTCCTTGTCTAGGCCCGCAGCAATGGCAGCGTGCGCGGCAAACCGCTGGTTGGCGATCTTCAACTTGGAAGACTGCAAGGTGCGGGCTTCAGTGCGACCGTTGTTGCCGGAGCGCATGGCGTCGTTCATCTCGTCCTGGTACAGCCGCGCCGCCATTTCCTGCGCAGCATCTGCCTCGAGACCCACATACAACAGGAACAGCTTCTTGATCTCGTCGCTGTGCGTCGCGCACAGGGATTTGCTTTCTTTGCTGTCCATTCCTGCCTCTGCCGCTGCCGCCTGTTCCTTGGCTTGTTCTTCCGCCAGATAAGCTTGCTCCGCGCCCTTGCTCTGCTCCAATTGCTGTGCTTTGGCCGCGCCCTCACCGTCCCTCGCAATCGCCTGAGCTGCATCGATTGTCGCTTGCGCGGCCTCGTCCGCGACCTTAATGCTGGTGAATTTCACGTCCTCTAACGCACGCAGGCGCGCCGCCGTAGCCTCGGTCTCTTCGCGCTTCTTCTCCGCTTCCAAATCGGCCCACTTGATTTCTTCTGCCAGGAACGCATCCGTGCTTTCCCGCTCGCAAGTCAAGATGGCGGTGTTGGCGGCCTGGTGGGCGGCTAGAATCGCTTCCGAGGCCTTCTCCGCACACGCCAACCTCTCGGCCTTGGCATCGGCGACGGCTGCTTGAGCCGCGGCAGCTGACTCCGGGTCCGCAGCTGCCATCGCCAGGGCCTCGCCCGCCTTGCGCACCAGCTGCGCGCACCGCGCGTCCTCGCTTTCGCCCTGGGCCGTGATGGCCTGCACTTGCTTGCTGCGCTCCTGTTCGATGGCCGCGACTTTTGCGGCGAGTTCGCCTTCAAGCTTGGTCTTGGTAACCTCCCAGTCGGCAGTCATCTCGGCATACCGTGCTTCCGCCACCCGCCTCGTCTCAATGTCGGCCTCTGCTTTGCTGTGACGCGCCACGTCTTCAGCTGCGGCTTTGGCCTTGGTTGCGCCCCTCTCTGCTTTCTCTACGGCCTTGGCGTAATCCGCCATCAGCTGCTTCTTGGTGAGCTCAAACGCGGTGTGAAACGCTGCCAATTCCGCCATGAGCTTTTTGGACCGTTCCCGCGGCGGCTTCAGGGACGCGCTCATGGGTTTCTCGGGCATTTGCGCCTCCTCAAGCGGGGGCGGCGGCTCGTAGGCCACGCTGACATCATCCATCGAGGTGCCGCGATTCTGCCCTTGGCCTTCCGACGATTCTTTGGTTTTGCTGGCGCGCGCTGGCTCTTTGGTCTTGCGCTCCTTGGACTTGGACTTGTCCCTCTTCTTGCCCAGCACCTTGGATTTGTCGGGCGCCTCCTCGTCCACGACGGTCACCGCAGCCGCTGCTTCCTTCTCTTTGTCCCTCTGGGCCTTGCGCTGGGCTTTCACTTTCTCTTGAAGCGCTTTGGCCCGGGCGTCGTCTTCTTCGGCGTTCAAGTTGTCACCGTCAGCGTCCATCGACACGTCACCGCTCACGGAACCCGGCATGACGTTCCCAGAGGGGTTCTGCCGGAAGGACGCGCTGTGCGCTCTCTCCCGCGAGCTTGAAGTTTGGCTGTGGGTCTCATCCGCCGACGCCAGGCGCAGCGCAGAAGCCGGGCTGGAATTGGCGAGGCGCTTCGAGTCGACCCCTTCCTTGTTGCGCTTCCACTGGGGCAAGTTCGACGAGAAGTTGGTGCGAGAGCTTCGGCCCGGGGTCTTACTGTCGTTGCCTTGCTGTTGTTCTGGGTCCAGGGTGCTGGTTTTGAGGTTGCGGCGCCGCACGCAAACGATGCGGCCGTCGTCCAGCGACACCCTGTAAATGTTGGCCATGTTGTGCCTCGCCATGATTCGACCCTCGCAGCCCTCTTGGTCTGGCCACTTGTCCTGGAGCCCCACCAGCACCGCCCGCTGCGAGGTCAAGTTCAGCGGGCAATGGTTGACCCACCCGCGCTTGCGGTGATGGCTGTCGTGGAACAGGTGCATCAAGAAATGGTGCTCCACCTCGGGGGCCGGCTTACATGTGCTCAGAGTCCCCTTCAGAAACAAGCGATCTCCGTCCACGTTGTGCTGGCTCCCGTCGTCCAAAATCACGCTGTAGTGGTGCACCCCTGCCCCATGGTCCCAGTGGCTCACGACAGTCCCCAGCAGCCCGCTCGGGTCTTCTTCTAGCTCCACTGGCTCCTTTGGCGATGCCATCAGCTGCCGCAGCAACCCTTCGCTGTCGCGGTTCTCGCCTTCTCCTTCTTTCTTGGCTGGGTCTTCCTCCCCCGGCGCATTCGCGGAAGCTTTCGGCTTTCCAATGGCGACGCGTTTTCCCAACAAACCTCCTTGGGTCTGAATGGCGGGCTTGGCCTTGGAACCGCCGCACAATTGGAGTGCTTTCGGGAGGCACGACGCGCGGTGTTTGATGACTGGTTGCCGCCAGCTCTCCACTTGCTCTCCTCGAAGGGTGACCGTGCCGGCTGACGAGTCCTTCTTGGGCACCAGCAGCGTGGTGTCTTTGCCCACTACCGCGCCCATTGGCACTTTGAACTCGGCTTTTCGGCCGTCGGGCAGCGTGAATTCGGCCAGGTCGCCTACCACCGCGCCCAGAGGCACCTTCACTTTCACTTTCTCGTTGCCCATGGGCTTGCTCAGCTCTTTGGTGAGTTTGTGGCCGGGGGACGCCATGAGCTCCTGCAGGGTAAACCAGCATTCCCCCTGTAAAGAGTGCAGCCGCACGTCCGACAGGTCTAGCACCGCCTTCAAGTGCTGCATGTCTTCGTCGAACACTTCCACCTTGAACCGCTGCTTGCCCTGTGGTTCACGAAGAGATACACATGCACAAGGCACAGGCAAGCACCGTAAGAACCAGAGGGAAGTAACGGAAACAACCAACCGCCAAATTGGAAATATAGTGTCATAGCAACGCGAGGATCAAAGGTGGGCATGAAGGCCACTCTAAGAGCAAAAGTGGCCTGCCTTGATCTCTAAGAGCCCTCACATCAGTCAGCTTCTTCAGGGAATAGCAACCACAAAAATGCAAAATTTCAACGAAAAAAAACGCCGTTGGCAGCGTCTGCTCGAACAGGGCACATGTGCGTACCTCAAACAGGGCACATGTGCGTACCTCCGGCCGCCAATCAAGCTGCACGGGCTTTTCCCATTCCGGCTCTTGGGTGTTCATGATCACTTCCGTGCGCCCCATCTCGTGGAGGGATCCATCAGTTGATTCCCACAGAATGCGTGCAAAAGGGTCGGACTTGGACATCCTGTTATATGTTCGTCGGTAAAAAAATAAAAATAGCGACGGATATAATCACCGGTGAGCCGAGGGAAATGGTGTAGCGTTTCAGACATTCTTTACTTAATCAAAGGAGAAAACGACAAAATATCATAAATGAAATAGAAAGTACGTGATGTAACGTATCCTAGACAAAGGAAACAGCGTCTGAATGGACCAAAACAAACGCATCACAAGTATTCCCTATACAAAGAAGAGAAATAATCTCACAGTAGCCGAGACACGGCCGCGAACTCACCAGTCGAAAATTTTCAAGCCGCGCGAGTCCATTTTGATGTCGCAAGGGTGCACAACGGCGCTGTCAAGCATCATGTGCGTGCGCTTCACTTTCACAGTGCGGCCGTCGTCCAGTGCCACGTCGTAAATGCCATTGCGCCAGTGGTGAACCTTCATGCACACCCCGCTTCGCCCGACCACCAGCGCCCGCGACGCAACGCCATGAGGTGGCAGAGTAACCAAGACCCGCTTGCCGAGAAAGCCCGTAACGTGCTTCCGGTCATAAAAGTCTTGAGGTGGCAGCCTCTCAGCTAATGAGGGTGGTCGGAGGAGCTCGGGAGGAGGCCCGGCTGCTTTAGGACCTTTTTTGGATGACGGCGGCCGCGGCGGGCTGCCTATCTCCGGGCGATCGATGGACGCCTGCCTCGACTTCCTTATTGGTGGCTCTTCATTCATTGCTTACGCTAGCAAGTTCGCGTAATATTGCCGACTGCCGTGTACAACGAACAACTACTGTAGACAGAACATGAAACGAAGCGTGCGGAGAAAAGTAAAAAGCCGCACACATCTCCAATGGCACTTCGCATACACAATGTCGACAGATTCCTGCCTAAAGGTACCTGCTGTAAAGCCGAGCAGTTGCGGCCCACGCGCTCCGACGAGTAGTCAAAACACCACGCTCCAATATCCCACAAGGTTCGATTTTCAAGATTTATACGTATTCGTCTATTCGGCGGTGATTGGGCTATCGGTATTTAATATTGGCGATTTTCCCTCGAAAATTTTGAAACTCTCCTGCCACATCATTCCTCCTTTCAGGGGTGTTCTTCACAAGCAAGAGTTGAGCGTCGTGCGTCGTGCGTCTTCCGAATAAACTTCGAGGCGCCCATCTCGCCATGATTTCGGACTCCAAGATAGCCGACGCACCCTCAGTCTTAAATCAGTACTTGAACTGAAGTAAGGGCATTTCGTTCCTTCGAAATACCTAGCCCTCAACACTACCCCTTTTTTCGTGCACCTTCTTGAAAGGGCGCGCGTAGATTTCGGAAGGGATACTAGTAGGTGAACGCGATCCTTGAACATGGCTGCGCTCAAGAGCAAGGCAAAGTACGACCTGGTGGAATCCCGAAAGGATTTTATAGTGAGCCACGAAGACGAGTCTATTCTTGGTTCTTGCTTGGACCCATGCGGCGTATGCGTGACCAAGGGGCAAATGCAGGACGGCACTCTGTGCAACCGCCTCATCTTCTGCCTCCTGGCAGTCGTCATGCTCTGGGCTTCATCTTTTACCACCGCCGTTTACATTGCTAACTCTTCCATTTCCAGCCCAGACTTTGAAGCAGTAGTGGAGTCATGCGATGCGGCGTATTCTTTGTCGGCCACCCAAAAGGCAGATTACGTGAGATGCGTCGATACACAACTGCAACAGTGCGATAAGGACTTCGCTACAGTCCTGAACCAGCAAGTGAAAGCCACGAACGAAGCTCTCAATGCCAATGCTGCCGTACTGTCTGGAGCTACTTTTGCGCAGGAGCACTGCAGTGCGAGCTTCACCACAGCCCAGGTCTAGTTTCATCGTATTGAGTTTTGAGTTTTCGCCCTGTGGCAAAAACGTGCCAGCATCTGAAACCAGTGAAGACACTGCATGTCAACATTTTTTCAACTCATAAAGTGACCTCTACTATGCCATTTGTCTATTTTTGTTTCACCGATCATTTTACCTATTTTGTACCCACAATAGGCGGCGATGTCTGAGTGGGTGACTACGGGCGTCGACTATAACCTCTACTACACATGCGGCGTAAGCGAAGACGGCGGAGCCCCTTCCTCGTCTCCGTACTGCAATGCGACCTGCGGTTACGCTGACGAAGCTCTGTTGAAGGCTAATCTTGAAGGAGGCGGCGATGGGCGCGGCTTCGAGAAGTGCTCTTGTTCGGAGGTTGCTACCATGGTGGGCGACGTCGGGTCTCTTAGGGCTGCGTCCTTCGGGTTGAGCACGACTTACACCGAGTCCAGCACCTCCACCATCCACAGCATGGCCGATTACCTTGCTGCACGGTCTGCCTATGATAAAGCTTACGCGTATAACAAAACAGAGCCGCTCCGGAAGGCTTTCACCGAAGCTCTCAGTGAGCTTCAAAACGAATTCTCGCCCATGAACTTCACGTTCGCTGACATTGGGTTCGAGCTAGATGCCACCCTCTTGGCCTGCGTGTCTATGCGCGATGCCACGAATTATACAGCATGTTCCATGGAGGGCCTCACTTCGTTGCGAGAACTTTACAGTGAGACGCGCGAATCATTGGAGTCTCAAATAGCGGCAGCGCAGGCGGGGGTGGCAGCATTCGCGGATAGTGCATCTGACTTGGCAGATAAAGTGGCGTCTGCACTATCCTTTTTCACGAGCTTTTGGCAAGGGGTAGATGATCTTGGCATTTACGTGGCAGACGATACCATTGCTTTTCCCAATATTGCCCTCGAAAGTGTCATGGTACGTCCATTACATTTTGGAAAGAGAATGGGCAGCTTCATGGAAGAATGCAGCTCTTGTCAGCTTCTACTTCCCTAACTTTTCTCCAACCATTAAATGCGCTGCAAGATGCCTATGCAGATTAACCTTAGTATGATCACTAACGGATTGTTTCATTTTTTTCTCCCCATCAGGTGGCTACTCCGAATTGGCCCACAGCAAACGTGTTCGGCAATGTGCCGTCCGCGTCTTGGATCTACAGGGATGCCAGTGGCGCTGTCGATGCCTTCGCTAACGCGCTCGCAGAAGCATCTGCCAATACTGCTGCGCTCGGCGATGCTTTTGGCGAAGCGCTCACGTCGCTCGTTGGCGCATATCCTGGCTTCAGTAACGAAGATTATAATCCTCCTCAATATGGTGACTACCGCCCAGCCGAGAGCGGCGCTACTTCCGAGAGCGCAACTGCCGACGAAGCGGACGCTGAGTCGGAGACCTTTCTAGCGAGCCAAGCATCTGCTCTGAACGCATTCGCGGAGCTAAAAGCGTACACAGGCAAAGATAGCGGTGAACTACCAGCGTATAATGTCTCTCTGGGCTCAAGTGACGACGATCTCAACTTCATCTCTCAGAATTTCAAGTTCGAACCACTCATCCCGGGTCAACTTGACGTGGATTTGCTTACAATTGCGGTTGGCCGCCTCGTGAACCTTCTCTTGATGGTCGACGTTGGATATCGCCTCTTCAAAACTTGCTACTATATCCGTAAGTTCTGGTCCCGCGCTGGTCTCTACGTGCCTCCAGTTGACGTTCGACAAGATCGTGCCCAATTCAAACTTCCTGGCAGCAGCAGCAGCAGCAGTGACAGCAGCGGTGGCGGCGGTGGCGGCGACAGCAGTGGTGGCGGTGGAGGCTGCTGTGTGAATTGTTTGCTAGCCCCATGCTGGGGCGCGCTGTTCTGCGTTGCTCTTGCTGGTTTCGTGATGTTCAACTTGGCACTTCTTTACATTCCTGTGGTGCAAGAATACTCGCTCGTCTGTGTGCAGGGCCAAGGAAACAATACTTTCCTGACAGGCAACTTGAACTCAATGGCGTACAATTACGCAGCTGAAGCAGGCAACGAAGACCTGGTGGATGGACTCGAAGCGTACGCGGTGCGTTCGGCCGACTATTGCGGGGCCTACAAAACTTTCACGGAAGAGCAGCAAGCAGATGACGAGCTGACTCTGGCAGACTTGAAGGCGAGCCAATCGAGGATGCGCGATGACCTATATCTCATGAACGGCTGCATTAACACAACCTTAATGGATGGCCTCTTTGAGCGCGCCTGCTGTGATGTCGACGGAGGCAGCAGCAGTGGCTATGGCAGCTGCAGTGAACTCAGTGATAGTGGCGGCAGTAGCGCTGTAGGGGCGTCGGTGTACATGGGCGCTATGAACATGACCTGCCCTCGGGACTCGAGTGGCGTCCCCTATCGGCGCCTCTCAAGCATGATTGACGCGAGCGGCACGCAAGGAGGCAGCGCGTCGGCCCAAGCGTGTACCACCGACCCTGCAGACTGGGTGCTCGAGGACGCGCGCTTCGACTGCAGCACGCTGCCGACCTGCGACGTGACCTGCGACGGGCCGAACGGCCCACTGTTGGAAGCCGCCACCGAGCAGTGCGGGTGCAGCGCCGAGTGGCTCTTGCACACTTGGTGGGCCCAGGTAGCGGGCGCGTGCGTGGTGTACGTCGTGCTAAACTTCAGCCGCGTGACCATCATGTCCGCGGTTTGTCGGCTCTGTTGGCGCTGGATGAGCCCCAATTGCTTCACTTACCGTGCCACCATGACGTTTGACGGCCATTACCTCGGTGCGCCTTGGTCAGGGAAGTACCCCACTTTCAAGAAGCTCTTAAGCACTGAGCTGCGGCTTACAATGGCACGCTACGAACGGAAGGCTTGGCTCATGCTCATCGCCGGCATTGGCGTGAACTACGCATGGATCTCCTACTTCCTTTACTTCTCAGACAGCAATCTCTACTACGACCCGAACAAAAATTAGGATGCTCTGCGTCGAAATTTAGAATCAGGGGAAGAACGGCACACACGTGCTTGGGTATATTAGCTTGCTCGCATGAAACTTCAAGTCTGTCAGTGATCTGTATTCCTTTTACTTTTAATTTTATTCCACTCCCCCCCCCCTTATTCCCACCTAATTCCGGCCAGTTGAATCTATTGCGAATCCCGAATTCAAATTAGACTGGCTATGTGAAGTATGTACCTGTAAATCTGCATAGAATGAAGAGCTCGGGTACATATCAAGTTTTATAGCGGCAAATCGAAAGACGAAAGTTCGAAGAAAAGGTCGCGTTTTGCATCAGGGCATTGAGCTGCCGCGCGATATCCTTGGAATATATAATCTATAATCCGGATTCAGATTCGGAGATCGATTCTAACATGGCCCATGGCGCCTTTGAACTTTGAAACAAAGTTTATGAAGGCCGGCGTTTCAGAAAGACTTCAGACTTCAGACGGCAGCGTGCTGCTGCATTTGAATTGCTTGTTGTTTGCTAGTTGCTAGTTGGACGGCACGATAATACATTCCCACCTCTCGAAAACTGAAGCGGACGCCTCTTCCATTTCTATAGCCCAAAGTTCACGTGTGCCATTGATCTTCAAAGTCGTACTATGTTCAGAGTGTACATAATTTTGAGACAGGCCCCGAAGGGCCGGAATTAGAAGGCTAACAGGTAGAGAAGAGAAGCAAAGCAGCGCAAACTAAACCTAAGAAGCTAATCAGGCACACGTGCCCGAGTGGCCATGGAAGTGATGGTAGCGGTCTAAAGTGGCACGCTCCTCCGTGCTCTGAGGGTTCAGCTCAAAAGAAGAGTTTCCGCCCGCAGAGGAGGGGACTACAACGAAATCCGTAATTTTGGGTACGGTATTGAAAATCGGTTGAATCAACTGAAGAACCATTATTACGAAGGTATAAGCAGGAGCCATAGGAAGAGTTAGTTGTCTAAAGGATCATTATTGCTTTGGTCTTCTGTCTTCATCAGCTGTTCTCCGACCCCAGCCTCTTCGTCCTTCATGAAGTCAATTTACTAATGGACAGCTGGACTGTCGTTCGGAACAACATTCTGATGTTCACGTAAAATATTCCGCGAAGTTTCCGCGATCACGAATCAAAATAATTCTTTCGTATTCCTTTATGGAGCTGTGTAGCTGTGTCATTCATGGAGCGCAAGTAAGCCATGGATTATATGGTTATGACTAACTACACACAATCGTCAAAGCTAATCAAAGCACATATGTACTCCGTAGTGGCAACTAAAGTTGTTATACTATAAGAGCACATTTAAGGCCGAAGATTGAAGCGTGGAACTCACCCATGGAATATTACGCACACAGAATTATTTGAGACAGGCCCCGAAGGGCCGGAATTAGAAGACTAACAGGTAGAGAAAAAAAACACAGAATTATTTGGCACACGGACGAAGTGTGCTTCTCGTGGAAACGCTCACGCCCACGAGAAAGGGTGCCCTTGTGATCATCATTATTTCCCAAATACAATATATCGCGGTAGGTATATCTACCAGTAAAATAATAGGAGTGCCGATCGTGTATTTCGTTCGTGCCAAGTAACGTTCCTGGAAACTTTTTGAGTCCGGTAGAAGTCCGTTTCAACGTTCTTCAAATCGGAATAAAAGAAGCATTCGAAAAGTTGTTGGTTCGACAAACCACAACAATTCTTAACTCCTTCCTCAAATCGGAACGAACTGTACGCAACTCCTTGTGTTGTTCAGCAACTCGTTCCTACAGACAGAAGATCAAAGAGCGTGGGATAAACGACTACAACTAAAGAGTAAAGTAGTGTATCATGGCAGCAGATGACGCCCTTTTGATAAAACAAAAGAAAGCTTTGCAAGGTATTGCCCTTGAACTAATTGAAAGTGGTATCTGCTCGTCAGTTGCAGAGGGCCAAAACATTGCTGAATCTTGTTCCGTGCATTGCTACCGACGCCCGAGTGATTCCAAACGCGTGGATATCCGCATTGAGATGCCTAATGGATACAACTGTCATACGATATCGAAAGTCTCATCCCTGATAACTAAACCTCCGCGGCCTCACATAGAACCGAAAGTTCTATGCGAAAGTTCTCAGTGCGACATGTCGGAGCGCACTCCTCCTCCACCTCAACCCAAGTCGCTCCCAACCAAGGAGGCTGTGGCTGAGGAAGCCCACCAAGTTTGCACAAGTGGCCGAGGATCTTCGTGCTACTGTAATTCAGGCCGAACACGTGCAATCTTGCGGTGAGTCGAACTCATATAACTAAATGTATTCTTACCCTCACGTCTTTCAAGCGTTTAACTCCTGATACAATTGGTTTCTTCCCTCCACTATACCACCTTCTTTCTTCGTGCAGCATGGACAAAGTTGACGGGACCATCCTTGAGAGTTACTGCTCTCAAGCGGACGCTGCCCGTAAACTCGGCTTCCGCCCTTCGCAGATGACTCAAGCGCTTCTCGAAGGCAAAGAGCACGCTGAGCCCATTCCTGGAGGTGGTTACTTGACTTATCGGGACGGTGTACCCCTCGGAGGTTGGAAGTCAGAAGCTGGCCGTCGGCTGGTTCTCGTAGACGACCAGACAGTTCAAAAAAAGAAAGCAAATGTCGTGTCTCGGAAGTGTGGAGGTGGACGTCGGCCAGAAAAGCGCGCAAAAATTGTGCACAAAGCGGTTGACTCCATTCAACGTCCTCGCAAGAAAAAAGTTCCGTCGCACTGCTACTTCGACGCTTCGCGCGCAACTTTTGGCCCAATCACCAGGGCAAAAGAAGCCTTGGAAGAGGAAGTGAACGAGTACACTGGTGACGACGCTCTGCACAACTTTTTGTCGGGCCTGGATCTGCACGCAATTTCACCTTCCCATCTTCGAGAGAGGCAGGCTTTCTTCGAGGTATGTGTCTATACGATTGTATGAATAAATGCTTCTCAATCTTTTGGTAACATCCCGTTCTCTACATTTTCAGTTTGCTCAAGCGCAAGAGGCAGCCCAGGAGGCCGAATTTCCAGCCCATCGAAACATTTTCCCACCAAATATTGAGGACTTTTTCACGAATGGCATGGAAGCATGAAAGACCTGTAAATAGCTCATCTGATACTTTCGTCTCAATTCAATAGGAATGCACCTTCCTTGAGCTCCTTCAGGAACGAGTCGCAGTATTCGATAACCATAGCACTCACGCATATCACAAATTTTCGATGTTCTAAGCAACGATTACATCCGTAGTCTCGCATCGCAGTCTATATGAAATATTTTTGAGAAAGCGGGCATGTCTAGTCATATCAAGAAAAAGCATCTAAAACTTAAACAAAGTTAAAGCTAAAAGTTTTATACCATCGCTCAATGGCAAATTGGGCTTTTAATTTAAAGCCGACCTCGCGACTTTTCAGAGCTCTGAGATAGGTTACTATGCGCATTGCGTTCTAATTGATACGCGGTGCACCTTCGCTGCCAAAGAGCTAGCAGGGGCGCCGGATTTCCCACTCCTTCTCCTTGTGTCTCTTATAGATACTTCTAACACTACACACTTGGCTTTTTTTTTTTTTTGACTTTAGTGAGACAGAATTGAAGGTGTAGGTGGCGGAATGCGGGATGGAGGTGGGCCAGTTATCCGGCTATTGCTATTGTTTGTTGTATGTCCTCAATTTCCCATGTGCAATCAAAAACGCACACAGACCTCTGGAGATACAAACAACATCCATAATCGAACTCAAATGGAAGTACTACAAGTCTAGCTGCTCCTTTTCGCGGCTCCTTTCTTTGCCGGCCGGGACTCCATGCTGGGGTTGGTGGCATTTTGAGTGGTTTCATCTTTGATGTCAGGCAGTGCGAAGCTCAGAGAGGCTTGCCTGGCAAGATCCCTGGCTTCTGCCCGCCGAGCAGCAATCAGCACCTCGCGGGCCCTCTCTCGGCGCTCCCACTGCTCATCCCGCTTGCCTTGGTTCACGGCCTGGGCCTCGAGCGCTTCGATGCGACGAATTTCAGTGGTGAGCTCTTTGTCTTCTTCCGTGAGGTCTTCGGGCTCGTCGTAGTCGTCGCTTTCGTCGTTGTCGTTGTTACTCAACGCAGCCAGCGACGCAAACACCCCCGGCTTGGGCTTGGTGGCTGCAGACCCGGCCTTGTCCGCCTGTTCCAGCGCTTTGATGGCTTCAACTCCGCCCATGAACCGACGCCCGCCTTCAGCACCAGCTTCACCCTTTTGAGAGGGGGATTGCCCGGTACTTTCGGCCAGCTTGTTCTTGGCCACCACAATCCGCTGCACGTGGCTAATTTCAGGGAAATAATCAGGTGCTTTCTCGGCAGCGCCAGCCTGTGTGGCCAGCATAGGATTGGAATCAGAGGAAGAAGAGTGAGTGCGAGGGAAGTGATAAGAAGCGCAATACCAGTATTCTCTTGACCCTTCCTACGTGTTGCCTCTTTTAAAAGAGATTCTTCGGGAGGGTTCCTAGCTCCATATTTACTCACCTCTTGGGGTTGCAGGCGCGGGAAAAGCTTCCAGCGAGCAGCGGCCAGAGCTTCCGCGGCCACGTCAGCACTCAAATGGTTGCCGGGGCGCTTGTCAAGCACCAAATAGTCCACCAGCAGCCAGGCATCAAGCGCATCCTTGGAGGCATCGTCCCATTTCGACCAATCAGATGACTCGAACGCTTTGGTCTGCCATTTCCCAAACGCTACGAACCAGTCGTTCACCTAATATTGTAGGTGAGGAATACTTGAAGTATAAGAGGGCAGATATGGGCGCAATGATTTTCTATTTAAGAAGCAGGGAGCATTAGAGGTTCGGGCCGCAAGGAGGGACCTCATCCAGACCTCCTGCCGCACGAACACTTGTCAACACACCTGTTCTTTCAGTGCATCGTTTTCCCAGTCAGCTGCTTCGACTGCCGCCTCAAGTTCTTCAGCATACGCTGCCGCGCTCTCCTGCGCCTCGTCCCCTTTCCTCTTGGTGCCGAACCCAAAGTCGGGCGAGGTCTCGGGAAAGAGGGCTTCCCGCAGCTGGGTCATTTCCGCCTCGAAGTCAGGGCCGCGCAAGTAGCGCTCTTCTTCCCAGCCCCACCCCAGCGCGGCCCGGCAGATCCAGTGGTCCAGCATAACTTGTTGCCCAAGCTCCCAAGTTGCCCAGGGCTCGTCCGACAGTTTCTCGCGCCACTTCTCGAGCTGAGCCAACCGGTCGACGCCACTCACCAAGGGTGCCGCAGAGCCTCGCAGCAACGCAGGCACGCGGGCGCCTTCCGCCTGCGCTGCTTCCGTCAACTCTTTCACCTGGTGTTGGGGAGTGTTGGGACGTTGGTTGGGGTGCATGTGAGGAAGTGTTGAATTCAAGAGTGAGATATGAGAAGAGAAAAGACAATAATGCCTAGTTCTAATTTGCTTCCCTCATTCTCATCGCACGCACCTGCTGTAAAGCTGCAGCCCTTGCTACTTCCATGTCTCGCTCGACCTTCCTGTAAGCCTCCGCTTCGGTTAATGTCTTGTCCTCTTGCATCGCAGCCCATTGCCGCTGCGCAAACAACATCGAGGAAGACTGCACTTCCCCGTGCGCGTAGAAAGGCTCGTTTAAGTCCCTAGCAGATTGCTTCGCTTCGCGTGCTCGAAACAGCTTGTCGGTTGGCAGCACGATTTTGGGCGGCTTGCCTTTGTTAGGGCCAGGGTACTGCGGCGGCAGCGCCCGCAATTTCTAATGGATAAGACAACACAAGCTAACGTCAGAGAGGAACGGAGAAGAACACACTCGCTACGATGCCCACAAGAGTTTCTATAATCTATGTGCCGACTCCATAGAACGTCAATGCATATGAATTTGTGGAAACTACATCATGGATGAGGGTATTGTACTTCCAGCAGCGCACGAGTTGTGTCGACTACTGTATTTTTGCTAACCGCGCACACACACACATTACCTGGAGCCATGGCTCCTCCGGCATTAGGCCACCTCGTACGAGCTTTGTGGTTTTAGTTAGGATGTCCTGCTTAAGCCGCACGTGGCGCATCCCAGTGAAACGCCCCGCCATGGTCACAACAGGTTCGTTTGCTCTGGTGAAGTGGTGGTGAAATGATTGCGTGGAGATGAAGAAGGACGAACATGTACTGATATTTGTGTATGGTATATCATGTTAGAGCAGTCGCCAAGCGTTTTGTCTTCGTGCTTTCTTCGTGCTGCTCCACGACCGTCATGTGATGGTTGCATCAGCATCAGTCACTCTTCACTAAACGCCATTCAAGCATTTGAGCACACTCCTTGCACTTCTTCATCATATACTCGATTGATACATTACCTCGCAAATCTCACTAGTAACTGAGGTTTTAAATATAGTCGTCTAGGGACCTTTAATCTACTCAAGATGATTCTAAGTAACGGGATATTTTCACGCTCGACGGTCCGTGCTGTGGCGGCAGCGTCGCCGAGGCTTACTGTCCGACGAGACATGTCACGAGGCGCGTCAGGGTTGGGGTGGTACAAGAAGTACGAAAAAGAGGGCGCAGAAGGTTTTGTCCGGTACAAGCCACCGACACCGTTTGACTGGGCGCAGGCTCGCAAGACGAGCTTCGTCGAGTTTGAGTTTGCAGCTGAGGGCCAAAAGTTTGGCAAAGTGAAGTTTGAGCTGCTAGAGGAGCTACTCCCGGAGACGGTTGGCAACTTTAAGGCACTGTGCAGTGGCGAAAACTCAAAGAAGCTTTGCTACGAAGGGTCGCCAGTTCATTTCATTCAGAAGGGCCATGCTATCGTACTTGGGGACGCTGAGTTAAAGACGGGCAAGGGCAGCCATAGCGCTAGCGCCAAACGCTACTTCAACGACGAAGCTCACATCATGCCGCACTCGGCACCAGGAATATTAAGCATGGTGAACGCCGGCGTGGACACCAACGGCTCGCAGTTTTACATCACGACGGCCCCCGCTAGCCATTTGGATGGGTACAGCGTGGCTTTCGGTCGAGTGGTTGAGGGCATGGAGGTTGTGAACAAAATTGCTGGCGTCTTTACCATCAAAGGCCAGCCCGTGTCGCCAGTGCTTGTCTCCAAGTCGACATTGGTATGAGAAAGTTTCCCGGCTGGCTTCTGCGAAAACGCTGGCATTTCCGAAGTGTGTGAAATATATTTTGTTTCAGCCAGAGGCAGTGCAGATGAAACGCCAAACGACGTACAGATGAATTCAATGCGCTTGCTAAGTATAGCTCAATTTCTTCTTGTACTCTTCTTGTTGTGCATGAAAAATGAACGAGGTGAGTTCGAGTTATGTATCTAATTCTAATCAGGAATGTAGGGTGTAAGATAGAAGTAGCATAGCCAGCGCGGAGCTCGATTTTAATTTCGATAGTCGATAGCACTGCGAACTGTGCGAACTACCAAGTCGGTGCCAGAATAGAGCCCGGCTGCCACACCGCCCAAAAAAATCGTATGTTTAGGGCACTGCGGCAAAGCCTTCCCGAGAACGTGAAGCGAAGAAGCGGGAAAATATACTCCAAATATACTCTAGCACTAGCACTAAACGAGAAACGCGAACGGAGAACGGAGTTGGCTGTACTTAACACTCAACACCCGAATTATATTTAAGGCCAAACAAAAGTAAAGGTCTGTTTGCTTGCCCGACTGGTCCAGGCCCCTCAGGTATCTTTGGTCGAATTGAATGGGCCGAATTGAATGGGTCGATTGTTAGATAGGAAACGATGTTTCAATCCTTGACACGGGCCTCGATGGGGCAGAATGTCGAGGCTTACAGCCAAGAAGGAATTGCAGCTCCACTGAGAGCTTATTAATAATTAATTGAGCACACATGAAGGCCTTTTGGGCATCATCAGCTACATGAGCAGTGAACTATGGCAGTTGCTGCCTGGCTGGGGGTCATATTCTTGGCTGACTAGTTGCCTACAAATGACTAGGAATAGGACGCTCAGAAGTAAAGGGGATTCCATGGAGTTCGGTGAGTACATTGCCATTGCCAAAGAGGGGCAGAAGTTAATGATTACAGTTTCTTTGAATATGCACAAAGGAACTAGCTTAGTCAGGCTTGCTCTGAAGTGAGAAGTCTACACTCTTCTGCTACTACACGCCACAGATTTTTTTTCTGAGTATTTTAGGAATATCCACTAGACTCTAGACTAGATAGGGACTAGACGGGGCTAAGCTAGACTAGAATAAAACGCATGCTCTAACAATATAGCAATGCTGTGATTCATGTTTTCTCTCATTTCTCGCTCTGACTCCCTGTCCCTATTTTCTCTCATTCCTCGCTCTGACTCCCTGTCTGTTCCCTTGCTGCAAAACCCGGCGCCCTCGTGAGTGAGAGTAAAGTACCAGCTCATATCTGGTTTAGATGTATAGTTATCGGATTCCGGAAACCACCGAAGTGCCAAGCGACTAAATCAAGACCTCAACTCCGCAAATGGCTCAAACTTAGTTAAGTATGATACACAACTCGCAAAAATGGCGAATTTCTTTTGGCGTCTTACAGGTTTCGTTGAGTACGCGTAGGGCCCCTTGTTGGGTTTCAATAACCCAACACCCAAACCAACTGAGCCAAGTGCGCACTTGGCTCAGGTGGTTTGGGTGTACGGTTTTCAACCTGTTGATCAGGGTTCGATTCCCGGCGTCGTCAAATCAACCCAGTACAGGGGCGCACCCAGCCAAGTGCATAATACCTTGGTTGCAGTGCAACTGTATCGAACTCGAACTCGAACTAATACAAACCCAAATGGCACAGAAGCCAATGCTGCGGGCAGAAGTGGGAATGCGCGTGCGTTGCGCAAACAAAGCAAGTGCGGGATGATTCAGGAGGGAGAGGGGCA
>Ga0307982_1000694_pt1 | contig 26705 bp, 28 predicted proteins | sample OrgLakmetagen989_FD_201847 | JGI IMG/M metagenome (GOLD analysis project Ga0307982, IMG submission 201847) | Saline water microbial communities from Organic Lake, Antarctica - #989 | ecosystem: Environmental > Aquatic > Non-marine Saline and Alkaline > Saline | place: Antarctica: Organic Lake...
CGCAAATGTGATGCTCGGCTCTTCAAGGGTGAAAGGACTGCTCCAGGCAACACTTTTTCTTTCTGCTGCGCCCAGGGTCAGGTGCAAATTCCGCGCACACCACGACTCTCCAGGACCAAAGAAAATTCAATAACTTTGTGTTCCTCCACGAGGACGAAGATTTCACTTTCAACAAGACTCGACTCCGGTTCAGTGTTCATTATGATTATTATCAAACCTTTTTCAAGAACTTGAAAACACTACATGAAAGCGTCGCCGACATTGCAGCGTTATCCTCAACTTGCAGGCAGCTCCGCGACGGCTTCAAGTATTTTCGATCTCAACGGTTCCAAGTTAATAGATATGCACGGAACATCGCTCGAAGGTTGCGCATATACTCATGCATGTTTGACAAGTGCATCCAAGACGCTAAGTACATCAATGATTACGGCCAAGAACCGTCCAACTAAACTTCTGGCGACGGTTTTGTCATTGCGTTAGGAGCGCTTTGCTCATGGCTTCAAGTTCCTGTTTTTTCTCGAATTGGTTTGAATCGCAAGACTCTTATGGTACGAATGCTCAACTCAGATATCCGTCAAAACCATTCATATTACGCAATACCGTGATGACAACTTTGCACAGTCCTCAACTCGAAATCCTAATAAATCACAAATCGGCTTTCCCTGTGTCTTCTAACTATTTGAGTATACCACTCGACTAAATCTCAGTTATTCTAATGCTGAAATGAGTGCACTACATATTTTTAAAAAGCCACATCATAAAACAATCGTATACCAAACTTTTGCCCCTAAACCGTGCATTGCACGGGCACCTGCACTTGTCTTTCTTTACATACATCTCGATGCCAGATCCACCAGATAGATATATTGCGAAGGTCCGACTGTTTTTGGCAGTTCTATAGCATTGCTCCTCGAATTTTAATCGAAGGGAAAAATTGCAAATAACTCCTTCATAGCAGTACCTTTCAGTCTTTCACCTAGTGAGCAGTACGCCTAGCTAGATCCTAGTTTGCTGGACTTATCGCCATCACAAAAGCATGGCAAATCTTATTTCGTGAAACACGGCGCTCTGAGCTATACCACGTAAAGTAAGAAAGGTAGTCCGACATATGTCAATATGAGATGATTTTCACAGCAAGTCTGTGAGCTTTCTCCTTTCTCTATCTTTCTTTCTGTGTCTTAGTTTTTTCTCATAGCGTCTATTGTTGTCACTTCGTCTAGGTTTGATGTTGCTCCAGGCCTTGGTGCGTGCCACTTCGCGTGCACCTCTTCGTCGGCTTATGACGACTGCTTCCCCAAGCTATGTCTCGGTGCCCTTCTTCCAGGTTTTTTTTATCATAACCTAGCTTGATCAATCATGAACAAGGTGTAGGGCACACGCCTAGTTTTTGTCCTCGTTGACAACTAATGAAATCGTGTGTACCAATACACAATCAATCGCTACCTTCGTTGTAATTTCCTCTGTCATGATGCACGCAGCTAGATTCTTTTAGCGCAATGCCGTATGGCGGCAATCCCGCGGCTGTGTTGCTTCTGCCCTATGGTTTAACTCTAAGCGACGTGACCATGAAGGCTATCGCAGCTGAAAACAATTTGAGCGAGGTAGATCCACTCACCCAATTATCTCATCACACGTGCTTCTCTATCAACCCTCTTTGCATCCTCTCTAGTAGTTATCAATGAGTTTTACTGTTGACTGGTTTCTCTTTTCAGACGTGCTTTGTCGCTCCTCGATCGGCGGACTCTGCGGACAGCTTCAGCACTGGCACCGAATTCAACCTTCGCTGGTTTACGCCTCAAAAGGAGGTACGACTAATAAATAGATTGTTGCGTTTCGAGGAGATGGATGTATACTCACTATGCGATAAAGTGCAATCATAATCTCATAATAGATATACTGTTTTAAGTGTTGGTTTTAATCTTTGGTTAATTTCTCGTAGAATCCAATAGACGGTTCAGGCTCATGTAAATGAAATGAACTATTTCAACCCTAATATCGCTGCTCTTTTCTACAGGTGGCTCTCTGTGGGCACGGTACTTTAGCCACTGCTGGCGCGCTCTTTGCGCCTGAAATTGGCAACTCCAACCAAGCTCTCACTTTTCATACCCTCAGTGGGCCGTTAACTGCCGCTCAACTCGAGGAGAAGTGTAGGGGTGCCGGTGTTGGTGGTAGTAGTGCTGTGGGAGATCGTGAGGTTACAGATCCAGAGAGCACAACGCTGCCGTCGATAGAGCTGGATTTTCCGATGAATGTACCCACGGTACACACATACTCCCTGTTTTAACATTATGGCGATCCTACTTATGAATCAATAGTGCGTGCTTTCCTTCGTATTCCTTTGGATGAAGATGAGTGGTCATTTCTTGTACTTACAGCAGATAAGGTGCTCTTTTGTTAGTGCACGATTGCATTCTCTTCAAAGCCGCTGTTTGTTTTTATTGCAGGTGGTTAGCGAGGGCGACCTTCGGTATCCCACGTGCCAGGCTATTGCCGCACACTTGCTCGAATCCACTGGCGCTCACCGTGCTTTTAGAGTGAAACGGCTAGCGCATTGCACCGTTACCAAAAAGCTCTTGGTGCATTTGCAGTTGAATCGAAGCGTTGACGAGCAGCATCGTCGGGAAATTCTTGTTGCGGAAAGAGGAACAGACGGAGGCAATGCAGCCAGCAATGGCAACGTTGCAAACCATGAAGGCGAGCAAGACGAGGAAGGAAAGACAGCGCTTGCTGCTTTGGCTGCGCTGCCCACCCCCGATTCTGCTGCGTTGCTGAACGTGCACCCAAAGGGGGAGATTGTCACTGGAGTGAGCCTCGTAGTGGTGGGAACGGGAGGCAGCAACATCAGCGACCGCAGCAACGGGTAAGAATCGAGAATTTGGGTCCACGTCGCTAAGCATTGCTTTATTGCTTATATTGCCGATTCCTTTTCTCCAGAGTGTCTTTGTTCTTCTCCTTGTTGCTTGTCTTCTCACATATCGTTTAGTATGCATGGCAGCCGGTACAACTTCGTGTCGCGTTACTTTTCGCCATGGAACGGCATTCCGGAAGACCCTGTCAATGGCTCCAGTCATACTTTATTGGCGCCGTACTGGGCTCGGTTTGAGATGGCAGCAAACGTTGCTGCTGATGAAGGGACAGAAGGCGCTGGCGCCGCAGAGCCACAACATTTATCTGGAAAGCAAGGGCCGGTGCCCCTCTTGGCTCGCCAAGCATCCCCCCGAGGTGGTAAATTGGCCCTCGTAGCAGACTTTGAAGCGCAGCGCGTGAAAATCGCTGGCCCTGCTGCGGTGACCATCGTAGGAATGATGCGTGTGCCGATGAAAATGGCCTAGTCTTCAACATTTCCCCCTCTTTGGCCTCTATGCACTAATTTGAGAAGAACTGCGACCAGTTTTTTGCTTTACTTGCTTGTCAGAAGGTAGAAGGTAGATCTGGCAGGAATTACTGATTATCAATACGGCACATTCGAACTCGAACGTTTTGACCAGTGAGTCGGGAGGCCAAGCGACTCATACTCATACGGCCATAGAGCATTTATACAACCGATTCCCATCTACTTGTTAATCCAATTAAAAACTGAGGTCCTATTTGGGCTGTTCTTGGTATCATTTCTTTCTTTCGGCCATAGCAATCTAGGCCTACTAAGATAAGAAACAGCGACCACCCCAATATTGCCATATTGCGCAATCGACAATTGGCAATTTTCAGTTAGAATCCTTGAAAATAAAAGCCTGTAGCTAACAAGGCCAACACTCAAAACAGACATTTCCTGTTGAACACCTCACCGTCCATAAATTTTCTACTCCTCTTCGACCCCAAACCCGCCAAACGACAGAGCAATGCCCCACTTGCGCGGTGGCGGCACAAAGGACACCTCGGCTTCGCCTTCCTCTTCTTGCTCGTCTTTTTTCTCTTCAGGTGCAGGGGCAGCTACTACTGCTGTTGCCTCCGGAGCAACACCTGTACTGGCAACGCTACTGCCGTCACCTTCACCTTTGTCGTTGCCATCAGCAACAACACCACTGCTGTCCCCATTCTCAATGTGATCGTCAACGGGCGCGGGCGGTTCCGCAAGGAGAATGGCTGCTTCTTCAGCATCTCGACGAGCGTCTGACTCCGCGTTGGGCTCAAGAGGTGGGTCGTAATCCACTACTAGAAATTCGCTGCACATAACCTGCGAGGCAAACCGAAAAGAAATAGTCAGAGAATCAAATAAGAAAAAAAAACACTTTCACTTTTCTCAGACATCAAACGAAGTGACTGTCGAAGACAATAAAAACTACGAAAAGGCTTGAGAAAGTGAAGGAGGAAAAAATTGCCGGCCAATTTCCTTACCTGCATCTGCATCTCTACTTGGTCAAGGGTGAGTTCACGGAATTTTCGCATGAATTCTCGCTTCAGTGGCTCCGGGTACAGGACCGGAATCACACGACAAGTGATGGGCTCAATCGCGCTGAATTGTAAGGTGGAACCACCCAAACAGGCCTCCGCATAGCCGTTGAATCCACTTTGAGCTTCATCGTCACTTTCGCTGTTGTTGGGGTTATGCTGGTTGCGGTTGCTGTTGTTGCAACCTTGTGCAAATGCCAAGAGGGGATTGGTGCGCGGAGCTAGAATCACTGAAAAGTCGACGAGCAGCGAAGTTGCTCCATGCGGCAATCGATTGGTCATAGCTTCCACGCGTATCTGTCAAGGCACAAACGCAGGTTGATAAGATCCACGAGACTCGGAGACACGAAAAGAAACCACACGCACATGAGATGCAATTACTTGAATGGAAATGCTTTTTAAATGACCATTGGAAATGAAAGAAACCAAGTAAGTAGATTAAACCCACGCACCACACTCCGAAAGAGGGTGGCATTGAAGCATAGTGACAGGCGCGTGCGCAGCGCTTGGCGTTCGAGTGCATGGGCTTTTCGAGCTTGCACGCGCTGCTGCTGCTGGCGGAGCTTCTGAGCGCGCCGGACCACTTGGGCCTTGTGACGCGCCGCGGCCCGAGCTCGCAGAGCCTCGAGGGCCTCCTGTGATTCCAGGTGGTATTGTATTAGGGTGCATGAAGAAAGAAAACATGCACGAAGCAAGCGTGAGTACAGATGAAACCAAGAGAGGGGATAATACATCATTGGAAAGAAGAGAAACCTTCCAAGAAGGTACAACACTTTAAATATACTTGCACCAACCAGGCAAGTACAACAAGTACAAACACGAACCGTTTCTTCGGGGGTTCGCTTCGCAGCTGCTGCCTCTTCGGCCTTGAGCGCGTCCAGCCTTGACTTGGGCCTCGCGCGGTTGTTCTTGCGCCCACCTCCTTTCCTTGGCGCTTCAAAGACGATGGCAATGGGGTTGAAATCGTCGTACTCTTCCGCGGCCAATGCTTTGGCTTCCTTCCTGGCTTGCTTTTCGCTGTCGTCCGAATCGCCGCTGTCGTCCTCGTCCTCGTCGGAGCCGAGCTCGGACTCGGTTTCGGACTCGCTGCCCATGAAAGTAACGCCGTCGCGCTTCAGGCGGCCAGCCACCTAGCAGGAGCAGGGAACAAGGAAAAGTGAGAAGCAGCACATCAAAAAAGTGAAAGAAACATTGGAGAGAAGCACTGAACATGCTCAAAAAGTGACACGATTGCATTTTGTGCATGGCTTCACCTGCTGCTCTCGCCGCCGGGCTTTGTGGGGAATGCGAGCAAACCACCTTTGAAACAGGGGTGTTTGGATTGCGCTGGGTTGAATCTTGAAACCACTGCTGCCACTCAAAGCCGTTGCATCCATATTGTTGTGACCATCGTCACTCTTCTGGCTTGTTCTCCCCTCCTTTTCATGGGCTGCTGCTGCTGCAGGCACGCCAAGGACACGCCTTTGACCCGCAAATTGCACCGCAGAGGGGGCGGACCCAAAAGGCAGGCCCACTTGTGTTGTGGCCGCTAGCGGAGGGGGGTCGTGCCATGGGTCCCAAGGAGTACAGGGTGGCGCCACATCTTCATCGTCTTCTTCTTCAGTTGACAGCGACGTAGGTGACTTCGCCTCCTCCTTTCCTTTTTCATCGTCATCAGCGCCCCCGCTGAAGCCCCCAGCAGTAACTTCGAGAAGAGTGAGGTCATCCGGCGCAGCCTTCTTCTCTGAGGTTTCAGGTGTAGCGATACTAGCAAGGCCAGGAACAGAAGCAGCAACAGCAGCAGTACTCTTAGCTATAGGAGCAGACTTTGCATCCCCATTGGGAAGCTCATGAGCAGCTGCCTCAGCAGAAGTAGAAGATGGCGTTGTTGCCGGTGCAGCCGTTTCTCTATCAGCTTCTAGGGCTGAGGATGGCTTGCTTGCCTCTGTCTCCGCCCTTTTCGAAGCAGCTTCACTCGCTGTTGTTTCATCCTTGGCCTGCACGCCCTCAGCATTTGATGACGCTACCGCTGTTTTTTGGTGCTCTGCTACTGGTTCAGACGCAAGCGCAGAACTGCCTTCAGCATCACCAGTATCATCAGCACTAGGAGCTGAGGCTTCAGCAGCCTTACCAGCACTAGCATCACCATCATCAGCGCCATCTTGAGCCTCGCGTGCCGCAGCGGCCTCAGCTTCTGCCTCAGCTTCCGCAGCAGCATGTGCCGCCGCCGCCTCCTCAGCCGCTGCTGCCTCCTCTGCCGCTACGCGCGCCTGTTCCTTGACCAAAACAGCGTGCACAGCTTCCTCGTGCACTTTCACAGCTGCTAAGTGCACTTGCGCGATGGCCGCTGCAACTGCTTGCTCGTAGGCGGATTGAGCTAAGGCCCAGCGAGGATCAAGCAACTCGGCTTCGTCCTCTGGCAGCCGTGGCGGCGGTGGCAACACGACTAATTCCGGCAACTCTTCGGGTTCAAGCTTATCATCAGGCTGTACTTGACCCCCATCGCTACCATCACCACCACCATTGTCACCTTCATTACTACCATCGCTAGAACCTTTGTTGACATCTTGCACGCCAGATGTTCCACTTCTAGCATTACCGTCGTCAGTGCTTATCACGTCAGTGACATTCCCTGAATTATCACCACCACCACTACCATCGTTACCGCCGCCATTACCAGGAGGTGAATGGTTAAACAAAGAGGGTGGCAACACGGGGGTGCGATACAGAGGAGCTCCAGCGAGAACAGCAGCTAGCGAAGGGACGGCATTGACCGCAGCTTCCGCTCGGGTAACAGCGGCTGCCAAGTAAGCATCTGACCCTGGCGCTGGCGGCTCGTCAGAACGAGGAGAAGCTTTTTCATCACCATCATCGACATTATTCGTGGAAGTGTTTGCTTTATCAGCCGCCTCGTCTTTCCCTTCTTCAGAGATTGCTTCGCTGTTTCCTTGGATGTTCTGGCTTCCTCCTCTATGACTAGCCTTGCCACCGCTAGGACTCTCACTCCGCTTGCTCCCCCGTTTCTTCGCTATCGAGGCTCGGCGGTCTGCTTTGCTCATGCCACTTGCTTTGCGCTCCTTCGCTGCTTTTTCTTCCGCAGCTGCGGCGGCTTCAGCGGCCTTGGTTTCCTTATCCTTCTCTGCGCGCAAGGCATCTAGCTTCGCCATTCGGTTGCCTTCGTGCGCCAAATCCACAGCGCTTGCGGCTACGGTAGCCGCATCTGCCGCCGCTGCTGCGGCCTCAGCGCGGGCTTCTACGATATTCCAAGCGTGCGGCCAATCCACCGCTAAGGGGCCGCCGCCGCCTTCGTTGATGACGTCATCGCGGCTCTTAATCCCCTCTTTGTCCAGCTCAGCTAAGACACCAGACGCAGGAGCAGCAGTAGCAGCAGCCACTCCAGAAGAAGATGCTTGGCTTGCCTCGGTGACCTGTGCACTAGTGGACCTCCCCATTTCATCACTTGTCTGACTGGAGTTAGATTCGAAGAGAATGCGCGCGGTTGCAGCCTGTTCAGAGGCTTGATGGTACGATGCCTTGTGCGCGATGCAGTTGCCATAGTTGTATTTCCCAGAGGCTGTCAATGGCGAATCTAATGCAGCCTGCTGCTCTGTAATATGAGAAGTACTTGTCACAGCAGTCATATCAGAGGTTGGCGATTGATAGGTAGGCTCAAAAGATGTAATAGACTGAGCAGCAGAAGGAGCAGCACTAGAGCTGTCCCAGGGTCGACTGAAATGCAAGCTCGGAGCAATGACTTCGCGCATCAAAAGGTCCCAACTCTGCTCGCTCTGCTGTACCTGCGATCACCCCCAAAAGAGAATGAAAAAGAAATGATGTGAGAACGAGGTATATTGAAGACTTAAAGACAGGTAAGGAAACAAAACACAAACGGTTGAAGATAGACTGAAAACATGGTACTGCGGCTCACGCAAAACATTATATTTCTGGGGCTTAACGTTTCCGGAGTTCTCGATATCAATCTGGTTTTCATCCTAGTCTTACTCCCGAAAAGCTACTACTAAAGTTCAAAGAATACCTACCGCGTTCACTTCACGAGAGCGCTGCCGCTGTCGCTCGCTTTCCAGCTTCGTACACCACGCTTCCGCCTCCTGCAACTCATCGGCCACCTCGCTAGGATTGCGCCAGCCAGAGGCGCCACCAAAACCATCGCCGACCTCTTCAGAGGCCCAGCCGTTAGTGCTGCCATTGTCCGGTGATGATGATAGTGCGGCCGCTCGAAATGCTGCTGGAACTGCTGCAGCCGGAGCTGTTGCTGCTGGAATCGATGCCGGAGAAACAGCTCCTGGCGCAATAGGATTGATAGCATTTGCACTTGTCAGAGAAGAGGCTTTTTCACCGCTGTTAGGCACAAGCGCACTTGTTTCATCGCTTGTTATGGTAGTGGTAACTGCTGCAGTCCCTTGTTGAGGACGCTCGATGAGCTGAGTCTTGGCCCACGCAGCAAAATCGTCGTAATTGAGCACGCTAAACACATTCACTCCATCCACGAGACCTCCACTACCGCCACCGCTACGAGATGATTTCGTGCTGCCTGATTTCTTTGCCTTGGTAGCATTTGAAGCTGTAATATTCCCTGGCCGCTGCTGCTGCTGTTCTCGAGAGGAGCCACGGCTGCCGCTTCTTGACGGTGGCCTTGGCAGATCTAAAGGTGGCGGTGGCGGTTGTGAAGATGGGATATACTGCGCTAGAGTTGGGGGCGGCCGGCGGCGAGTGCGTCGAACGGAAGCATCCAAGGAGTGACTCAACCCGCTCGATTGGCGCAAGGAACTTCGCGACGCAGTCTTGGCAGCTGCAGCGGTCACGTCCGAAGGATGTTCCGAGCCCTGTAAGATCGCTACGGCAGCCGCCTTGGCGTCCTCGGAGCTCAGGTCTTCGGGAGGTATGCCTCGACCAATCAGCATTTTCTCAAGAGCCTTCATGTCAATGCCGCCCAAATCCTGATAGCAAGTCAAAGGTAAAGATGGTTTGGTCAGAATCGTATTAAAATTTCAAGCAGTGAAAAACTTTTGTACATATGAAAGAGGAGTGGCAAAACAATCAAAAAAATCTATCAAGCTGGCACGCGCCGCCTTTATCTAAATCATCTTGTCCACTGTTTGTCACTCCCTGTTCCCTTCATCTTACGTCTGGGTCTGCACTCTTCCAAGCTTTCAAAGCATCGGCTTCCGACGCAAAGAGCCTGCGCAACCGGTAACGAAGTTTGCATGCCACGTGCTCGGCTCGCAAAGCAGCTACCAGCTGCCGGCCAGACGAGAGGCGCGACTCAAGCATTGCTATGGCCTGCTCAACCTGTGGAAACAGTAACAAGAAAGAGGAACAAGAAGAGACAAAGAATGCAAAGATGCATTGGCAAAAAAGTTAGAGTTCTTTAAATCAAAGCATGGCCTGCATTGTTCTGAACTTCAACGGAAGAGCTATACTACAATCAGTACTATAATGTGCGTGCTATACCTCTAGCGCGAGCGCGCGCAGGTTGCTTGCGTCCCCATCCAGGCAAGCGTCGCATTGGTTGGTGTGGCCAAAGCGCTTCTGGCACAGCAGCAGGGTTTGGTCCCACGTTATCGGCACCACCACGCGAGCGCCCACTCCGATTAACTCATCTTCGTCCCCCTCTTCTTTCTCTTTGTCTTCTTTTCCTCCTTCTGCACTTTCGACATCCTTCATGTTATGTTTAATGCCTTCCTTCACAACACCACCACTTCCACTCACAGCACTTGAATTTGTGCTATTGGGAAGCGAAGGATGGTGCTGCCTTTGTACTGACGGAGAAGACGGAAACTTCACGATCTTGCCATTGTTTTGAAGTGGCTCAGGCACCATCTTGTGCTGTAGGCGCGTCAAGAGATGAGCAGTGTCAGACGGAAGAGGCCGCGCGCGGAGACGACGACGACGAAAGGAAGTGGCAGCTTCTGCCAGGCTCTCGATGCCACCAGCGGTGCTGCTATTACTGTCAGCATTTTCAATGTCATTACCGCTTTTGTTGCCGGCGTCATTCATGGTGCTGGCACTCATTTTATTCACCGCATCGTTACTGTTTTTGTTCTTCTTCTTTTGACTCTTGCTGTTTTTGCTGTGGCTATCCGCACCAAGAACAGCAACTTTGCTCGCTTCTTGTGTGCCATTCTTCGATTTCAATGCTGCCGACTGAGAAGGCCTCATCCACGCCTGAAGGAGAGGTGGTGGCTTCTCGTGGAGCCACCGCCGCCTGCGCTTTCGCTTTTGCAATTCGGCATAGTCGCGGTCCACCTGAGCTGCCACCATCGCCTGCAGAGCAAGGTCTTCGTCGGCATGCGCACTCGCAGCTTGATCCACGAGAGCCGCAAAAGCGTCTTGCTCCCGCGCTGCTTCAGCTCGTTTCCGGGCCTGCACCTGTTCCTTCAGCGACTGCAAGCTCTGAAACTGCGGTGGATTTCGCGCTGATTTCTGCTCGTGTTGCTCCTCCTGAGAGACAGATTTCTGTTCCTGCAACTGCGATTGTTGCTGCGAATGTTGCTGCTCTTCTCGTGCTTGTCTTTGGGACGACTGTTTTCTGGGTTGCTGTTGTGCTTGCAGAATTTGTTCCTGCCCAACCACAACTGAACCAGAAGCGCCAGAAGCATCACCCGATGGATTTTTTGTCACTGCAACAGCACTTGTTGTCAGAATATCACCGGTATCACCGCTTGAGCCTTCATTAGCTCCGGCAGCAGCAGCAGCAGCAGCGGCATTAGCAGTACTCGTTGCATTCCTGGCAGCATCATTGTAAGTACGAGGGTGATAGGCAGCATGGGTTGACGCGCGCACTCGAGCCGCTACGCTTTTCGGGTGTTTCCGCACGCCAAACCTCAGGTAGCACTCGAATTCGAGGTCTGAGTCGATGCTGGCGCACCATAAAGCGGGGGCAGCAGTGGCGGCCACAGCAGGGGCCTCAGTGCTGGACAAGGGCAGAGGCTGAGGCCGAGGTTTTGCTAAGGTGGCGAGCACTAACTGACCGTCAATCCGCAGGACACCTCTCGCTAGTACCTGAGAAGAGTATATGGCGTGGCGTGAATACGCTTTTTTTTTTCCTGTTTAATTTTGTTTGCAATTCTACTGGTTCAATCTACTATATACATGATATGAAACTGCATCGAGCACACAATGGACATTCTTTATCGTTGAATAGTGATGGCAAGAAAGAGAGCAAAAATGACAAATCCATCAAGCGAGTGATGGGAAAGAAGATATCAACTTCCTCTCTCTCTCCGACCTCTACCTGTCGGCCTTGGTCGTGCTTGAGCTCGCGCATTGGGCGGCAAGTAGGCTTGGTGAGCCATTTCCCCTTCAGACTCGCAGGCCCCAGCGCAGCCACCTAATATATATATACACACAAAAAGCAAAAGGCAATCGTCAGAACACATAGACAGTACAGAGAGAAAGTAACCAATTCCACTTCTAGTGGTATAGCATAGCGAGAGAAAGCCGTATGAAGCAAACAAAGTAACGAATCGAAAAGAGAGCGCAGCCGTGAATCGTTTCCCCAATCACTCACCGAGGGCTGCCACCACGCGCGCCGCGGCTGCAGTGAGGAATGCGCCGGCCACCCTGCCAGATGCCTGCCGTGGCCCCACCCGCATGCTGCCACTGGGGGTGCTAGCTGACCTTCATACAAGGTTGACGAAGAAGAAGCTGAAGAAGAAGAAGCTGAATCTTTTTGAGTAGGCGGTGGAGCTTTAGAAGCTGCTGCTGCTCCCTGGAACAACACATTTCCTCCTTTTGCTTTCTTACTGCTCTTCGGAGAAGCCACAGCTGAAGCAGCGCTTAGAGCGATCCGACTACTGCGCAAGGACAAAGGAGAGGCTGCTTTGGCTGCGACAGCTGTTCCTGATCCTGCTGCTGCTGCTGCTGGTGATACCAAACTTGAACTATTGCTGTCGTCATCGTTGCTGAGGTTATCCGAGCGGCCCTTCTTGCTGCTTCGAAAACTGCCGAGCAAGCTCGAGGTGACGCTTCCTGCTGCTTTCATGGACATGCGCTTGCTGAGTTTCCCACTGGGACTAGATTCACCTCCACCTAAGGTGGAAAAAGCACCTGCTCCTGCTCCAGCTGTTGCCGATTTGGCGGCCGATTTGCTGCTTTTATCCTCCACGTCAATGCTCCCACCTCGGACTCGATCGAGAAGCGTGGGCGGAGGCTCAAGGTCTTCCGGTGGTGGAATACGGTCGAAATACGGCGGCGGCCGCGGCCGCTGGAAGCTCCGACAGCGAGCCAGTACACCATTCGGAGGGCTACTGTTACTGCTAGTAGTGCCACTGCTACTACTACTGCTACTATTGCTAGTAGCCATTGTGGTGGTGGCAATGCCTCCCCCTACCAGAGGACCACTTTTGTTCTCCACACCGGTGCGCCCCCCAACGGTTGCGGCGGAAGGAAACACGGACATGTACCAACCGTCCACTACTCCTCTTGAAAGCTTGCCCCTCTCCTCTGAACTTCCATGCTGTGCCTTTGACGATAATGTTGATGATGACGATAATGACCTCGTTCTTGTGGTGCTGTTATTTGAGGTTCCAAGCCAATTATCAGAGAGTGGCACCTGTGCCCAGCAAGGTTTCGGATGTTGGCAAGCAAGCCACGCTCCTTGGGCTCGACGAGCAGCCGCAAGCACCGCATCACTGCGACCATCATTGTTTCCTCTTCCTTCTGCACCAGGATAGGTCGTGGAGGCGAGAGGGTGGCTTGATGGTAGTGCCTGCTTGAGAGCACTGATGGAGACAGTGGCGGAGCCGCCCGCTCTACAAGGAGGGAACAGCCCACTTTCGAAGCAAGTGCTCTGCAGAGCGACCGGAGTGTATTTGATCGGGCGGCGATTCAATGAGAGGTGCAGAACCTCCACTCCATTCAATGGGGCAGCCTCTTTACTGATTTGTACTCCTAGTGCTTGCACTTCATCTACAGCAGCTACAGCCTCAGTCTCAGACGCATGAGCGATCTCAGCCATCGCCATGCGCTCTTGCAATTGCTGTTCAGTACTTGACGAGGTGTTTGCTAGAGTGACTCTCAACGCGGCGCGGCGCAAGTAAATCATCTTCTCTTTCGGAGACCATTCCAGAGCTAAGTCCGAAGCAGTTGATGAGAAACCAAGCGCGCCAGATGCGATTTTGTTGAAGGGCAGGCTCACTTCTAGGGTGGCTTGAAATCTGTGACGATAAGCAGGCGAATGTGAGAGAAAGAAAGCGATGAAGAATTTAGAATTTAGTATAAAAGAAAGACATGAAGACGAAATAGTAGCAGATCCATTCCGAAGAAAAAATATATTTTATTCTAACACCGATATTTGCTTCCTCTTCACTTTCCTTTCGATTTATACCTGGGTGCATAAAGCCGAAACAAGGCCACTCCCGGTTTCTCGGGCCATTCGTACACGCTGAGCACTAAATCCACCCCTCGTCTCTTGGCACCGAGCACGAACAACCGCCCTCGCTTCATCGGTGGAGTGGACTCCCAAATCTAGAAGAAGCGTGTGTCATGTTATCCATCAGAGAACAAAATAAGAACCAACGATACATCGTTTTGACTTCCATGTTTCAATGAATTGCTGTTTAATCTCCCTTTCACAAATATTGAGAACAAGATGCTAATTAGAATTGACTGTTTTCTCGAAAAATATTACATTATTACTATACATGATAGTACTGTATTCTTCGCACCTGCCGCGCGATTTCTTTCTCGTGCCGTTCCCTTTCCCTGGCTTCTTCGGCTTTGTGCCGTCGGAGCACGGCCGCGGACTTGTGCATCTTGGAGTCCAATCGAAGCACTTCTTCTACGGTCACGTGGCGATCCCAGAAGCCTGCGTAAGACCGCGCGCCAGAAAAGAAATTAGGGATGTATAACAGTATTTGTAGAATTCGCATTAACGTGCAACAATGAAGGAAGAAAATTGTTCCTGAAAGGTTGGGCAAACCCTCGTTCAGAGATTCGTGCTTTCGACACGAGGGAATACGTACACGCGCATGAGATCATATTAGGTCACCTTTGGTCGGCACCACACTGACGTCGACAGTGAGCGCAGCCGCATAGGAGTGGTAGTTTGATGGGCTGGCTGGGCGAGAATGAGCTCGCGACGATGATGACGGAGACGAAGATGGAGATGCATCCCCTGTTGCTTGACCGGCACCTTCATCACCGCTACTATGATGATGATGGTGGTGATCGTGGTGATCTTGTTGGTCGTGGCTTTCATGCTTTTCTGCTGCCTTCGGATCTGCATGGCTTCCTCCTTCTTTTTTGCCGCCACCCCCTTCTTCTTCGTCTTCTTCCTCTGATTCGTCTAAAATATCAGCTGGGCACCGCGGGCGATCCTACCAAAAAGAATGGTAATGCGTTAGTCGCACGAAGAGGTGCCGCAGTTTTCACACGCGACAACAAAAGCAAAACTAAAAAAGGGAGCAAGTCTGAAACAACACTCTCCTATCCCATTATTTTTCTATCATATATCTCCTCCCCTGTCCCTCTAATCTGAACATACACTCTGAATAACAACTTTACCATTGTAGCGTCAGGATCATACGCAGCTTCGTATCCAGGCACGATCATATCCCACGGGGTCAAGTCTTTGAACACCGAGCGCCGCACTCGAGTCGCATTGGCATAGGTAGCGCGGTACGCTTCCCTTGCGGCAGCGTTGGCTCGCTTGATTTCGTCCTCTCCAACCGGCGCACTGGAAGCGGAATGGCTGTCCGACGCCTGAGCGTGTTTCAATTCGCCTCCTCTTGGGCTCCCATGGCCATGTTTGTGATGATGGTGCTGAGAGTCATGGCTGTGGCCATGCTTTCCTTCTTCTCCCTCTGGAATGCTGCCACTTCCAGAAGAGGGGGAATGGGGGCGAGAATGTGAAGGAGGGTGAGCTGCAGTAGAAGCTCGGCTAGGGTGCGTCGAGCCTTGCTTTGGGGTCCAAGTTTCGGTGACCACGTAATCGAACACCAGAAACTTGGACACCAGCGCGAGGGCTTCTGCTTTGCGGCCGGGCACTAACAGCTCAGGCCTGCCGCAGTCTTGAAACAGGGCAGTCACCTGTGATGGAGGTGCAGTTTGCAGACCCGAGATAGTGAGATGGGTGAGTAAGGAGCGCACACAGACAGGGCAGGTGGGGCGACCAAGGAATTGTAGAAAAATCTGAAAAATGCTACAGAACATCAAGGCAATAAAGAAATGAGACATCATAGAGCATTCACTCAGACTGGCAGTGAATGATACTCTATTCGATTCTGGTAAGCCTCTAAAATAGGCACATACTAACGCACTTGGTCAATTGACAGCTTCATGCGGTGCGTGTGGCATTTCGCGAGCGGCGTGTACACGCGTAGCTCAATGCAGCGATCGGTGCTGCTGCCACTGCTGCTGTCGCCTTCTCCGTGCCCGCCAAATGCTTCGGCTGCCCACCCTCCGATATCGTTGCCGCTGCCGTGACTGCTGCTGCCGCCACTATCGAGGTGTCTCGTATTGCTGCTGCCGGGTGCGCTACTATTATTGCGATGGTGTTGGCCTTCCTCATGCGAGCTGGCGCCAACATCAGGATGATGATGATGTGGCAAAGCATGATGGGGTTTCGGAAGCTCCGGCTTGGCTATCACCAGGCGCCCGCTCACGTTGTGAGCCATCACAAAGACTAAACTGTCAGTATGGCTCAGCAAAGTGGCGTAGCGCGCCAAGACGGCTTCGGACCTCAGGGAACCTTCCCATTTGTTCGGGTCGTGGACCACGTGCATGAAGGAACGGTAGGTGGCTGTCATCCCTACAGGGCTATAGATGCCAGCGCCGAGACGTTTGGGAGGCACCACAACTTGCGGCTGTATGGTGGACCAAGCGAAGGAGATAACCAAAAGCAAACAAAAGAACAAGAATGAACAAAACGAAAACCGCACAAGGACGACGATACATAGTACGAAGGATTGAACACGGCTCAGCGAGTAGATAACATTGCAGTGAATCCGAGTTCTAGGTTTGTATAAGCACGACAAATTTACCGAAGTCTCTGCGCTGTTGCCGTCACGATTATCTCCGCTTTCGACGCCTGCTCCCACTTCCTGCTGTTGCTGTTGCTGTTGCATGGTGCGTGGTCGCACGCCTCGGCCCTTGAGCGTAGGGGCTGCAAAGCGCCGCGTTGGCGGGTAGGCACTCGCACTGCTTTTCAAAGGTGGCTCGTCTACCCACCAACTGCCTTGCGCTCGCGACCGCGCCATCTCTGTGGACTCGTCGTCGTCGTCTCTGTCCTCTTTTTCATCTTCAGCCAAGGTGGATTCATTGACGTTAGCGTTGCTCTGACGATCGCCCTCCTTGCTCATGTGATGGCTATCCGGGCCAGCATGCGCTGAATCTCCGTTTATTCCTACGGTTCCAGCCTCATTGCTTTCACCTTCTTCTATGCCTTCGTCGTCATCTATTTCAGCACATTCTTTACCTGCATCGTCACCCACAATAGAAGTGTTGCTCGAGGCTTCATCAAACAAATCAGCTGAAAAAGGGTGGCGAGATGTAGCGGCAGGAGCAGGCGCAGTGCGCGGTGGTGCTGGCAAGGGCGGCAATTTTCGGAGAGCAGCGCGGAGCCGACGGCACTCGTTGGCCGGTAAACCCACCTACAGGGGGGATTTGAAAGTGAATGGCGTGCACTGGTAAGAACGTAAGTTTGAAACAGTTCAACGCTCAAAAGGCAGCGAAGGAAGCAATTGCAAACAAAACAATGAATTACAACTGCAGTCATAAGCATGATTCACTCAAATGACATGGACTATCTCAATTACTGTGTGCTCAACAGGCGGTTCTTTAACTGCCTTCTGCGGAGACATCTTTTGGTTAGTTGCTTATTCTATATCATGATTGTTCTATCGCAACGTATACCTGAGGCCCTTTCAGCACTTTGTCAGAGAAGCGCTGCTCGTCTCTCAGCGCATTCAAATCTATGGCGCCCACTGAGGCGAGCTCGGAAGCCCATGCTTCCAGCCCTAAGCCTCGCAAGCCTGACTCACGCCACGAGGCGGCGTCCGCTGCAGCGGCAGCAGCCGCCGCCGCGAGGGTAGAAGAGGAAGCAGAAGCATCGTGTGCATGAGAAGCCGCAACCGCAGTGGTTGCAGTAGCCGTCGGATCATCGTGAGAAGTGGTAGAAGGCGGAGGCGGCCACTGAAAAGGGTCTCCTTTCAGAAACGCCAAGAGCTCCGAATCGACCGGCGGCGAGGCCTGAACATCAAAACAAAAGGATGAAATTAATTGATAGAGCCTACGAAAGTACTGTGTGTGCGAGATTAACTGAAAAAAATGAAATGGTATGTATCGATCTTCGGATGTCTGCGTGGTGTGTTGAACCAAAAAGTGGTTAATCTTGAATGCTTCACCTTCTATCAGTACTCCTAGTATTCAATTTACAAGAACTTGGCATCGCCGCCTCACCTGCACGCTGAAATTGCGGCGGGTCGCTTCTCGCGCCACTCGAATGTCGCTCTCAGCAAGGGTGAAGGTGGGAGGCACGCCCAGCCCGATTCGACGGGTCGACTCCGGCACGTCGCGTGGCGCGAGTGGCTCCGCCAACGCCGACCGAGCCCCTCCGTTACTGCTCACATGACTGCCGTGACTGCTGCCGTTGCCGCCAACTCTATCGTTACTGCTACTGCTGCTGTTGTGGCTGCTGGTAGACTTGCGCTTACTAGGTGAGCCATCGGAATTTAAAGGTCCTTTTTCGTGGCCGGCGCTTTTCGAGCGAGGCATCAGCGACGGCATCAAAGGGTACCTAAAGCAAACAGAGATAAAAAGAAGATGGATATTAGTACAATCAAGGAGTTGGATTATAAACACGTAGATAGTAGCTATGGTGAATTCAACAACCAAGCTAAAGGCATTTTGTTTACGCGCTGATAGAGCTGAGTTAACATTTTTTTAATGCAAAAGCTGATCCGAGGGAAATACTTAGTCTCACCGGTCGCCGGCCAGGTCAGCGGCTAAGCGCCGCGGCCTCAAGAACCGCAGCGGCGGCAGCGGAGCAGGCGGTGCTTGCTCCCAGAGGGCTACTTCGACTGCGTGTGTCTCGTCGCCGCCATCTGCAATGTGGCCATTGGCCGCCGTCCTTGTGCCATCCGTTGCACTCGCTGCTCTGTCGGTATTCACGCTGCCGTTGACCACCGTATCGCGGGGAGCTGAATGGTTACTGAGGCGTGGTTCAATGGGAACACTGCCAGTTGTGGGGTCTAATCCCACGGGCACGCGCAGCATAGGCACTTGCTCTAAAGGTTGCAGCCCGCTGGCCGCAGGCCCCGTCCGCCGTGCATTGCCGCTGCTCTTGCTCCCTGTGCCGCCAAGAGCACGGTCCATCTGAGCGGTAGCTCGTGCCCGCGCTGACGTTGATCCAGCAGCAGCAGCAGTAGGAGCAGTGCTGCCATTCTTGCGGGCGCGCTCTGAGGTGCGAAATTCGCGGGCCGCCGCGCGGATGCGAGCGTCCCGGCGCTGTTCAGCAGTGAGCTTAGGAGAGAGCGTGATAGTTTGTTCGAGGAACTCGGGTGGTGTGAACAAGCCAAACGGGTCTGCACTCGTCTTCGTATTGGCTGAAACCTCGACATGGCCAATTGCACTATAAGCTACTACTCCGTCGTCAGCACCGCTACTGCTACCCGATCGAGCGCCTCCGGGAGATGCAACTGACGCTGTCGACGAAGCTATGCTCTGGGGCACGTGTCTGTGCGATGGTGAGTTGCTTCCCTTGGCACTCGGCGACAGGCTGGTCTGCTGCTTTGGCGAGGCTAAACTTTTAGTTCCGTTGAGGCCAGCATCGCCTTGATGTTTCTTAGAGTCACGCCTATGATCATCAGGATTGCAACAAACGAGTGCGGGAAGAGAGGTCAAGTAGGGCTATTCCGAATAAACACTCAGACTACTCATGTGGTCGGTCATACCATTGGCGTGATGCCTCTCTAAGAGACATCAGCGCGTGGCTCGCTCCTCCACTAGCTAGGCGAAGCGACTACGGTTAGCGTGGCATGGCGTTGTCCATTTTTTCTCTTTCCTGGGTTTGTCTGAGTTGTCCGTTCATTCAAGAATATTACATTAGTGCAAGACATTAGGTTTCGTCGTTCGTCTTTGCGGAAATCAACGTTACCGACGTTGGATCAACGCAGCTAAAAGCTGGACCGTGCTAGCGTTCCCATTGGATTCAGGGCAGGCCTATTATAAGAAGCATAGTGGCTACTTTAGTATAATTTTCGGCGTTATAGATATTGATATTTCGAAGCAGAGGTGATGGATTCATTGCTCGCCGCGAAGAAGTCTGGGTCAGGAGCAGCTCAACCAAGCTTGAACGATGTCTCCCCGGCTACGCGCTTGCTCGAAAAGCGCCGCCAAATGTTTGAGGTAGGGTAGTGCAAAATGAGCTTGAATCTTATTCATGTTAAGATTCAGACCTTGTGACAACGATATACCGTTATGGTGTATTCGCGAGTAACGTTCCCGCTGCTTAAACCCAACCTACCTATTGCTGTTCTCTCTACGTACTGCGCTAATCATCATCTGGGATACAGGTCCAAGATGCTTTAGAGCGCGCCAAAGAAGAAGCAGCTCGGCGCGAAGAGTCCTTTGCGAGGCGCGAGGAAGCACTTCGAGCGAAAGACCTTGAACTCCAGGAGTCCTTGCTCAAATTCAACAAGTTTCTACAGGAGAACGAGTCCAAGCGCACTCGGGCAGTGAAGCGCGCCACCGAGGAAGCCAACCAGCGGCGTGTGAAAGAGAGCGAAATCATCAAACTGGAAGAGCAGCTTGCTAGCCGCGAGAAGGAAGAAGCAGCGATGCGGCAGCAACTGCAGCAGCATGAAAAGTACCGGTACTTTTTGCAGCAAGTGGTGGAAGGCGAAGAATCGGAATACCACGAGGTAAGAGAAGAAGATCAATGTCAATGCCGCGAGTTACGAGTAGATGTTTCAATATTTTACTGGTGAAAAGGAATCAATGTGGCAAAGCGCAGGCTTTTCCATGCCGCGCACGCTAGATTTCCGCTTAGCTGATGACACCCACCCACGCTCTGTCATTTCGATCCTGAGATGGCGCCCCGGTTAATCGTTCGCTGAAAGGAGTAGCAACTACCATCATGCTAAATCTATGAAATGAACTATGATCCATTCTGTACTTCATTCCCTCTATCTCATTGTCCTGTTCACTTCTACTGCTTCTTTGTGCTCTTGATGAAAGGTGTCGGACGTGTTATTGCGGTACCGCGCCCTGAAAACTGCCAATACCGACTTAGCCGCCACCTTGCAGGGCTTAACGCAGAGCTGCGAAGAGGGTCGTGCCCAGCTCGGCAACTTCAAAAAGGAGCGCGGCAACGTGAACTTGGGCGCCACTAACGCGATTGCGGGTCTGCAGCGGAAAGTCGAAGCAGTGCAGGCAGCGACCCGCCAACGGGTAAAAGACTTTCAAAAGGAAGGAGTGGGACGAGCAGTGCGAGCACATCACTTGTTTTAAAATATCGCACGGAAGCGCCATTTCACGATAGTTTTGATATGATTTGAAGCACACAATCTCCTTTACGATTTCATTGCCTGGCGTTACCTGTACTATTCTCCATTTGGCACCCATTGCATGTTTTGCCGTTTTTGCCTTCACGATACCGCTTCTCTCACGGCTACTTCTGTGTCTTGGCGATTGATATTCTCAGGCCCGCGACTTGGAGGCCGCTGTCGCAGGTGGGAGCAACAAAACCAGAGAGTTAGGGCAAGTGCTGCGGTCGGTGGAGAACCTTTTGGACCGGGTGCGCACTTCCAGGGCCGAGCGGCAAGGCATCAAGCTGCGTCCCGGGCAAACTACAGGAGGCGGCGGCAGTGGTGGGGACAGCGGCGGCGACAACAACCAAACCGGCGGTGGTAATGGCGGTGGTGGCGATGAGGGCCCACGCAACGCGGGGCAGTTGGCCGAAGAAGCCAGCAAGGCCGAGCAGCGCTTGCACGAAGTGAGCGAAAGTTTGCTGGACTACGTGGCCATTGTGGACGAGTGGGCGGCGTGGGAAGAGAGGAGGCTTCGTGAAATTCGCGAGCGCGCCGCTGCAGAAGAGGAAGCCAAATATTAGTAATGGGGATAAATGAAATAAAGCTTTCGTAGTAACTAAAATAAGGACACGAAAATAATTTCATGGGCACTGGGCGTAAACGCGTATACCTCTGTACCCATGTTTGAAAAGGAGACCCAACTCGAGATGTGGATGTGAGGTATGTACAACAAGGCCTGGTATAGAGTCTAAATAAAGGGTAAAGGCAGATGCTTCCTCATGAGAACAGCAAGTTATAAGGCCAACCGTGCATTGCGCGGCGGACAAAGGTACAGGAAGATCTGCCTATTGCCTATTGGGCGGATAAACCACATCGACCATGGCGGTCTTGTGTTGGTGGATAGAGTTCCCCAGTCCACCTAATGTAAGTAATCCATAAAACCAAAGCATAATAGATATCACACCTCCAGACTATCCTCTAGGAGTACTCTAGTATGATGTGGATATAACATGAGATATCAAGCAATGAATATCTTAAATGCAGGTCGCACTGAAGTCCCAATTCGCGATCTGTATGACCATGAGCACTGCATGGAATTCAAACTCATGCACTGACCGACTTTAACAATAAAGCTAGATCCATAAACTTGACCTCCGGACCTCCGGAGCCTTCTTTGCTAAGAAAAAAAAAGTTCGGGAAAATCGAAGCGGTGCTCGAAAACGGCCGAACGAAGAACGATTGAAACCAAAGAACTTTCCTACAATGTTGACAGCCACCACCACTACCGGGTTCTTCCATTTCAAGTTGTCTCAGGAGGCGCACTCTTCTCAGATCGGTGCGCTATTTCTGGGCATTCGCTTGGTCGGCTTCGACTAATTTTGCCAAATGCTGGGCCGTCCATGCCGCCACCTTATGGTAAATGATTGGAAGGAACTCGTTTTAGATTCGTGCCAGAGACAGAGTAAACAAAAACAAACCGTTATCTTTAAGAATGGTGCTATCAACTGTGAATAGCGCATTTTTCGCACACGCACCTTCGTTGCGCTTTCTTTCTTTATGCCAAACGCATGAGGCAGTCCACGAACGACCTGAGAAACGAAAAAACGAAAAAAGCTTCCTAAAAACTACGACTTACAAACAGCGTAATTACGCACACACGCAAATATCTAAAAGTCAACAGATGATACTTATAGGTCTCACTGTGGTGGGCACGCCAGCCGCTCGTGCCCGCTCTTCGCCCGAGAGCGGAGCCCACATGTCGCCGTCGGTGTACATGAGGTGCATTTTAGCTGCCAGCGGGCCTGAGGAGCCGGCGCCAACTGCAGCTGCTATTTCTTCTTTGCTGGGCGTCTTGGCTTTGGCTGCAGTGCCCAACGATGCGTCAGCAGCCGCACCAACAGCAGCAGCAGCAGTACGATCACCAGCAGCAGGAGTAAGCTTTGCTTGAAAGTCAAAGGGCGTGGCATGGTTCACGAATTCGGTTTTGCCCAAATGCAAGTAGTTGGCCACGGCACCGAAGCTCAGCATGCCTTTGACCTATCCAAATACACCAGGCAGAATTAATTACACTTTGATCAATAACGCCTTTTGATTTACACATGTATATCCATTTCAAATGTCTTCTTTTCATTTGCTTGTATATTCTGTGCGTTCATTTATATTGGAAGTAAATCATCCATCCAACACGCACCGTGTAGTCAGCAACAGCCGGGTCCATTGCGTTCGTATGGCCTGACATCATCGCACGCCGCAAAGACAGCGGCAGCACGCGACCTGCCAGCTCAGCTACTGTAGCCAACACATACAGCACTGGCCAAAACCACCGCAGCAGGAAGCGCAACCGTCGGTATTCAGGCACCATTTCTGAGGCCTCGAGAAAAGGCTGGAAACCCCGGATGAATAGTAGAAACAGGATTCATTGAAGTCAGTTGGAGCGAACGCAAAACGACATGTTTGAGAAACGAACACTTCAGATAGGATTGCGTGTCAATCACGCACCATGATGCCCACGCATGCATGCACGTCGTTCGGGTGGCGGCGCATTGCTTCGCACGCGAGGTAAGCACCTGATCGCATTAGACAAAGGACGCAGTGCTCCAATCATCAATCCAGTATCGAAGACCAGAAGAATTGGATTCAAGGAATTCCAAGGAATTTTGAACTGGAAAATCAATGCACGAGCGTGCAGTCTTAATTTCGTTCTTTAGCTCAGTTGCGCACCGATGCTGTGGCCTACGACGATGGTGCGCTCGCCCCGTGGCGCACTTGTGCGGGCTGCGTCTTGAGCCACGCAAGCGGCCACATGGTCAAGCTGGGCGTCGAGGCCGTGGTGCATGAAAGAACCGCGCATGAATTCATACAAGCTCGCCTGCGAGGTAACGTAAGAGCAAACTTTACCGGAATGCATCACAGAATCGACGAACTATGAAGACAAGTCCTCTAAAGATGGCGCCATAACATCCGAGCTTGACAACGACAACTACGCTATTCTAAGCAAGTGAGTGGACCTTGCGGCGTGTGGCGCCAGTAACATGGCCTCTAAGACCAACCACCGAGACTCGCCAGGTGCTTGAAGGGGTTAACATGGGTAACAACTCATTCACAAAGCTCGTGTAAAACCCGGGCTGCCCTGGGTTGCCAGGCACGACGATCACGTTGTAGGCTGGAGGTTGAGGATGCGATACCACTGCAGGAGATGAGCAGGCGATGATGCTCTCGTAGAAGGCAGCAGTAAAGGGCACCGTTGTTATTGCTGAAAAGGCGACCATGTTGAGGGTCAGCAGACACGTCCCTAAAGCGTATCAAAAAAAATAAGAGAACGCGCACTTTCCGCGGCTACTATACTGTAAAACAGTACCCGTACCAACTAAGACTACACGCTGTTCTTCTCAAGGAAGATGCTACTTTCTGTAGTGCTTATGCAGTTTGATTACAATGAGGACAGCTGTGAGTTGCGGGCGTGGATAATCAATTTAGCTCGTTCAGAAAGCTCGTCATCTCGTCATGCCGTTATGCCGTCAAATGCATCGCATGCGTCTTGCCGTCATTTTGGCGTCGGAACATCAGAACATTCTCTAGCGTTCTCTGGCAAAGAGTAATATAATAAGTAACCCCAAAAGTAAGGGACAACGAACTTACTTCAAGACAGTCCCTATTTTTCATCGAAAAATCAAAACGAATCCGGTTTCCGAGCCGGACCAGGGGATTCCTATGATGCCGCCTAAATGGCACCCTTCCCCTGTATAGATGCTAACACCAATCCTTCCCTCGGGGGAGACGCAAAATCAGAACGGTCGTCACAATTTAGAGTGAGGTCCGGTATACGGACCGACGCTTCCGCTAGAGGCAGAGCACCCTAATGTAGTGATAGGGGATATCAACACAAATACCCCGGTGTTCCGATGAGAGCACCATGACCTGTTAATACTGCCTGTTTGTGTGGTCTACCATGCTCCCATGGAGCTGGGAAGGTTGCCCAGGGCCTCCTATCATTATCTATCTCTAATTCAATGCGACATATAAGCCAGACCGCCTTCTAGGTCATGGGTTCCAGTTTACGGCCTGAAGTCAGAGTAGAATGGGACCTACGTGGGTCCCTGATGCTTTGAGCGATGGCAACTTCCTCGGCGCGTGGTTTATATGTTTGCAACGGCCCCCGTGCGCGGCCGTCAAGACGCTCGCCGAACACTCGGTGGGCTACACATTCATGATTATGATGAAGCATTATTGTTTTACATTTTCTACGAGCAACTCTTTCGCATGTCCATCGCGGGGGAGAGATGCTTTGGTGTGGGGGAGCCGTGTTATGCCCGGCATTTTCCCAACAAAGGTTCCACGATGGATCCTCAAGACGTTCACTGGGCAACTGGCGGACTACATCACGAGTGGTTGAATATTTTACACTCACTCACGTTTTCATTGAGCCCCTTCTCCAGTATTATCATCGTGGGGAAGGCTGCAGTCGCTGAAACTTTGGTGGAGATTCGCTGACCGAATCTTCTCCTTTTACTCCAACATTGCGCCCCTATGGCAGGACCTCAAGATGTTCACGGACCACTCGCTCTGTGAACTGCATTATACGAAACTCGAGCTACGCATTACTATTTACAATCTCTGAGCCTTCTCTTCTTTTTGACTTTCGTGGGGAGAGAACTGCACAGATTGATTCATTTACTACACAAGATCTTTGGTGGGCTCATGGCGCTGCAGGTGGCGCCGCGCCTGCCCCCTGCCGCTGATTACACTGGCATTTACTGTTCACCGTCAACTCTATTGGCACCGACTCTTTAACCATGTAGGTTGGAGAAATCGTTGTCAGAATCTACTGGTGGAGCGTCTATTTCTGGTAGCTGCCACGTTTTGCTGTGCACCGTGCGACCTGACCTCACCACACAAGAGATGGTGAGCGTGGGCGTGCCGGCCTGAGATGCCTATGGTGCATAGCTGACAGTTGTGACCGACTAGATGACCCTACATTATCCGAGCCATACGACCTCAAGTTTGACGAAGAATTGATGAACAACACGATCCTGTTCTGCGCGCCCCCTGCCTCTCACTGCGTTGCGCGGGGGAGTAGAGTGAGGTCCGGTATACGGCCCGACGCTTCCGCTAGAGGCAGAGCACCCTAATGTAGTGATAGGGGATATCAACGCAAACCAGTATAATTTCTGTACAACCTTTTGTACTGCCTGTTTGCGCGGTCAGCCATGCTCCCATGGAGCTGGAAAGGTTTCCCAGGGCCTCCTATCATTATCTATGTCTAATTCAATGCAACATATAAGCCAGACCGCCTTCTAGAGTGGCCATCGAAGTGACATGAGCGGTCCAAAGTGGCACGCTCTTCCGGGCTCTAATGCTTCAAGTTAGAGGTGGCCGTTGTAGTTTTTTTCTAAGAGCCTCCGAAAAGTAATTGCATCGCCTCCAAAGCAGCCGTGAAGGCGTTGCCTTCGCTCTTCGCTCTATCATCGCGCAGCCTCATTGCCGCATTGCCGCATTGCCGATTGCCGCTGCCGCATTGCCACACAGAACTATTTTTGAGATATCATACTAGAGCATATCGGAAGTTTTCAGAAAATTAGAATGGTTGCGCTTTACGGAATTTCGTCTTTTTTATGGTCGGGGGCAACAGATGAGGACGGAATCGAAAGACGGAAAGCATTTTTTTCCGTCTTTCTTGGCTTGAAAGACGTAAAAGTTTTCACCTTTTCCGCCTTTGGATCACACCACACCAAAGATGACCAACGAGCATGCTGGCTCCGCGGTCGCCGCTGTGCTCGCCGCACTGAAGTCGCCACTTGCGAAGAAAAAGTTCCGCTTTTCGCTGAGCTGCAGCCGAGCTCGGGA
>Ga0307982_1000696_pt1 | contig 26657 bp, 25 predicted proteins | sample OrgLakmetagen989_FD_201847 | JGI IMG/M metagenome (GOLD analysis project Ga0307982, IMG submission 201847) | Saline water microbial communities from Organic Lake, Antarctica - #989 | ecosystem: Environmental > Aquatic > Non-marine Saline and Alkaline > Saline | place: Antarctica: Organic Lake...
TGCGTCTACGTTCTTGTGCATAAGTTTGTTTGGTGGCTTGCTGCCCCCTTCTTGTTTGACTTGCGCCCCGCCGCCTTGCCCCCCCTGCCTCCACGCACATCTCTCACAGCTTCGCAGCCGACGATCAGGCCAGACCTTCGGTGGGTTTGGTCAATTTCACCACCTGCACTTGTTTTTAACCCAGTATTTGAGACCTGGCTTGAAGGAGTTGCGCTCAGTAATTTCTTTTCATTTTCCGCATTTGTCAGGTATGTTTCCCAAGCCAGCTGATTTGGCGCGACCGGGCAAAAAGCGCATTCCTCAGTTGCAACCTGGAGTTCATTGTGTGCATGTTGAGCGGTTGTTCACATGTCCCTTTTCCACTGCATGTATAGCACACTATTGTTCCCTGCAGATCGAATTCCGCAGTAATCATGCCTGCATCCAAGAAGCAAGAGGCTTTCGCCTCAGCTGACGACAGTGATGTCAACGAGCTTTCCGAAGATGCAATTGACCACTTGGAGTCCGAAGATGACACCCCAATTCAGCACTTTTACGCTTTCAAGCTGGAGCCCGGTCAGAGCCCCGCTCAATTCAGCTTGGAGGGCACCGACCTGCACATCACACAAGCCGCCCTGGAGGCAGACTCCGTGGGCAAGATGAGCCGTGTGTACGTGGAGACCCCCGCCTCCGACCGTGCCCTGGTGGCCACCCTGCGCTCCGGCACCGCCTCGGAGCAGGTGCTGCTGGACCTGGCGCTGTACAACGGCGACGAGCAGGTCATGTTCTACGTGGAGGGCGACGCACCCGTGCACTTCTCGGGTGTGGCTAACCTGTATGAGCAGCTGGAGGACAGTGACGACGAGGACAGCGAGGGCGAGGAGGAGCCTGAGGAGGAGGCCGCTGCTGCTGCCGCGGGGGGTGACTCACAGGAGGAGGAGGAGGAGGAGGAAGAAGAGGAGGAGTCTGATGACGAGGCAGCGCAGGCTGCTGTGGCTGCTGCCTTGGCCCAGGCCGGCAAGGGCGCCAAGCGGGGACGCGAGGAGCCCGCCGCCGCCGCCGCCGCAGCCAGCAAGAAGTCCCGCAAGGAGAAGGCCACCCCCACCATGCAGACCGCCAAGAACGGCTTGAAGTTCATGGATATGGAGCCCGGCATGGGCAAGCTTCCCCGCTCCGGCAAGAAGGTGACTGTGGCTTACGAAGGCCGCCTCGCCAAGAGCGGCAAGCTCTTTGACAGCAGCAACAACTTCACATTCCGCCTGGGAGTGGGCAAGGTCATCGCAGGGTGGGACATCGGTGTCGCCAGCATGAAGGAGGGCGGCAAGCGCAAGCTCATTGTGCCCCCCCACTTGGGCTACGGCAAGTCCGGGGCAGGCGGCGGCGTCATCCCCCCCAACGCCACCCTGGAGTTCATCGTGACCCTCAAGAAGGCGCAGTAAGATTAATTCATGCCAAACATCAGCAGTGTCTATGTTCAGCGGGCGCTACCTGGCCCCCAGGCCCACTGTGCTTGTGCTCTTGCTGGGATCAGTGGGGAACCACCGCTCGCACTCCGTCATCAAGCGCTTGATGCTGGTGATGTACTTGCGCTGCTGCTCGTCATTCATGACGTGCGCCACGTTGTTCTCAAACAGCTTCGTTCTTGAGGCGCGGTTGTGGATTCCTGTGGTGGTGACGCCCATGGGCCAGGCGGCTCGCCCGATGGAGAGGTCGAAATAGCAGCTCTCAGCCTTGGCATACTCACGTTGCAGACACAAGTTCACCATGTTCACAATGTTGGGTAGCATGCCTGCAGGCAGGGCTCGCTTCTTGCACAGCTTGAAGAAGGGCTTCGTGTACGCGGCCAGCTGCGCAACAGATGAAGTCAGCGCCCGGCCCGGGACAGACGCCGCTTCCTCTGGGGAGCGAGCTGCGACTTCGTCCTGCCATATGTGCAGCAGTGCCTTGTAGAAGGTGCGCACAAAGTCGTGTTTGTCGGGGAAGTCCCCCTCTGTCAAGGCCATGGGGTCCACCCGGGGGCGGCGTGCAGCAACAGAGTCAGCCCCCTCTGCGTCACTGCGGCCCCGCCCAGCGTCCTGCTTGGCAGGATTCTTGCGGTTGAACTGTTCGTACCCGGCTGCCAGCTGCGTGTCATCTCCACGCTGAAGCTCCAAGGCGGACAATCGAAGCAGGCGCTCACGGTCACTCTCCCCGAAAAGGCGGACGGGCTCCCGCAGTCGCCTGAGCCTGGACATCACCACCTCTGCTGAAGTTTCTTCGAGTTCTGGGGATGGCGCTGCTGCTGATGCCGCAGGTCTGCTTCCATCGCTGCTGTCGCTTCGAGCTCGTTTCTTGCTCGCAGGCGTGTGCTGCTTTGCAGGGCCCTGAGTCTCAGATGTGTCCACAGAACTCTCACGATCACTCCTTCGGACGAATCGGGAGCGCTTCTGGCCTTTAGATTTGTCCAGATGCCCCTGCATTTTCTGGATTTCAGCTGACAAGAAATCCATTGTAAAACCCGCAAGACCGCACAAGCAACCACGGCAGCACACAAATTACAGAGGCAAATCACAGCCAGCATGCAAACGACCCAATCAAGTTTATCGTCTTTTGAAGAAGAGCTTGCTCGAGTTTCGAATCGGCCCTCCATTATCGTATACCCCCGAAAGCCATCTCCGTGGTCGATGGGGGCTTTTGCGTGGGCTGATGGTAATGTCAAGCTCAGGGCACAGCTGGATCGTCCTCTAAAAAACACTCAGCACGGGACAAATGACTTTGCTTTGGTGGGTCTTTCGGCACTCGGATCTTGAATAGCACTTACAATCATGGCTGCAGTTGAGTCGGAAGAATCTCAGCCAGTGGGCGCTCAGCACGGCCGCCGCCGAGGAGAAGGCAGCCCTGCACAAGCAGAAGCACCAGCTACAAATCGAACTGGTTGGGGCATGTCAGAGGGGAAAAGTGACACCTCTGGTGCTGCATCACAATCGTATGTACGCATCATCTTGCCTGAGGTGCTGTCACACACGTGCACTGCCGTTGCAGGAGCCGAAATCGAGTGCTGGCAGAAACCGATGATAATGGTGAGTGGCCTAACTGCTTGCTGAGAGGACAGGCAATTAGTGGCTTACTTGCAGAAATCCAGGAGATCCCTGATACACTTGATGACGATGAGGAGGACTTGTCTGCAGTCGGTACGATGAGACACTGGTGCTGCACTGAAGCGAGCAATGCCCATGTCACCGTTTGATGCAGTTGCAAATGCACCAAGGAATGCGGCCCGCAAAGTGCAATCAATGGCAGAGTTAGATCACAGTATCAATTTTGCTGAGGCTGCTGCAGCTGCAATGCGATCAGGTGCTTACGGGAAGACTGTGGACCTGTCCTTGCTCACCTCAGCTCTGATCCCGCAGTCCAAGGTACGTACCACGCCAACTCTGCACCTCAGCACACAGAACGATTTGCACGGTTGCCCGCGTTTGCAGCTGGACGAGGCAGACGAGGAATGGCAGTTCACAGCGCTGTTGCAGCAGTGCGCCCAAGCCCACCAGTCCGACTCTGACCGACTTGAGGCTGGCTCAGACAAGCTAGTGTTGACAGACGTTGTTGCTGCAACCGCCGCTGCAGCTGATCAGACATTTGCAGGAGATGTATCTGGCATGACCACGCGGGGGGGGGGGATCCAAGGAACCATGCGGCAGCGCGGACCCATGGTACCCAGCAGCAGCGGGCACAAGTGAGCGCAGTACGCTCTTTTGCGCTTCTGGTGTGGGATTGCTTCTGCAGGGTTCTGCATGATGTGGTGGGCTGCACATGTTGCCCCATGGAACCCTCAGCCGCCAGCTCGTGCTGCAGGGGGGGGGGCAAAGGAGCTTTTCGTGCTTCCGGGTGCCCATGAGTAGTTAACATCATTCAGTGCAAGCTAAGCATGTTGTCGCTTCCTTTTGGTGCTAAGCCTGCGAAAGGGGGGTACAAAAAGTTGCGCGCCCATCTTCCTCAGCACTCAGGGTCGGTCCACCCCATGTTAGATTTAATAGGCCATCTTGCGCCGACAGGTGCGGAAATTGAGAAATACGCTGCGGAAATTGCGTTTGGTTAGATAAAACCCTGCATTTCGTGGCCAGGGGGCCTCAAATTTTCAGCTTTCGCAGGGGGTGGACCAACCCTAGCACTGCAAGAACAACAATGTCAACACCCACGCAGAAGCAGCAAGTCCTCGAAAGCTCAATTCACTTGTAAATGACGTGGCCACATAACTGGCTCCACTTGCTGGCATCTTGCCAGCTTCCAATCAGCCCAGTCGTTTGCGTTTCGCCCCCGTTTCGGACATTTCGTCATGACGCGGCATAGCAAAAATGCTACCGCAGCACCATTCATATCGAACAAAGAACGACAGAAAAACGCATGGGGTACAAAGAAGCAGCGTCTCACCAGCGATAATTTGCTCCCTTTCGGACACTGCTACTTGTGCACCCAGTGGATTGTTGAGCCTATGGTTACTCCAAGCGGACACATGTATTGTAAAGAGTGCATTTTCAAGAACATCGTCAGTCAACAGCACGCCCTAAAGGCACAAAAGGTGGCATGGAAAGCTCAGATGAAGCGCGATACAACTGAAGTTTCAACCGCTGCTGTTGCCGAGGCAGCCTCAAAAGTGCAGGCTTTCATGGACGCCGAAGTCGACCCAGCAGCTCAACTGGCGCAGAGGGGCATCAAGTCCTCCACAGTTACTGGATCTGGTATGGAAGTAAGGGCTGCGGCTTTCGGTAGCGCTGCAGAAGGAGCCCCCGTGTCCGGTCGCACACAGCAGGAGCGCAGTGCGGCATTGGCTGCGGTGGATGCAGCCGCTGTGCAGCAATTTGAAGCCAAGTCAGACCTCAGAGACCACTCTGTGGCCATGTCTGCAGTGGCTGCTTCCAGCTTTTGGGTGCCAGACTTCTCTGAGGCAGTGTCACAGGGCCGCGTGGCCAAGCCAGCAGCAGCCCCCAGCTCCCCGGTCACTGGCACTCCCCTGCGGGCAAAGATGCTGATCCCGGCACACTTCCACATCGTGGATCAAGACGCCAAAGCAAGCGGCGGCTCGGGGCGGTATTGTTGCGCTCTCACCCGCAAGTCCATCACGCACCAGCCAGCAGTGCTGCTGAAGCCCTCAGGCGCCATCTTGCTGGCCACCGCTTACCAAGCAGCCGTGGCCAAAGATGGCACAGACCCGTTCACCGGTGCAACGCTGGTGGAGGGCGATGTTTTGCCGTTGGCTAGCGAAGGCAGCGGTTTCTCCTCCCGGGGTGGGGACAAGCTCATCGCCTCATCGTACAGACCGGGCAAGTGACTGCTGCCAGCTGCTGCATGCTGCCGCCCAACCTCGACTTTGACCCAGAGATTAATGGTCCATGCTGCATGTTGCATGAAGGTGTATCGTGGTGTACTTAGTATTGACCGCTGTTGCGTAGTTTGCCTGTGAGGCGTCGCCGTGTGTATTATGTGTGGTGCAGCTCACAGCAAAATGGGCGCAGCTGCACGCCACGTCCAATTCGTGCTCAATGCAAAGAAGTCTATGTCGTTTGCTGCACGTCCTACACCCCGCTCGTCTGGCGCAGAGCTGCGGTGCTTGGCAGGCGTGCAGCCGGCGCGCACATGCCCCCCCCCTTACCTCCCCCCACGGCGCCCGCATTCTCCTGCTCAGACACAGCAGCCTCCCGTGCTGCCACCTGGGCCTCACGCTTGTCCAGCGCCTGTGCCCTGGCCTTGAGCTTCGCCTCAAGTGCCTTGAGCTCGTGCATTTTCACAGCCACCATATGGTTGCAGTTGTACTCCCGGATGAGCAGGCTAGCCTCGGAGATGGGCTGCCGCATCTCTGGGAGGCGCTCCAGCTCCTCGACGGTGGGTCTGGCCGCGCTATCCAGCTGCAGGCACCAGCGGACTGCTCGGTACAGCGCATCTGAGTACTTGTCTGGGATGCGTGGGAACTTGCCCTGGTTGATTTTCACAGCCAAGGAGAGGTGGTTGCTGGCGTCAAAGGGGGGAACCAGGGCACACATCTCATAAATCAGGCACCCCAGTGCCCAAATGTCGGACTTCTCGTTGTACTTTGTCTCATTGATCATTTCCTGCGAGGAATGCGGGGCGTGCTGCAGTGAGCAGGGGGGGGCAGGTGGCGATCGGCCGTGCTTACAGGTGACATGTAGAACGGTGTGCCCACATGTGTGTATGCGAATTTGCTTTGGGAGGCCAGCTGCTTGGCGAGGCCGAAGTCTCCTAGCTTCACTCGGCCCCGTGCATCCAGGAACACGTTGCCGGGCTTGATGTCCCTGTGCAGAACAGGGCGCAGCTCCTTGCCGTCCTTCCGACGGTGGCACTCCTTCAAGGCCAGCACGAGTTCTGCAAACACTTTCCAGATGAAGGCCTCGTCCAGGAATGTTCTGCACGAGGCGACGCCGTGTTGCAGCAGGTGCGGCCTGACTGCAGTGCAAAACTAACGAGTCGCGCTTGCATTTGTTGATTATCCTGCCAATATCGCCCCCTTCACAGAACTCCATTATAATGAAAATGGAAGTTGCTTTCTTGTCAACAATCCTGTCATAGTACCTCACGATGAATGGGTGCCTCATTTCTCTGAGAATGTTCACCTGCAACGCCCAAGCAGCATGCAACGCAGCATGCAACAGGAATGCACTTGAAAAACCATACCTCGGATACAAGCAACTGCTTAGCTCTGTCGTCCATGCTTCCATAGTTCATTGCTTTGCAGACCAGCTCCTGCGCAGCAGATTGCCGTTAACAATACTCATTTGCACTCGGATATGCGTCCTTGCAACCCACCCGTCCATCAGAACGCCTTATGATTTTTGACACTACACCAAAGGATCCCTGACCAATAGTTCCCAAAAACTTGAATTTCTGCGAGAGCAATGGGGAGAGAGTCGACTCGTCCAAATCTGCGGCTGATGCCATTTCGGCGAACTGTGCACCGCTGCACCTGACATGCGCTGCGAAGAAGGGCTTTGAGTATTTGCTGGAAATGTTAACGAATACTTGGTGTGTTCCTTCAGAGCCTCGCGCAGAAGGCATGACCAAGTAGTGCCATTTGGCAGCCCCCTCGAGCCAGGTACGAGCTGCCTCGCCCGAGACTTTTCCTGCTGACTAGCCCATGGCCTACAACTGATGTTTGCTTGAAGCTCGCGGATATCGTGACACAAAAGCCCTCAATATATGCTTTAGTATCTTTTACCTTTTCCAGTATGTCTGTTCAAACGAGAAATCGTTTGTTTGTTGCTACAGCCGTCGCGCTTACTCTGGGTGCATCTGCCTACGTCACGATGTATTTGCCATTTTCGGAGTAAGCTTTGCAACATGAACTTGAGCACATGCAATGAAAAAATGATACTTTTATACAGAAGCACTGTTCAAGCACGCCAACATGCTGAGATTCGAAAGCAAGAGTTCCAAGCTGCTGCCGGCGGGGCAGCAACACAGCAGAAGAAGGGCAGCATGTGGAAGGCGCTCGACAACCAGGCCAAGCAGTGACGCGCGCCAACCTTCATGGAGGTGGCACATCGACAAGGCTGACAGATGCTGTCCACAGCAGGTCTCCGCTGGTGCACACAGTGACGCTGTCGCCGCTCATGCAGTTGGAGGATGACACCAGCCCCCCCATGCCCATGGGCCCATCGCACTCCCACTCCAGCCCGTGTGTGCGCACATGCGCCACATTGCCCATGGCGATGAGGCCGCATGTATCTGTCTGCATGGCAGCCCGCTGCACGCAGTACCGGCGCTGTGCAGTGTGTGCAGCCCCAGGACGGGGGCCTGGGAGGAGCAGGGCCAAGCTGTCCTCAGACAGCAACACCAGCTGGTCAAACTTAGACTGGTATACCCACAATGCATTGAGGGACTGCATTTGCTGGTCCAGCCTCCCACCCGACTGGGTCAAGATCACCCACCGGTTCACCTGCATACTGTAGGCTGCGCTACTGGCAACAGCTATGCAAAAACAGACTTACTTCGTGATACTCCTCTGCAGCGAGATTCAGTGCCTTGAAAAGGTCGTTTTCGTCCTGGCTCTGCACCCGGCGAACGGAGCAGCCTGCGGCACCGAGGGCCTCAAGCTGCGCCGGTGTGGCGGAATCCATGTCGCCCACCACTACATCTGGAATGATTCCTGAGATTGTATTGTCTTCTGTATAGTGCTACTTGTGACTTTCCACCACATGCTGCATGTGCGCCACAAGACGCACTATTTACAAACGCCGCAGCAGCCCCGTCTGCCGCAATGATGACTGCAGCAGACGCAGCAAAGCCAACCAGAGGGCTGCTGCTTGCAATTCCGTTCAGAACTATCACCCCAAAATTATCTGCCTTGCTTGTGTGCATTGGGTAAGCCATCCAGTCCAAGGGGCAATGTTGAGTGGTGCCATGCTGATTCTCAACTTGGCTCCCGCTTTGCCCAGAAGCAGCTGCTGCTGACAGTGGAGTGCTGCCATCCATTGTCAGCAAAAGCAAACAGAAATAGCGCAATTGCTCCAATAAAATCCTTTAGCCAAGGGATGTTGCTGCCAATACAGTTGTTGTAGGGCTTTACCTGTTTGTTTGAGCGAAGAATTGTCTTGCTTTGCAGCCATTTCTGTCAGTGCCCCCTTGATCAGTTTTGCACCTAGGCCTGCATCTGTCGAAAGCACTGCCCTCAATACTTCAGATTGCTAGTAACCAGGACTTGCAGTGCAACACTATACCTATTACTGGGCCCTCTCGCGTGTTCATAAACACTTGGCTGGTTTTGTTTGCCTGCACGAGCGCACTTCCACAGGATGGGCAACACCGGGTCTGGCTTGGATTTTACTCCCAACGATGAGATCACAGATTCTTTGTTGAATCCTCAGCTTCAACCTTGGAAAATCTTCCACGGCCAGTCAAAGAAGGAGAGTGCCCCTGTGTCAATTTTTTCCGTTGACAAGAAGCAAGCAACCGGCTCTCAGACAGCCTTGGCCCAAAATTGCGTGAAGAAGATCAAAACTCTGAAGCACCCTTTTGTACTGAGAGTGTTGGTATGTTCACTGTGTTGGCTCTGCCCTAAGCATGCTGGTGACTGCCAACCTTGCAGGAGTGTGCGGAAGGTGAAACTAGCATCCACCTGGTGACCGAGTCGTGCACACCCCTGTGTGCCTGGCTACGACAAAACAAGGAATCTGATGCATTTGACAATGCTTTGCTTTGGGGGCTCTATGGCATGCTGACAGGCCTTGCGTTTCTCCACAAAAATGGCATAACCCACGGGTCACTGAGCGTGGACAGCATCTTCGTCACCGCTGCGGGGGATTGGAAACTTGCTGGTTTCGGCAACACAGCCTCCACACAAAACCCTGGCTTCAGCACAGCCAGCTGGCGTGATTCCTACATGGCCTCTGTGAGCTCCACGTTCCGTGCACCCTTTGTGGATGCATGCGTGGACATGCAGCGGCTGCCAGCTGTGGACATGTGGGGCGCTGCCATCATCACCGCAGCGGTGTTCTCCCAAGGCAGCTTCGACACCGTGTTTAAGGCCTCTCCAGATTCCCTTCGTCGTATCAGCCTCAGCTTCGTGCCCGAGTCCCTGCGGGGGTTTGTGTCTGGCATCCTCAGCAGCTCCCAGCCTCCAGCCCCCGGCGCCGCGTCCCTTCTGGGGGCTGCACACTTCAAGCACCCCATGGTGGGCGCACTGCTATTTCTGGACAACCTGGCGCTGAAGGAGGCCGCCCAGAAGCAGAAGTTCTTCAAGGCACTGCCCAGCCTGCTGCCGCGACTGCCCCCCGGGGTGAGGCAAGGCAAGGTGCTGCCGGCGCTGATGAACGCATTGGAGTACGGCGCAGCAGGTGGCGGCGGTACTGTGGTGCTGGCTCCCATCTTGAATATCGGAAAGGAGCTGCCTCCTGCCGAGTACGCTGCCAAGATCGTGCCCTGTGTGGTGCGGCTGTTCGCCTCCCCCGACCGGGCAACCCGCATCCAGCTGCTGCACCACATGCCGGAATACGTGCATGCGCTGCCTGCAGCGACGCTGAATGCAGATGTGTTCACACACACCATGGCTGGCTTTGCAGACACGCAGCCCCTGCTTCGGGAGGCGACAGTGAAGGCGGCCTCCTGCATGGCTGCTCACCTGAGCAGCGGGAACCTGAACACGGTGCTGGTGCGGGCGCTGGCCAAGTGCATGGTGGATACAGTGCCCAGTGTGAGGGTAAATAGTGTCATTGCAATATGCACCATGGCGCCACACCTGGAGGCGGCTTCCCGGGACGCTGTGCTGTGCCGCTTCTTGGGCAAGGCGCTGTCGGACCCCCTGCCCGCGGCACGCAAGGCCACACTCGCAGCCATGCAGCACTGCGTGGAGAAGAAGCACGTGTCCAACACCGCCATTGCCGGCAGTCTGTTGGCAGCTGCAGCTCGGCAGTGCCTCTCCACCTCCGGGGAGGTGGCGCAGCAAGCCGCCCGTGCCATGCGGGCGTGCGCAGACAGCTTGGCGCAGGCGGCACAGGCCACTGTGGACGCAGCGCCGGCGCCAAGTGCTGCAGAAACACACATACCCACAGCGAGGGAACATACTGAATCAGTGGCAGCACCAGCACCGGCACCAGCGCCGGCGCGTGCACCCGCGGCGGCGCCCAGGGCAGCACAGCGGCAAGCAGTCATACAGCCCCCTGTAGAAGCTGCAAGTGGCACTGACTGGGATGAGTTTGATTTGGACATTTCTGACAGTGCCGCTGGGGCGGCGGCTACCGGGACTGGCAGCAAGCTCCCTGCCAGCTCAAGCCTTGCGCCAGCCACACAGGCTGCAGCTCATACACAAGCTGGCATGGATGGATGGGGTGACGATGGGTGGCCGGATGACGATGATGAGCCCGCTCTGGTGGCTGCTGCTGCCTCCAAGCCCAACAAGGGGGGCTACACGCTCAAGGGCAAGGCCACGCGGCTGGCTGCAACACCAGCCCCAGCTGCCACAGCCGCAGCTGCAGATGGATGGGATGACTGGTAGGCTGTTGCCAAGTTGCTTTCCCCAATTACCTCCATACAACTCTTCGTTCTGGTGGAGTGCACAGTATGAGCATATGAAGGGGGGGCCACAATTGTGCATCTCTGCTGGGCCTCTGACCGCACATTGCTTTGTCAATTCAAACAACTTGCGACCAATCCTCTTTCAGCCCGCTATCAACCACTTTATACAACCCCTTGTAAATATACTGAGCCTGTAAGTACCGTGCGGAATGTTTCCACACCAATACGTTACTTATAATGGCCACAGTGAGCATGACTAGAGCTTCCTTACCTTCATGCGGTGTTTCTACAGATTCGTGTAACAGCTATGCAAGTTTTCAGTGACGCCAAGAAATGGTGCAAAGAGGTAAGCAGGGTGGCAATGCGCCAGATATTTCGCACATCATCTGCAAATCGGCTTGAGCTCAACACTGTTCCTGTGCTACAAGTTTATTGTTGCTCATAGGGAGACCTGAGGCTACGAATATGTTGTTGTTTGTGCCTTGCTTTTTTTACGGTTTATGCGACATCAGCTCCTCAATGCGTAATTCGGCGCTTCTACAGCAGCTGATCACCCGCTGATTTCTGCAGAACCCTCTGACCTCAGGAGTCGGCGTATGGGGCGCAGGCATGGTGGGCACTGGCGCGTATGTTTACAGTCAGAAAATTCCACTATCCTTGAAGGTCATTCAAGCTCGGATGATCGCACAAGCTGGAGTTGTTTCAGCAATTTGCATTGCGGGCATGGTCACATTTCTCACCGAGGATGATCAACCCAAACAACAGCACCATCATGCAACATCTTCGTGGCAAGTGCGCGAGTTCAATAAAGACGGGTCTGCAAAAAAGGCAGAGTCCAAGTGAGGGATGAGTTTCGATACAATGGGGGATGCCTCTTGCAGCATCCACGTCAGCCCAAGCGGAGCGCGCAACCCATGCAGTGTTAGACATTGAGCTGGATACTGGCATTCTAGGAATGCCTTCATTCTGCTTGATGAACATGACAACATTGATTTGGTTGTAATCCTGCCCCAGTGTGTGCAAGACCAACAAATAATTGGGGGAAGCCGCTTGCGGAGCAAGCTCCGCAACCCACTGCGATGAACCGCTGCTGAAAGATGGCATCAACTTGGTCGTTCTGCTCAGGCCAATTTCCACATTTGCAAAACACTTTTGGGGGGGCGGGGCTGTATGCGAGCTGTAGCACTGGAGTGGGTCGCGAAGCACCAGACCTTCCTTACAGATCCCTGCTGGATTCGAGAGTAGTACTAAGGGTGTGGAACGTGTACCGAGCCACAGCCGCAGTTCAATGTCATTTCAAAATACTTTTATGTTGTTGTTTTTCGCTTTCTTTGGGCACCCTCGCAATAGCCACACGAAGAGCGCGGGGGATGACACCACATGGCGTGAGATGAAGCTGATGCCTCACTGTTTAGCTGAGCCGCTTGACCCCCCCAAAACATTCAGCTGAGCTTCGACATGCCCCATCTGTCGCTGCAAGCTGTCTGCAGTGGTTTTTGTGGTTCTCTGGTTCTGGCATACTACGTGCTGGTAATTTCTTTCCCTGTAACATTTTTGCTCGTGAAAGAGAGTTGCTGCCATACACGGTCCACTTTCCCCGCAAGCCACTTTCGCGTAAATCGCGTGAGCCTGCTTAGCTTGCAACTGTAGAACTTGCATTCACGATGTTGATGCGGTATGTTGACGTCATCTTGTCTGCGTATGCTTGCTTGTTTCACCATACTTTCGATTTGCAGAGCATCCACTGTTGTAAGTCCGTTGAATTTGATGCCATCACAATTGGGCAAAGCTCAGAGTACTTCGGGGAAAAATCGCAGCTGCGTTCTGCAAATTTTCACGATTTTGTTTTGTTTTATTTTCTCAGGTCTCCCAGCATTGGGCTGGAGCTTCTGCACGCTGGGGTGCCCGTGCCATGAGCACCATCAGATACACTCACGGCAGTCAAAGCATTGAGTGAGTCACCCAAAACGCAACCGGCTGCTTTTCAGCAGAGGGCAGTACATGAATACCGTCTTCAGTGCATTTCGCGCACTTATTTTTGCACAACGTGCCTTGAACTTGATTGTGCATCAAGCGTAATTCTCTGCAGTGAGTGGACACAACACGCCGAACTCAAGCAATGGATCCAAGACAAGGTGGAGCTCTGCAAGCCTGACAACGTGTACTTGTGCACTGGTAGTGAAGAAGAAAATAAGTCATTGTTGACCCAGATGGTGCATGCCGGCACTTTGATCCCACTGAATGATGAACTTCGCCCAAACAGCTACCTGGCACGCAGTGACACCGGCGACGTTGCCCGTGTTGAGGGCCGCACCTACATTTGCTCGGAGAACGAGAAGGACGCCGGCCCAACCAACAACTGGGCAGAGCCTGCAGAGATGCGCAAGAAGCTGGGTGGCCTCTTCGATGGCTGCATGAAGGGCCGCACCATGTACGCAGTGCCTTTCAGCATGGGCCCCCTGGGTGGGCCCATCTCTCAGGTGGGCATTGAGCTCACTGACTCCCCATACGTCGCTGTGAACATGCGTATCATGACGAGGATGGGAACTCCCGCTCTGGAGGCCCTCGGCGACAAGGGCTTCTTCGTGCCTGCCCTGCACACCGTGGGGGTGCCTCTGGCCAAGGGCCAGGAGGACTCCGCGTGGCCCAGCAACCCCGACAAGTACATCGTGCACTTCCCTGAGGAGCGCTCCATCTGGTCCTACGGCTCTGGGTACGGCGGCAACGCGCTGCTGGGCAAGAAGTGCTTTGCCCTGCGCATCGCCTCCGTCATGGCCAAGGAGCAGGGATGGCTGGCGGAGCACATGCTCATCATGGGCGTGACCAACCCACAGGGCGAGAAGAAGTATGTTGCGGCAGCATTCCCGTCTGCCTGCGGCAAGACCAACTTTGCCATGATTCAGCCCACCCTGCCCGGCTGGAAGGTGGAGTGTGTGGGGGATGACATCGCGTGGATGAAGTTCGATGAGGAGGGCAACCTGCGCGCCATCAACCCCGAGGCAGGCTTCTTTGGTGTGGCTCCTGGCACCAGCGACGATACCAACCCCAACGCCATGGCGTCCATGAAGGAGAACGCCATTTTCACCAATGTGGCAATGACCCACGAGGGCGATGTGTGGTGGGAGGGCATGACCAAGGAGAAACCGGCCCACGCAACCAGCTGGCTGCGCAAGGCATGGACTCCGGAGTCAGATGAGGTGGCTGCCCACCCCAACAGCCGCTTCACCGCCCCCGCGTCGCAGTGCCCCATCGTGGACCCAGCCTGGGAGGACCCCGCAGGCGTCCCCATCTCCGCCATTGTTTTTGGCGGGCGCCGCTCAGACACCGTGCCCCTGGTGTACCAGTCCCTGGACTGGAACCACGGCACGTATTTGGGCAGCGTGATGATGTCCGAGACCACTGCTGCAGCAGAGGGCGCCCGTGGTGCCCTGCGTGCAGACCCCTTCGCCATGAAGCCGTTCTGCGGGTACAACATGGCTGACTACTGGGCACACTGGCTGGACATGGGCACCAAGAGCACCCCTGAGAAGCTGCCCAAGATCTTCTACGTGAACTGGTTCAGGAAGAACGCCGCTGGCAAGTTCGTGTGGCCTGGCTTCGGGGACAACTCCCGAGTGCTGGAGTGGATCTTCAACCGCTCCGGAGGCGACGGCCCCGCTGTGGAGACACCCATCGGCCACATCCCCGACATGTCCAAGGGCGCCATCAAGGTGGATGACTTGAACCTGGGCGATGAAGTGGTAAAGTCCCTCTTCGACGTGGACGCAGGCACATGGAAGGAGGAGCTCAAGGCGTACGAGGAGTACCACTCCCAGTTTGGAGAGACCCTGCCTGCTGGTATCAAGGAGCAGCACGACCGCATCGCTGACCGCCTGGACCGTGCCTAGTGCGCTCGTGCTTGCGATGCCATGTAGCTGCTTGGTTGAGTTCTGCCAGCGCTTGCTTGCCCGTCAGGCCGTTGAATGAATCCATTCTTGTCACCAACATGCTTTGTATACGCAAACAGAACACTTCTTGTTTGGAATCGAAAATGTGTTGCAGTCGTTCTGAAAGCTGGAAACCCCCCTTGCTGAAGCCATTTTGGCTGATTTGTGATTTGGCTGTTTCGCCAGCACGGCCATGCACAAACTACAGCGATTCAAAAGTGGTTGCTTTTTGCGGACTGGCTGTACTGTTTGCTGTGTGTTGCACGAGCAGAGGCCTCACTCTCATCTAGCCGAGTTGGGCTTTTTCAATTGCAGACCAGCCATCAGTCATCATGCCCAAAGGTGTGATGCAATGCTTTCAATGTCGTGCACGAAAATTTACCTTGCGTTATGCTTTGCAGAACGGTCTAGCAAAAAGTCAAAGGATGACAAGAAAAAGAAATCAAAGTACGCCCTGCAGCGATCCTTTGCCGTTGGCTCACGGCTCAACGGCAGTCCTGCTTGCAGAAAGAGCTCCAAGGAGGCTTCACCAGCAGCTCCTACAGCAGCACCTCTTGGCAAAGAATTTGATGCCGGACAGTTGTTTGAAAGGTGTGCAATGCGCTGGCCGCATCGCCTCGCTCCTCCTGCACATCACGTCGTTGCAGGTATGCCGCGGAAACTGGGGGGTTTGTTGACCGGTCAGCCTTTCAGCGGATGGTGAAGGATTTACAAATACAGCCACCAGCCCCGACACAGCAGACTGCATCTGGACCGCAGTACACACCTCGCACTGATTTCGATGCTGGGCGCCTCTTCGCAAGATACGACAATGCTGGTAGCGGTCAGCTCAGCAGGGAGCAATTCCATCACTTGCTGCAAGATCTCAACACCACCTCAGGAGGTGGCTTTCCAGCAGGAAATGCACCGGGTCCAGCAGTTCCTCAGCAATTGGCCAGTTCTGGACAATTTGCTCCTGCCTTTGGCCATGTCCCTGCAGCTGCCCTTGACTCCAACATTGAATTTGAGCACGGGCGCCTCTTTCAGAAGTACGATGCCACCAATGCTGGCAGCCTTTCACAAGACCAATTTCGTGCCTTCATCCATGATGTGCGCCGAGGCAGCTTACCTCCCCCTGCGCCCAGTGGCCCAGGCCCGGCAGCCCGGGCCAGCGGCGGGCACGCCGCACCGCAGTACGGCCCCTGGAGCACACAGCCCGCCCCACCCCAGTATGGATCAGGCGCCGGGGTGTATGGCCGTGCTATGTCTGAGGCTGGGACTGCAATGGTGCCTGGCGGCTACGGCGCAGCAGACATGTCCGGCGCCTCTGACGTTGCCATGGGCTCGCTCTCTGAAGCGTTTCACACCCGCATGCACAGCTTGAGTGTGGCCCATGCAAACCTCATGGCGAAGCGCGAGGCCATGCTGTATCAGCTCGCCCGCCTGCGCAGTCGTGCAGAGGAGGTGGCTGCTGCCCGGCGCTCTGTGGAGCGCGAGACCATGGCCGACACCGAGGCCATGCTGCACCGCCTGCGCTCAGCAGAGGCGCTCAAGCAGTCCATCCTGCGGCATGACATGGATGTGTTGGCGGGGGACATTGCTGCCATTGACCGCTTTGCGGGGGACTTGAGCAGCCACAGCGCCGTGGCAGGGAGCGAAGCTGCTGGGGCGGCAGCGGGTGACCATGACGGCACCAGTGCAGTGCAGACACTGGCTAACCGCGGCCACACTATGGTTCAAGGACAGGGCCTGCAGCAGCTGGTGTCGGGCGGCGTGCAGCCCCAGCGTGCCCTGGGCTTCATGCGGGAGTACCCGGCACTGTGCAGCGAGGCAGACCGCTTGCTGGCTAAGCACGTCAAGCAAGACATTGCTGTGTCGTCAGAGGACTTTGAGAGGGAAACTGCCTCGCGTCTGGCGCTTGTGGATCAAGTGGCGGCGCTGCGGGAGCTGAACGACAGCAAGACCAGCGTCATCGAGGCGCTACTGAGGGAGCGGGAGGCCGCTGCAGCCGATGTCGCTGCCATCACCCAAGCCAGCAACGACGAAGTGCAGCAATGGGTGGAGCTCACTGATAAGCTAACTGCTCAGTTGGCTAGGTTTCAAAAGGGCCAGCACATGGCTGCCAACCCCGGAGAGGAGGGTGCTGCAGGCAGTGAATGACCTTGAGATGTGAATGTATTTATCGCGCCATGTTACCGAGAGAGCTGTGTGCTGCCTTCCACTCTGCATCTGGGTCTGTGCGGCCTGTGTGGAAGACGCCTTCGAAGGACTCCTGGTACTCGGGAAGGAAGTTCACCATTTGCTGGAATCTGTCCTCGCGCTCAGGGTACTGCAGCAAGCACGCAGAGGTGAGCATTCGTGTACAATGATGCTGATTGCTATGTCTCACCTTGCGATTCGCAACCACTCGTACGACCATTGGACCCACGCCAATCACGCAAAGACTGTAATGGCAGGAACCAATGTGCACACGGCAGGGCGTAGCGTTTCGAGGCGAAACACCTACAGTGCACTCATCACCACCGTGGATGGCAACATGTTGAAGTTCGCCATACTTCAACTGGACCTTGAGAGATGTGCGGTTTTCGCAGTACTACTTCGCGGAAGCCTTCAGCAACTGTGGCCTGATCTTCTAGGGGATTGTGGGTCGGAGCTTTCGCCGCCAGCCGAGCAACAAACTGTGATACTTGGTAGAGAGAGTAAAATGAAATTGGCACAGCCGCGCTTGCGAACCCACCTCATTGGTGCTTGCAGCATTGATACTTATGCTACGAATAGGCAGATTGCCTGGGGAAGGGGGGTGTACGTGCTTGGCAGAAGCGGAGAGTGTGAGTTTGCAAGTAAGGCTTGCAATAAAGAAATGCCATGACAAGCTCGAGTCTCAGTGAATAAATTTGGTCTATGTTGTACCAGGTCTCGCCCTCTTGAGGCTGCAATTGAAGCAAGTTTGAGACTCGAGGATCTGTCTCATCTCTGACGCAATTGCTCCGCCTGAGCAATCTGGACACTGGCTGCACTCTGAACGCAGCTATCGCTGTGCAAATGCAAGTACAGCTCCTGGTGAATCGCCTTGTTAAGACCTTCTGCTTAGTCTCAGGATCTTAACGCAGTCACCTGTCCGTGCATGTAGGGACAGTCCGTGAGAAAGTCAGCTCAAGAATGGACGGAGTTCTGTCCTCTCTGGGGGTGCGCTCTGAGAACGCCCAGGACTTGGAGCAGAGGGTTGTAGCCTCAGCAGCAGCCAAACGTGTAGCGGGCTTTGATATTGATGCATCAACTGAGACTGTGACTGCTGCCCTGCACGCCGCCACGCAAGAGTGCCACGCTGCCCAGGCCGATCGAGGCAGGGCGGCTTCGGTGACCCCCAGTCGACTTGACGCACTGCGTGTCAAGCAGGTACTCCTCCAGCGTATACACCGCGCAGTTTTGGATGCACAGGCCACTGATGGGCCCATGGGGGTGCTGGACCAGGGCAGCGCTGTGCGCTTCGGGTCAAAGACACCCTTCGAGGCGGCGGCGGCGGCGGCGGCGGCTGCAGCTGCTGCAGCCGAAAAAAGCCAGCCAACACCACCATCCGCGAAGAAGGGGTCGAGAACAAGCAGGGGGCACCCCCAGCAGTCCACAGAGCAGGACGATGGGCCCGTGCATTTGGACCTGCGCTCCCTGTACTCCACCGCAGCAGCAGCAGGCAACACCACCGCCGCCGCCCCAGGCAGCGACGCATCCAAACTGGAAAAGCACACTGTGGCCTTGAATGTCTCTGACACCCAGTGGCAGCGCATGTCTGGCAGCACCACCAACGTACCAGACGACCACATGGCCAGCACTGTGCAGCAGCGGCTGCAGGTGGCCAACCTGGGCCAAGACATGCTGCAGTTGCCTGGGAACTTGCGATTGCACTCATCAATCCACAGCAGGCTGTTGAGCTACCAGGTGACAGGTGTGCGCTGGTTGGCCGAGCTGCACCAGCAGCGGCGCGGGGGCATCATCGCCGACGAGATGGGCCTGGGGAAGACGGTGCAAGTCACCTGCCTGCTGGGCGCCCTGGCGGCATCTGGCTGGACAAAGCCTTCTATCATCGTGTGCCCCGCGACTATGCTGGGGCACTGGTACAGAGAGCTCACTATGTGGTGTCCCCAGCTCCGTGTGCTGGTCTTGCACGACGCAAGCGAAGCCGTGAAACGCGGCAAGTGGAGCCAACGACGTATCCTGCGCTGTGCCTTCGACGGTAATGCTGAGCCCAGGGTGAATGTGGTTGTGACAACGTACGAGAGTGTGCGCCGCATGGGGGACGCCCTTACTGCCCTGGCCTGGGGATACGTGGTGCTTGATGAGGGGCACCGAATTCGAAACCCCGACGCAGCCGTCACCAAAGCCATCAAAACATTCCGCACTGTGCACCGCATCATTGTGACGGGAGCTCCTATACAAAACCGACTCACTGAGCTGTGGTCGCTGTTCGATTTTGTGTTCCCGGGGCGCCTGGGCTCGCGGGAGACCTTCGAGTCGCAGTTCAGCAAGCCTATCGCTGAAGGCAGCTGGGCCTCAGCCAGCGCACTGAAAGCTCAAACAGCCTTTCAATGTGCAGTTGTGCTGCGGGATTTGATTCGGCCCTACCTGCTGCGCCGCATCAAGAAGGACGTGTCTGCAGCACTGCCGCCGAAAACGGAGAAAGTAATCTTCACACGCCTCACTCCCATTCAAATTGCTGCATACAAGTCCTTTGTTACATCTGATGCAGTGCAACGTGTGATGGAGGGCGGCTCTCGCTCCTTCCGTGCGCTGGGAATGCTTCAAAAGCTGTGCAACCACCCCGGGCTGTTCGCAGCCAAGCAGCTTGGGGATGAGGGGGATGACGTCACGTCGGCATTCCTGGGGGGAGACGAGGAGGCAGGTGCACCCAGAGGCGATGCAAGGGAGCGTTTTGGATTGGGGGAGCACAGCTGGCAGAGCAGTGGCAAGCTGCAGGCTGCCATCGCTATTGTGCAGGCGTGGGTGGCGGGGGGACACCGTGTCCTGTGGTTCACACAAGGGCGAGAGATGCTGGACGTGTTAGAGGGCTGGGTGCAGCGACATGCTCCCTGGAAGTACATGCGTATGGACGGCAGCACGCCTGTGGCCTCCCGGCAGGGCATGGTGGATGTGTTCAATCGAGACGCCTCTGTGAATGTGTTTCTGCTAACAACTCGTGTGGGTGGCTTGGGCGTGAATCTCACGGGAGCAGATAGAGTGCTGCTGTATGATCCAGCGTGGAACCCCAGCACAGATGCCCAGGCTCGGGAAAGGGCGTGGCGCCTGGGACAGACCAAGCCTGTTGTGGTGTACCGCCTCGTAAGCAGCGGCACCATTGAAGAGAAAGTGTACGAGCGACAGATCTTCAAGCAGTTGATCATGGCCAAAGTGCTCAGTGCGGGCAACAGCAAGCAGGCGACATCGGAGTCCAATTTGAAACAGCTCTTCACGCTGGTGGATTCCGATGGGTCTCTCACAACCCCTGCAGGAGTCGGCCGGCTGGAACGTATTGCGCTGGCTGCCAGGCTCGGCAGGGCAGATATGGCCGGGAGTGATGGCACAGATACTCTGGCAGTGCGAGTGCAGGTGTACGACTCAGAAGCTTCCGAAGGCAGCGACGAGGAGGCTGACAGCGACAGGGGTGCCCCCAAGTCTGCCCAGCAAGGCGAAGCCGGCGTGCTGGCTGCATTGCTGGATGGCGACTCTTTGAAGGAATCGTTTGTTGGCATGCAGTCGGCAGCAGGCCTGTCTGAGGCTGACAAGGAGCTCATTCGAAGCACAGCACGGCGCACGGCGGCGGCGGCGGCGGCGGCAGCAGAGATGGATGTTGAGGGGAGCTTCATGAGCAACACCTTTGTGGATGTAGCAGCACCGGTACCTGCCGCTCCGATTTGGCGCAGACGTCTGGGACAGGTGCCGGCTGCTGCTCCGACATCGCTGGCTAGGCTGCGCTTCGGAGGCACCATTGCTCAGCCGAGTGCAAACAACTGGGCATTTGCTCGTCAATCCCAGGATGCAGAATACTCGCAAGCAGTGCTGTGTGGGGCAGGGCGAGTGCGAAATGGTTTCTTGTTGGGGCAGCCTGCAGGCACTGCTGGGGGGGCAGGGTGGCCCACAGCCCTGCGCTTTCAGTCGCCCCGAGAGGCAGTGCCTGTGCAAGCTCTCGTACAGTGTGCCCAGCGCGAAAGTTTAGTGCATTCAAGTCAGCTGCTGGCTACCCTAGCCCAGCGGATGCAGTTGCCGCGTGAGGGCAGAGGCCCCCACGGCCACGCCCCTGGGGCAAGAGCTGCAGCCCCCCCTGCGCCTGCAGCTTCTACACACCCTTCAGCGCCCTCACATGGGCCAGTAACAGCCATGGCTGCCCGATTGGTTGCCATTCTGTCCGCCGCCCAGGGGGGGCTGCCCTCCAAGCACATCTTGAAGGCGTATGGCCGGGAAGCGTTTGCCCACAAACACGTGTTTCGAGAGGTGCTTAGGAGTGTGGCAAGCTTCTGTGCAGTCAATAAGGTCTGGGTGCTCAAAAAGGCAAAGCCATCGCGCAAGCGTGCTCGAGGCCGCGACGCATCCCTGTAGCAACTAGTCGAGCTGGGACAAGACTTGCAACCCGACAATGTCATTTTAATCGCTTGAACTGGGCGAAATGTGCACATTCGTGTAATAGTGACCTGGTTTGCCCTAATTGCTGTGCAGCACAGTGCAAGCGTGCTGCTTGCTGCCCCACCTGGGCAGTGCATTCCCGCCCCACCGGGGGTGGGGAGTGGACTCTGCTCCCCCCCCACCTGGGCAGTGCGGGCCCCGTGGCTGAACAGTGTGCTGCTCAGCAAGGCAGCAGCAGACATCCACGACAGGTCAAGACCGAGGCCGCTTCTGCCCCTTGGATTCGCCCTTGCTGTCACGCAGGGGGTTCTTGTTGCGCAGCTGCTCCATGCCGTACCAGGCCTTGATGACTTTGTTCCCCACGGCTTCCAGGGCGTCTCCGGACTTCACAGTGAAGCCTGACTCGATTTCCTTCAGAGCACAGGAAATCCCTGCGATTCCTACATGCGAGCGTGCATTTGGTCCAAATCTGTAGGCTGTGACGCTTTTATTGTCGGAGCTGGCAGTGTTAGTCATCTCCCTAGCCGTGTGCAAGTACCCACGCCGCACAAAACTGCGCAGGATGTCCTTCCACGAGCCCAACTCTGGATGCACGTCGTGTTTCAGTAACGGGTCTATTTCGAACAGTTTTTCAAACAGGTCGTGCTCGAATATCCGCTGCATTGGAGCTTGGGAGATGAGCATCAAAATCCCAGTCAGAAATCCGCGCTCAAGCAGATCTGACGTGCAAACTGCGTGATTAATGATACAGCTTAACTCGGAGTCCCTATGAAGTGTATCGGTAGGAATTATTGTTAGGGTTTGAAGATCCTGCTGCTGCTCGACAGAAGCTACTCGCTCGAACTCCACTGCACAGCAAGGACAACAATGGTGGTCTGCCCAGGCGCCGGGGTAATGACACACTGTACCTGTGGTTTTGAATGTTTTGAGGGTGGGAACAATCACGAGACCAAAACTCTTCCTCAGTGTCTCGGCTGTCTGGTTCAAAATATATCTGCAAAGTTGTCCCAGTTTGAGGCAGTTCAAACAATTTCTTGAGGGCACGCACTTTCCAAGCCGCTTGTTATGCGACACTGCTGCATCAGCGAACTCGCTCAACTTAAATGTAGGATTTGCAGCAGCACAGCGAAGCAAGCAAAATCGAACACCATCGGCAACGGCACCATCGGTACCCTGGAGACGCATTCAAAATTCAAGCGACCGTTGTCGAAGAAGTGTCACAAGGAATATACGAACTGGAGAACGCTTCTCATTGGTACTGAATAAAGCTGGGCGTGTAACGTCGAACTCTTTTGATTGGTGCAATGTATATCTCTGCGCTGCGAAAGAGTTTTCAAATATTGAGCTCATGGCTTCTGCTCCGGCCGCCGCCATTGTGATTTGTCCTAGTCGAGACACCGTGGAGGATCAAGAACGCTCGCAAGCTGAGCGTGGATATTCGTATGCAAGCTGCCAATTAAATAATGGGCTCAACTGACTCAACACTGCGTTGAGCACTAGTCTGGAGTAGCAGCTGGTGGGCAACAAGACAAGGGGGCAAGCTTTGATATATTTCGTGACCGATAGAAGCCAGAGAAATGAGACAAAATTCATGTGATAGGCAAGTACCGTTGATGGCAGTTTTATTGTGCTGCCTGCTTGATAACTGGGCAGCAGCATTTGCCCAAGCGATGAAATGGTGCTGCAGAGAGGGCAGGACATTTCTTTCTTTGGGCTCCGTTTAGAATGTGGTCCTTCACAACAAATCGTGCCCCAATCTGTTGCAGTGACTTCCACAAATGAAATTTGTGAATTAGAAACTATTTTTGTCCAAGAGCGCTGGTTACACTCGGCCAGAAGCAAGGAGAGGTTTGTTTTGCCACTTGACCCTTGATTGCGGAAATTTACCCAACGTTTCACAGGTACAAAGTTGGTAGAAAGCTCGGGCAAGGAGCATATGCAACAGTTTTCCAGTGTTTTCGTGGGCGAGATGCCCGCACCTTTGCTCTGAAAGTCACCCGTGCTGATGCTGCTTATTTTGCATCCGGCTCAATGGAGGCTCAGGTGCTCAAGCAGGTAAGGCAGCCAGCTGCAGTTTGCACGAAAGCAATTCACCCATCAGTTGTATGGTCAACAGATTGGAGCATACCATCCTACTCGTATCACACGAGACCCTGCAACATGTTTAGCAGCACCTGGCATCGTGCAGTGTGTTGACGTCTTCGTGCTGCAAGGCCATGTGTGTGTGGTGCTGGAGCAGCTGCAGGACACCATGTACGAGGTCCTCAAGCTGCGGAATTTCGTCGGCTTGTCCCTGCGGCGCATACAGGTGATAGCACGTCAGCTTCTTGGTGGGATACAGCACCTGCATAGTTGTGGACTCAGCCACAACGACATCAAGCCTGAGAACGTGATGTTCACAAAAGCGGGCGATGCCCGGCTCATCGACTTTGGCAGTGCAACAGCCCAATCCAGTGCAGCAATCAGCAAGCCGTACGTGCAGTCGAGGTTTTATAGAGCTCCTGAGGTTATTCTGGGCTGCGAGTACAGCCCTGCAGTTGATATTTGGTCAATTGGCTGCTTACTTGCTGAGTTGCGGCTGGGCCTGCCGCTCTTTGCAGGAGGAAACGCCTGGGACCAATGCAAGCGGCTGACTGCACTGCTCGGCGCCCCGCCATTTTGGATGGTGCAGTTCGGCCGGCAGTCCCATTCGCTGTTCGAGGTGGCCAGGAACACAGGCCGGAGGAGGGGGGTGCTTCGCATGGCCAGGGACACATCCAAGGGGTGGTCTGGTTTTTGCATCAAACTGCGCTCAGAAAAAACATGGCGTGCTCTTACACGGGGTGAAGAGCGGGATACTAGTGCCTGGCAGCAGCAGTATCTGTCGACTACCACCCTGTCTCGTCTGCTTGCGTTACACGTACCTTCCCCCCTCAGTGGACAAGACCACTGCGAGCGTGCCATTCCCACTGGAGAGCGTGCACAGCCCCTAGACAAGGACAGTCCAGGCACAGTGCAGGTGCTTCTATTTTGTGACTTAGTTGTGCGCATGCTGCAAGTTGATCCAATGATGCGAATCTCAGCTTGGCAGCTGCTACAGCATCCTTTCATCACAGGCGAGCTGCAGCCTTGCCAAGAAAAGCGCCTCATTGCCAATGCAGCGAAAGCTGGGCTAGTGCAATCTCAAATTGTGCAAGGAGCTCGTCCACGGCGCCGGTCACAGACTAGCTTGTCTCCCCTCCCGTCACAGCAACTGCTGCAGTGGACACCACCTGAACATTCCTGGTGGGCTGAGGCTGTGTCTGCAGCCCAGCGAGCGACAGTTCGGCATTCAGATAGCACTATGGATAGTGGCAGGTGTATGCACCCACGATTAAGTAATGCTGGCCCTGCCCATACCGTGTGGAGCTCCCCGGGACCAGTGGCTGCCAGCTCTGCAGCAGGCTCAACTGCCGGCCTTGCTACACGCAGGAGAAGGGGCTCATTTAGTCTGGGGCATAGTGAAGGCGACCTGCTGCATGGTGTACATTCCCGTTCTGGTGCTGCTGCACTAGCTCCGCTCAAGGTGTACGGCTTTCTACCTCCAAGCCTTCTGTCAGATCGCAGCATCAGCGATGCCACACCTGTTCGAAGGAGCAAATCCTGGAAAGGCACGAATGGTCATTCAGAGGCAGATGACTCACCACCGAGACGCTTGCGTGCCGATCAATCGTGTGGTGCAGCGCTGGGCCCTGAAATTGGAGCTGCAGTAGCCATGCGTTCACTACGTGCGCGGCGCAGCTCACTGCATGTACAGCCTTCTGCAGCCCACCCGATCACTGTGCCATCCAGTCGAGCTCGCCGCTTTTCCCTCAGTGATTTGGTGGCGAGTCTGGCCCCATGGACTTCCACTGACGATGGACCCATGCTGCCAGCTTCCCCTGCATCGCCCGCATCATCGGCTGACGACGACAGTGCCTCTTTTTGCTCACTTGGCTACACCAGTGTCCCTGGAACTCCCCTTTAATCTTCATTTGCGTTCGCTCGCGGTGTTTCTGTGACCAATACGGGCGTGTCGATCATTCAAGAGCGCGCCGGCGGGTTATTGCAGTCAGGCGGAATGGCAGCAGGCCCAGAAGATGTGCGTGCAGTCCCATGGATCAGCGTAGGTGGGCGAGCCCACCAAAGCCATCACCTGGGTGCTTCAGCCCTTCGCCGGCGCAGCAGCAGCAGCAGCACGGGTTCCGGGTTCTCAGGCTCCAGTTTGGGTCACAGCTGAAGTTTGTGCAATGCACCAGGCACGACCTCTTGGGCGTACGGGCCTGCACTCAGCGCATTATGTATCTCATTACAATACCAAGGAGGAGAGCAATGTCTCCCGACTACTCTTTCTTCCTGCCCTGCGCTCTCACTGCGCTCAGAGCGCAGCCCTTTTGCTTTGGAGTCCCTCCGTCAGACTCTGTGCCGAATCAAGATTCAAACATACATTTGTACAAAGTATTCAGCATACATGATCACTTACGACGTCAACTGCACGCCCACCACTGTGCATGACTCACACACATAGCTGGCCTGCAAGAATGGAAAAAAAGGGGGGACCCCCGCGCTTTTTTTTAATGCAGAAATACTGAAATACATTCGATGACCTAGCTTTTACTCAAAGCATGCTACTCTGATACCAGTAACCACTCACCGTGCAAACCCTGCAGCACCAGTGGCAGTCTCCGCCATCACAGGGCAGGAGGTGCGTCGTCACGGCGACCCATGCCCAGAAATACAGAAATACATTTGCCATCAAGCTTTTACACAAAGCATACATCAACATCAAGGGGCACACCCCACACCAGCACATGCACAGTGCAGGACAGCCCACACCCTCAGCGCAGGAGTGCGCTAAGGACCATTGTCATCATTGTCATCATCTTGTGTACTCATGCTCAGCAGGGACATCAGACCTCGGGGAGAAATACAGAAATACATTCGATGACAGTGCGCTAAGGACCATTGTCATCATTGTCATCATCTTGTGTACTCATGCTCAGCAGGGACATCAGACCTCGGGGAGCTGCAGCCAGCACAGCATACAGAAATACATTCGATGACCAAGCTTTTCTCAAAGCATACTACCATAGTTCTTAATGAAGCCCTCACTGCAGACCTCGGTGACCTCTTTACTTGAAAGGGTCCGCTCGGGCGCTACCGCAAACA
>Ga0307982_1000697_pt1 | contig 26631 bp, 32 predicted proteins | sample OrgLakmetagen989_FD_201847 | JGI IMG/M metagenome (GOLD analysis project Ga0307982, IMG submission 201847) | Saline water microbial communities from Organic Lake, Antarctica - #989 | ecosystem: Environmental > Aquatic > Non-marine Saline and Alkaline > Saline | place: Antarctica: Organic Lake...
CCTTCAAGACAGGCGGCACCTGCATCTTGCAAGCAAAGGAGTCAGAATAGTATACCACCTTGTATCTGATTCAGTGGACATTTGTCGGCAGAAGCTCACAGCAGCTGACACACAATGCAAAAAAAAAGTGCTCAGCGGAAGCGAAACGCGGACAGTCTCTCCGCTCTCATCCAGCTTTGTGTACTCCTACACAAACAAAGCAGAACCCTCTAGTGCTTTTCCATTTTTTTCATTTCTTAGGGGTCGTGCAACTTGACTTGGTCCCTCGCACACTTCCGGCTGCCTCGGGAGTCCCCTCAACGTTCGTTGACCGCCCAGACTTTTCAGCAGGGTGGCCTGATCTCTGGGCAGAACTGCCCTCGATGGATGCAGCTGGCTGGGCGAGGGGGGCTCGCTCGGGCAGCACAATTCCAGATCAAATGCAAGTTTTAGCAAAAGTCAACGTAAAAAGTAAACAACTTTTACATTATCGCAGTTCTTGTTGCCCTTGTATGCGATCAGTAGCGTGTTCAGCTAATGGCTCTTTCTCAACTGCGTGCCTCAGTAGTGAAGGCCGCCCCGCTTCGTCAAACCATCAAGCACTATGCCTGTGCCTCTATGCCAATACGAGAGCTGCATGCTGCAATTGTCCGACCCCCTTCCAGCAGAATGGTTGATGCTATTTCCAGTGTAAGCACCGTGCAGTCTGGTGTCCCTATCTGCTTGAGCAGTATTCTCTTGTTTCTCAGTCAGGCACAGCTCAAATAGACCAAGCCATTCTCAAGTCGCAACATGCTGAGTATTGCGATGCACTGACAGCTGCTGGCCTTCAACTTCGATGGGCTGATCAAGCTAATATGCCCGACTCTGTCTTCGTGGAGGATACAGCTGTTGCTTCGGGTAGGTTTTGTTTGACTGCTGCTGGGACAACATACATTTCTGCCAAACCCCACGTCCCTCTCCGCAGGCAACGTTGCCGCAGTGTGCATCTCACGGCCAGTTTCTAGGCGATCTGAAGCTGCATCAGTTATACCTGTCCTGGTGTCCTGCAATCGAAAGGTGTTCGTTCCTAGTTCAGGCGAGGCCAGCTCCGCAGCCGAGGCATTGCAGGAGCAGGCGTCAGCGTCTGACATCATGCACCACCTCAACCAAGCAGCTGCCAGAAACGTCTTCGTGGACGGTGGTGATGTATTACAGGTTGGCGGCGAGATGTATGTGGGCCTGTCTGAGCGCAGCTCCCCCCAGGGGGCAGCGTACCTGGCCGCCGCCTTCGCCGGGCAGCCAGGCGTGTCCCAGGTCGCGGCTCTGCCTGTGGCGCACCTGCACCAGCAGCAGGGCTCCCTGCACTTGAAAAGCCTGGCAACATGTGTTGGGAACGATACCCTTGCCGTGCCAGACTCTGAGGTGCGTGCTGCTAGACCCCTTGCCCCCCTGCCCCACCACCCCCCCTGTCACCCCTTGCAGATCGGGCAGCAGCTGCTGGACACCCTGCTGCAGTTCTCCCAGAAGTACTCAGCATGGGAAAGTGCTGTGCCTGGCGCTGAGCTGCAGCGCAGCCATCACACAGCCCGCGGAGGCGCCCTGCTGCACGTGCTGCCCATCCCCGCCTCCGAGTGGGCAGCCAGCAACGCGGTGCTGGCCAACGGCACCCTCATTGTGCGCAGCAAGGAGGAGTGCCCACTGGCCTTTGCCCTGTATGAGCAGTATGTGGCCACTGTTGGTGCGGCGCGGGGCGTGCACCAGCTGCTGTCAGTGCCTGCCAGCCAGGTGGCGCTGGTGGATGGGGCCCTCACCTGCAGCAGCATCATCCTGCACGATGACCAGCAGGAGGGCAAGGCGTAGGCTGCCAGGCACGCAATCACCAAAGTATGCATTTCTGGCGATTTGTTTGGGACAAATACATGTTTCTTTGTCAACTCCGGGCTGAGTATACGATGCTAGCTGCCCGTCATCGTGCCCTATCCAGGCTTCCATTTCCAACGAAGCGTGCACGACGACTACCGCACAAATGCATCCACCACAACATAGCTTGCAAATTGTCTGCCAAGTCTGAGAACTATGGCAGTCCTCCCACTCTGCGCCTGATGGAGCGAGGAATGAGTCTCAGACAAGCAAGGGCATTTCGAGATTGCATTGCGAAATGTCGCGACGAGCAAGTATGTGCTAAATAGGCCCATCTGTACGCACACGACAATGCAAATCTGCAGATTCCATATGATGAGGCAGTTCGTTTGGCAAATCAGATGGTTTCGCAGCTTGAGCCGAAGCAGGCTGCAACCGACCCAAGCACAGCTCACAAGTCCGCTCAGCCAGCTGACGATCGAACCTGATAGCTGCCCTCTGCTGCTCAGTGCATTGCATGCTTGAATGTGTTACATTGATAGGATCTTCGCACGCTGGGGTGCTTGTGTTGTTGTTTTGGTGCAGCCACCTTCTGCCTCAAGGCTACCCTGCCCACCGGGCCAAGCAGCCTCTCGACAGCTGCCCTGGGAGACAGCAGCATCTACCAATGTACATGGTGGCTACCTGGTTGTTGTTCGAGTATTGCACAGCTCTTATGAGGGGGGCGAGCGGGCGCAAGCAGTGTACATCAGATGCCGGAGCGCCACAAGGAGGGGACTGCCACCTGAGACCTGTGCACACAAGCCCAGCGAGCCACGGGCCCCACGCAGCAATGGCACCTCAACAAACCCGCAAAGCATATGTTGCGTCATCACGCAGTGGCAAATATCGGTGGCCAAGATGTCGGTAGCCCCGTGCTGGGCGCAGGCAATCATCAGAAGAAGTGCTTGAAGCGTGAAGACGCCGACCACCGGTCGCACTACAGCGCTGCCGTGCATCGCTCTGATTATCAGCAACAAAATGATGTGCGGGGCTCTGCTCATGGGCACGGACACAGCTGGCTCGTGAGGAAAATATAGCTTGTGCCAGACCTGAACCCCTACGAATCCTGCTCTCCGTATTTTGGGCCACGAATCCTGAAGGGAAATGGTGTGAATGCATGATGCAGTTATGGGTATAGTGTGGAAATTTCCTACCTGGTTCGCATGTCCAACTGCCCCCGCTTGCATTCGAAGAAGGCTTTGCGGTATTTCTGCGCAACGTCATGTGGCACCCAGCTGAACCGGTTGAGACAGTGAAGACGAACCTCACATTCCGGTACATCGTTCCCATTGAAACATTGAGAAACAGTCTGTCCATTCTTGATGCAATCCGACTCGTGCAAGCAGCGAGCCATCGCTTTGATTGTGTCCGCACACGCCGCCCGCTCTGACATGACTGAGAGTTCAATTTTTCAGAGATATGCCACTATAGTGACTGTGATCCAACGTATGCGAGCAAAACCATCCAAACGTGCGTGTTGCCATGGGTAATTTATTGGTTACTGCGTTTGTACTTTCCAAAAATACATGTCCGGGGACGCAGAAAATGCTTCACTGCAGTCGTTGGGGGGTCGAAGACCCCTGTCCATGAATGCAGGCAATGGTGGCATACTTGTGGAAACGCAGAGAAGTCAAATTGATATGATGCTTGCAGTCCGTTCTACACAGCAACACAGTGTCGAAAGCCTTGCAAAACTTCCTTGACTTCAGCCATGGCCTCCGCATCTTTCAAGTTGGACGGTGGTGTCTACACCGCAATTGTGACACCTTTCTCAGACAAGGGCCAAAACATCGACTTTTCAGCTTTGGATTCCCTTGTGGAAGCCCAAATTGCAGGTGGGGTCACTGGAATCGTTCCTGTAAGCATTCGTGGCTTTTTTGTTTAATCTCCAGCAACCCCGTCATGTCAAAGTTCTACGTTATTCAGTGCGGAACCACGGCAGAGTCGCCGACCCTCACGAAAGAGGAGAAACAGTGCATAATTGAGCGAGTAGTCAAGCTTGTCAACAAGCGCTGCACAGTGATTGCTGGCACCGGTGCGTGCCCCGTAAACCCGCTCCGCAGAAGCTTGTCAACACGCCGGCGCTTCCGCAGGCTCAAACAATACAGCCGAGACTGTTGAGTTCACAAAGTGGGCAAAATCTGCTGGTGCTGATGCCTGTTTGGTTGTGAACCCCTACTATAACAAGCCCAACCAAGATGGCTTGCGTGCACACATGCTGGCTGTCGCAGAGGTGGGCCTGCCCATTCTCATGTACAACATCCCGGGGCGCTGCGGAGTGAAGATGACCGCCGAGTAAGCACCCCCCATGCCCCCACAGTGTATTGCAGCCCCTACACTCTGCCCCAATTCCCAGGAGCATCGCGTACCTGGCCAAGGCTAGCCCCATCATCGTGGGCGTGAAGGAGGCCTGTGGCAGCGTCGCGCAGGTCATCGATGTCGTGGCACTCCTGCAGGAGGACTGCCCCGATTTTGCAGTGCTGTCGGGTGATGATGTGCTGTACGTTCCCTGCCCGTTGTAGTGCCGCCGCCGCCGCCCCCCGCGCTTTCACCCGCTGCTGCCCCCCCTGCAGCACCATGCCCATGATGGCTGTCGGCGCCACAGGCGTCGTGTCTGTGCTCTCAAATGCACTGCCTGCAGCAGTTGTGGAGCTGGTGGCCAGCGCAGCCTCCGGTGACTTCGCCGCTGCTCGCACACAGCACTACAAGCTGCTGCCGCTCTTCAAGGCTTGCTTCGTGGACCCCAACCCCACGCCCATCAAGAAGTGCGTGCATGCACACGCCCACTCACAAGATGTGTTCATGTTTGCTTGCCTATTTCCGCAGGGTCATGCAGCTTGCAGGACAGATCCCCTGTGCCGATGTGCGTCTTCCACTGACGCCCATGCAGCCAGCCACACAGGAGGCAGTTGTGTCGGCCTTCAAGGAGCACGCAGGCGCCTTTGGAATGGAATTGTAAATCGGAAATGCATAAGCGTGACTACTGTGTAGTATGGTCCTTCCGTGTACACAAAGGCGGGGACGTTCAACTTGGTTTTTACGGTCCCTGCAACGCCTCAAGCACCTGCATAAGCGGCATGGCGCCCATGTCCTCTGACTCTGGCAGAGATGCACATGCATGCGACTGCAGGAAGACATCCACAGTGCGCACCATGACCAAGCCCGCCCCCGCAGCTCCCACGCCTGCCTGGGTGGCACCAATGCCAGCCGCAGAGGGCTCAAGGCTGGCATGCGCAACACCACTTTTACTAGTTGTGTCACCAGCTGCCGCAAACAACGTAGTATGGAAGCTCGCAATAGTTGCAGCCCTCACATGTAGCCATCTGCGGTGAATTATCCGAGCACGAGGCGCGACAAACAGCAGCAGCCACCGGCCCGGGCCCCGGCCACTTTTGGCAGAGTGCTTGACCTGCTGCAAGCAGGCTTCCACGAAGCCCGTCAAGTGTTCGCAGAACAGCTCCATCCAAGCTGCGAGCGTCCACAGCCCCAAGCTTCTGCTGGCTATCGCCATACTTGGCTCACTCACAGCTGCAGTAGGGCTGATGGCTTGCCCATCTGGCGAAGTGTGACTGAGCAGCTGCATGGACAGCACCCAAGGCAGGGGCATTCCCGATGTCTGCTCGCTCAGCAAGCGGTGCAGGGGCGCAAATGCTGCCTGAACAAAGTGCAGGGCGCCTATGAGACAGCCCTGGCCACTTGTGACTGGCACTCCAGCTAGTAGGGCAGAGGTCAAGTGTGTTTCTACGTGTGCACCTGCATCTGCAGGGGTGCGTGCGGGAGGCGGCTTCTCGGCCTCTGTAGGGTGGGAGGGGGGGCTGGGCTCGGCAGCACACAGGCGGGGGCTGCAGTGCCGCGCCTTTTGTGTGCTCACTGCAATCTCCTGTAGACATGATGATGTGATTGCTGCTCTCATGACATCTGCAACACAGCTGTTTGTGCTGCTCTCTGCGTCAATCGAAGCTTTGGTGGGACTGTCCGGGCTCCTCGGGTGAAACGGGGTCCTCAAATGACCTGCCAGATATGTATTGGGAGCCTGCAGACTCTCTGATGCCATGTTATTCTCGGAATGCTGTGAAGGATTGCACTGCAACGTATGCCAACATTGAACAAAGTCCCCGAGCGCTGTAGATGTGTCTTCTCTGGCTCGCAGCTGAACCAAAGCACCCTGCAAACCTCAGGACATGCTCCATACATGTACAATGCCGCACATATACAGCACGCAGAGAGGATGGTCTTACAGAGAATAACTCCCGAAGAATATCTTGCGTTGCAGTTGGCTCACAGCTTGGCCTCAGCTGCTTGGCAGTGCTGCTGTAGCTTCGTGAGCGCTCATGATCAGCTATGGAGCAAAGAAAGACAATGCTACGACCAACTAGAGGTAAGTTACATGCTAAACTTACCGGGCATGCTCAGTTCGGCTGAGCGGGTGTCCTCCTGTGAAGCACCTTCAATGTGGACCACGCTTTGGGCAACCGCTTCGAGGCAAGGCCGCGGCAAAGACGGCTTGATCTGTTTGAATATGCTGCCTTTTTGTTTGTTTAGAATGTTGTCATCCTGGCTGCTGATAAGTTGGCCTTTGGTGCGTGCTTGGCGTAGCTGCGTTGTTGCGATAGACTCTGAAGGCCCCGGGTCCATTTGGTGCCCAAACTTTTCGTCTAATTGCAGCCAAGCCAGCCGTCCAAGGTTCAAGGCATATACAGGCATGGTCCCGCCAAGCTGTGCAGTTGGTGTGTGAGAAGAGCCTCGCTGTGGCAGTGTCTGAGGCGTACCTCGAAGAGCAACTTCTTCAACTTCGGGTCACTGTAAAGAGTGTCAACTCAGGATCAGAAACCAGCAATTGCAGCTACAGTATCAACCCACCAATTTGACCAAAATGAGTTTGACTTAGATGGCTGTTTGGGCATGGTTCGTACAGCAATGGCTGCAGCGATGGCAACCGCTGAAGCGTTCAGTTCTTTTTCAACGCTGCCTTGGCAAGCCTTCGACAGATCGACGATTGTGCCAAAGATTGAACACTTGTCCATAACTTCAAATTCCTATGAGCTTGCACAAGTTGCCTTTCAGTAGCTTGACGCTCAACCTGAACCTTTGAGCAATGCTTGCCGAGCTTCAATTTGTTTAGGATGCTGCCTTTTGAGGATGCTGCCCCCGCCGTAAAAATGAGGCCACCAGAACATGAACGTTAACGACGACAAGCTCAGTTGCAGCACAAATCGATATATGCGAATGATAGTGTGGCTGGATTCCAGGGCTGCCTTTCCCCTCTGAGCAAATGTCAAATCAGGAGGTCGACTGGGGGGGCAGCGTCGTGTCGAATGGACACTCTTGCCAACGAAAAATGGATGAAGCCACAAACAAACTAAAATGAGGCTTACCTTGCTGTCTGACTTGCAATTTTCACGTTGACTCTTGATAGTGGTATCACAGTGGCGATTGGATTGCGTGAATTTTAGCACCTCACACTGCCTCAGCATCACAGGTGAACAGTTTCGAACGGCACTACAGAAAAAATACCCACATCTGGTCACATCACTGCGCGAAGAAACCATGGCAAGTGTCTCTGCTTCGTCACAGCGTCGTCTTTTCGATATAGGCGCCAATTTGGTATGTCAGCTGCAAAGATTTCTCTTCGCGATCGAGATGCATCAACCATCTAACAAGACACGAAACTGACCCTCTGCAGCTTGATCCTATGTTTTCGGGGATATACAATGGAAAACAAAAGCACAAAGCTGATTTGCCAGTTGTTCTGCAGCGGGCAAAAGATGCCGGCGTGCAGGAAATGATTGTGACCGCTGGATGCTTGGCCGAGGCAAAGGCTGCAGCAGAACTGTGCTCTGAACACCCTGGCCTCCGCTTTACAGTCGGAGTGCACCCAACAAGATGCATGGAGTTTCTGCCAGAAAGCGAGCGTGCCAGCGTGCTGCAGTCGTGCGGAGAAGCCACTGAGGCCGCGTGGGAACCAACAGCCGAGCAATTGCAGCACGCGGAGGCGTACCTGGCACAACTGCGGCAAGTGGCAGAGCAAGGCATTGAATCTGGCACTCTAGCAGCCATTGGAGAGTGCGGTTTGGACTACGACCGCCTGCACTTTTGCCCTGCACCTGTGCAGCGCTTCTTCTTCCAGTGGCACTTCGCGCTGGCACACTCCCTGGATCTGCCCATGTTCCTGCACAACCGGAACACGCAAGGTGATTTCGTGGCGGCGTTGAAGCTGAACACGTCCACGTTCACGCGGGGGGTGGCGCACTCCTTCACGGGGGGGGGTGCTGAGCTGGCGGCGCTGTTGCAGGCAGGGCTGTACATTGGACTGAACGGCTGCAGCCTCAAGACGGCAGAAAACTGCACCGTGGCAGCTAGTGTGCCATTGGACCGCTTGATGCTGGAGACTGATTGCCCCTGGTGCGAAATTCGGCCCAGCCACCCCTCGCATGCCCACGTGCATAGCAGTTGGCCAGTCAAGAAGAAGGAGAAATGGGAGGCGGATAGCACTGTGAAGGGGCGCAATGAGCCCTGCCACATGGCTGCAGTGGCCGAGGTGGTTGCTGGTATCATGCAGCGCCCCCTGCTGGAGGTGGAGGAGGCAGCGTGGAACAACGCCAGTGCGGTGTTCGGGTGTGCCAACGGCGTCAAGGCAGCAACATGAGCCAGCTGTCACTTTGCTGTGTGTGTGGCAGGCACACGAAGGCATGTTTATTGCATTGTTGCATGTAGCAACGACTCACAGTACATGGGTAGGCTGGGCGCGAAGCCCTTCTTGTGCAGCCAGCCCATCTACCTAAGGCCAGCACGCGGGAAAAGTGCACAGCTCGGATCAGCTGTAGAGCCGCCACATTGTTGGAAACCCCCCTGCTGCACTGGTGGGGATTGAGTCTAGGCAATCAAGCCCTGGGCTTGCTTGGACAATGTACGTGCTGCCCACATACTTTTTGACTGCGATGTCACGATGCATGCCAAAACGACATGCTGCGCTCCAGTAAAGCCCCTGCTGAAGGCCGCTCGGCAGTTTACTGGGGCCCCGCTTCAGGCCCTGTTCAATACTGGGCAGCTGAATTGATACATCATTGGTCGCGCCAGACACCAGACCATACGGGCCTGGCCACCTTCATGTGACAAAAGAACAGCCATTTCCAGGGGAGGGGCTGCATTTGATAGAACCCCCCTGCCTTTCAGTGAATGTTGGCGGCTTCCAGCCCCAAGGATTGAGCACCCCCCATATTTTGGCCGGCAAGCCGAAACGATTCTTGGCTAGGCACTAGGCCTGCCATAAGTCAGCAATCAAAACAGTACTGCGATGGTATCAAATGCCTTTGGCTTTTGTTCCGTGTTCATGCGCTCTCTTTGCTTAGCGAGCCGGATCACAAGTTAGGTCCAAAGATAAGTCTTGGTCGTCAGCCAAGCTCTGAGCAATCCAGGTGTTGGGAAATTCGGCAAACATGGCGAGTTTTGAAGCAAGCAGCTGGAAGCAAAGTGACGATGCAATTGAGGTGTCTGTCAAGCTCAAGGGTGCAGCTGTTGCGACAGTTTCTACCTACTGTGCGTAACGCCAGAGTTTCAAGTAAAAACGGCGTGACTGATCGACGCTTTGCAGGTACTGATGCATATATGAGAGTTAATCACCAACCACATATAACCATTATTGATTTCTTTGACTTTTTGAAGTTTGACGATGCGGTTGCAAATGTCCACGATGGGATTCTCACGGTGACGCTGCCCAAGCAGAATGTAGGCACATGGCAGAAGCTATCCGCTGAAGGCTCTCGCACCGAACTAAATGCTCGCCGCTTAGCTGCTGACGAGCGAAAGGCGGAATTTGAGGAGAAGGTTTGCAATGCATTGCATTGTTTCGCCAAGCGGTCGCCTGAACTGGCTGCCTATGCAGAAACGCAAGCAAGTGGCCGATGACAAGCGCGCACGGGGGGACTCCGCTTTCAAGAGCCAAATGCAACTGGAGGAAGCTCGGCGGCAGCGCTTGGACGATGAGAAGCGGGTGGTTAAGGAGGCTGCACAACAGGAGGTGTACGACACCCTGCTACCTGTGGCCCGAGCTGATGGCCGTGGTCGCCAGGCCCAGCTGGCTGCAGCCGCCCCGGAGGACGATGTGCACTACATCCCTGCCCCCAGGGCACGAACAGGTGGCAACACTGTGGAAATTGCCCACAGTGAGCGCCCGTTTCCCACGCCACTTCGAGAGTCTCGCCACAGTAAGCACGCGCCCAAGCTGAATGCCAGTGCAGCATTGTAACACCCCCCTCACCCCCTTACAGAAGAAGAAGCTGACTGGCTCAGCAAGCACAAGGAGCAAATAGCAGCCAAGGAGCGGAAATCCAGGGAGGGGCAGGGGCTGGGTGCTGCTGCACTGCCCGCCCGGGACTTGAGCGAGCGGGACCCCCAGTGGCTGAAATCACGGGGAGACGACTTTGCCAAGTCCAAAGATTACATGGGCGCCGTGAATGCATACTCAGCAGCCCTGCTGCAGCAACCTGACATGGTTGCCGTGCTCTCCAACCGGGCGCTGTGCCACCTGCAGCGCGGCAACGCCTTGGCTGCCCTGGACGATTGCTGCTCTGCGCTGGCTGTGGTGTGCGTGCCCTGGGAGGAGGGGCCGCGAGTAGCGCCACTGCAAGATGCGATTTGGGCGGAAGTGCTGCTCACTCGCACGCAGGTGCATATTGTGGGGGCCGTGGCTGCACAAAGCCCCCTGCAGTCCACGGCTCAGCCGGTAGCAGCCAGCCGAGCTGGGCAGCGCGCCAGCGGTGATGCAGCGGCTGCGTCTGCCGCTACATTCACTCGCCTCATGGCGCGACGAGCAGCAGCCTTTTGTCAGCAGGGCATGTACACTGCCGCCCAGTTGGACTTGCACTGCGCGGTGCAGGCCAGCTCCCTCTCCCCGGGGCAGGAGCAGCTACATAGCGACCTGCAGGAAGATGCAGACTTCATGGGAGAGCTGCACCAAGCTCAGCAGTTGTGCGATAAGGCCAAGGCGTGCGCTGCAGACGACGGTGAGGGTGCAGTGAGCTTGCTGACGGAAGCGCTAAAGCTCAGCGATGGCTCCATGCCTGTCGCTCTGCTGAACAGATCTGTGTGTCTCGCCCAATTGGGCAGATTTCCAGATGCAGTGGATGATTGCACCGCTGCTTTGAGTGCCGTGATGGATAGCACCGGCGTGGACATGTTCTTGCCTTTGCCCCCTGTGTTGTCCGACGCCGGTCAAAAGCTCAAGCTGCAAATACTGACTCGCCGGGGCTTGCTTTTGGCCCATCTGGGCCTGTGGAGTGACGCTTTGCCAGACTTGCGCAGTGCTCTGTCCTTAAACCCTGTAGATGAACAACTGAGGAAGGACATGCAGCTAGCGGCACACAAGGTTGCCGTCGTGGAGCATACAGTTCCAGCTTCATCTGAGTTGCAATGAATTATATTTTGGGGAGTATGAGTGAAGAAGCTTTTTGTGCAAGTGAACGGGAATTCGTTGCTGCCGAAGTGTCCAGACCACGAGCGCGCAGCTTCTCTGACCAAACACTTGCAAACTCGTCTTTCATGGACGTGAAGTTAATTAGCTTGGCATAACTGGAGACCCCTGAACTTTTCATGTCACTTCCGTACTGTTGTCCCAGCTGGGCAGTGTTCAAGGAAGTGTTCCAGCTCTTTGCCAAGTTAGCCTTGCTTCGCACAGTGGTGCCATCAAACGCTGCGATAGCCGGCTGGACATGACCTGGTGGTGTTGCCAGTTTGTTTGTGGAAATGTGAAATCCGCCCACGGCTGACAACCTAAAATGCTGGGTGTCTTGCACGGGTAAAGGCTTGGCCAATGAACTGATGGGTTTCTTCGCTGGAAGCCTTCTTCGAGAGAGTGCCTGTCGAAGCGAAGCTGCTGTCCGGGGTGTACATCGTTCAAGGGCTTGCTGTGTGGATTGGTGCTGCTGGGTCGAATGCGCTATTCGCATGCGCTCCCCGAACACCCGCCGTTGAACGTCCTTTGCAATAGGAGGCAATGATGGCCTGCCAGTAACTGTATCTGGCTCTCCAAGCTCTAAGCTGGTGAGAAACTCAGCCGACACCTCCAATGGAGCTGATCCTCCTGGAAGCACGATTGAACACAATGATTCAACTTGTTCTGCTTCATCCATGTGCTGTGGGCTGATGCTGGGTGCAATTGTGGTGGTCAGCCCGTTGTCTGATTGCAGCTGAAGCTGCTTTTTAAGCAGAGCTAGCCTTGATGCAGCTGACACAAAGAATGTATCTAAGTTTTCAGCTGTTGTTTTCGTTTCACTAGCGCGGTTGCCGATAAAGTCATGGGCTGCAGCGGCATCTGCCATCTTTTCGGCCAGCATCGCCTCAGCTTCGGCAATCTCATCACGAAGGGCCTGGGGACCCAGCAGCTTGAGCATGACTGATGCCACTTCTGGTTTCAAGCGGAATTCTTCCGTGGTCTCAGACTTGGCTTCACTCAGGGCAGATGCAGAGTTGTCAATTGTGCCCTTGATTGCACTGCGCAGAAGTTTTGAGTCGGTGCTCAGTTGAAACTGTGAAATGTCAACATTGTGCCCAATTGAACACTCCTGGGCGTCCAATTGACGCTGTTGCTGCTGTTGCTGCAGCCACAACTTGAGAGATGCTGCCGCAGCAGGGTTGGTGACTGCATCGCGCAGTGCGCTCATGGATTTGGAGGCGGCACCTGCTGACATACTGTGAAATGACTCTTGGATAGGTGCAGTGAGATCAAACTCTTTGGGATGTGTGCTAAGAAGTGGACCGCCTTGCTTGGATTGGTGCCAAGGGCGGCTTTTTCGAAGACGATTGTGAGCTCTGCGTGTTTCAATCTGACTCCGTGAACGAGGAGCATTTGCGTTCATGAACCCATCAATCGAGTCTGGGCCCAATGCGTGGTAATCATATCCAGAGACGAAGCTAATTCCACGCAAATCTCCCAGGGTGCTTTTCGCGACAACGGCACCCACTTGCTCCAAAGTCAGTGATCCGATGCCCGCTTCGCTGGACGAGAAAAACTTGGCCATATGCTCTGGTACAGTAGAGCGTCCCTGATTCTCTGTGGCTAGTAGAAAGTCGTCACCATCCAGCGACTGCTGGGCAGCGATCGGGCCTCTTTGCAAAGCTATGGTGTTCAGCTTCGATTTGCTGGCCGTTGTCCACAGCACAGCTCGGGTGTCCAGCGCAGGGTCTTGGTTGAGAACGCGCCAGGGAGTTCGAGGCGGCTGCAGTGGGACAAAGGTAATTTCTTCTGTGTCATTGCGGCCACTGTTCGATTCTTTTACACTCAAGGAGTTTTTAGGATGGTTTGAAACAGAGTCTTGCGAAAGTGTGCACTCATCGGAAAACTCCGAGAAGCCTCGCGAAGCACTCTCTGGTGACGGGAAACCACCGAAAACTGGAGCAGGCTTGGCCCGCATAGGGCTGAACTCACCAGTTGACGCTGGTTCCTTGAAGCTGGAGGCATCTGTCCAACTGCTTTGGAAGGCTCCTGCTGAGTGCTGCCGCTCAAGCTGGCCAGGGCCACGTGGAAACCATGACACAACCTCGTCACTAGCTGCTCGTGCACTTGATTGCGGTGTTGGCCGCCTGGCATTCAACCGGTTTGCAAGTTCCAATGCTGCTGAATCGGCCACTTCACCAACAAACAGCTCTGGTGGTCTGGAGTCTTCAGAAATCCAGGAGCTATTCAAGTCAGAATCGAGGTCAACAATGCTCTGTGACATATGAAGTCGAAGCTTTCTCCTCCTGTCCGCCTTGGTAGTGCTATCTTGTTGCTTGTTGATACCGCCTCCCTGCGCTTCCGTGAATGCTTCAAACTTGCGGACCTCTCTGACAACACTCGCTGCAATGTCAATTACCGAGTGGAACGCCTCCAAAGATGTGCTTGATTCAGCTTGCGGGTTATCAGAGAAAGCGGCAATAACAGCTGCAGTCTCTGATGATGTGAAGCGAGAAGCAGAAATCAAGTCGCCGCCCACAGATTCTGCTGGGAAACGCTTTGTCATTCTCTTTGGCAGGAACACTCGGGGAGCATAACCAAGGAAATCTAAATCGATGAATCCCCTACGCATATTATCTTCTTGCTTCTTTTGTTGCTTTGAGCGCAAATCCCAGTACTTGCGTGCCTTGTTTGCTCTGTTCAAGTTTGTTCGTGCAATCAAACTGCCCGAATGCAAGCTGGCTGAATCGCTTTGCAAACGAGGGGTCCACGCAAGTTCACCCTTTAGACGTGTGTAGCGCCTTAGATCATTGCACTCCGCCGAATATTCGCTGGCTGCTGCAGTAATACGCATAGTGTCAATAGCACGGAGACCTTGCCGATCATAGCAGGCAAAGGCAACCACTTCAAGCGGTACGGGGCCTGGGGGGATGTACGGTGTTTGTATGGGACCTGGAAGTGGTGCTATCAAGGAATCTTGTGGGACAGAGCTCCTTTTAGCTTCGGCAAGGGGCTTAGTTGGGGGCCAAACATGTGGCTGGGAATGGATGCGGAAACAGTTTTGCAGAATAAGTGCTACTTCAGCCTGCACACATTTCTCGCGAGGAGAGCTGCCTTCAACCCCGACTGGGAGAAACGCAGCCAGCTCAACCATGCGTCCCATGGCCATCATTTGAACATCCTGCGGGGACGGCTGTGACTGCTTTTGAGGTGAAATGAAGTTTGCTTTCAACAGCAAGGGGTTGAAAAGCAATTGGTCACTTCGAACCTGCAGAAGCCTGGAAAGTGGCAGGCAGCCAGCCATGAAGTCAAGATCGTGAAGCATGGTCTCCATGTAGTTTCTTTCACAGTACTCAAATGGCTCGTACTCTTTCACAAGTGCTTCTTCCATAGCGTTAATTGCTTTCAGTTGCCGCTGCAGCACTGCAAAACGGTGCTTCAGCAGCTCATCAGCTGTGGAGCGAGCATGTTCGATCGCTTGGAAACTATTTTGGGCTTTCTTGTCGGCCTCATCGAGGAGTTTGTCTGTGTAGTCCAACTCAGAGCTCATGAGCTCCCGATGCGAAGCTTTTGGGTCACTCTGCACTCGCCTGTGGAGGGCTGCCCTCCAAGCATAAACCCCCTCTATCACATTCAGAGTGCTCATTCGTAACATGCAGGCTGTCGCCAAGATGTCTGCAATTGAACGGTGTAGAAGTTTTGTGTGCCTTCTCAAAGACTTGTCTTACCTGCTGCAACGCCAGCTTGGCTAAGGTCAAGACGATCTTTGTGGATTTGCTCAGCAATGATAAACATCTCCTTTTTCATGCACTCTCTGATACTGATGCAGTGCAGTGCAATACTGTGCAAGCATTGCACTGCGCAAGGCCTGCGAGAAACGCGCGTGAGAAAATCTCTTCACCACATAGTTCACTTGAACACACAATTCTCCTGCTTTATGCCTTCGGCTTGCCTCATCTGGCGAATATGAATATGCCAAATTAACTGATTTAGTCGCCTGAAGTCGCACAGGCGTGTTTTGAGAATTCATGTCAAGTGCAGCAGATGCCATTTTGTTGCACACTCAGTGCCACTACTCGTAAATCCAAGCTGACTCTGAGCTAGCATTTGATACCATGACTAGAATCATGTAGCAAGAAAATACGGTTGACCTGCTTTCATTTTTGCCCACGTTTGTCAGTTTGTACCCTGACTTTCTGCGGATAGCCTTTCACCCCCTTGCACGACCTTTCCTGCCTTGCCGGGGCCTTTGACAAGACCTTTTTGTTTCTATTGCGACTACTTGAGCAATAACACGACGGGCCATGAGTATTCACTCAAGAAATCAGCCAGCCCCCCCTGTACTTCGCCAATAGTGACTGTGTATGAGTGACTTGCCAAAAAATGGTAGTGCTAGTACAATAGTGGAGCACACCAAAGTGCTCACACAAACCAACGATTCGCTTCAGTATGCCCAAAGCATCTCCTGATTGCCTTGACTGGATCCTGTGCGCTCCTGTGTGGGGGCCCCTCGTTTCAACCGAGAGATAATGCGCGGGGTCAGATCCTCTTGCCAACGCATCTGAGTAAATCCTCGAACATAATTTGCAAAACTATCGATGGGTTCTATCAAATTTTGGTGATTTTGTTCTTTTTTCGGAAGTGCTGCCCGGCAGGCCGGGGCCTGACACCCAGTGCAGAATTTTCTTGGTCGACATACTTCTTCCTAGCCCAAAATGCAATTACCAGTTCGTTTCAGCGTGGTACTTTTTCGTCCAGAATTGCCGAACAATGTTGGTATGTCTGTGTGTTTGCTCCCGTCTGGGCAATGTGTACACGCATTGTAAGCAGGGGCAATTGGGAGGCTGTGTCTTGGCTTTTCTGCATCTCTACACATGGTTGGACCTGTGAAATTTGACTTTTGTGAGTGCATGCATGCAAGAAATGCCACGTGATATGGTATTGTGAACTTGACTGTGCAGCTGATGCACGGGCAAAGCGAGCGGGGCTGGACTACTGGCCAAAAGTCCACAAAACTGCCCACTCAGACGAAAGTGCATACCTTCTAGCTACACGAGATACCATTGACGCAACCATTATATTCAGCAAAGCAGAGCGATATGGCTCACAATCACTCCATGACTTCAAAATTGGCAGCATTCTCCCAGAGGCAGGCAGTGACTTGCACTCCAAGCCCCTGCATGTGGCTTTGGCGTTTGGCAGTGAGACAGCCGGCGTGACCTTCTTGGAGGAAAGCAGCGCGGGCAGAGGCATCCTCAAGAGCTCCATTATGGTGTACTTGCCGATGCACCCTAGCATTCGTAGCCAGAACTTGGCAAACACTGCCTCAATGGCCCTGTACGAAATGTCCCGGCAGGCTGGAAACCTGCCCTTGCTTGAGGCTGCCACAGCCAAGCGAGCATGAGAGAGGACTACTCGGCTGCTGCCAGTGCTGCATCAATTGCAGCACCTAGCCCCTCCTTCTGGCGCCAGCCCTGCACGATCTTGGCAATGCGCTGTACAGCAGCAGCCGAGGAACCTTCCATGCCGGACACACTGCTGCCGGTGTAGGGCGGTGACACCTTCACGTTTCCGAAAATGATCATATCCACACCATTCCATTCCATGTCATGTCTGCAAACATGGTACTCATCATGCACGCACGCGTTCTCGCCAGCTGTACACGTACGATCCAGAAATGCGATCAAAAAGTGTTTGCACGGGTACGGGCACCTGACCATTGGTGTTGCTCGCTTGGCGCTGGGCCAGCTTCATTGTGTGTTTTTCGCGAGCATGAAGTTCTTTCTCATTGATAGCAGGTAAGGGGCCCTTGGGAAGCACAGTAGTTGTACCAACGCCAATGTACTGGCAAGCAGACAGGTGAAGCAAACTCACGGAAACTGTGCATTGGCTGGGTCTCACCTGAAGGTCTTTTATGGAAGTCTCGCGAAGCATGCGCAAAGTTGCATGCTGCTGATCATGCTTATCTTGTGTGGCCAAGACGACTGTGTGGCTTTTCTCATCGTAAGCAAATAAATCACCTTCAAATGCATCGCCTGCGTCGGTCGTCACGGCAATGCGGGCACCCAAGATGCTGCCCAAAGAAGCCATCGTTTTGAAGTCGCACTGGGCAAAAAACACTCTCATGAAGCAATCAATCTTCCAAATCTGAATAACTAGGGTGTCAGTTGAGTTGTTTTGCTTGGGGTGAGGCCTGCTGGCAGCTTGTAGGGGGGGTGGATATCCAGCCCCCCCCCCTGAGGAAAAGTGCCACAAAACGGTGCAACCTGATACCAAATCGTCCAATGCTCTTCATCAAAGTTGTGACATTCCCCTTTTGGAGGCCTGCATGCTGCCTGCATTGCTGGGAAGCGTTCACCAGTTGCACCTTCATGACTTTCAACGCACACGGAGTGAAGCATGCATTGACATATTGGAGCGAGTGAGCTTATGGATGCGCAGAGTGTGTTGTGCTGAACTGGGCCGCAATTCTGCCCAGGCTGCCAAACTGCACCCCCACCACGTCAAAGGGGGTCACAGGGGTGATACCGGTCATGGTGCCGGTGGTCACCACTGTACCCGCAGGCAGCGTTACCGCCCCTGGGTCGCTGCCTTGGGCGACCGCCTGCACATCATACCGCAGCGGGATGTTGTTCAGCACCCACTGCAGGGCCACCAGCGGGTTGCCCAGCACATTGGCAGGGGAGCCAGTGGCCACTTGGCTGCCGTTCACATACACGGCGACCTCATCCTTGCTGTATTGCTTCTGCCACTCGTGCAGGGACACTGTGTGCTGAGTGCCCATGAGCAGCTGGCCATGCCCGGCTTGGTCAGCCACGACTGTGGGCCCTCGCCCGCAAGCTGCAACACCAGCATCCCCCAGACCACGCACATCAAGGCGCGAGGCAACAACTTCGATCACAGGCACAACGCTTTCCACGGCCTGCATCACCTGCTTCATCGTGAGCTGCTCATTGGCTGGTCGAATTGGGAGCTCACTGCCAAGGACGAATGCCCACTCTGCCTCGATGCCGCGCAACCGGTTTCCACCTACGTCTACACTTGGTGAGCTGGCAAGGTCTATGATGTCGCCTTCAAAAATTGGCCCAAAGAACGGCTCCGTCAACCCCATTCCACCTGGAAGCATTCGAGATAAATTTGGCGTGTTGGTCATCCGACGTACATTTTGAAACTGCTCTCACCTTGCGCTGCTGCATTTGTTGCTCCAGCCTTCCAGCCTCGCAGAGCATGTTTAGCTTGGAGTATTATCTGAGTTCCTACTCTGTACTCTTGAAGGGGTGTTCCAGCTTCAATTGGCTCAAGCACAAACGGTAAAGTACCTCTGGACTCCGTATGCTTCGTCAAGCGTCTGGGATTCGAGGTAAGCCAGCAGCTCAGCACTCGGCTTGGACTTGCCGCCGGCCAGTTTTACAGAAGACAAAATGCCAGCTGCCGCAGCTGCAAAAGACGAAAACTGCGCCCGAACTGGCAAGCAGGTGTGCGTTGCGCGTCTGGCAGCACGAAGAAACATCGTGAAAGTGTTTGTCCTCAACTACTGTGCTAGTAAGTGAAACATGCGAATTTAGCACATGTAAGTTCTTACGTTACAGAATTTTAAATTTGTTGGCAACTTTTGGGACCTAATCTAAAGCAGCTGCTTCAATCAGAATTTCCAGGGGGCCATGTCGTGATAAAAATATCATGCATGATAACTGCCCACTTTTCAACCAAAAAAACGTAGAAACACCGTGAGATGCGCGTCAAAGCAACACCTCCTCCTTCAGTTCAAACTCGTCGACTTTTCTGGACAATTGCATGGTTTCAGTCCAAGTCAGGCAATCACCTTGAAGGCTGCTCCTTGTCGCTGGTATGGGATAGATGAATGCATTGCCCCATGAAAACACGCAAGAGGGACTCAACAACATGAAGGCAATGTGTTACCACATGCAGGTGTCAATGCAACACAGCTGGTCCCACTCTACGTCTCATTGACGCTGACTGGGGCGTAGGTGGGGGCCGACGGCCTGCCTGCGAACCACGAGGACACACCCCAGGAAGACTGGTCCAAATCAGGGTAAAGCGAGGCTTGCACATGCTGAGGGGCAGCTGGTGCCTGCGGTGGTACTGCAAAGGGGTAGTGCACTACCGGTGCAGCTGCGGCGCTGTTGGCTGCGGCAGCTGCGGCCTGCTGCGGGGTTGGTCCATGCGCGAAACGAGCAGGGGGTGGAGGCACCATGCCTGCGCCCTCACCTGCAAGGGCCATTGCAGCCCGGCGCCGCTTGTGGCGCACGCACCGCCGAACGCCAAAGCAAAGCAGCACAGGCAGCAACACAAGCATCAGCAGTGCAGACACTCCGTCGTCGTCATGCCGGCGGTCATCGTCGTCACCCCACCTGCCGAAATGGGGATGGTCGTCATCTCCCCACATACCACTGGGAGGAGGGGGCATCTCGTCGGGTTCCCCCACACCTTGTAAGCCCCAGTTCCCGACGAGGATATCCACACCCCACGCATCACGTGCAGTGCGGGTCTGCTCTGCTCGCAGCTCATCCACTTGGGCAGCTTGAGCTGCAACGGCAGCCCCACGGGTGGCCATTGTAACCCACTTGTCTGCAGCTTGCTGACACTGGGACTGATCAGGCATCTGGTTCTGCTGGCGTCGCCCCCAAGATGGCATCCACGATTCACGATCAAGGCGACCTCCAAGCTTGGAGAGGCACTGGGCTGCAACAGCAACACTGCTGCCCAGGTGAGCGGTATCTTTGCCCGTTAGTGAGGTGTGGGAATTGTACCACGCAGCTGCATCCTCGGGTGAAACCTGAGGGCGGCGAGCTGGCACATGCTCCAAACGAGAGGCACGGGCCCGGCGCATCTTGCCGTGTGGGCGCCCTGCACGAGCAGGCATGGGGGACTGCCCGTGGCCATCCTTGCCAAGCATGGGCTTCTCGATGCCGGGGCCGCGGTGCGCAGGGGGCTGCCTGTGGCCATCCTTGCCAAGCATGGGCTTCTCGATGCCGGGGCCGCGGTGCGCAGGGGGCTGCCCGTGGCCATCCTTGCCAAGCATGGGCTTCTCGATGCCGGGGCCGCGGTGCGCAGGGGGCTGCCCGTGGCCATCCTTGCCAAGCATGGGCTTCTCGATGCCGGGGCCGCGGTGCGCAGGGGGCTGCCCGTGGCCATCCTTGCCAAGCATGGACTTCGCTTGCTTCGTAGCATCCATCAGGTGTCTCGAGCCCCGAGGCTGATGCTTGTGCGTGCTTCGCTTTTTCTTATGGGCAGATCGCATGGCCCTCCACTGGCCCTGTCCACCCTGCTTGTGGTGGTGGTCGCGGGATCCAGAATCAGCAACACCGTCAGATGCACACTGCTTCACTTCTTCAAACGAGCAAGATGACAATACACCCAGTGCAGCATTATCAGCTAGTGTTGACAAGACTTTTTGTTGCACAAGCAGTCCTTCTTTTCCAAGAGCATCCACGGCTTCGTGAGCGCTGGCAACGCACGGCTCTGACACTCTCTCGAAGTGCTCGTGCAAACAAAGCTGTAGTCGTTCAAAGTTTGGAATGTGAAACGGGGTTATATGATCATACACTTACCATTGAATCCCTGACGGCCCCAAACCTTTGCTCGTCGTTCTTGTAAGATTGACCAAAAGTTTCCTGCGCAAGGACATTTACCGTAAAAGTCTCAGAAAGCCTCAACAACGCCAATTTGACGTACCCTGCACAGCTCAGCTGCATCACGTTTACAGGACGCCAACAAATTCGAAACAGCAGATGATGTCTGCAAACTTGGTTTATGTGTCCTGAGACAAGCCTGGAGTGAACCAATGACAGATACATACCTCGCCATCAGGCAGCTGATTTGCTTGTGCCACAGCACCATGCAGCGGTGCCCAAGCAAATACAGAAACTCCAGTATTTCGTGCAGTCCATGCTTCAAATCGAAGAAGGGAAGATTTGAGGTTATCTGCCGGCTGGTTCTGCTCAGCAAATGTTGCGGTGGACAACGCCGCAATCAAAAGAATGGTCGAGATTGACTTCATCCTTGCAACAGAGCATGAAGCTATGGAAAAAAGAAAAGAGTGACAAGTTTTGTTTTTGTCCTGGTCTGGTGGCGAGCTCGACCATGTCGACACGTTTGACGTATGCTGGAAAGCCTGCCAACACTGGGGGATTCAAGGGGGCTTCGTAATTGCATGATCGGAAAGCAGACAAACCTTGCCTCGGGCAGCCTGTTTTCAACACGGCAAATCCAAGAAAAGACGAGCCAGCATGCACTGAAAGCTGGCCTTTTCTGCTGAATTTTGTGTGGACAGCTCCAACCGCCCGTGCCCACGCTTGACGAATCCTGGAAGTCTGCAGAAATCCAGCTCGCGTGTGACATGGCATGGCATCAACTCAAGCCAACCAACCCACTGTCCACACGAGAGTGCCACCAATTCTCGGCAGTTGGGGAGCTTTTGTACTGTTATGGTGGGAATGACCAAAACAAGCGGTTTGGTGGAGACACTGGGGAGGTACAGGTTTTCAATCCGGCAACTCTGACATGGAGCCGGCTACCACTCCAGCACAGCAACGCTACCCCAGCAGCACGAAGCGCTCACGGGCAATGCTTGATCCCTGGAAATAACATTCTAGTACAAGGTGGTTGGGATGGAAATACAGAGCTCAATGATGTGCATGTACTGGACTTGGGTGAGTGCATCTTCGAGCGATGACAGTTCTTGCCAGCAAACATCAGGCCTCCTCCGCAGGGCTTGCAAAATGGAGCAAATGGGACATAGCCGGCACTAAGCCCCCCCCACGTCATTTTCATGTTGTAGCATATATTGCTGCACGTGAGTCTGTGTACATGTATGGAGGCTTCAACGGTGATTCATGGCTGAGCGACTGCTGGGCCTTCCACCTCCCCTCCCGCACATGGACTCCAGTTACTTGTCCCGGCACACCAGGACCATGCGAACGCGCCTCCGCCGTGGCCTTCCCTCTTCATGGCGACAAGCTTTTGATCCATGGCGGCTACAGTGGCAACGCCTTCTTGAGTGACTTGTGGCTGCTGCACACTAGCTGGCAGGGGGTACCCGGGCAACACCACTGGCAGCGCATCAAGCGAGAGCCAGGTGGCCCTGCAGCATTTATGGCTTTAAACGATATGCATGCAGATGCAGCCAGCGCTGTGCCCTTGTCAGGAGCCGCCGAGCCCCAGGGACACCCCCCCCTCCCAGCCGGCGAGGCGGCGGCAGCAGCGGCACAAGGCGACGCCACACCGCAGCACATGGACCATCGCAGCATGCCTGACGTATGGGGTGAGGACGCCCAGCTGGCTGTGGCGTCTGACGAGAGCAGGGGGCGCCTGCTTGCCGCCATGGCCTCCCTGCACCCGGGCGTGGGGGGGACACACAGCGAATGGCCTGCAGCCCGCAGTGGGCATAATGGCGTGCAATTGGGCCCCCTCATTATTATATTTGGGGGGCGGTACACAGGAGGCCGGTACAATGATGTGCACGCACTGAACACGGACCACATGAGCTGGACCCGTATCAAGTGCACAGGCGACCTGCCTCCGACGCGGAAAACACACGCATCTGCTCGCATCAGCACAGATCTGTACATGTGTGGTGGACACAGTGGAGAGATGTGGCTGGATGACATGTTCCAGCTGGACCTGCGTTCCGTGCTAAGGCAGGTAGCCCCCCCTGTCACCATCCCCCGCCCCCTGCCGTCCCTGCAGGGGGACCTGGCCCGCCTGCTGCAGGGGGGTAATGCCACAGGCATGCTGGGTAGTATGCTACACAGTATGAATGCTCTGCCTGGAGCCGAGGCCCAGTCTGGTGCCGGTGCCGGGGTGCTGCTGGACACTGCAGCCTCCACAGTGCTGCTGGGCATCACAAGCGCACTGCGCTCGCAATTCGTTCCGCCGCATGGCGCTGAGCACATGTTCAGTAGACGCAGCAAGGCCATCGCTGCTGCAGTGGCAGCGCACCGCGTGGTGGACCGCTTGATCCTGCAGCGCTACAACCTTGACTGCTCGCCCTGCCTTGGAGATAGCAAGCGACACAACGCTGGACAGGCAGTGCAGCCATGGGTGCCGCTGCTACCCACAAGCTCCACAGGCGGATCGGCCTCCCTGGTGCTGCCCTCTATCCCTGCAGGCGTGGCCCCCGGGGGGGAGGCCAGCTGTGGCGGCTCCAACAAGACACGACGTACACACAGCCAAAGCAGCCCTGCAGCAGCCTGCACACCAGCAACGGACACGCTGCAGCTGGTAGCGCCCAGCGCTGCCCTGCCAAGCACGGCAGGCACAACGGACTGCTCCGACATCCTGGTGCATGTGCAGGGGCGGGTCTTTGCTGTGCACTCGGTGATCTTGCTGGCGCGCAGTGCTCTTTTCCGGGGCATGCTCAGCGGCAAGTGGACGCTTCCCGCAGACAAACAATACCCAAGCAAGCGCAGTGTGACCCTGCACGAGGTGTCCCCAGAGCTGTTCGCAGCAGCTGTGCACTGGATGTACACGGACATGCTGCCTGCCCCAGACACGTGGCAGTGGGACTACATGGGGCTACTACAGACAGCGGACCGCCTAGGCTGTGTACAGCTGTCCCAACTAGCCCAGCGGCAGCTCGAGTCCAGCATGACTGTTCACAACGCCCCGCAACTACTGGCGTGCGCCGACGGCTTGAACGCGGAGCTACTGCGACATGCCTGCATCGCCTTCATTGTGCGGGCATTTGAAGTGTGCAGCCTGACGATGGCATACCAGAACATGGCCACCCCCCTGCGGGACGAGGTGCTGCTGTTCCGCCGACGCATTATGGCGGGGGACACCGAACAAACCGCCTCTGCTGCGGCTGCAGGCACCCTCCGAACTGGGCAGCAGCATGTCCATGCAGCACAAATTATCACTGCTGAGTCAAGTGCAGCAGCTGCTCGTCCTATGGTGGCAGCGGTGTCCCCCCCTTCTGTTGGGGGGGGCAAACGCAGCCGAGGGGGGGAGTGACGTGGAATGTATTGATTGAAACACGACAAGTGCGTCAGCCACTGTGGCCAAAGTGCTTCTCCATGCTGTCGCAATTAGGCTTGGGCATGCGCTCCGCCTCGCTGAGCAGTGCCTCCGCGCGGGCGCCGCTTTGGCGCCGGGCCCTGTACTTGAGCTGCAGCTGCTGCTGCCGCTCCCGATTGCACTGACGGCGCAGGTGCCGGTGGGTGGTCTGTTCCACCTCCCGCTCAACAGCAGCCAGCTTTCTCTTGTCGTTCTTCAAATTACTCCAAAAATCTGGCTTGACGTAGTATTCCAGGTTGGGAACAATGCCAGACACGGCCGTGCGACGCGGCACGCGGAAACTGGAGGTGCGATTCAAATTGAAGCTCAAATCGGGCTCTGAGGACAGAGACGTCAGAAAGAAGAAGAACATGAGTAGGACCGGTAAAAGCTGCAGCAGCTGTGTCATGCGCACAGCGCTGGGGTCGCGGGCCTCCCCGCCCTGGGCACCTGCCTGCCGGTGGTCGCCCTGCCCCCCGCCCCCAGCACGGTACACCCGGCGTGTGCGCATGCGGGGACCGCCCTGCATGCCGGGGTGGAAGCCGTTGAACATCATGTTGAAAATGTCCTCAGGGCTCAACTCCTCCTGATAGTACATGCCACCTCCACGGTGAACGCCGCCGTGACCAGGCTGAGGCTGTGAGCTGGCCTGGCCATCATCACCAGTCTGGTCGTAAATATTCTTCTTTTCTGCATCACTGAGTACTGCGAAAGCGTGTCCAATCTCTGCAAACAAAGGGATGCATTTAGAGTTTCGCCCAGAAACTCGAGCGACGCACTCTTGAATACATCCTCTGCTCCGGGGGCCTGGTTCTTGTCTGGGTGGTACTTCAGCGCCAACTGAGAAAACACACATGAGAGGCTGTTGTGAGGAGAGCAGTGGTTACAACTCACTTTGCGATAAGCCTTCTTGATAACTCCGCTGGAAGCACTGCGTGGCACATCCAGCACCTGGTACAGGTCTGAGGCACCTAAAATGCGGCGCATGGACCCATCATCCATTGCAGTCTTGCGGGCATTACCTCCTGATGATGCTGCTGCTTGAGGGGTCGATGTGTCGGGCTTTGCTCTCTGTGGCTGGCTAGCAGGCTTGCCTCCAGCAGCAGCCGTGTTTTGGGCCTGAATTAGTCGAAGGAGAGCAGACGCCTCGGGCAGCTCATGCATTCGCATAGAACGCTCCAGAAAGCGAATTGCTTTTGCATTGTTGCCTTCTCTTATTGCAGCCTTTGCTTTGTCGATACACGTGCGTGCACCATCAGCGTTCATTGTGTTTAGTTGGGCTTGCCAATCACACAATTTCCGCGAGCACGTCTGTGAGAGCAAGCTAGCCTTGAACCTTGAAACTACCGCACACCGAAAGAACCAATTGACAATAACCTTCTGATTTGGTCTCTACAAGTGAGGCAGTCTGTCATATATTTCAGCAGCGGAGGGAAGTGCAGGGTGGCTGCTCACAGCTGGAAATGTATCTTGGCTGGGGAGACGTGGGCTGTACGGTTCATGCCAACCCGGAAACACACTTACGCACCAAATGCATGTGTTCAACCAATACTTTGTTCCCGTACTGTGCAGCGCCATGAAGCCTCTGCATTTGAGAGCACACAGCTCTCAATCTAATTGTATTGAAGGGGCCCCCAAACCGACTGCAAGGCAACGCTCTATACAACAAAGCAAGCATCAGCTACAAGAAGCGATCCCATACCAAACGGAAACGGCCAGCCCCAAGCAACCCGCTGTACAACACCCTGCAGAACATATCGGCGCCGATCGGGGCAAACCTACAGGAGGCCGAGGAGGTTCGACGGGTATCTATGAACACAAGAAATGGATGAACAGATGGTGGAGGAGAGGTGCGCAGGGAAAAGAGCACCTCAAATTTTATTGCCATTTCTTGTCATGCAAGTGTACGAAGGTACCCCCCGTATCGCAGGGGCCCGTAGGGGCCCAGCGACGAGAGGCCCAGCCAGCAGGAGAGGCTGAGAAGCAGCGGAGCGTGCCATTCTCGGTTCATTGTGAAATAGTGAAGACAAAATGTTTGTCTTTTGAGTGGCAATTGACCCATCCCACCCGCCCGGGTTTGGGGTGGCAAGATTGACCCCAAATTTGATTGCCACAGCAGGGGGCTCTCGAGAATTGGGAGGTAACAACGGGGGTTCATGCAGAAGAGGCCCATGGGTTGAGAGATTGAGGCCCCTACACCGGACAAGTACGAGAAAGGGGCGGGGCGCCTGGAAGGAGGCACAGCCTGAGTAGATTTGTGAAGCACGGAACAAGAGTCCAGCTCAGCACACTCCAGAGGGGAGAGTGCGAAAGTTTTGATC
>Ga0307982_1000698_pt1 | contig 26629 bp, 8 predicted proteins | sample OrgLakmetagen989_FD_201847 | JGI IMG/M metagenome (GOLD analysis project Ga0307982, IMG submission 201847) | Saline water microbial communities from Organic Lake, Antarctica - #989 | ecosystem: Environmental > Aquatic > Non-marine Saline and Alkaline > Saline | place: Antarctica: Organic Lake...
TCAATTGTTTTTACAGCACTTTCTGTAACTTCGAAATATGCTACAAGCAAAGTGCACTCCAGGCAGGCTGAAGGGGGAAAAGGGGGGCATGACGACGGATGTCCTCCTTTTCCTGTGCAGTCTCCCAACGTGAATCAAGTCAAACAAGAAAAAAATTGCTGATTTTCACGGTATGTGTGGGTTGGGCATTCTCGAATGGTTGTGCCAATGGTGGTGTGTGTCGGCCGATTGCTGCTCTGCAGCTTTGTTGCTTTCTCAAGCGCAATCGCCTCAGTGTCTGCTTTCAAAGATTTGCCCCTGCCGCGCATTCCTTTGTACAAACTTGACCACCCAGAATATAGAGTATACAAGGACGGACGTCTGCCGTACATCTTGACTCATATTGCTCATAACTGGGGTGTCTTTGACGTCATGTCACCTCAATGGCTCGCGTCGAAATTTTCTGACGGAGTGACCGACATTTACACCAATGGCATGCGGCGCCTTGATGGTGACGAAGGCCACGCGCCAAATCTTGATTACATGGACGAAGCTGTGGTCTTGCAGCACGCTATCAACAACACGAGGCAGCAAACTTATTTGCAGTGGCGCATCCGCCTGCCGCAATGGGAGCGAATGGCCGACTTGTTTGATCCATTCCCACCATACTTGTCTGGGAAATGGTGGCAGGATAAGTGCATGCAAAACAAGACAACAAAGGCCAACTTCTGGTCTGCAGTTGCATGGCGGATGATGGTGATCGGCAAGGAGCAGGCTGGCATGTTTGTGCACCCAGATTCATTCTACACCTCAGTCTGGCAAATGCAGCTGCAAGGCACCAAGAGATGGGCCGTGTGTCATCCTGATGATGAGAACCTCTTTCCTGGTGCTGGAGCATGGGATCCATTTCAGCCCAACTATGATTCGCTCGAACGCGACTTTCCAAACATCCGAAATGCTCGATGTGGTTTCGCCGACGTTTCACCTGGCGAGGTGCTTCTGTATCCGTCCAATTACTGGCATGCCACCCTCAACTTGGACTACCCCTGCATCGGAATTGCTGGTCGAACTGTAACTGCTTTGAATTACAATGGTGTATTTGAGCACCTTCGCCGAGAGTGCGAAAACCCTCGCGCTGATGCATCAGAGAATTATTTGGGCGGGTCTGAGAACTTGTACAGCGACATGTGCAATACAGTTCTGCCCCGATGCCTTGCAGTGTGGGAAAGTGCATATGGCGCAGGCCGCATGACGCACACCAGCCAGGGTCAGTTCAAGGAGCACGCAGACCCACTGTGTCGAGCGCCACCCGCCGACCGCCTGGACTGCGCTGAAGCCAGCCAACACGCATGCGAGGCCGCGGGCTGCTGCTGGGGACCCACCTCTGATGTGTGCCGCGGGACTGGTTGTCCCATTTGCTTTGCACCCAGTTTGTAAGACGCCCCCCGGCCAGTTCTCTGTAATGTTTCATTTTTGGCGGACGGACGCAAGCTGCACAAGACTGCCTCTGCTGAAAAACAGTCTGAATGCATTTGACACTTTCTGGGTCCCAGCACACAATTCACCCCCCTGCTCAGCGGTAGGAGCCATCTGCTTGGCGCTGCACATCGTGGTCGGCCGTCTCGTACTGCATGTCGTACTGGTGGTGGTATGGGGCGGAGGTGTACGCTGGTGTGGCTTGGGCCGGCTGATTGGCATACACCTGTCGCTGCGCGTTGGCATCTGAGAGCCACTCACCCCCTGCAAAGTTGGGGTTCGTGTTTGTGTAGTCGGCCTGGTCCACTTGGCCTGTCCCAGGCGCCTCGTCTGCAGCTGTCCCGTAGGGGGCGTCAGTGCCAAAACGCTCCTTGATGGCAATTGATGTGGCGGGCAGGGCGCGCCCACGGCCTGAGCGCACACCAGTGGCAAGCACATCTCCACCGCGGCCGCGGCCGCCATCATAATGCGGCGCGGCGTCTGTCACTCCCGCCATTTTGGCGACATGGTCCGTGTCATGGAAGTGTCCTCCTGCCCACTGAATGATGTTTCCAGCGTTTTTCCGGGCAGTTGCAGGGATTCCGCGACGGGAAATACGGTCACGCACGCCATCCAGACCAGGAGTGCCACTCGTGTCCCCGTGCCAGGAGATGAGGTTGCTTGTTCCGGTTGAAGTGTCATACAGGTGCCGGCGACGCTGCATCCCTACCCGGTGCCCAGCAAGCATGGCCGCCCGCTTGTCAGCCTCGGGCGTTTCAGAAACACCACCTTGCCACGTTAGAATGTCTCCATGTCCGGCGTGCAGCGCAGAGTTGCGGTTCAAGCCGTCCTTTGAGTAATACACGCCCATACCTCGGCCGGTGCGGTTTGCTTCGGGGGCGGTGCCGGGCCTCATTTCCTCTGGGACAGGGGGGGGCACAAAAGTGGGCTGTGATGCTGCGCGCTCAGCAAAATAGTCCTGGAATGCCGCCACAAACTGCTTGAAGGTGGCTGATCCGTTGCTGTCGTACTTCTGCAGCAGCACCGCCACACCTGCGGGCATGTCCACGCCCAGGCGCTGCAGCTGCCCTGCAAAGCTCTTGGTGGTGAGCATGCCAGAGTCTAGCTGCCGGATGATGCCGTACACCTGCTCCCGCAGCAAGCCGTGGTCGGAGGTGGCGTAGCCAGCGGAGGTCTTGGGCCGGGCTGAGGCGTACGCCCCGCCTAGGCCAGCACGGGCGTTGGCCTGGGTGACAGACTCGAAGCGGCTGTCGGGCAGGTCCTGCTCCCCGGCGTACCCGACGCCCTTGGAGGCCCCCCACAGACTCTTGCCCACGCCACTTTCTGCAGGGAGCTTACTCTCTTTGCCCTTGCTGCGGTCAAATGAATGCCAATCTGCAACATCTTGGATGGGGTGCTCTGCGGACTCTTCCTTGTTGAAGATGATGGCGCCAGCGCCAGTTTCTGTGATATGCCGGTTGTCGTACTTGCCACGGGTGTTGCCGATGCCAGCCCCCCCTTCTGCGGTGCCCCCCCTCCACGTCACTATGTCCCCCTTCTGCTCATTGGCGCGGGGCCCTAGACGGCGCCCAGACAGAGGGGCCCCAGACCCCGCTGCATGCAGTCCCAAGGGAGCCCGGGAGGGTGTGCTTGCTGCGGGATTAGTGACGCGACCAGCCGCATGTTGGGTGACCGGGTCGGTGTGGGTGAGAGCACGGAAGAAGTCCGAAAAGTTCAGCGGGGTCTGGCGTAGCAGACGACGCGACTCCTCTGTCTCCTCTACGCCCAGGGCATGCAGGTCTTCTCTGAAGTGGTCCACACTGAGAGCCCCGGCATCGAAGCGCTGGAAGAGCGAGTGGATATCACGGGCAAGTCGCTTTACTTTCTCCTCTTGAGGAAGAGCCATGATTTCAGCAGGCATACTGTTGCTAGGGGAATGACCAGTCACATTGGACAGAGCAGCTTGGAAAGCAGCACCACGGCCAGAGGAAGTGGGTGTCGCAGGGGCGTGAGCAGTGCTGCCGCCGATTCCAGATTCCGCAGATGCCTGGCGCAGCTGCACATCCTCCTCAAAGTGAGTGAAATCCACCTGCGAGCGCAACAAAATGAGATGATGACATTGGCTTGTGGCTTGCACGAGCTGTGTGGCTTTACCTGACCCTGCTGGTGAATTTTACACGACAACATAATCCTGTCAACAACATCCGAGCCAAACGTCAACCCGTGCTGCTTGAGGGTCTGCTGGAACACAGCGGCAGATACAGTCGAAGTTCCATTTGCTTGCTGCTTCAAAGCGTCGTACACGCTCTTGCGCAGCTGAACCTCCGCAGAATTCAAAGTCAAGTCCATGTCGCCTTGCAACTAGCTCAGCAGCGCGCGGATTTTGGACCAACACGCCAGGCAAAAAGCTCGGTTTGGTAGCTTCAGGCAAAACAAGTAGTGCACATCAAGACAGATTCGGGAATTTGCAAGTAGAGAAACGCCTGCTGTGCGACTTCTTGCCTGATTGCAACAACTATAGAGGGGGCACCCCCACAATCAGGAATTTCAGGCTGGTTTGACCTCGCCAGCTCTTGTGAACCTGCATTGGTATGGAGCTAGGTTGTTGCTGCCTTGATGACCATACTTCGACAAAAACTACCAAGCTGTGGAAGAAGTGATGCAGCTGTCTGTGTTAGTAGCAGCCAACAATTGCAGATGACTGGCTGAAGTGGTCAGAAGTAGTTTTCTTCAGGCTTGGCCGCCTGGGCTCGCCAAGCCGCAGCAGCTCAGGAAGCAAACAACCCTGTCAATTTTGACTGAACAAATATTCTTGTGGTATATCGCAAAGGTTTCTTTGTCCTGGCTCAAGCTAATGCGAAACAAATCTGTCTGAGTCTGCTCGGGAATTTTCTCCAGTCTCCGGGGTGGGAACGAGTCCATGAATGAAAGGGGTCCTCAGCCACAGGCATGGAAATCAGGGCGCTGGGAGAATGTGCTTTAATGACAGGTTCCTCAATTTTGCTGTTTCGTGTTTATGGTTGATACTCTGTGAGGCTTTGCCAACAGTCGTCCAGCATCTGTGTCGGCGCGCTCTACTACATGCTGATTCGCAAATGAATTCAGCCTGCAGCAACACATGTAGGCCAGACGCGTCATGCAGGTCTTTTCCATCTCAAAGTATGCTTTTGCAGTCATTTTGGCGGAGACATTGCCCATTTTTATGCTTGAGGGCGAGGCTGTACCAGGCACGCCACAACGCAAGCAGCGAATGGGATACTTGGTGCAAACCAAGACCATCACCAACGGACACCTCTCCCTGCCTGCTCATGCTACTGCTTCCAGCACACCCCCCTCTGCACCCCCTATTGGCAGCCTCACCCCCCTTGTCATGCAGTGGCTGTTGAGCCAATTGACTGCAATGCCCTCCCAATTCGCAACCCCCAACAACCCCCCCCACAACATGGCACACAGCACCGGCGGGACCCCATACACTTTGCAGGGCTTTATTGCCTTCGAGGGCGATGCACAGTGGAGCTGCATCTCCGATGAGCGGCTCCTGCAGGCGCAGCAGTCACAGGGCGTGCAGCTGGCATTGCTGCGCGCCCCAGCACAAGGCCCCGCGCAGGGCAGCAGCAACAAACACCTGCAAAGCGACACGCACTTGTCTCATAGCTCACAGCAGCAGGCGCTTCCTGCTTCCTGTGTCCCCAGGCAAATGCGGGTGCCCCCCCTCCAGCAACACGCCACCGCAAAGGAGAGCTCACACGAGACGCAGCAAGCAGCCGTGTATTCGCCGTGCACTGTGATACTCAGCCTGTGGGGGCTGGTGTTCCTTCTGGGGGCTGTTGCAGCGCTGAAGGGGGGCTGGATCTAGATCTAGCGGCCGGAGCAGCACAAGCAGTGGAAGCGCATCCAACAAATGCAACCGACAAATGTGATGCAATGCATTGGACTCAAAACGCAGCACCGCGCAATTCAAACAAACACGAAATCTGGCAAAAGCTCTGGCCAAGGAGCCGCAGCTGCCGCTTACAGCTTACACCTTGATCTGGTACTGCCCGGCACGCGTGGAGTACTTGACCCACTTTGTGGTTTCGTAGTTGGATCGCTCATACACCTTCAGCGAGCGCACATGCAGGCCTGAGGCGGTGAACATGGTCACTTGGAACTCCACGGCGATGGGGGGGCGGGACCAGGGCTTCTTCTTGGTGACGGAAATCAGCTCCACCTCTGCATTCAGGGTGACCTCGGCACCCCCAGGGAACTTTTTCAGCCGCCACACCACGGCGCGCTGCGCAGGCTCGTACTTGGCGCGCCCAAGGCTGGTTGTGATGCGCGCTCTGGCGGTGGAGGGGGGCGTGGGGATCTTGAGGACCACGTTGCTGGCATTCAGGTTGGCGTTGAAGTTGCCAACCACCTTGACGTTCATCGAGACATGTCCCTCCCGCTCTTCAATCACAGGCAGAACACGGAACGGTAGGTTTACGCCGTCAGTCACTCTGTATTTGGCAAGCTCAAATTCTCCATCAGGGGGCACAAATGTAATGGTGCGGTCAGCTTCGAATTTGCCTAGTTGCACACATCGATGGAAAGACACATCGTCGATTTCAATGCCACCTGCAAACAACACAACGAAGGTGAACGAGCAGCCGTCGAGCGGAGCACAGAGACGTGACGACTCACCCTTGCCACCACGGGCGGCTGCTGCGGCACTGGATCCATCCTTGTCCAGCATGAGCTTATCGTTCAAGCCGAACTTGCATTCTGGCATGCCTGTCAGCCTGGTGTTCATTTTGATGACGCCTGTCACGTCAGACCTCAGCACGCTGCCGGTGGCAGACACAAGCAGGTTCACGCTTTCGAGCACGTCGATGAAGATCTCGTTCCGTTTGTGCACAATGCCATCACGACGCCTGCGGAAGAAAGTGGGTGGTGGCTGGACACAGACGGACCAGGCTCAGCCCAGGAGTGATGTCCACTCGGCGCAGGCCACGTCGCGAAACGTACCAGTCACGCGCTCCAGTAATGGTTTTTGTGATTTTCTTGTGCTCTGCGGCAGATGTAGGCGCCATTTGCGAGCCAAGGTTGATATACAGCTTCAGCACATCGAAAGAGCAGTTTTGAGGGTACCCGTAGTCCAGAATCTCTGCAGCGGCTCGAGATGCAAGAAAGACCACATGTCTAGGCAACGTGAAGTAACATACCGTCCAGCAATTCGTAAACAAGAGTGAAGTTGCCGCGGACGATTTCCTGAGGGTCAAAAGAGGGCAAGTGCGGATTCTGCGAACTTGCTCCCAGTCCTGTCACTAACCTCGTCGAGCTCCTCGCCAAAGTACCCCTTGAAGACTTCCAGTGTTGCAAAAAGGAACTGAAAAACCAGACCTGCAAATGCATTCGTGTGAATCATGCACCGCCAGAAGTGTGTCTCGGAGGCCAGCGGCCACCACGCCAACAGCAGCTCAATACGCACTGGCATTTGCATTGGACCTAGTGACAGCCACAAGGAAGAGGTCCTTAACGCGGGTATATAGAAACGTGTTGCCCTCCATGGTGCGGACGGGGGCGCTGTTGCCGGTGTCTTTCCGTGCAATCACCTGTGGAGCACCAGGTAAGTCGCGTCTCTGCAAACACTGCAGCTATTCAACAACAAACCTGAGTGCGGAAAGCATTGGCGGCTGCAACAGAGACATCATCTCGGTATAGTCTTGAGATGATGATCTCTCCCTTCTGGTTGACAAAGAAAAGGCCGCTGATCATGGCGGCAGCTGGCAAACGAGGAACTTGCGGAGCAGTGAGCAGGAAATCAACAAGACCGAGCACAACTTGCCACAGCCCACACTGCAAACGATAGGCAAATTATTGAGTGGTGATAGATTTGGAGCTTCATTAGCGGCCACGGCATTTCATGTCAGACTCTTGCGAGGGGCACGCCATGCATGGGGGCCGCCACGAGATGAGCGCCACCCCCCCATCTTGAAAGCGCGACTACTGCAGCAGGACCCGCAGACGGGACGTGAGAATATTGGCGAATTCCACGCCTTTGTCCCCAACAGGCCCTTTGATCAGCGCCGAGACGTGCCCACTGCTGTGAGTCACCGTTATCTCCGCAGCAAACAGACAGCCCTCGTCTTCAGCGTCCAGTGCATAAAAGTACTGCTTCGTGACGCCATTCACCACACCGGATGCAATGCAGCGGACGCGAAGCGGAGTCAAGTGAGCCTCCAGCTCAGATTCGCCTCCCTTGACCCCCTTTGCCAGAGTTCCCCCCACGATGTCCAGCGTCCGCAGATCCTCCCAGCGCGTCTCAAAATCAGCAGGGGTCACTCTGCCAGTGCGCGATAACTGCAAACTGTGCTGGGTACTCACCACTGAGGAACAAGACCCAGCGCTGTCCTGCCGGCTTGGAAGGCTTCGACCTGTGGATGATGACCGAGTTAACCTGGTCAGGGGGGGGTCCCCCGCCCCATCGCCGCTGGCAGCCGCTGCGCTTTCTTCCTCCCGCTTGATGAGGCTTTGGGATTCATCTGGGCTCGCAGAGCGCTCTTGCCTTGCCAGCCGGGCACCTGCGGCAGGGCCCCCCGCTGAAGCCCCACCCCCCTGGGCAGTCATCTCCACAGTGACAGCATCGGGCGCAGGCCGTGGCGATCCGCGTGGACTGTTCCCATCATCGGGTTCATCAACTTGGGCCTGGAACCCGCTCCTGGCACAAGCCTGGGAGGTGCAACAGCAACATGAACAGAAACGGCGTGCAACAAGAACACCAGCAAGCAAGAGAAGCACCCCACCAGCACCAGTAAGGGCGCCCACTGCGAACATGGTGTCTGCTTTCTTCTCTTCGCTACCGCACTCTGTTCCGGTTGAACTTGACGCAGTGCCCCCCGGCGAGGGGGAGGGCGAAGGCAGTGTGGGGCGCCCAGCGAGCTGGATGACAAGTACAACTACCACAGAGCTGCCTGGACTGTGCTGTTGAATGGGACCGCCAATGGTGAGTGGAATCGTCAGCGTATCTGGCATGTCTGCAGGCAGATTGTCAAACTGCACCAGCACACCCAGCGGCACATAGGGCTGTGCGGGTCCCAGGTAAGCGGACAGTCCGCCGCTGCTGAAATGCCCCCCACCTGTCACCATCACGGTGATCTTGGAGGCGTACTCAATGGGCACGTCTGCATTGAATGAGCCCAGCACCGTGGCGCCAGAGGTCAGCGGCACATACACCTCAGTGGATGACGTCAGATAGAAGCGCTGCCCGGTGCCAAGCTGGTCGCGAGCCACAGCAAAGTACAGGGCGGTGGGGGTTGCTGCCATTTGGGGGGCCGCTTCGTATCGCCATGTCACCTCCCCCGTCAGCAGCCTCAGCACGGGGTCCTGGTCCCAGCTGGGGGGGGGGCTGGACACTACCCCCCGCAGGATTTCAACATCGGCCGCCAAAGATGCAGGCGTCAATGTGTGCGCAATAAACACACGCAGTGCGACTGTTGGCAGCTCTGCTGACTCCTGGAAGCTGGTAATGTCCACAAACAGTGAAGATAAAGGAAGCGCATGCAGCTCGGCAAGTACCAAGTCTTCAGTGTTCCCTTTTGCCTCGTTCCACAGGGTGAGCAGATCGGGGACACCATCGTCCAGCCGGAGGGGCATCCACACTGTGGCTCCATACACATTCAGGGGGGCTCCACTGGCAGCAGGGGGGGGCTCACTAGGCTGCATAGACGACGAGGGGGGGGCTGCAGAGGGGAAGGGGGGGAGCACAGACGCGCTTGCAGCAGGTGGAGGTGGCGACGGGCTCGCAGCTGCTGCACCCCCAGGGATGAGCAGCTGCACAGGGGCCTCAGCCTGGGGGGGGGCTGACAGCTTGTACTGTCCCCCCCAAAACCTGAGCACAGCCTGGACGGAGGTGGAAGTAGACGCAGGTATACGCTGTAGAAGCAGGTACACCCACACGCCCGTGCCCATGTTCAAGGGGTCCACCCACACACCTCTGCTCCCCAGGGCATGCATTGGTTGGCCCAGCAGCTCCACTGTGGCAATGCCCACAGGCCCCCCGGGGAAGGATACAGTCACCCTGGAGATGAAAACTGGGGCAGGGGGGGCCAGTGCAGCACTGCTCTGCCCCGCAAGTAGCGGCACAAACAGCGTCTGCCCGCTGCCCCTGGCCGTCAGGGCAGAGGCTCTATCCAGCTCCAGAATGAGCCCCCCGGCTGTGGTCTGCAGTGGGCTCGCGGTTTCATACGCCCAAGACATGCCCTGTCGGCTTGTGGCCAGCTTCCCCAGCAGGGCGTGGGCAGCCCAAGCGGCACTAGGCGCTGCAGCGGCGCCCACAAGCACCTCAATGGCGGTGCTGAGTGAGGTTGTTGAGGATTGAGCCGAGTTTGAAACCAGTAGCACCTCCATAACAGGCGTGGGCACAACATGGGAATCTTGTAGAGTCACCACACGAAAATTGGCATCAACTGAGACACGGATCAACACCTCACGCAGTATGTCGCCAGCCGACAAACCGTCGTGGGGCGAGAGGTGCGGCATGACGGCAGCATTGAACTCTGGCCGAAAGGGCAGCCACACACGTGCAGTGAGCGTGCCGTTGGCGCTGCCTGGGGGGGGGGCGCTGGGGAGGGGGGTGCCACTGCTAGCTAGGGGGGGGTTCGCGTTGCTTGCTGCAGGGCTGTGCAGCGCAGTGGGCACACTGGAGTATGAGGCCGTGGAGCTTGCTGCCGGGCTGCCTGCCGGAAGAGCCCCATGCGTGGGACTGCCTGCCGGGGACGGAGTGGCAGTGGCAGCAGGTACGGCACCGGTGCCCCACTGCACCTGAAAGTCACCGTGGACGGAGTCATCCATGAGCGGTCCAGGCGGCGGCTTCCATGCAATGGTTGCATTGCCGGAGGTTGCAGTTACGGTTTCTGCCAAGAACACCTTTCCTGACTTGCTCAACAGGAGGGTGCCACCGCTGGGCGGCCCGTCGAAAATAGAGAGACTGGCCCCAGCTGGAGCCGCTAGACGTGCCAGTGTAAGATGTATGGGGCGAGCTCTGCCAGCTGCAGTGGGTGGAGGTGCGATGGTGTATCGCGAGTCGGATGGGGATCCGAAGTACGTGAACAACCAAGAGCCGTTGAGGGCAGCGGAGCTGCAAAAAGGATTTGAACAAGCCTGAGAGTCAACAGCAGCAGCTGGAACCATCAAAACTGATCCAATACAAAACGCCGTCAAACAGTTTGCCAGCCCTACTCCGTGATTACGCCGATTTGACAGCCGGCTTGCGTGGCGTGGTGGTTGTGCACTGCCTCTTAAGCAGCTGTAAGCTCTCGATGCATTCGCTGATTGGGGCATTGCAGTCACGTTGCGATTCAAGAGCTTCTTGAAGTCTGTGTGGGCCGGGGAGTTCTTGGGTGAATCGCTGGCATGAGACGATTCATACGCACCTGGCGAGGCTGCCCACAGAATTGGCAGTGCACTGGTGCACTTCCACTGCACCGTCGCGTAGAAATGCGAGGCGATTGCGCGCTGTGGAAATAGTATCCAGCAGCGAAGAAAACAGCAAATCTGCCATGGAAATCCACAGGAAAGCTTGTCTGTTCCAGGAACAAACAGTGAGGCAAGCAGAAATACAAAAAGGGCCAGGAGCAGTTGCTCTAGCCTAAAATAAAGCCATGCAAAGCGCAGGCAGACTTACAACCGAGTGTATCAACCCCTTTGACCGGATATTTAGTAGTTGCTTTTAGAGTGTCAAGTTTCCTGTTCGGGTGTGGGACAGGTCAAAGCTGGCGACGCCTTCGAGGTTCAAGGGGGCATGGTGAAGAAATTTTTCGGTCAGAATACTTTCACATCGCTCGTTCACAGATCAGGCGTCAAGAATGCTAGTTTCGCACGACTTGTTGTCTCATTCAACAGATTACAGCTGTAGGTTGAACGTACACGCTTCTGCACCGAAAGCCCCTCAGTATGCTGCGCGCTTGCGCTCATCGATTCAGCCGGCATTCATTGAAGCTCAGCAATGGTATTCAAATCGCTAAACGCATGAGCACCGCAAGCCACACTGCAGAGCTCGTCCAGCGAAAGGATACGATTGCACCTGTTGCTATCATCTCTCCAACGCTTCAGGAGAATCACACTGCAACAGTGTTCTTTATGCATGGTCTTGGTGTACGTTTCGTGCGCGTTTCGCAGGACTTGTTGTGCACAGCCCGCGGTGCAGGACTCTTGCCATGGATGGGCACAGGCTGTTATTCAGTTCATGTGTCCGCAAATGCCGCATACTCGCTTTGTACTTCCCACAGCTCCGACTGTGCCGGTCACATTGAATCAAGGCTACCCTTGCCCTGCCTGGTATGACATCACAAGTCTAACAGTTGACCGATCGCAGCAAGAATGCGAAGGCTTGGATGAGTCGCGCAGTTACATTCACAAACTCATGAACGATGAAGTTTTACAGGGGGTTCCATACTCGCGTCACGTCATCGCTGGGTTCTCCCAGGGGGGAGCACTGTCGCTTTTTACCGGCTTGACAACCAGCCCGCCCGTGGCAGGCATTGGGTGTCTCAGCGGCTACCTGCCCCGTGCAGAAGAAGTGCAAGCAACTCTGCCTGAATCTGTAAAGCATACCCCCGTCTGGTTTGCCCACGGTGACTCTGATGAAGTGGTGAAGCCGGAGTGGGGCCGGGGCAGTTTTGAGGCAGTCCAGGGCATGGGAGTGCAGTCAGTGCAGCACAAGGTCTACAGGCACATGGCACACGAATCGTTACCTGAAGAATTGACTGATTTCAGCGCGTGGCTTGCAGAGGTCCTGCCGAAAGATGTCGAGACTACGGCTGTGCGCGCAGCTGCGGCCCAGCAGGCCCACGCCCAAGGCTTGGTTACTCAAGCGGCAGTGGCGGAGTGAAGCAGGGAGCAGTTCCAAGCGATTCATGGGGGGTAGCCCCCAGTCCGGTGCAAAGTGTCCAATTACTGTCCCGTTAGCTACCTAGGTAGGCTATCACAACTGCAACGGCGCAACCATCGAAGCAGTCCCACGTCTGCTTGGCTGCCCCCTGTGTGACGGTCGCCCTGCAATATAAACAGCTGAAGCCTCGCGAGCAGCTGTCCGATCGCCGCAACCAGCCTGGCCCCCAAGCTGTGTTGTACGGCAACACACAAGAGAAGGGGCGACGACAAGACGCACAAATCACAATCAATTTCAACAAACGGACACGTATCGTCACCCGCAGCAGCCACCATTGCTACAACAGGCCATTTTTTCTTCAGCGTGACTGGATGGCCAGCTCGTGCTGCCCCGTGCAAACGCCACGCGACAGCTCAGCCAAGTCAAACCACTCATCCCCCAGACCGCACTGGAGTGAGCCTTCACCTGCAGGCACACCCAGCTGCTCCCGCACAGCCGCTGTGAGACTAGTCACATCCTGCAAGCACCCATCCACCAGCTGGAAGTCTCGCTTCACCCCCAGCACTTGAGCGTACCGCAGGATCGTGGGGTCACCGTTCGCCTCAAATGCATCATCATCATCGGTCTCTTCACCCAGGTAGTACACAGTGATGCATGGGAGCTGCGGTGCTACAGCCAAGGCAAATGTATGCTGGGGAGGGTCTACGGCGGCTGCGACTGCTGCTGCCATTGCAGCCCAGGTGTCTGCATCCAGAGGAGCCCACGGCCCCGGCACACCACCGGCGGCAGCAGCATCCGCTTCCGCAGCAGCCACCAGCACTGCACTGGTGCCGTCATCGTCCAGCTGCAGCTGGTTTTGCAGAAGATGCAGCACCTCAGTCACAGGTGTGTCGACTGGAAGCATCACAGGCACTGGCCCGGCCAGCTGTGCCCTTGAAATGCTTCCCGACCCGGAGGGCTGGAATACAGCCTCACCCAGCACGCAGCAAGTGCACTGCACCTGCGGCGGCTCTTCGTCCTCATACTCTTCCTCGCGGATGCCCAGCATGGCGCCACCCTGCTCCTGGGCATTCCGCAGTGCTTCAGGTGTTGCCAGCACCCACCCCTCACTGCCGCTGTAGACGACCACTGCTTCACTGCCCCCCTTGAAAGCATCGGGAGAGATCTGCAGACATGTAGTCAGACGACGGTACACGGTGTCAGCATCTGACTCGAAGTGCCCAGAGCCAACTACTTTCTTTACGACTGTGTACCCGTGCTTCACCTTGCGCCCAGTGGTGGCGTCGGTGCGCTGTCCCAGCAGGAACATCTTTACAGAAGCGCCTAAGTCAATGCCCGAGTACACAAACTCTGTGTGAATGGAAGACGGCATATCATCGTCGGCTGCTGCCTGCTCATCGATGCCGACCTGCTCTGCGACGGCCTGGTCAGACTCCGATGGGGGCGTGGCAGCGTCAAGCCCAGCCGCTGCACTGGCTGCACTCACTTCACTGGCAGCAGATGGCCTTCTGGGTGAGCGAGAGGGCGACATGATGCAAGCCAAATCATCTGCCAGAGATCTGCGCTGCATTCCACTATCGGCAAAGCCAAAGCCGTTGGGTGCACCTTCTTCTCCCCCCACCCCGCTCTGCACGCCGCTCACTTGGGCGCCGTAGGCTGCGCCCGCAGAGCTGGGTGGCCCAAATGAAGGGAATGGCGTACCAGGCGGAGATGCAGGCAGCTGCTGCCCCACCCCAGCTGTGGGACTCAAGCCATCTCGAGGTACCACGAAACCCTGCATTGCAGCTCCAGCTGCACGCTCGCGGAGGTATTCCAAGTGGGCAGGCGCTGCCTCAGGGGTGTACTTGCACAAGGTGGCCACATCTCCCTTGCTTGGCAGTTTCACCTTGTACAGGTTGGGGTTCGACACCTCCTCCAGCAGCGCACTCTGCTGCTCGGTCAGCTCTTCAGTGTCCTCTTCACCAGTCACGCCGGCTGACGCTGCCTGCTGCATGGCCGCTTGCTCATTGTCTCGGCGGGCCGCCACCATCGACAGATTCATTAGCTCCCCCTGCAGGTGCCGCAGCTTCTCGTGCAGAGTGATCATGTGCTGGATTTGCACAGCGTGCTTGTGCCCGTCCATAGATTGGCCGAGCAGTGTGCATGCCACCCGCATCTGTGCAGCATCTGGCTGTGCAGTCTGCTGTTGCGCCCACCAAGCCTTGACGCTGGGGGCTTGGGCTAAATGCAGCTCGGAGTTGCGCATGCTGCGCTCGTCCAGCATGAGTGCATCCACAGCTGTGCACAGCCCTTCCACGGCAGTCAGCTCGCTGCTGACATGCTTGTGGTACCCAGAAAGTGCAGCCTGGTGTAGCTCATCCATGTTGCTGTCCAACTCATCCTGAATCTGCCCAGGAAGCGACTCGCTTGAGTCAGGGGCTGCACTTTTTGCCACGCTGTGCTGCAGAGCATCTACCATCGTGGGAAGGAAAGTGACGAGCAAAGAGTCATCCTTAGCCAGAATCCTTATCGTTGCAGGCCACTTCACCGACGTAGCTTTTGCTACCAACTTGTTGATTGTGACTTTCGCGACGTTGGTACGCAGCACCTCGGATAGGGCAAGCTGCAATAGGCGCAAAATGCCCTCTATAAGAGCTACGGAAGGCATGCTCTTGATTCTCTTTGCAAACTTGTCAGGAACGACCTCTTTGCAAGTGGTCCCAGCATCTTTGATGGCGCTGCGAAGCTTCCCGCTGGCTGACCGAAGTCGGGCAAGCAAGTCAGTACGGTGGAGGGAAGAACCAGCCTTTGTACGCCCTGCAGCTCCTGACTGGATGGATGTTTGGGGCTGTGATGCCTGAGCTGGGGACTGTTCCACGAGCGCTGCTGTATTTGGGTGAACAGCCAGCTTGTGGTGAAGCCCCCGCGTGCGCAGCACAGCTCGCCCGCTTACCAGCAATGGAATGATGCTATGGGCCATTTGTGCAACATCAAACACGATACTTGATTCGGCCATGGGTACCTTATGCTTTGCCTGCATAGCCTCGGCGGCTTGCTTTCGCGAGGTTTCCAGTTGGCGCCTCGCAGCAAGCTCTTTGTACTTTGCAGGGAGGAACACGTCCAGCGGCAGTTCTCCACTTCGTAAGGCTGGTACACGATTTGCCGAAAATAGAAACTTTACATCGCAGCCAAGCTTGGTGCCGGTGCGCTGCTCCTGTCGAAGCCGGGCTGCAGTTTCACCTGGGGTCTCGTGCGAGTGCTGGCCACACACTGCTTCATCGCAATGCATGGTCCTTGAAACAATTTGTTTGCACTGTGGACACATGCTGTACTCATTTTGGCTCGCCTCTGACTGTGCAGCTCGCCCAGCCTCGATCGCCTCTTGCAGCATTGCATTCCTGACAGCAGCACCCGAGTCCTCACCTGCATCAGTGTCAGCAGGCACGTCCTCATATGCGTGCACAGCTTGCACATGCGCTGATAGTGCAAGTAGCCCCCAGTCCACATGAAACATGTCATCAGCTGACGGTGCTGTGCCACAGCGGGGCAGCTCGGCGGCTCCCTGCAGAAGCACATGCGTATCCCACTGACAACCCCGGAGCTGAGAAGCATCGGTTTCATGCGGCGGCATGCACCGCCACAGCTGCGTGCCATCACCTTCTGCGTTGGTGTCCAGCCAGTCTCGCAGTGGCTGCATCTCCAGCAGGCCATTCTGCATCTTGCACAGCTTGTCTTCCAGCATTCGCAGCGGCGCTGCAGCTGACTTGTCGGCTTCTGAGCCGGGCAGGTCTACCATATGGTGCAACTGCAGCACCACAGATTTGCCGTTCCCAGACTCAGCGTCCGCCACAAACGGTGGGATGTGGTTCTCGCCGGCCTCTTGTTGCCCACACACAGCCACATACTGCCTGAAAGTGCCCTGTAGCACACGCCACGCAGCGATGAATGCCTGCAGCAGCTGCCTGCCCTCAGCTTTGACAGACTGGGCAAGCGGTGCACGCTCGATTGCCTGTACCATGCTGAGGGAGTACACCTCATCCTCGCTGAAGACTCCCTGCAAATGGGCGTGTATCCAGTGGTGCACCGCCAGCATGTCGGGGATGTACCGGGAGTACTCCAGTGAAATTGCACGCTCTGTACACAGTAGCTCCAGCAGCACTTCAGCCCCCGGAGCAGGTAAGTCTGCGCCTTCTGCAGCATCTGCCGCACCACCGGCTCCAGTATTAGCACCAGCAGCCACAATGTCCATATATCGGCTTGGCCCTGCAATGGACTCAAGGTATGTCTTCAGCTGCGCCTGCAAGATGGAGCCATCCACCCGCAGGGTGTATGCCTGGATGCCTGCTTGGATACGTGTCAGTGCTGACGATGCAAGGTGCAGCTTGCTGCCGACCACTGTGTGCAGCTCCACCAGCGCATCGCGGTATTCGCCATCATTGACCAGCGCATCACAGGCAGCAGGTATGCGGTCCTCATACTCCCCACCAGCCCCAAGTGCCTGGGCGCTCCAAGCCTGCATGCCCAGCAGCGCAAGGGCGGGGCTCTTGGCCTGCACTCTGGCCAGCTTGAACATGCCATCTTCTTGCCTCAGAATGTGGGTGAGTAACAGAGCACCCCACCCAGGGTGGCTTACATTGTATTGCTTGAAGTGCGCACACGCTCGTGACTGCACCAGATCTTGAAAGGTGGGGTCTCGGGCCAGCTCATCGCCAAGCACCCCAGCCAGTACGGCCCCAACAGCAGCTACCCTCAGAGCATATGCAGCAGGTTGTGTGTACATCAAGCTGCGCTCAGCTGCCTCGAGGCAGTCCAGCAGCTGGTTGCACTGCTCGAATGGAGTGCCGCCCAACGCTGCTGCAGTCTGCTCAATGTGGTCCTGCAAGCAAACAGCCACGGCCGTCCTTCGCGCTGAGGGCACAAACTGAGCGACTGCAGACTCATACTCAGCTGACAGGCCGAGAAGAGACCGACACTGGGATGAGAGGCACATGGACACAGACTCTGGGATGATTGCTTCACCCTTCTGCATCCAAGGGAAGATCGACTTCTCAAGCATGGTGTCCAACACCTCACTCCAGCCAGTCACCAGCCGTAACTGCCTCAACAGAGCCAGGCGTGCGGATGGAATGAGCGCGTCGTCACGACCCAGCAGCATGAACCACGATTGGCCCTGATGATGACCGTCGTCCTGCGGTGCCACACCCAGGACTGCACGGAGCACAGCTAAGAGTTCCTCCTCAGATGCGGTAGCGTGGGGACACGACAACATCCACACGAGAGCCGACAGAATGCCTGATTTCATGCTTTTGACATCAAGTCCATCACCTTGTTGGCTATGCTGAGTTCTCAGCGCCACTGTCATGATCTGGCCCAACTTTCCCAGTGCTGACACCCCATCCTCCGCCGTCGCAATATGCAGCAGGTCTGAGTCGACAGGTACCCCGGCGCACGCCAACTCGTGAATGGTGACCAGCGCTACTGCCGACGGGAATAGCGTGCGTACCATGTCGTATGCCATGGCACCTGACTTCATGGGGCCATCGCGCAACTGCTTCACCGCTGAAAGCCAGCGAACACATTCCTCCTGGCTGTGCAATTTGATGCCCGTCAGCTGTGCGATGGACAATGCGAAAAGTTTTTGCTGCAAGAGTCGCACAGTATCGCCTTGGTGCTCGTGACACTCGTGTACAGCCTGCTTGATGTCATCATCATCCACCAGACCTCGGCTGGCTCTGAGCTGTGCAGCAAGGCGCAAGCCAAATTGACGTAGCTCAGGGGCAAGGATTAGAGGTGCCAGTACGGTACATCCTACATGAGTATCGATCAGGCCCTCTTGCTGCAGCCTCGTATTAAGCTCACGTTGCAGCACCTCGCAGATAGTGGCATGCTCCTCTGCTGGAATCGGCTGGCTGGTACCGGCTGCAACACCGGCTCCGGGTAGTGCTGCTATTGCATGGAGGCCCAACACATGCTCAATTATATCGTGGAACCAGACTCGGCTTTGACTTTCATCATTGGCAGCACTCAGAAGTGGCTGGGCGAATTGAAATGCCCCTGCTTTATCTTGCTGGCTGGCTGAATTCCCAACAGCAAGCTGATCTGTCGCACTGAGTATCGCAGTCAAGGACCCAGATGTGGCACACAATTTGGCAACAGTGACGAGTTGACTCAACGCTGAATACTGTAGGCTAAAAAGTGGAGTTCGCGGCGCTGCCCGCATTGGCAACGAGCTGGAATTGCCAGTCAAGAGATCTGCGCTTTGTAGTTGCTGTGCCATTGCAGCCATCTGAGGTCCAACGACTTTCATGATTGTCACTAGAGCCAGCTTCTCAGCGGCACTGCCTTCTCCAGATTGTACTTGCGCCATAGTCAGCTGGCTGGTTGGCAGGCAGGCCAGCGTTTCCAGGCCGAATCCATGAGCCAGTTTTTTTAGAACAAGCTTCAAAAAGTCTTCTAGCATCCACGTCAACTCGCGCCGCACGCCTCCGAGTAGACTGCCAGACGCTTCACACCTCAGTATTGCCTCAGCCGTACCAGTCAGTGTGCTTTGGAGCAAATCTGTCCACACACCCGCGAAGACGTGCATGAGCCCTTCGCGAAGCCACAACCGATTTGAGACTATATCAACTATGGTTGCAACAGCATTGCCAGCCCCCATGATATATATCGCTGCTGTGTTCTCGATACGTCGAGCCGGCGCTTGGGAGCGCCGAATTGGCAGGGGTCGCTGCCGGAGCTTCCCTGCTGCCTCCTGCAGAGTGGAGTTGAAGAGGGGCTGCAGCTCAGCATAGACTTCATCAAAAGTCAGTGCATCCTGCTGGCCAGCTGCAGACTGCAGCCACTTCCTAGCATCTGCTTCCCGCCTCGCATTCAGCTCCGCATCACCCCCTTGCACGGTTTCAATCGAATCCACATACACAGCGTCCCAATCAGATGAAAGCGGCACGAAATCATAGTCTGCACCCAGACGCGCCTCTTGGGGTGGTGCATGGAGCACAACCACAGCAACAGGTTTAGAGATACGTACTTCCACGGATGTGTCAGACTCCGAAGCGAAGCCTGCCACAAAAGCGGCTGCACCTTCATCAATGGCTTGCCGAACAACATTCACGCGTGATGCAGAGCAGGTGTCCATATTAGCACATACAACAAGCGATGGCAGTGGCAGCACGTCCTCGTGCATCGAGTTACCGCTTTCGCCGTCTGTAGAAGCAGAAGCATCATCCTGCTTTCTACCTATACCATGGAAGCTGCGTTTAGCTTCGCGCAGCGCATGGCGGTAGAATCCAGCAATGCAGGTGGATAAGACATGCGAGCTACTACATGCAGAGAGCGAAAGCACAAATGTATGCCTCGCTGCAACCACTTGTGCACTCTGTGCCCTGTCCCCTCCTGAGGCGGAGCCACCAAAGTCAAAGATCCGTGCTGGCTTGGGCCACTGTTGCAAGTCAGCATTGGCCTGCAACTCGTGCACTTCACACTGCAGCATGCTCTGTGCAGCTTCACCAGCCTCCACAAGCTGTGAGACACCAGCACTGTGCCGGGTGTGCACCACAAAATGGCTTGGTCGCGGGCTGCTGCTCCAGCCGCTGTGCATCCCGGCCTCCCACACACTGTGCCCGTCAATCAGCAGGCTGGACAAACAATGTGACCCACTGAAGTGCTCTTGACGGGCCAGGTACTCCTCTACATATGACTTTGGAAACACGGCGTGCTTGTTTTGTAGAACGAATACCTCAGGCTTGGCCATTTGCAGAAGCTGGAAGTTGCACATGTGGATGAAGTGCTCCAGCTTGCTAAACAACTCTCGGGCCTGCGTATTGCTTGTAAAGCGCTCCGCAGCTGTGCTGTCACCTTCAGTAGCTTTGGACATGGTATCAGTATCAAAGTCTGGTTCGTACTCGCTGTCATGACACCGCACTGGGCGTCGAACGCTGAAGTGCGGTGCAGACACAGAGTCCTGCATCAACCGCAGCACAAGCGCCGGAATTGTCTCTTTGGACACAAAGCCATGAAACATACGCTCGGGGTGGCCACTGGATACAGTCTGGGCAAAGTGCTCTACGCCACCGCTGATTGCATCAAAGAAGACACGCACAGCTTTGGGCACCTTCGCCAGACCAGCCAGACACTGAGGAGGGCTGGATTCTGCCCGAACTAGGCGTTCCTGAAGGGCATCTGTGGCAGACACAGCAAATTTGGAGAAGCGGTTCAGCAGTGGGGTTGGCATTGCTGATAGCTGGCGCATGGAGATGTGCACAACTACTTTGAAGTCAGGGTGGATGCGCACAGGGAGTGACAAAGCACCAATTGTAATGTCAGCGTAGTACACAGTGTTGTCTTGGGATGTGACAGAGCGGTAGTACCGGTTGAAGACATCATATAAAGCTGTGAACACAGACTGTGGGCAGTTCACCAGCAGAAGTGTGTGTCCAAGCTCTGCTGCCCGCTTCACCCCACGGAGGGCTTGGGCAACCCTGGCGATGGACTGGTCATCAGGGAAGTCACTCAAAGACACAACTGTGGTTGTTTCTTGCTTAAGAAGGCCCTGGTCGAACATCAACGAGACGCCCGCCTCACTGTTAGACCTATCCACAACCATGGTGTGGCGGAAGTGAGCCTCGCTTGGGCTGCCATCACTGGCGTCCTCAATGGATAGCTGGAGGGATTGAAGCGATGCAGGCTGCAGCTCCGCCTCACTAATCTGCAGTTGGCAATTCTCTGGCGTGCAAATGACCACCTCAAAGTCACACTTCTCCATGAACGTCTGGCACAGCGTGCGAAATTCAGTCACATCACCTGCTTCTCGTGGAATGACTTGCAAGTTGCGCTGGATGCACCGCAGTAGCATGGCAGGGGTCAATTGTTGAAGCCTATGCGACCCCAATTCATGCCGCAGCTGCCGACAGAAATAAATTAGGTCGCGCTGGTGGAACCACTCCACGTGGCGTTTGCATGATGCTTCTTGCTGGAAGGCATCCCGTATGCCGCGCACCAAGTTTTCGCACCGAGCCTGAATAACCCTGTCATCCGGCTTGCACTGGGCGCCCTCAAAAGCACAGTCGAACACAGATTTGCTCATTAACAAGCTGGCACACAGCTTATAAGTGTCATCTGCTGTGGCTCGGGTCTGCCGCACGTGGATGCAGCGATTCGTCTTGGCCGCGTCCAGTACTTTGTTGGACAACAAGATGGTCGCCACACCGCCGCGCTTTTCTAGTACATCATGAAGCGCCTTCAAAGCTTGTTGGCGCTCCTTCGGCAAGCCTGCTTCGTCAATGACAACAACAAGTCGCTCAATGTTGCCAGGTCGATCAGCTAGGCGCTGGCGAGCCTCAGCCGCAGCGTACAGTTCCTCAATCTCTGCAGCAGTCGTGACCTCCGAGCACTGGTAGTTGATTGTTTGCATGTGGGCAAAGTTCCGTAACGCTGGCGACTTTGCGCTCTTGCCAGTGAAGTTCTTCTCAATGATGCTGACCGCCAGCGTTTTGCCGCATCCCGGGGGACCAGTGACAAGCACCGACATGGAGGGGCGCACATTGATCGCCAAAGCTACACAGAAGAGGTTCTCTAAAAGAGAGCTTGTTTTGGCAAGGCCTGTGGGCTTTTCGTAGATGTGTTCGAACAAGTGCCCTAGAGCTCGGCTCATGTACTCACCAAACCTCCATAACCTGTGGTACTCAAGGTCATGTTTCCACCAAACTGCAATCTTACGGTGTGCACCGAATTGACCCTCGAATGACACGAGCAGATTGTCCATCGCAGCACTGAAAGCCTTCCGCATGTCAGGCGCCTGCGCACCTGTATCGCTGTGGCGCCCTTTGCCAGGCAGGCGAAGCCAGTAGCACACAGCAACCGATACCTGTAGAGCAGACCACAGGCGCTGCCGCAAGCGCACAATACCATCAAGACCTGCGTCGAGATCTCGTGGCAGGAAGGGGTTGACACTGCCAGCTGCACTATTTGAGCCATGAGGATCAAGCAGCCACAGTGTCAGCTCAACGCACCGCACTAGGTCCCGGTTTGAGACATGCACTCGAGCAAGCCTGTACCCATCCACTAGTCTGTGGGCCGCAGAAATAGTGGCTACCATGAGATGCTTGAATGCTTCCAGGAGCGCCTCAGCTGCTTTGGGAGGCACTCCTATTGACGCAGCTTGCGGCAGCCTGCAGTCGGCAGTATGTAACACAAAATTCGCCAGAAAATCCTCGTCAGCGTACTCATTCAAAGGAGGCGCCGCTTTCGTAGCGCGCACCAGAGGAGCGTGCAAATACTTGACAACAAATGGCTCTGTCTCGATGTGCTCTGCGGCAGCCGCTGCATGCTCCAAATCGGGCTGTTTAAGTGCACCTGCAGCGGCACCTGCAGAATCAACTGAGAGGATGGTATGGTCAACAACCCCAGCAGCACGAGCTTCAATCTCGGCTTTGCTGGCCTTGGGGTTGATTGCACCCACGAAGAAGATATTGTCCGGGAGTGGCTGTCCATCCATGCTGTGGTTACTAAAAGCTTCTGTGACCATTCCCAATGCATCAGCCGTGTTCAACTCATCCACAAACACGCACATTGTAAAGCTTGGCTCCTTACCAGCACCACACCTCTCCGTAAGCCGTTGCTGAATGGACTCAATGTTTCGCACAATCTTGTTCATACACCCACGCCATACCTGGGCAGTAACTCCACCATGCATGAGCATGCGATGGTACAGCTTGGGTGGCTTGCAGTCAAATATTTGCTGCAGCAGTGTATTTAGTTGTGCAGCCGCAGTGATCGGGCAGGCAACTTCAGCTCGCAGGGCTTTGTTTTGTGCTGCTGCTTGCAGCAACTGCTGATACAGCTCAGCGCGCCGCCCTATGCCCTGATCTTCCCATGTCATGACTCCTGCTCCCTTGTCGCCGATGGCTGCAGCAGATTTAATATCAGCTGGCAACATGTCAGCCCCCATGAGCGATGTGGGCAGGCAAGCAAACTCATTAAAGTTCAAGTACGTGCCGCGGGAGCTACGCAGGGTCTTCTGCACAAGGGCATTTTGATCAGAATTTGAGCTACCCCACCTCAAGCACTGTACCATGTCTGCTGCACAGGCTTCAGAGAGATTGGGAAAGTGAAGCGGGAACTGGTTCACTGCTTCGAACAGCGCATAGTGCAGGCAGGTTGCTAAGTCTGAGCACATAGCAGCACCTCCAATACGCCCGAGAGATACTACCGCTGTTTGCAAATGCCGCTCGTTCGTGCTCCAGTCAATGAGGAACTGCAGCTTCTGAGCATCTGCTGATTTTGGGAGCGGGGGCAGGTTCTTTACTTCCACGACATCAGCCACTGCACTTTCGATGTAATCTGCTTCAGGTATCACAGCCAAAAAACGCAGTGCAGATATATTCTCCAGCTCTTGTGCCTGCTCCGCTGGTGTGGTGCTAGTTTTTGCCAAGTTGCACCTTGCACGAAATAGTCGGTCCCCCGCAAAGGACCGTAAGATAGACACAACCAGCTCCACCATGTTGCACTGGACATTTTCATTTCCATTTTGGAGTGCTGAGTATAGTTTTAGCAAGAAGCTCTTGCCGACGCCGGTATCTCCCGACAGGATAAGTGACTGCTTGGCAGCATGCACATCATGGAGCCTCAGCAAGCGGGACAAGAACAGGGATGACAGCACGAAGTTGTGGCTGTAAAGAATCGGGCCCATTCTATCAGTGCGGTAAAAGCCAAGCCCTGGCGCAACATCTGCCCGCACTGATGGCAATGAATAGGTTTGGTCGTTCGGATTGGCACATTCGTCGATTCTTCGAAATATAGCATGATCAGTGGCCAAGGCGAAGAGTTTTCGAGGAAATGGAGCAGCGGAGCCGTCTGTTCGTTGGCCATGCGCAATGACAATGAGAAACTGGTTGCGTGGATTGGGCTGCCCCTCGATTGCAGACACACTTGGCCGCACGGTGTGTATGCGGAAGTCATCGTCCAGGGACGCTGACACAATCTGGCTGCACTCCAGAGCCATGACTTGCAGCAAGAATACACCAAAATCGGGAATGTTGTTACTGCCAGCACCGACTTGCGCGAGGAGTGCTTGGGCTTGCTGACGTTGGCTTGGCGGGAAGTTGAATTGCCACATCAACTGTGGCAGTGTGTACTCGCCGTCGCTGTGAAGCTGACCACCGCCTTCTTCGATGGCTTGGAATATTTCCCGGCAGTACCGCACTCTTGCAGCAAAGTGGACAACAAACTCGGCGATGCTAGCTTGGCTTACCAAACCAGAAGCGCCTGCATGCACACGTAGTGGCGCAGTGGCCTCTAAACGATCTATGCCGACACGCAGCGCAATGCGCAGCTTATCGTCACCAATCGCACACAAAGCATCCAAGTCCGGAAGATCATGATCAGTGCGAATATGTTGCCACCCGGCTTGCAGCTCCGGGCATGCCAGTTGATCAGCCCACCGAGCGGCTGACAGTAGACCAAGACCCACTGCAGCCATTCGAAGGTCGGGTGTCATGTCAAGCTCTGAGCGGACAGCGATAGCTCTCACATGTACAAGTGGCAGCAGTGCCAAGGACGCGACACTTGAAAGCATGGGGTGGCTAGACACACTGAAGCTGGAAGCATCAGCCGGCCATGCAGCCCGGGCAGGCATCTCAGTGGCAACAAGCGCCGGAAGCTCCACTGCGACGCTCAGGGATACATCCGGTGAAACACTGCACGCAAGCCCAGAAGCAGTATCCTTCACAATGCCAAACACTATCAGATCATACAGAAATGACGACAGGACGTACAAGTCTGCAGCCTCAGAGACATCAATGTGCAAGCCAAGCGAAGATGCACCGCCATCAAGGTGAGCCTGGTACATCTGTACAATGCTTCCTGCCCTGAAGCCCTCGTGCACAGGGATATGGCAAATTCGGTCGCAGCCAACAAGAGCCCGGCGTGCTTGGTGCGATTTGCCCGAGCCTGCAGCACCTGCAATACATTGCACAGCTTGCTGCAGAAGAGGCTTTGCTCCATTTGACTGCAGTGCAAAGCACATGCCCTGCACAGCCTTTTTAGCATCGCTGCTGATCGGATCATGCCACGTGGTAGAGGAGTCAGGAGTACCAAACTGGAAGATTCCAGTCTCCCGACAAAACACAAGTGTGACATGTGTGTTGAGAGTGCACGACTTCAATCGCCTGGCCAGAATATCGCGCACATGGGGCGAGAGGCGCTCAGGGTTTAGAATGAACAGGCAAGGCAGTACACGGGTTGGACCTGAGCAACAAAGCATCAAGCGCTCAATATCATCCTGAGAAGTGTCAGATACACATTGAAATATTTGAGCAGTATGCGGTAAAATCCCTGCCCCATTTGCATTCGCCTCGGCCACTTTCGCAAACACATGAGCTGCAGAGGCGCCTTTGAGCAGAACCACTTCAATGCCAACCTCGTCGTCCATCATGCACTCCGTATTGGTCACAGCAGCATTCACCACTTGAGCAGCAAGCTGTAAGGCTGCTGCAGGCTTCATGTGAGTGGCATCCAACTCAGAAAGTTGTTGCTGCGAGGCAGCCAGTGCAACTGCACGTGCTGTTTGCTGCATGCCGACACCAGCCAGACAAAGCACAATGTACGGACAAATGCTAAGCTGCAACGAAGCTGTACGATTCTCCTTTGACATGGACACGCAGTCAGTCAAAGCGCGAATGAAACCAAGGGTCAAACCACGGTGTAATGCTGCCAAGTGCGGACACAGCTCAAAGGCCTGGGCTTTTCCAGCTTCCCACTCTTCGTACTCAACTGCAAGGCGGCGTAAGTATATGTCAGCAAGTCCATGTAAGGTCTTCCCCTCTGGCTCACTTTCAAGTGTTGCATGTAGAGGCACCAACGGGAATTCCTCTGACTCTTGGTGTTCAGGGTGTCCAGCCCGCTGCAGGCGCATGCGCAGCTTATGGGACTGGGTAGCGAGCTCGTGAGCCTGAAGGAACGACTTCAACTTCTCGTGCTCGGTGTTTCCATCAGCAGTGGTGTTCATCTCAGCCCCTACAATATGCTCAGCAACTTGAGCGGCCTCCAACACGTACTTCTTGTTGCCAACAGCAGATCTGTAGCGCAGCATGAGACCAGAGTCACGCTTTGTTACATCCAGGGCGGACAAAAACTGCCCTGTTTGCAACAAGTCATCAATGATCATGGCGACATTGGCAGTGGCTGCACTGTCGCGGCTGTGAATTGCTGTCAGAGCAGCCTCAACGTGCTGCCAGTTGCTAGCCAGCGATTTCAGCTCACCGCTGAGAGGCGAGGATGATGCTGTGTTGATGGCGCCCACATCCAGTCCGGCTTCTTCTGCGGATGAGTCCACTGCTTGTCTGACAAGAGCAAGCAGTTTCTGGACCT
>Ga0307982_1000699_pt1 | contig 26623 bp, 7 predicted proteins | sample OrgLakmetagen989_FD_201847 | JGI IMG/M metagenome (GOLD analysis project Ga0307982, IMG submission 201847) | Saline water microbial communities from Organic Lake, Antarctica - #989 | ecosystem: Environmental > Aquatic > Non-marine Saline and Alkaline > Saline | place: Antarctica: Organic Lake...
TCTTGGACTGGACGAGATCTCACCTGGATTCATGTTTGCTGCCCCCCCTGTACTGCTGGGAAAGTGCAGCCCAGTCACCAGGTTACAGAAGCCCTGCAATGCTGCTTTCAATTATCATACAATCTTTCCAATCTGCACACGAACAACTGCTGTTGAACTCCTTCAACTTGTCGCAGTGATACGCACTTGATTCATATTCCGCAGCATGGACAGTGACAAGCCCATCGTGGTGGTCGGTGCCGGCATTGCTGGTTGTTTCTTGGCGTTGTTTCTCCAGCGACGTGGATTTTCTGTTCGTGTATTTGAAAAGCGCCCAGATTTCCGAGTGCAAGAGTCTGATGATGTTGACAAGTGAGTTCACGTGACGTGGCGTGGTGCGACAGTTTCCTTGAGCAGTGATGTCACCTCTCACACCGCAGGACTTTTGGCGCGGCCACCGACTCACAGAAGCGGTCAATCAACTTGGCATTGTCACATCGCACGCAGTGTGCCCTGCGTGCCCTGGGTTTGGAAGAAAAGGTCATGAAGGACACGGTGCCCATGCGATGCCGTGCCTTGCACGATATCGAAAGCGGGGCTCTGTACCAGCAGCCGTACGGCACAGCAGAGCAAGCCATCTACTCGGTGTCTCGCACTCGTTTGAATGGTGTGCTGTTGGATGCTGCAGAGGAGGCAGGCGTGGAGCTGAATTTCGGGGCCAGCCTGATCAAGGTGGACGGGACCCCCTTGGCCACACTGGAGCTGGCTGACGGCAGCCGCATCTCCATCCACGCCCGTGCTGTGTTTGGCGCCGATGGGGCGTACTCCCGCGTGCGCAGCAGCATGATGCGCCTGCAAAACGTGAACCTCACTCAGCACTACATCAACCACGGGTACAAGGAGCTGCATATCGACCCCACCCCCGACGGGCAATTTGCCCTGGACGTCCCAGAGGCGCTGCACATCTGGCCCCGGCACGACTTCATGATGATCGCCCTGCCCAACCCAGACAAAACCTTCACCTGCACGCTCTTTGCCCCGTACGCCACTTTCAAGGAGCTGGACTCGGGTGATGGCGCTGCGGTGCAAGCATTCTTTGACGACAACTTCAGCGACGCTGTCCCGCTGCTGGGAGACGTGGTGAAGCAGTTCGCGGAGAACCCCACTTCCTCCCTGGTCACCATGCGGGTGAAGCCGTGGAACTTCGAAGACAAGTTGTGCGTGATCGGCGACGCGGCTCACGCCGTCGTGCCCTTCTACGGCCAAGGCATGAACTGTGCAGCTGAAGATGCCCTCAGCTTTGACGAAGTGCTTGCTCGCTGCGGGTGTGACTTGTCCAAGGCCATCCCAGCCTGGGCAGCGGAGCGGCAGCCTGCAGGAGATGGCCTGGCTGATTTGTCGTACGGGAACTACGTCGAGATGCGCAGCCACACAGCCAACCCAGGCTTCCTGCTGCAGAAGAAGGTGGAGTCATGGCTGCACTATCTGTTCCCCGACACCTGGATCCCCCAGTACACCATGGTGGCCTTCACTCGTATCCCCTACCACGAGGCCAAGGAACGGGCGGAGCGCCAGGACGCCATCATTAAGCGCGTCACGCAAGCAGCGGCCATTACAGGTGCAGCTGCTGTGGCAGCCACGGTGGGCCTCGTGGCCACTAAGACGCAGGCAGGGCGCGATGCCATCGCTGCCATCAGCAAAGGGGTTCATGCCCTGTTGGGTGGCGCAGCTGACAGTGGCACCACTGCCCGGGCATAAAGCCACTGGGCACAGCCTGCCTGTCGGCGCGTACTGGTGTGAGACTGCAGCGATGATTTGACATGAATGTATTTCCGAACAAAAGCAGCGCAGCACAGATTATTTCTTTTTCCCGCCAAACCAATTTCCCCACACGCCCTTCACAAGAGAGCCCACTTCCTCTGCAAGACCCTTGCCGCTTTGCAGGGCATCTTGTGCCGAAGTCACACTGCTCATGGCTGCGGTCTTCACGCGATCTGCGCCCGAGTAAAGGTGCTCGCTGAGATTGTCGACAAAGACGGTGCCTGAGCTGCCAGCAACGCATGACAGCGCAGGCAAGGCGTGGGCTCTTACGGCCCCTCCTCCGCCAGCGGATATGATGTACCCGCCACAGGGTGATGCAGTGATGCTGCGCACCGGCTGCGCTTGTGAGACGAAATGCACCAGGGGGGCACAGTCCAAGGCATCCAGCACGGTTACACGCCCTGCTGTGTCGCCCACAGCCACCAGTTCCCGCGGACCACGGTGGCCGAATGCGCGCCGTGTGTTGCCGGACTTGACAGCTGCGTCAAAGGACTGGGCTTGCTTGGGTCCCCACACCCCGCCAAAGGATGTGCTGCCGCTGTAACCCCCCTGTGGGGCGCGGGCATCCAAAGCTGCAGACGCCGTGATCAAGGGAAGTTCGTCAGAGCCAGCCACAGTGGGCAACATCCACATGGCTGTTGGTGCCTCTGCGAATGCGCCAACTTCGTGGCGCATGACACAGGAAACTGTCTGCTGGCCACTGGGACCAGTCACTTTGCCAGACCATATCAGCAGCACCCCCCCCCCTGCGACAAAGTGGGCACCAATACACGCCACTGTGGAGTGTGTGACAGCTTGCGCTGCAGCGCCCGTGGGGGTCCATGTGAATCGTCGCAGGGGGCGCCCTCGTGCCAGCTCGTACAGCCAAGCCTCTCCAACATGGCCAACCAGCACACAGTCCTCGGAAGCACTGAGGGCAATGGCGGTGACTACGGGCAACTCAGCTTCCGGTGCTGCTGCTTCAGTAGAGGCAGCTGCGCCGCAGTGCTTCGCTGCCTTCTCTGCCCAAGCTGCCTCATCGTCAGCCAGCTTGCTGTCCCCTGCGCAGGCAAACTGCCCCCCCTGCAGGACATGCAGGGGGCGCTTGGATGCCATGGGCTGCGACAGTGGCGCCCTGGCACTTGCGCCGATCAAGCGTCCCCAGCCTGCATGCAAGTGGGCCACTGGCCACAGCTGTGTGGACCCGTCATCGTGCCCAAGGGCTACCCAGTCGCCGTCTGGTGCAACAGCAACTGCCGTGATGCTGGCGGTCTGGGAAGTGGGGGGCAGCGTCAGACTAGCGTCCAGCATGATGCCCGACACACGGTCCGATCGCAGTGCCGTTAAGTGGGCGCCCGCTCCGGGTCCCGCGCCCACCACGGCGACGCGGCCACTGGGTGTCAGGGCGACGGGGCTCAGCTGCAAGTGCTCCCCGATGCCGAAGATGGCGGCCTCTGCTGCACCCACATCGCTTGGCGCAGTGTGTGGCGCTTGATCCAAAGCAGCTGATGCTCGGCGACGAGCTGCCATCTGTCCAGCCAAAGGCACATGCATGGTGACCGGGGGCGGCATGCTCCCCAGATTGATCCCAGTCATGTCCTGCAGCAGCTCCATTGTGCGGGTCTCCAGCTGCAGGACCAGGCCAACGTGGTTCACCATGGAGTACAAGGAGCGCGCCTTGCCTGTTTCGTCGCGCACTAGCCAGCCCGTGAAGGTGCCGCCATCGGCACCCGGCTCCCCCAGGGCGTAGGACACAGCCTCGCCGACCGCACTGACTGCACCTGCCACATGCGAGCGCACGTTGGCAATGCGCTCAGCGACAATGGTCGTGACGCCGGGATCGCTAGTGCTTGTGCTGGCCACGGGCGCCGGTGGCTGCGGCAGCTCCAGCCGCTGTGCTGCCACCCTCAACACATGCAAGGAGCCGCAGCTGGACACAGCCAGCACCCTACCGTTTGCCTCGTCCAGGGCGCACAAAGCCACAATGTCATCTTCTGTGTCGATGGCCTGGGAGGCATACCCCCACGGCCCAGCCATGCCAGTGTCCCACCCAGGCAGTCGTCGGGCCATGGAGCTGTCGGCGCCCAGCCGCGCAGGGTTCAGCGTGAACGCCATAGCGTCTGCAGCCAGGTATGATTGCCACTCACGGTCATCTGCGACTTCATTTAAGGCCTCCCCGTGCCACTGCAGGCTTCCATCTGCTGCGTGGCCTGCTCGGGCACTGCGCTGTGTGCGGCCCTTCATGAGGCTATCCAGGTCTGGCACCACAAACGCATTTGCTGGCGAGTGCACTGCCCAAATCGCATTGAAATGCCGTTGACTAATGCGCCGGAACTGCTGCTCTGGCACGGCAGCATCTGCGCTGGGTGTGTCTTCACTGGGTGCAGCCTGGGCGCCAGTTGGGTCGATTCTCAAAATCTCCTCCTCCTCAACGACATCTGCAGGGACGTCCACAGACACTTGAATGGAGCTCAGCGGAACGTGCACACGCTGCGACAACTTGGCATCCAGCACTAGGCTTGCGTGCACACACACCATTGCATCCAAAGGGGGGGGCACCAGGCCGTTACTGCCTGGGGCTGCGGCAGCTTGCAGCAACGCGTCAACACCCGAGCCTGTCTTAGGAGTGGGGCTCACCAAGCGATCGGCTGCATCCTTTTGTTGCGCGGACTGCTGCAACTGACCCGGCTGCACTGCACCTGGGCTCGCTGGCACGCTGGACCCAGCCTCTGCGGCACCTGCGGCACCTTCAGCGAGCTCGCCCTCCACACCAGCTGCCACAAGGGATGCGATGCAGCCCAAAGCAACGTACCCAGGGGGTGGCACAGCGCTCCAGATGCACACATGGTTCTCTGAGTCTGATGTCAGCTGCAGCTGCAGGTTGAAGCGTTGCGGGTACGCCAGCGGGGGAGGCGGGTTGTCACCTGTCCCAGCGTCCTTGCCTGCGCCAGTTCCATCTGGTGCAAGCCCATCCTCTGACACAGACAACACCAGGTCTGACACAGTGTCGGCACTTGCAGACAGCATGAGGGTGGCTGGGGGGGGCACCCCCCCCAGTGAAATTGCGTCTCCCAGGGAGAAGGCCACCTTGCTGCCCTCATCCCCCATGTCGCCCGCGGACTGCCCCAGGGCAAACACAGGGCGCCACAGGGAGTACCCACCAGTGGCACTGTGGTGGATGGCGGCGTGGTGGAAAGTGACGAGCATACTGAGAGCGCTGCCGTCAGCTGCGCTGGGGGTGGCAGGGGGGGACACGTCCGCTCCCATGGGGCTCGCTGAGGCTGCAAAGTCGACCACGCTTCGGGCAGCACGCAAGTCATCTGCAATAGAGTGCGGGCGACTGGCACTTGCTGCCTTGACACTCCGGTTTGGATGCGGTGACGACAGCAGCTGCGTCGGCGTCTGGCCATAATGTAGGATCTGCAACTTGAGCGCCTTCCGAATGGTGCTGTCTTTCACTGCTTCCACGTTCACTGCGCCTTCATACGTGCAGTAGTAGAACACATTGTCTGCCTCAACAGCAGCAGGGCCACGTTGCTTTTGCCCAAACACCAAATCAATCCAATTGTGTAGCCGCGCTGTCACAAATGGAGACTCGAGTGCCTCCCGCTGCGCAGCGATGAAGGCCCGGGCACGCGCCATGGGGGATCGACCCTCGGCTTGGGCCTGGGGTGGCAAGCGCACCGAGCCCTGGGCACTCTTGGGCACAAGGCTCACATATGGGTACGTGTATGAGTCCACCCATTTGGGAAGTCGCACGTCACTCACAGGATCACCATCTTGAGTTTCACCAAAGTTGTACTGCGAAAGGTTCAACAAGAATGCAGGCGTGGAGTACCACTCAGGGGTCAGCTCCTTGACTTCTGTGAGGGACTGTGTGGCCAGTCGCCAAGCCTCAGGCACTGAAGCGAACAGTCGATCGGCGACATCGAAATGCCCCTCCTGGGTCAAGGCGTGCCCAGCCGTGAAAGGGAACAGACGCAGCAAGTAGTGCATGACGGTGCCAACACTTGTGCTGTAGTGTGAGCCGTACATGAAAGGGAGGATGCCTGCAGGCGCATCGTTGGCATCGGTGACCTCGCCCCCGCCGAGGGATTCGAACCGCGAGCGGAACTCAAGCAGGCGCGCACGGGTGAGGGCGCCCATGGGTCGCCGCAGGTCTCTGAAGGAGCCAGGGTGAGCAAGGTCCAGCTCATCGCTGTCGTAGTCGGCCAGCACCCAGGGAAACACCGGGTACTGGTTAGTGTCATGCATACTGCGCCCAGCCATGCTGTTCAGCGCCAAGAGATACTCCATGTTGGACAGCTCCCCCTGGCTCCACGCCTGTGGAAGGCCAGAGGCCAACAGCACATCCCCAGCCTTGGCATGGGGGGGTGAGAACGGCACTCGGTGTGCCAAGCTGTGCCGCGGGGCAGCACGGGGCTGTCCCCCCAGGGTTTCAATCAGCCGATTGGCCACATTGTCGCGCACATCCTTGCGCACGAAAGTGAAGAAGTACCGGCGGCGGCGAGGGCCGGCGAAGCGGGCCACCTCAAGCTCCAGCGCTGTGCTCTGCAGGCAGTATGTGCGCATCCACACCCCACACACATCCTTGGCATTCCACGCTAGTTGCTGTGTGCGCTTGGGAGACCAGCCCGCCCTTTGCATCGCCAGCTGTGTGGAGGGCTGCACGTCATCGTCGCTGTCCTCGCCCTCCTCCCGCACGATTGAAGGCACATCCACCCACTCGCTGCTGGCGTCATTGGGCACTTCTGGGCGCCACACATAACGCCCCTTCATGAGGAATAGGGTGCCTCTGGTGGGACCCTTGGCGTTCAGCAGGCGAGCTCGCACCACCAGCTCTGCGGAGCTTGAGAGCTGCGCCACCTCAGACACCTCCATTGCAGCATCCATGGCAGCCTCCTCAGCCTCCTCGTGCTGTGCGAGCTGCGCTGCATTATCTGCAATAGATGCGTCATCATCTGCGTCGGGTGCGCTGTTGCCTGTAGCCGATGAGAGGCCTCGGCTGCGAGCTTCAGACCCAGCCTCAGACGCCCCGTCATCCTGGGCGGCAGCTGCAGAGTCCGCCTGTTGCTCTGCAGCGATATCAGTGACGGCGCCTGCTGCAGCCAGCTGTGCTGCTAATTCAGCTCCCTGCTGCTCCATGTCGCCGGCTGCAGCTGCAGTATCCCGTTGCGCTAAGTCAGCACGGGCACCGCTGTTGCTGGCAATGGAGTAGTCCTTGTAGCTCTGGGCAGTCAGAGCGGTGTCTGCTGCTTGCACCAGGCGAGTGCGTGTCCCCCAGCCACCGAAAGGCATGAGAAGTGCGGATGTGGCATCGTGCGAGTCAAGCTTCCAGCCGGCAGTTGGAGCGCGTGCCAAGCTTTGCAATGCAGCACTTGCATCAACGTACTGCACTTGAGCAGCTTGCTGAGGGACGTCTGTCACAGCCAAGCCGCCCAGTGTCGCAGCAGGTGCCAGCAGCTCGCGCTGAAGGGGCATTAGTTGCCTGTTCACAGACTTGCGCAGGCCGCCCAAGAACGCCCCAATAGCCCTGAACCGTGCCTGCAGCACCTCCTCATGGCCCGAGGAGCTGGCCGCCAAGCTAATACCCATACCCAAGCGGTACATGCCCCACACGTGGGCAGGCACGTTGCTGCCGTCTGGGGCCATAGCAGCAATGGGGCTCGTCTCTTCTTCGCGAACAGGCAGCATGGGCGCTGTGCTGAGGGTGCGAGCATGTACATCCCACGCAGCGCTTTCAATGATGAGCGGGTTGAGGGATACACGCGCATCTGGCAGCTGCGCAAACTCTTCATCTGGCGACTGCGCCGCTGCAGCCCCCGCCTCGCTCGCAGCGCCAGCCTGGGCTTGAACAGCCCCTGCTGTTGCGCGCTCCACCACTGCTGATAGTGCTGTGTCGATACAGCTCAGGGCATCAGCTGCACGCTCGGCTTTGGTTGCATGGCTGGCCTGGGGCCCCTTGGTGGGGTCCACTCGGCCTGCAGGCCGGTGGCGTGGCAGGATTGCTTCGGGGGACGCTCCAGCGCCCAAGCTGTCGTCGCGCCAGGGTGCAATTTGAACCTCCAGGGGACCGAACCGACAGGAATTGAACACAGCCATGACCATACTGCCTGCAAGCTCCTGCAAATCGAAGTGCTGCTCGCCCTTGGTGATGGATGGGCTCAGCTGCAGGAGGGGGCGAAGACAACCCAGCAGGAACAACAGCACTTCAACATGGGAGGTCTCGCCATCCACACCCAGGACGCCACCATTGCCCCCAGGCAGTGTGTACTGCACCTTGGGTGCAGTGTAGTGCCCCGATGTACCCTTGCTTGAAAACCTTGCCAAGTCCGGCAGGCGTGCGTGCACAGAGTTTTGTACAGACTCACAAATAGCCGGCACGCATGCCGAAACCAGCCTCTCATCATCGCTTGTACTTGCTTTGTGGGCAATGGTGTGCAGGAACTTCAGTTCGCGCCAGAGCACCTTGTTTGTAGGAGGCAATTTGCAGCCGTGCAGCGACGGCAGCAGCCCCAGCATGTCCGGGGCCACGGCAATGCTGACAGGCTGCATAGAGGGCACAGTGAACACAGCCAGCAAGGCGTGCACATTGGAAGCCAGTACATCTGCGCTGCCGGTACGGCTGCTCAGAGCACCCTTGTCTCGGTTTATAGCCACAAGCACTGCCTGTGCGGCCGCTGCAAATGTAGCCAGCGCCAAGTTGTGCCGTTCGTCGTGGCTGCGGTGTGCGTGCAGCGCCAGGCACTGCGACCACGTGTCAGTCCACATTGTGGCGCCACCTTCAAAGCGCAGAGCAACTAGAGCAAGGGTTGTGAACACACGCAGCGCCACTGTGCTCGCAGACTCAAGGGCTGTCTTCACTGAGGCCGGGAGCGGGGGAACATCTGGTGTGGGGCAGCCAGCCAGGGCAGGCGGCTGCACCATGGCCAGGAGCTGGTGCTGCCATCCACGAAGCGTCAGCCATAGACGCGCATTGCCTCGAGCAGTGTCTGCAGACACCTGGTCGCCAAACTTGAGCAGGCTGTGCACCCACATGAGGGGGGCGAATACCATGCGATCAACGATGCTGCACAGGCGTGCGCAGCGGTCGTCAGTTTTCTTGGAGCTGCTCTTGGTGTTGATGTGCTTCGCTGCAGACACCACTTGCGCACCAGCGGCACGCACACAGGCCATGAGCAACACTGCGGCCGAGGGCAACACCATGAGTGAAACATGCTGCTCCGCTTGTGTGGCTTGGAGGGAAAGCACTTGAGCGTTGATGGCGGCGGCGCACTGCATGGGGCTGGTGGGCACTGCGTGTGCCAGGCCATTCAACACCTGCATGGAGCTAACGTGGCTGTCTGTTGCCGCCGCGGCTGAGTCCAGGGCACCGGCCTGCTGCATGAAGCCGGCCAGGTTCTCCATGGCCACCCACAGCAGCAGCTGCTCTGAGTTGTCCAGCAGGCGAAGCTGGTGCAGTGTGTCTTCAGACAGTGCAGCAGCCAGAGCAATTGTAGCGGCGCGAGCTCCCCCGCCGGCGTGGCCAGCTGACGGGGAGAAGGGTGTGTCATCCTGCGCAGACCCTGACGATGTCGAGCTGGCGTCGTTGATGCGCCGCCCAAGGGAGAGTGTCTTCAGCAGTGATGGTGTCAGCAGGTGCTGTATTGCGCACAGTAGGTGGGGCGAGGCTGGGAAGGCGGCCTTGGATGCATCCACGCCGTCAATGATGCTCCCAGCACCCAAGACGCTCAAGCTGCCATTCACCGCCTCCACTGCAGCGTCTGGGACAAGAATGCGCAGGACTGCAGCAAGAATCTGCGTTGAGCTATGTGTGCGCCGCGGGCGTCGCAGCTGGCTGTCACGAGCCTCCTCCGGTGCGCCCAGCTCCACGTCCACCCCATCCCCAGCGTGCTGCTTGGGACGGACGACCACTGAGGAGCTCCCTAGGCTGCCCACACGGAGGTGCACGCTGGAGCGGCCGAATTCAGACAGGACTGATCCCGAGCGTGAGCGGCGAATGTCGTCCACGCCGTCTTCGGCAAAGGACAGAGTGATGCCCTCCATCTCCTCGCTGGCGCCCGTCAGGACGGAAGGGGGGACATCTGAGCCACGCACCCCAGCAGTCGCCTTGGATGCGCCCTCGCCATCGAGCACTTCCCAGTCGTCTGCGCCGCCTGATGTAGCAGACGTATTGCTCTCCATACGAGCAATGCCGGCAGATGGGCTGCTGGGTGCACTGACAGGGGAGGGGCGGGAGCCAAGCGTGCTGGAGCGCAGGCGGTCCACAGCAGGCGATCGCATGAAGGAGATATTGCTGCTGCGGCGTCCCCGTCTGGGGCTGCCTGCCACGGTGTGCGCGCCAGTGGCTGGGCGGCCAGCGGGCAGGAACGAAAGACGGGGCGTGCGAAGCGCCTTGCTGGAGCTGCGCAGTCGAGATGGAGACGGTAAAGAGGCTGCATCATCTTCACCTGCCCCCCCCCCGTGACCCAGCGACCCAACGCCTTCAGCTGCCGTTGTCAGCAGCGACAATTGTCCCGTGTGACGGCCGGAGCGTCCATCTCCTTGACTCCCCACAGCGGAAGCGCCCCCAAAGCCGCTAGATGTGGAAGTGGACGCTGCAGCTGCAGCTGCCGAGAGCTGCCGTGCAGATGTACTGGTCGTGTTGCCCTTGAAGCCGGGTGCAGGGGGTGTCTGAAGCGGCACCATGATGCATACGGTGCGCAAAGCTGACGACAGCGTGAGGTAAGCCCGCGCAGCTGTGATGCTGGGGAATGCCGAGCGGAAAGACCGCTGCATTTCAGGGGAGACAACGGCCAGTGACTCCTCAGTGCTGGCGTTGATTGGAACACTGCCATTCGTCGTGATTTGTCCCAGCACTGACGACCCCACGGCTGTTGCCTCTCTGTGGCCTAGCAAGGCTGCAAGCACAGCCAATCCCAGTAATACGACACGTTGTTGTTCCGGTGGTTCATCAGCTGTATCCTGTGCTGTTTCAGCAGAGGGCGCTGTGGCCGCAACAGCCGAGGACCAGGCTGCCTGGGCGCAAGGCTCCATGCACGCCACAAGTGCTGTGCTTGCACCTTTGATGGAGTCAATGGAGCGGAAGAACACAGTGTGAAATACTGGGTGGCTCAGTAACCACAGCAGTGTTCGCAGCAGTGCTTCAGACTGCATATTGCTGGCTGCCGTGGAGAGCCCCTGCAGGACTGACGACATCGCCCGCACGACGGAATGCAGGGAAGCCTTCGCGCCATCGGCAGTCAAAACACTGGAAGCAGCATGCACCATCCCAAGTGCGTCTTTTGGTGCTAATCGTGTGTGCGCTGGGGGCTTGCTTGATGCCTGGCTGGCCAGTTGTGCCAGCAGGAGGGGCAGTGGGCTTCCGACGGCCCCAGTTGAGCGCCTGCTCGCAAACGCCGCTGCGTCTTGAGCAAACTTGGAGCTGTCCTGCCGTGATACACTGGATGCAATATTACGCATGAAGGCTGCAACACCACCCACTCGGCCGGAGTCTGTGCTGCGCACGCCCACACCGCTGACCGAGCCCTCCGCCTCAGCTCCCGAAAACACACGGCGCTTGGTGTCGTTGACTTGAAAAGTGTCCTGCAGGTGTAAGCTGACGGACTGCACACTGCTTGGCAGCATGGCCAGCAGTGCTTGCCCAAGCAGCCAAGACCACAGGGCGGTGGCCTCGGCAGCTGCGTCCTCCCCAGCCGCCAACCAAGCATCGTGGGCGTCATCACTGCCCATGGATTGCCGCATACACGAGAGCACTGTGGTGGCATCCATGGTTTGCTGTCCAGCTGCTTGCCGGTGGGTTTTCAGGCAGTCCGCACCCAGCGCAGCGACAATTGTGCAGACAGCTCTCAGCCATACTAGCTGCAACCCACACGGCGCCGAGGTCCACACCCGTGTGTTGAACAAAATATGCTGCATACCAGCCCGTGCCAGGGCTTTGCTGCAGCGACATGTGAGAAACAAGTGCAGCAGCCCGGCTGCCACTGGAGGTGTCACTGGGTTCTCGCCTCCGCTGGTGCCTGCAGCCACCACGGCGGTCTGAATACCGCTGGCAACGCATGCTGGGCCAAGCAGCTGCTGGAACTCCTCTCTGAAACTGGAAGAGATGCACAGCTGTGTTGCAGTGTGCCCACACAAAGCCACCCAGGCGTGCAGCACCTGGGGAGTGTCTGCCAGCATGCTGCCCAGCTTGTGCAATCCAAGAATGCACGATGCAGCTGCCTTGGGCAAATTGGGTGGAAGCGGCCGCTTCGGTGCTGCCATTGGGTCTGTAGCAGGATTGACACCAGATGGAACAATAGCTTGCACACCTTGTCCGAGAATGCCTTGCCGAAACGTTGAGGCTAGACCACGCGTGATCTGGCCGGCTTGATTTTCCGTCAGTGCTGCAGAGTATGCAGGTGCAGACATGTGCGCAGCTGCTCCAAGGACGCCAGATGATGCCCATACGCCGCAGTGGCGCCCACCAAAGTGTGAGTCGCCGGCGGCTGGCAGCAGTAACGCTGCCACAGGGGGCGGGGGCAATCGAGCCCCCGCTGCCACCTCAGCGGCAACAGCAACGCCAGTGGAAGCACTTGCCGCAGCAGCGTGCCTGACGTCTGGATTGGCATACATGGGTAGGGGTACAGATAGGCTGTGCCACGCTGTGCTGTGGCTGGGCCCACTGGCGTACAGCGCCGCAACGTGCTCAGGCTCCAAGAGTCCGCTGTATAGAGTTACTCCGCACATTGCTCCCACCAAATTCAGTCCAAATTTTGCAGAGGATATGGTTCCACTTGGAATGGAAAGGTCCCTGTCTTGAAGTAATGGAACTGAATTCAGCCACAAGTCTAACTGGCTGCTTCGCAACCTCCGGGAAGTGTGCCGTAAAGCCAGGTGGTGCCAGCACCCAAGCTGTAAAGCCACGCTCTTGCTGACTTCCCTTGAGCCACACGAAACCTCAAGTTTATATACCCTGGGAACATCTGTACGCTTTATCTGTGTTTCAATGGATCCCTTGTTGCTGATCAGCTGCAACAAGGTGCATCCACCTTGCGAAGCATCGGGCGTCGTTGCTGCATCCACCCTCAGCCATGTGGCAAAGCTGTAGCTGGATCCTCCAGCCCCAAGGTCGACATATGGCAGAACCAATGATTGTTCTTTCGAACCCATGAATGTGAAGTAGCCGTTAGGCTGTGGAGTCTGCATCTTGTATTGCCAAGGCTGCGTTTCCCCGACGTTTCAGGGATTTGCCAAGCAGGCAAACTGTTTCCGACGGAAATCGCAACTGGTGGAAAAGGTGCGATACAAATAGAAATTGCCAGTCATGGCTTGTTTCTCGGAAGCACCTGCTACTTATTTGCTGTACCCCCCTCACCTCACACACCTCCCCCCCTATTAGTGGAGTGTGTGCGAGGCCAGGGCACACTTGAAAGAGCGAGAAATACATTCACCAACTGCCTTGCTGGCAAAAACAAGTGCACCTACACTGTGTGTGGCGATTCATACGCTTTGCGGGTGTTGTATTGCAGAATTCAGTCTCTATGCCACTTGTTGTTTGTGACAGAGCGCCTGTGGGCGGCAACCCACAAAGCTCAAAATTTCATGGAGTCAGCGCATGGAGTGAGAATGGTGGCAGCTGGGGATCAACAAGCAAGCGTGCTGGTGAGCTTGTGACGCAGGTAGCTGGTGGCTTGCCTCGCACAACACAGCTGCAGTACAAACGGTATGAATGACCAACCCGGTCACCATTCTCAAAGTCCGCAACTCTTCTTGTGCAGACATATCGACCATTTGTTGTGGTCGCCAAACGGCTTGTATCTTCTCGTGCGCCAAGCTAACACCCCTTCGGTGACAGTATATGATGTACGGCGTGGTAGCCACCGTCAGGCAGCTTTTGGGGCAGCTGTAGTGCAAGCCGTATGGCTCAGCAACCGGGCACTGCTTCTGTGCTGCGCTCACCAGCTTTTCAGGCTCGACATCAGCCACAGTGACTTGACACCTGTGTCAATATTCACAACAAAGGAACTGGGGGGCGCCCGCTCCAGTCGGGGCGCCAGCGGCAAAGGCTGGGTGGCCATGAGCAGGCTGGGCAGCAAGAGCTCCCATTTGTTGCTGCTTGGCAGCGACGGGCGGGTCACCACGGTGGAGGTGGACTTGCTCAAGTGCCAGTCTAGGACATCAAGTGTGCGGCTGAGTGGAGACAGCCTGGTTGTCAGTCGGTGCGGTACCTACGCCTGTGCGTTTTCAGGCTTGTCCACCCAAGGCACCTCCGACCAGCTGACCACAGCGGCAAGCGCAACGACTGCAAGCATGCCTGAGCTGCACATTGCAGCACTTCAAAAGAGCGGCGAGCAGGTCATATCATCTGCCTCGCGGGTGCGCCTACACTCCTCCCACGGCGAGGTGGTGGCTGCCTCCTTCCTGCCGTCCGTTCCCAGCACAGGCACGCCGATGCGCGCTGAAGGCAGCCCTCCCGCAGGCGACACAGCCCCCACGGGCCAAAACAACCTCATGTTGGCACTTGTTACATCACATGGGTTCTTCGTGTGCGTGGGTGCGGGCACAGGGCAAGTGGTGCTGCAGTGGTGCATACCCCCCCGAACACCCCTAGTGCTGGACGCTGCAGGCCATCACAGCAGCCCGCGGAGAGTGGTTTCGGCGGATATTGATACGCTTACAGGTGGCATCGTTGTTGTTTGGGCGTCTGGTCTGGTCAGCATTGCTTGGATTTGGCCGGAGCAAGCCACCCAGGAAGATGGCTGTAATGGCGGTATACTGGGAGCACCACGCTTGATAGCAGAGTGCGTCCCCACAGGCAGGGGCATTCGAGTATACGCTGCCAGTGGTGCAAGGCAGGGTGCTGGCAGCTGGATCATCTACCAGAACCAAGACAAAGGCATGCTGCGTGACCCCGACTCACCCTTCCTGTCGCACCGCCTGAGGGCCACGCTGTGCGGCTGCATCCCGTGCTCCCTGCCCCGAGAGGCGGCTACAATGCCTCAAGTTAATGGCTCGTCGTCCACGGCTGCAACGGCAAACTTGCCCGGCGCCCCAGCTCACGCGGCGCCCGACGCCAGCGGCCTTTGCAGCACACGGGTGGATTTGAGTGGGCGCTCGGTGCTGCCGGTGACAGCCTCCTGGGCAGGCCATGGGCTTCACGCCTGCACCATCGGCTGTAAAGGGGGCTTTACAAGCACATTGTCGGTAGCCTTGCCCCCCCTATCCCAGATTTGGCCGGGCTCACCTGCTTGGGCCACGACAGACTGGCCGCTGCTGTGGTGTGCAAGCACTGGAGTGGCTCTTGGACGGGCCATCACTCCACTGCGCCAACGAGCTGCAGACACCAGTTTGTATGACACACTGCTTGTGCTGCTCCATGATATCTCCAACCCCTTTGCCACCTACCAGCACGTTCCCCGAGGGCTTCAGCAGGATGAGCGGCTGTTGGCAACTGCAGGAGATGGATCAGTGCCGCTGCGGATTGCGAGTATGACCTTGCTAATAGCAGTACTGTTAATGTTGGTTCTAGAACAGTTTGCTGTAATTGGACTGGGCTCTGTATGAGAAGCCCCCTGCCTTGGTTTGGGGGGGTCGCTAGGAACTCGACCCGCACAGGTCGAACGGCGTCCGCACGCAAAGTTGTTGCATCTAATCTATACACAAAATTATTTGTTCTCATATCATTTTGGGTGGGCACCTCGCAGCGGCAGACCTGCTTCGGGGAGTATGGAAGCCGTTTTCTACATGGATGGGGTTATGCCTCAAGAGGAGGAATCCGGTGGTAGGCCAAGTAAGACAAAAAGAAATCAGACAATGAAACAAATCTACTTCAAAATAATGGCAATTATTGATGACCTTGGTGCATGCAAGCTCAGCTTGTCAACGAAAAGAAACGCTGTCTCGACTGAACTGATTATCTGTCGAAGCAGAGTCACACACACTGACATTACCCAAGAGCCGCATGAGCTCATTGAACCTGCTTCATATTCTACTTTGAACAACATTGACACTTCGTTGGATATTTTGGTGGAGTTGGATGAAAGTCACTCCATGTACAGAGCAACGCAGTTTCAGAATGTAACTGACGAATTCGGCACAAAAACTCCTCTCACCCACGACCAAAGTGTGGAAAGCACCATGTGCACAGTGTCAGATCTTCCACCACCAGTGGAACAGCTGCAATCAACATTTTCAAGCAATTTAAGCAGTCCTCGCGCTGCAAACCATTCAGTTTCCAGTCAGAAGCGCACGCACGTGGACCGCCAGCAAGAGTTACTCCAGGTCAGCCAAAGCAGTGATACAGCAAGTGGCGTGCTGTCAATGAACACCTCGGGCTTAATTCCCAGTGCAAGCACTTGTGACCAGCAATTAATAAGTGCGCATGTTGCTTCTCAAAGACTTCTCACCGAAAAGGCAGAAATCTCAGACGCAGTGGATGGAAAAGGCGAGAAAACACACGTCAATGGCTGGAAGAACAGTGGTGCAGCTGACCATCACCATCACCCGTCAAGTTTGTCTCTGCGTGCAGATGTAGGTTCTTTACAAAAGCATCAGTTCAAACAAGTCGAAGCTTTCATAGGCATTACCTTAGAACAACTGGCTTTTGTTGTTTCTCATGAAGGCTTGGTGAAGCAACTCTTGCGACAGACCATGGCGATGGTAAAAGCAAAAGGCTGGGTTCATGGCCTCACAGACCAGGATGTGCACAATGCAACTGACCATTTGCGTCTGAAGTTGCGCGAAGACAGCAGTGGGCGATCTGCCCGGGCAATAGTTCAACTAAAGGCAAGCTTTAGTGAACAACGGGTGCTTGCCAAAACGCCAGCAAGCCTGGGACCACATCCTTGTCATAAGATTCCCTTTATTGCTGGTTTATATCGACTGGAGCACGACTCGTCAAAGCCTAAACTGTGGTTGAGAACTAAGACTTGCTCCAAGTTGAAGGAAGCCCTCAGGCACGAGTCGCCGCGCAGTCCTCAGCTGCGCTGCCTTACCGTGGAGATGGTGTCGCCATATGCTCCGCGTGTCGTGTCAGCGAGAAAAACTGGCAATGCCTGTGAGGTGGTCACGGCAAATGATAGACAAAAAGCAAGCTTGCCAGCACGGGTACCTGTGCGCTCAAAACGTGCGACGCAAGCGCTTATGCGGACCAAATCACTGGTCTTGTCAAGTGCAATTCTGCGCACTCTCTCAACCACAATGAATTAGCCAGGAACTGCTTGCCTTCCAATTAAATCTACAGACAATTGTACATGTGCACATGCTCGCGGTCGGAGTATGATGAACACCTACCTAGGTAAGAATACCTACCTAGGTAAGAACACCCCTCTGAGTGGGTGCAATCAACTTAGTGAATAAGCACTGTAGCCCACCACTATGTCAAAATAAGCGAGCCTGCTGAATCTCCAAGGCGACTGCCGTGTAGACGTGTTTTACCCTAAACTTCAATGTCCCCGCTTTCCGTGTCCCGAGGTCAGTGCCCACCTGCGCAGGTGGTGGCATCTGGACGTGCACAAGTGGTATGCGAGCAGCTAAGCCTACCAGGGTATCGCCGTGTGGTAATGACAGAGGGAGTTTACGATGCATTTTGCGCCGGGCGGCAGTAGGGCTGCAGCAACAGCGGCAGCGTTGTAAAATGGGAATACCATCGCCAGTTGCCTCTAAGGTCCAGTTGGGTTAGCGGGGCGTGACAGAGTCCACAGATGATTGTACGTGCGTGAATCACTCCCACATCAGGGTGAAATTGAGAGCCCCCCGTGCAAGGCCCATGATGTATGTTTTCTTCAGGATGGAGCCTCCTGCCACCAAGCCAAGCCCGCGCAGAGCAGTCCACGAGCACACTTGTGGCTAGATGAGGTGGTTTAGCGTGAGCAAAAATGCCCTCTCAAGGAAGATAACAATGGCACCAGGCACTAGTAGGGGTCTTCCAGGAAATGAGACCCCCTCCTCGTCGAGCGGTCTTGAGTCGGGATCGCTGGCTCTCCGCAGGCTCGAGGGAGAGAAATGGTAATAAATTGTGGGTTGATCTATGTAACCCACAACACCACCACCGGTTAGGATAAACAGAACTGATACCGACTGGCCAGACGTAGAGGGCTTAACTTGAGACCCTACATGTGGCCCCCTTCATGGACGGTCTGCGGCCCCTCCTCGTCGGGGTCCTCACTACGCTAAGACCCTACCCACAAGGGGGGTCTCTGCTGACCACAGTACTTCATCGGTTCTGCCAGAGAGCAGATTCAAAAAGCCACGGACCTTAACCACCCTAAAATTTCAATTATGCAGTTTCTGCCCGTTAAAATTGGTGCCATTTCGTAGACTGCTGCGCGAAGTGCCCATTGTTCAAATGTTGGCTGCAGCGCTTGCCCGAGGTGCTAGCACTGCTAAGGCAAAGTGTGGCCTGGGAACTCTTCGCTGGATGGGCTCAACTCGCCATCACGTCAACCCTCTTCAGAGTAGATTATTAGAGCCGTTGGCCCCAATCAAGTGGTCCCAGCATTTCGCCGACCCAGCTCTTCCAGTTCACTTGGATATCGGGTAAGAATTTTCCGCGTCACTCTGCAGAGAAAAGGCAGCCTGTTAATTGTGCAGGTGCGGAAATGGCGAGCTGGTGAGAAACCTGGCTGAAAACAATCCTGGCTGCAACTATATTGGCGTCGATATCCGGGACTCCTACGTCCGTGACGCGTTGCGAGTGGAGCCACATCTCCCTAATCTTCACTACGTACAAGCCAATCTCACATTCAACGCGGCACCTGTTCTCGACACACTGCCCAAGCTTGTGCAAAGCCTGAGCATCATGTATCCAGACCCATGGTTCAAACCTAAGCATCATAAGCGCCGGCTGATGAATGTCGAATTCCTGGGGGCCATCGCCCCCTTCGTTCAGCAGGGGGCACCGTTGCATTTCCAAACGGACTCGTTTGATCTCTTCACAGAGGCAGAAGAGCTTCTGATGAACAACCCGTACTTCTTGCGGCAAGTTCCTGATCCAACTGAGAGCCCCTTCGCAACAACGACATACTTCCAGAGACGCACCGTGCATTTGGAAAGCAGGAATGAGTTCATGCTTTTGGCTCTGCGCTCATGAAACAGGCGCCACATACCAGATAGCATTATAGCGGGGGGCTCATCATTAGAACGGTCGCCTTGATATCGCTGGCAGAAAGTGCTCAATGGTGGCAGCGGGCCCGAAGGGGCTGCTGCTGTGCTTGTAGGGAGGCATAAAACTGTCCATGTTTGCAAGTGCACGTGGCAACCAGTGAACCAGCATTACAACTGTGTCCATTTGTACTATGTTAAAGATAAAATTGCGATTTACTCGCACATAGGCTTGCGCCTCACGCTTACCAAGGTGCCATTTTGGTGGGAGAGTTTCGTCGTCGTTTTACATGTCTGCTGTCACAGCTCGCTTCCCGGCAGCCCACCAGGGCTTCGTCCATGCGATAGCATTTGATTTTTTCGGAGAGCGTATTGCAACAGGTGGTGCTGACCATCAGGTCTGTATTTACGCCTTGGATGGTGAAGGGCAGTGGACACTGCAGGCCGAAGTGAAAGCCCAGCTTGGCCCAGTGGTGGCTTTGTCTTGGGCTCATCCAGAGTTTGGCTGCCTGCTCGCTGCTGCCTCATTGGACCACACAGTGACAATTTGGGATGAGCTGGAATCTGTGGATGAAACAAGCGGAAACGTTCTCAGTAGATTCCGCCGCCTGTGCGAGCTGAGTGACAGTCGCCTGGGGGTGAACGATGTGCAATTTGCCCCTCGTCACCTGGGACTGATGCTTGCAGCAGCTTGCGCCGATGGCCAAGTGCGCATATACCAAGTCACAGATGTCACTGCAGCAACACACTGGGAGCTGTCGGAGACCTTTGAGGCCGATGCCCGCGATGCCCGCAGCGTCTCATGGGGCTCAAGCCGCTTTGATGCGCCCATGCTCGCGGTGGGGGGTCGCAACCAGTATGTGTCCATATGGACCAAAGCCACTTCCGGGGAGTCATGGAGCCAAATGGCGCAGCTGAAGGGGCACTCAGACACGGTGCACTGCGTGAGCTGGGCCCCGGACTGCGGGCGTGGTTTCCACTCCATTGCCTCGGCTTCTGCAGACGGCACCGTCAATGTGTGGCGAGTGGACTACCCTGAATCAGGACCAGCTGCTTCTACCAGCGGCGTGCCGTCCACAGCAGCTGCGGTCCCCTGGTCGCTGGAGGCGTCTCTGCAGGGTGGCGGCCGGGAGATGTGGAAGGCACACTGGAGCGGCACCGGCTCCGTGCTGGCTGCCTGCGGCGACGACGGTGTTGTGAGACTTTGGCATCGCAACTTGTCCGGCAAGTGGGAGTGTGCCAGCCAGGTGGCTGTGACTGCCCCGCTGCAGCTGGGCACAGCTCTGCAAGGGGGGGGGTTGGGATCTGCAGGGGACCCCCCTTCGCCACACCACACAGGCGCACCTGGTGTCACTGCAAAGGCAAGCTCAGATGAGTCGCGCAGCGGCACTGTGCCTAGCACGGTCGTGTAAGGCAAGTGGCAATGTGCTTGCCTGACCTCACGCTTCACGTGCCAGGCAATCTCTTCATGGCACCTTGTGCTACACATGTCACACGAAATCACGTGGCGACTTATTGTGCAGCCTGTGAGAAAGTGTATTTCACTCCTGCCCTTGTTTTCTGCATCTTCTCCACACCAGCTCGCTTCTGAGGCGGCGAACCGGTGGCAGGGGGCAACGAGTTTTCATGTTGAACCAACAAACCGCACTCTTCGAAATGATCAATGCATTATTGTTTTCTGGCTTGCACAAAATTAATTGTCGGGCTCTCTGCATTGCTGCGTTTTGTTGTGCTGTTCACTGTGGCAGTTTCTGCTCGCTTGTAAGACCTGTTTCAGATATTTTCCCCGCGATTCCCTTAGTGCTCACATGGCCAGCAAGGACTCTTCGCACTGGGCAGTGGCAGCCAGTGCTGCTGGTGTCGCAGCAATAGCCATATCTGGTGCTGCTTACTTGTTTGGCTCAACACACCACCCCCGTCGTCCTGTGGGGGAATCAGCGCCAGAATCTGCTGCTGGTCAAATCCAAGACACATCTGGCCGTGGGCAATTTCAAGCAACAGTCCAAGAGCACGCCGAGGAAGCTTTAACAGCAGACAAAGCTATCCTTTGTCTTCTTAGAGACGCATGTGCTGCTACTGGAGCGCACGCTGCAGCTGTCTATTTACAAGGTGAGAAATGCGGATACGTAGGCAATTTCGTGCGCCGCAACTCACCTGTGCCTCGCGCAGACTCGCGCACGCGGGAGTTTGGGTTCGTGGCATTCAAGGAAGCACTTCATGGGGGCATTATTTGCGACTATCTGCAGCTGCCGGTCGATGGTAGCACGACAATCGGCAGCTCTGCAAGCACTCTGCAGCCCATCAGCCTTGACGACCCAGCCAAAAGCCACATGCAAGTGGCAATTCGCGGCATCTACAGAATCGACAGAGACCCCAAAAGTACTCTTTGTGTACCTTTAGTACTCAGATCCAGCCAGGGCTGCCAGTCAGTGGGTGTGATTGAAGTGTACGACATGCCCCGAGGTGCTACGTCCGAAAGCTCGTCACAGGCTGCGTTGCGACTGAGGGATGTGGGAGCGCGCTGGCTACCAATGCTGCACGGCCATGCCCTGCAACTACAAGCCATTCGTGCAGAGGAGACCAGCAATCGCCTGCGGCAGATTGCCCAGGAGTTAGCACTGTGTGACTCCCGGGATAGCGTCGTGCACGCCATCGAGTCCCTCACCTACGAGCTGCTGAAGCCGCAGCGGGTGACCCTGTTCTTGGTGGACTCCAATGCCAAGAAGCTCACCATAGCGCTGTCTATGGATGCCACAGGGCTGAGCCTGCCCTTGAGCACGGGCTCCATCGCAGGCTCGGTCGCCCGCACCGGAGCTGCCGTCAACCTGCCCGACGCGTATGACGACCCTCGCTTCAGTCGCAGCGTGGACGAAAAAACGGGTTTTCGCACCAAAAGCATGCTGTGTGTGCCGATTAATGGCGCCCAGGGCAACGTTATTGCTGTGCTTCAGGCCATCAACCGCACAGTGCCCGCCCCCGCCAGCACCCCCCGCAGCCTCATGCCCCTAGCCCTGGCGCTAGCGCCCAACCAAGACGCAGACGAGGATGGCGGACGCCCCAGACAGGGCCTGATGGCTCCGTCACCCCTCGCTGCGGAGTCCTCCCCAACTGGGGCGGGGCCCCTGCAGCGGCAGACCTCAAATGATGGCATCTACAGCTTCAGCGGGGGCGACCTGGACGTTGTGCTGTCCATGGCTGCCCACGCTGGCATCTCCTTCAGCAAGGCGCAGCATCTAGACGACGCTGAACGGGCTCGGGACCGCAGCCGTGCGCTGCTGCAGGTGGTGCGGGCGGTGGCTGCAAAAGTGGACATTCCCTCTCTCCTGAACACAATTGTGGAGGCTGCAGAGAGCGTTGTGCGTGCCAAGAGGGTGTCACTGTTCCTGGTGGACCAGCCCAAGGAGCAGCTGTGGGCCATTGTCTCCCAGGACATCGCTGGGGCTCGCATTCCCCTGGGGAAGGGCATTGCAGGCTTGGTGGCACGCACCGGCAAGAAGCTCAATGTTCCAGACGCACAGCACAGTGTGCATTTCAATGAAGCCGTGGACAGTGATACCGGCTTCAGCACCCGTCAGGTGCTGTGTATGCCTGTGCAGATGTCGGGCCACAGGGAAGTGATTGCTGTGCTGCAGTGTGTCAACACTGCCACAGGACACCCCTTTGACGAAGACGACGAGAGCAGCCTGGAGATCTTCTGCGCCGAGGTGGCGAATGCCCTGCAGCGCCGCAGCATGGACGCCCAGCTGTACAAGGTGATGCGGGACAGTAAGGCGAAGGACGCGGGGGGGATGCACAGACAAAGCACATCTGAGACGGACTTCCAGAGCTCCGTGCTGGACTTCTATTCCAACGGTAACACAAGCGTAAGGCTACATGCCTCCCACAGCAGTGCACGTTTGTCCTTCCGCAACCCGGGGGCATCCAACTCCCTGTCGGCCATGTCGTCCTCCCGCCGTGCGGAGCTGCTGCCCCCCAAGGACCCCCTGCTGCAGTGGGACTTCAACGTCTTCAGCACAAGCGACGACGAGAAGTATCTCAACTTCGCGCGCATGCTGAACCACTACGCGCTGCCGCAGCGCCTGCGGGTGCAGCAGGACACCCTGGCCCGCTTCACCCGGGCAGTGCGCAGTAAGTACAGAGACGAGAACCCCTTTCACAACTGGAACCACGGGTGGGACGTTATGCACACCACTTTCATGCTGCTGCACCACACGCCGGCCGACTCCGTGTTGGAGTGGCTTGAGATCCTCGCTGTGCTCACCGCTGCGCTGTGCCACGACATTGACCATCCGGGGCACTCGCAGAGCTACGAGATCAACACCTTCTCGCCGCTAGCTCTGCAGCACAGCGACAGTGCAGTGCTGGAGCGACACCATGCCCACACCACATTCCGTGTGCTGCTGGAGACAAACGCGGAGGGGGAACAGCACCACAACATTTTCGCTGCACTGCCTGTGGCAGACTTCAAGCGAGTGCGCAAGGTCATCATTGCAGCCATCATGGCGACGGACATGGGAAAGCACTTCCACATGGTCACCGCGCTGAATGCACGGGCCATTGAGGCGGAGCAGCGGGGGCAGCGCCTGGATGCGGTGCTGCAGACCCCCCGCGCCCGCCCCAGTACCGGCAGCCCCAAGAAGCAGCACCACCGGGTGTCGAGGTCCCTGTCCCACGCTGAGATGGATTCCCTCAGCTTCAGACACCAAAGCATGGACCGCTCTCGCCAGCACAGCTCGCCTTCCATGGATCGCCAGCTGGTGGCCTTTGACGCCGGCAGTGAGGCCGATCGCCTGCAGCTGATCGAAGCACTGGTGCACACAGCAGACTTGGGGGGGCAAGCGTATGCTCCCGAAGTGTCAGAGCTATGGGCATCCCGGGTGGTGGCTGAATTTCAGGCCCAGGCAGCCAAGGAGTCGGCTGCCAAGCTGCCCGTTGCCCCCTTCATGGCGTGTCTGGGGACCCCTCTTGCGGCCCACAAGACCCAGCTGAGCTTTGTGGACAATGTCATGGCACCGCTTTGGACGTCATTAGCCGCACTGCTACCGGGACTGAACACCCCCCTGGCTAACATCCGGGCCAATCGAGCCCACTACGCTGTGCAAATCGAGCGATTGCAAGGGGGGGAGGTGCCTCAGCCGCCGCTGTCCACTGAAGGCCTGACGCCCGCAAGCAGCACGTACAGCGTCGCAGAGCCCATTATGACGATGGATGACCTCACCATCACCACCGCCATCTCAGAGGCATCCGTTGAAGATGCTTCCCCCACTCACCGCAGCCCCGTGCACAGTGAGGCGGGGGGGGCTGCTGCTGGCAGCCTTGGCAGCAAAGCGAGCGACTTGGACGTGGGTGATGACGGCGTGGACGAGGAGGTATGATGCGTGCCAGTATGGATGTGTATTTCGCAATGTATGACATGTATTCACACGGCGTCTTGGGCGGCTGATAGCTGCTGCACAGCAGCGGGGGCACTGGCCCGCAGCCACTCCACACAAGTGACCTCAACAGCCTTTTCGGCTCCAGTGCTGCTCGCAGGCTGCACTTCTTCGATGCAGCGCTGTGCAGCGAGCAGCATGCTTTCAGCACGCTGTACGGGGGAGGGCAATGTGACGTGGCGTGCCGCCCACTCACTGGCAGGCAGCGACTGCATCTCATGCGGCAGCGACACTGCTGTGCGAGACAGCATCACGAGCAACAAGCAGTCCAAAGGCAAACCCTGTGCCAGGGAGGGGTATGATTCCTGCGCCTCATCACTGGCGCCCTGCAGGGCGCTGGCGCTGGCGCTGGCGGCCACACACAGCTGGGCCTCCGACGCCTGCAGCAGCCGACGCAGGCTGGTGAATGCTGCCGTGGATGCTGCCGGCGCTGGGCCAAAGTGCTCCACAAGACAGGCTTCTGCAAGAGCCACGTCTTGCGCCAGCTGCATGCGTGCTGCTGACTGCAAGCCCTGCTGTGAAGCTGCCAACAGCAGTACACCGTGCCGTACTTGGGCTGCCAGTAGCCGAGAGACGTGATCCCGCAAACCTCCTTCTGCAGGGAATGCCGCCAAGTGGTACTTTGATGCCGACGCACACGCCTGCTGCAGCTGACGCACCCACTGTGCCTCTTCCTGAACAGCACCCCCCCCCTCAGTCTGGGCATTGTACCCCTCACGCGACACGCCAGCAGCAGCTGACAACAGCCCCGACCTCAAACCAGAGCAGTAGGAGGTCACGAGACACCTCGTGACAATGGCCAGTAAGCTGCTAGCGGGCTGCCACACGTGCACAAGCAGCACTTTGGAGCCTGGGACACACTCAGCAGCAGACACGGCGACATCTGCAGTGGCAGCTGCCGCTGCACCCTGCAGCTGCCCTGAAAACGCAGCTTCTGCCTGCGGCCCGCTTGGGAAGAAGGCACCCCTGGCAACACCTTGACTACCGGCGCTGAGAGCCATTGCACGCTTCACCGCAGCGTCAACGGACTGACGTAAGCCGGTGGCCAGCTGCTGCACCCTGGTCAGCAGCGCGCACACACAGCGCTGCTGCGGGGTCGGCTGCCAGTGTGCACCCATGGTGCGCAAGGTGCTGGCACCTCCCGCTAAGCGCAGGGTTCCAAGGCAGAACACAAGTGTGGCTCGCTGGACACTTGTGCTGAGCTCATATAGCAGGACCCCATCTCCAGGCGAGCTCATCAGTGCAGAACTGCACGCTTTGACGATTGCTGTCACATCCGCAAATGTAGGTACGTGGCCTTCACACTCTTGGGAGCCGTGAAAATGCTCCTGAGTCGCACCGTGCAGCAGCTGCATGCCTGTGTGGGGGTCAGCCACTCCCAGCACAGGCTGAGCGCTGCCTTGCACACTGGTGGCAGCCAGAGCCAGCATCTCGTCTTCCCGTGCACGAATGAACGCTGACGCGAAGCGGTCCACGGTGCTATACAGCGCCCTGGCGTGGGAGAGGGCGCATGCCCCCAGGGCATGCTGGTGGCACTCATCGGCGGCCGTGCTCAGCGCCTGGCACAGCTGCAGCATACGCCCGTCAAATTGGTCCGCCTGCAAGGTGCTTGCAGCCCGCTGTAGTGCGGTGTGCAGGGGGGTTCCACGCCCCGCAGCCGCACTGGGCCCACTGCGCTCCGTCAAACGGGAGGAGCAGGACCGCTGGATGCCAGACAGGCAGTCAGACAGCGCCACCCTCAGACGGGGGTATTGCTCTGTCAACTCATCAAACACAAATCCAGAGCGGGGCACGGCAGTCACCGCCTCAGCGATGCGGGCGGTGACGGCGCCCCACCACAGCCCCCACAAGCCCTTCAGCCCCAGGGTGGACGCACCGGGAAGCCAAGGACCGATGCCATCGGCATTGGTGGGAAGTGAGTCGATATGCGGGAGCACCCCCCCCTGCACACCCTTGTGACCCCCCATCAGCAACTGCAGTACCGCACTGGCGAGCAGGGAACGAGGGGTATGCGCGCCCGCAGCTGCCAACAATCCACTGTCTACAGACTCGCTGTTGTGCATGCATTGTTGCAGCAGCCACACCTTGGTAGCTGCGCTCCCAAGCTTCGCCAGGCAACGTTCCACTCCAGAATCCCATAGTGCAGCACACCACGCCTCGCGCTCACCTTGGGGAGGAAAGGCAGGGGGGATGCTGTCGTGCGCAGCCAGGGCTCCACTGATGCGTTGCGTGTTGAATGCACGCTTGGCTTCTGCGGAGCACTCATCGGCCAACTCAGCCAGCTGGCCCGCCACCAGAGGCAGCAGTCCTCCCAAGCTGTGTGCTGACAG
>Ga0307982_1000702_pt1 | contig 26575 bp, 15 predicted proteins | sample OrgLakmetagen989_FD_201847 | JGI IMG/M metagenome (GOLD analysis project Ga0307982, IMG submission 201847) | Saline water microbial communities from Organic Lake, Antarctica - #989 | ecosystem: Environmental > Aquatic > Non-marine Saline and Alkaline > Saline | place: Antarctica: Organic Lake...
TGACTCCGTCGCCAGCGCTGGCCGCATTGAGTCTGTACTGACCACAGGCGGCTTTCCAGGTGGTGCAGGCTTGTCGCCGAAGCCGATGCCTGCCAGGTTGATGCCTGCCATGCGGGCTTTGCGGGCTTGGTCGGCCAACGACCCCCCCTCCATGTCAGAAGACGACATCTCAGCGGAATCGAAGAAGGCGTCGTCCAAGACGCTGTTGTGCGTTTGTTCAAATGTACCGGAGTCAAGCAAGGAAGACCCGCCCAGCGATGCGCCCAGCATGTGGGGCCCCGCGTGTGCGTCCTCCAGTGAGGAGTGCGCAGAGCTGGTGACAGCCGCACTGCTGCCCCCGGGTTTCAATGGGGGCCTGTGTCCGTTAGTCCCATGCAGGCCTGAGTCTGTGAGTACTGTGGCTGCCTGGGGCGACGTGCTGTATCCTGGCAGGTGCTCCTGAATGGAAGATGGGGACTGACCAGCCGCGGAGTCGGTCAGGGGGGTCATGGCCTGCAGCAAGCGGGACGCAGGCTGGTGTGAAGCGCTGTCTGGAGTGCTGCCGTTGCTATGGGGGGTGCGGGAGGCACTGCCCCCGGGGACGCTGGCCCTGCCGCGGCGCGAGGCGATGCCCAGGCTGGCAGCTGCGGGGGGGGTGGCGGCAGTTGCGCCCAGCGCCACTGCAGCACTCATGTGCATAGATGTGTCAACTGTGGCTCTCCGGTTGTGCCCTTGGCCAAATGTCTTGCGCTCCAAGGGTGGCGATGGTCGTGCGTGCCCCTCCTGGGCTGAGCCTGCCTGTCGGACGCCGTGAGGCGCTGAAGTCAAGCGTGAGTTGCTTCGGGAATCCAATGGAGCCAACTTATTTGGAGTGGATTGTGAAAATCCCATGGAGCTTTTGGATCCACCCCGGTCACCTGGAGTGCCGGTCACGCTGGCTGGCAGTGAGGGCAGGGCAGACGAGGATGAAACTCCAGAAGGTGACCCAAACGAGGGCGAACTGAAGCCTGCAGCAGCAGAATTTTGCCCTTGTGGAGAAATTGGGTACTGGTTGAAGCCAGCACTTTGTCCCTGTTGCCTCTTGCGATCTGCATATCTTGTTGCATTGTGTTGACTGATGACAGAAACGACACTTCTTGCAGTTATGGTCGGCAACAAGCAACCAAGTGAGGGCGGCAGAAAAACTTACGCATACCAGACTGCCGATGGGCGCTTGATATAGTAGCTGCAGCTCTGCCTGGGGTCGGGAACTGCGGAGAGGAAACAAATCTACACGTGCCCAAAACTGATTCATGCCGGTTACGCGCAGACGCACCTGCTGCATGCTGCCCTGAAAATGATGGGACTCTGGACTCAGCAGTGGATCGAGCCGCCCACAATTGAATTGAAATCAGAGAAGATAGGGGAGGCTGAACAGCAAAGAAACGTAAGGCGGTTCTAATGCTTGCAAATCGGAGCAGGCTCGTCAGTCCTCGCGTGGCCAGGCAAATACTCCAACTTTACTGGATGGCACAACATAAACAGTATCCAAATTGACAATCACCTTTGGCAGTGAAAAATGATGACTCGCCGTGCTGGTGGGCGCCAATTGGCATCTGAGGTTCAGCTTGTTTTTAGCTCGAAAGTGACCCCCCTTCCTTCTGCCAAATGGTAGATTTATCTTGGGCAGCTGTCATGAGTGCGTGCTCACTGAACTTGCTCGAACATCTAAACATTTCATGGATTACAGAGCTACACATCATGGTACCTACGATGTCGAGCAAAGGACCAGGCAAATTTTACGAGCAATGCCTCCGGCATGCAACACGGTACGAGATTTGTGCCGCCTGAAGCATGCTTATTGAACAGAGTGCACCTCAAAATGTACAGGTTGCTTTTCTCTGCCTTAGAAAGCCGTGAAAATCCCGACACAAGCAGCAATTTGTCAAATGCACAGCCCACTGAGCACCTAGCGCCGAAAAGCAGAGTTGAAGCTTTTGATGCCCCTGTCAACAAAACTGATCGAACCGTGCAAAATCAACTGCTTGTTTGGCCACCTATTGCTACCAACTGTACATTGACAAACCAACAAGCGCTGCAGTCTCTGCGGGAAGTGCTGTTGAACACTGGATCTGCTGAACTCTGTGAAGGCCTTTCGGCGATGATTCTCAAAATGTGTTCACATGCATCGCTGCAATCACTATGCAGCGACACAGATGCAGCTTTGTCATTCCTTCGATACGTTCCAACTTCTGTGAATTTGCTATCTGAATTGGAGCATTTACCACTGTGGTTGCGCCTTGGAGCGGCCAGATGCGTTTTTGAAACCGAAAGAAGCCCAAGCTCTCATTTGCAAGCCGCCATACAAGCCCCGTATTCGTCAACTCTATCCACACCGCTAAATCTCGCATTCATGATGCAAGTTAAGGCATCATCTGACAAGGACTCGTGCGTTGCCTTGCTAAATGCTGGGCTTGTCTCTTCGGCTCCAGAAACAAGAGCTGCAGCATATCGTATGGCAGGATCGCTGGCAAACCTTTCCATCCCGCTTGGCCGACGAGCCCTGGCAATTCTGATGAAGCGCTGTCTTGGGTTTGAGAGCTCTGACATTGCCTTGGCGGCAGGAATTGCTGTGATTTGCGAGCTACCTTCGGCAGCAGCCGTGACTTCAACGCAGCTAAGGAAGTGGACTGCTCTCATGCTTCCAAAACTGCGGGGATCCCTGAAAGCACAAGGTCAAACTCACTGTGGCTTTCTCAGGAGCTTTGCTGTGCTGGCCTACGGCATTTGCCAGTGGTGCCTACTCAGACTTTGGTCGCCAGCGCAGGATGCAGACATGTGCTTGCTGCTGCTGCTGCGCCATGTCATGTCACATCAAATCACCTCGATTCACCAATGGCAGATGAATGCAAAGGCGATTGGGCGCGAAGGTCTCTCGTCGTGGACACTGACAACGCCCCTAAGCATTGTATTGCAGGCGCTTCAAGCCCCCCCGGACGAGTACTCAACGCAAGCGCTGCTGTGCCGATGCTTGATCCGCCTCGGCGCATCTGTGCTTTCGCTGAACCAAGGCCTTGTTCAGCATGCTTCAGACCAAGCGATTGTCCCAACAGACACCCCAGCTGAGCAGCAGAGCGCATTGCTGTGCCTGTGGTGCGGACCAGCACTGCCTCTCACCGCAGGCACACAGCCCAGTCTGCATGCTGTGAACGTATGTTTGGTTCGCATGTTGGCATCACTGCTCAGTCATGCGTGGTTATTGGCTGCTTGTGACGAATGGAAGGAGGCAGGACACGACTGTGAAGGATGTGGCCTCGACAGAGTTGTGGAGCCCCTGACACTACTCAACAAGGCTATGCAACTTTGAATTTGGGGGAAAAGGATTATTCTCTCACCTCTTCAGTGTATTGTTTGCTGACAATTTGCCCAAGTGCCATATGGGTGAGGGCGAATCTTGCCCTGCCGAGAGGAGAGCCCCCTCTTGAAGTGGCCAAGCACTTCCAAGAGACGCTCCTCATCTTCAGCTTCGAGTGCTCCTTGCACGAATGCTTTGAGCTGCTCGAGCTGCTCGGCAGAGAAAGTGGGCTGCGCCGCAGCGCCTCCATTGCGTGGCATGCTGTACTGATGTTGCGAACAAATCAAGTATCAATTGCCACTCAAAAGACGAACATTTCGTCTTCACTATTTCACTATGTGCCGAGAATGGCACGCTGCGCTGCTTCTCAGCCTCTCCTGCTGGCTGGGCCTCTCGACGCTGGGCCCCTACGGGCCCCTGCGATACGGGGGGTCGAAATGGCCTGGGGCAACTAGTAGAATGAACAAAATATGAGTTTGAGCAAACAAGTAGGCCCCAGATCGAATATTACGCTGGTCACTCAGGGACTCAGCGGATGCTGGCTGGCGGTGTGATACAAAAAAGTATTCTCGAATTGCGACTGTAATTAGTCACGCGTTACACAAGTGGCCCATTTTGACGCTAAATCGGTATCAAATTGCAAATTTCTCTAAAGAAAATTGTTTCATTTATCAGCATGAATTTTCTTCAGCATGCATCCGATAAACTGCATGCTGGGATGTATTTGTGAGCAGAGAATTTTCCGCTCAGTGATTAGCAAACTGTACACTGGTTAATTTCTACAGCGCACTATACAAGAGCACCAGTATGGCTGTCACGTATCCAATTCGCACAATTACCATCAGGTGGGTTTTTGTTTTGGTCGTTTGAGCCGAGATTCGCAACACTGGGATACCACACTCGTGCAGTCTGCTCCTCACAATCGTGTGCTCCATTGGCATCCTCACTTCGGAGCTGAAAAGCGACGGTCGCGATGTGTGGTCTCCATTTGAATCCGAAACACGTGACCAAGCTAAGCTGTATGAAACTTTCTACCCGGATGACATCAAGATCGCAAATGTGTACTTACAGTCCAAGTCATCAGATTCGAACATGCTGGCAGATGCAAACATTGAAGCCGCCTTTGAGCTTTACCGCAGCATAGTGTCCATGTCCACCCCAGCTGGATCTTTCCCGCGAGTATGCTTTATCCCAGAAGGCAGAACTTCCTGCCAGGTGCTGAGCATACTGGCGGCTTGGGGCTTTGACAACACGCTTGCGTTGCAGCAGACTCCCAGCCAGCGCTTCGCCACCGTCTTTGCAGCTTTTCCTGACACAACCTCCTTGGTTGGTGGACTGGATGGAACCACTCAAACTATGAAGTCCTTTAACATCTTCTTCTACCTGTCTGCCAACGAAACTCGGGGCATTTCTGTTGACGACATCAGCGATTGGGAAATCGACTTTCTCAACCTTGTGCAAAGACAGAACAACCAGCTTCAAATAGACGCTCTACACTCATCCAGTATCAATGATGAGCTCAGTCGTGCCATCGGTGGCGACATCACTCTTATTGCTGTGGGCGTGATCCTGATGATTTCTTACTCAGTCGCAGTCATTACACGGAAGTGGACAGCTGTTGCCCTGCGGTGCGTCGTCCCCCTATCAGCCGTGCTGTCTGTGTTCATGGGTGTCGGAATCGGCTACGGTTTCACGGCTTTGTCTGGTGTTCCGTTCTCTGCTCTGAACACACTTCTGCCGCTGATTCTTCTGGCCATTGGTATTGACAACGCATACGTGTTAACTGCTGCCTGGGATGCGCGTCTCGATCCCAGCCTTAAAAAGCACAAACCAGACCACACTCGGCAGGTCCTGAGCAGCTCTGCCATGCTCGCTTGCGACGATGTGTCCCCTGTTCCCACTTCCAGCGTTACAGCGCAGGAGGCAGCACAGACAGAAGCCCTGGAGGCCGAAACCGAACACGCAATTAAAGAAGAAGAAATGGACCCAGAACACACATGTGGCGTCCAGCGGCACCCGTCAGATGACGTGCACGCCAAGGCTGCAGCGCTGGCAGAGGAGGGGGCAACCGTTCTGTTCACCACTACGACTGACATTGTAGCGTTTCTTTTTGGGTCCATGACACAAGTGCCCGCGGTGCATTGGTTCACATTGTATGCAGCAGCATCCATTGCGTTCATCCTGGCCATGGAGCTGACCTTCTTCATCGCGTGTCTTGAGCTGGACACTCGGCGCCAGGCATCCGGACGCTGGGAATGCTTGTGTTGCGCGCAGGACCCGGTGGCAGCTGCAATCAACGCAAGTGTAGTCATGCGACAAAAGCTGTCACGGGTTGGGGCCAAGGCGACTTTGGAGGCCGTTGTGCCCTCCCCGCCAAGCGCTCTGCAGTTTGCGAACCCATCCTTGACCAAGTCCACCCGCCTAGCCCGCTGGATGAAGAAACACTACGTGCCCCTCATCCTGAACAACAAATGGCAGGCTGCTGTTATTGTGTTTTTCGCCGCTCTTCTGGCCTTCAGTGGTTGGGCCATTTCGCAGGTGCCGCGAGGACAGCCGTTGAGCGATTTGGTGCCAGATGATTCATATGTCGTGGACTGGCTGGACATCCGGGAGAATCTGTACGACGATGCTGCCTTGAACGAATTTGAGGTGTTTGCCACTGCAATTTCCACACGCCGCACCACGGCGCAGGCCGCCCGGGCGGGGGAGTTCGACAGCGCAGCCGCCGAAGCTGCACTGAATGACAACGAGTGCACTCGCCACGTGCGGGCTGCATACGCTGTGCGAGCAACCCTGCAGAGATCTCATCAGTGGACCAACCAGGCGACGTTTGCTGCGCCTTGGTGGTATTCTGCTTGGGTGGCGTGGCTGGCGTCGCCGCAAGGCCGCGCAGAGTCTCCGCTGCCGCTGCTGCCCGCCAACTCGTCGGTGGTGGGCACGGGTGGCCAACGCATAAGCTACACACTGGTGAATGCGCTGAGCTGCCAGGTGTTTGTATCTGGGATCTCCAAGTGGCTGCAGAACTCAACTTCGGCTCGATCCTTCGCAGCAGACGTGGTGTTGGCGGTGGACAACACAACAACACCACCAACTACAAACCTCCAAGCAGCTCGCTTCACCCTGCGGTTTCTTTCATCAGCTGTGCGTGATAGCACTGATCAAGTTGACGCGGTAAATGGTGTGAGGGGTTTGACAAGGCGCACGGGCCAGAGCTTTGGCGGTGACATGCAAGCCTACACGTCCTTCTTCTTTTTTACGGAACTGGTAAGCTGGTCGCACTCATTTGCTCAAAATTTCCTCACCAGCTTGTTTTTTACAGGACGCAATCATTTTGGATGAAGCAATCACCAACATTGGCCTGGCAGCAGCTGGTGTCACAGTCGTTGCATTGCTGTTTCTGGGGTCAGTCACGTCCGCCTTCATTGTGGTGTTCACGCTGCTACTCATCGACGTGTTCCTGCTTGGTTTGGTGTACTGGGCAGGGTTAAAGATCAATTCGGTATCCATTGTGAACTTGATTTTGTCCCTTGGCCTAGCTTTGGATTACTCAGCTCACATTGCCCACTCATTCAGCGTGCACCTTCGACGGCTCCGACGCGAGCGTGCCAAGAAAGCAACGACAGATTCCAGTCCTGAAGGTGAGATGCCAGATGGCACATTTTCTGGGGCCAACCCTATCAAACGCCAGTCCGGCGCTGTGACTGACTCGAAGCCAACGCTTGACGCGACGGCCAGCAGGGAGCTGCAGGGCCGCCCCGCGCACGACGATGCCATCGACTATGCCGTGTCGACCCTTGGTGCCTCTGTTGTCAACGGCGCCGTGTCGACGTTTTTGGCGCTTGTTCCGCTTGCCCCAGCCGGAAGCACGATCTTCCGCACCTTTTTCCGCATGTTCAGTGGCATCACACTGCTGGGGGGACTGCCTCACGGCATCGTTCTTCTTCCAGTGGTGCTTGTATTGTTTGCCAAGCTGCAGGCGAAGTGCTGTCGTCCGAAAGATGTCTCGAAGCAGTCGTGAGCCCTTGGCAAGGCAGCTCGTTGGTTTGGCTGTGGGGGTCGTGTGCACACAGTGGCGGCAGGCACGTGGGCTCGGGCTCGACACAGCTAGGAGTGCATGTGACTGTGCTATATTTTGAAATGAAATCGCGTGCGCTGTACTTGCCGTCACCTAAGCCCTGTTGGGGGGGGGCACCATGCCACACGTGGGGTTGCCAGGCACAGCGATCTGCGCTCAGCTGCGCAGTCTGAACCCTTGGCGCTTTTCAAGTAGATCTTGGATATAAATTAGCTTTCACGATGTCAGATGCACCTGAAAGCAGCGTAGGAGCTCGGGCCGCAACGGCTGTTGTGAGCAGGGCCGCGGGCGCTTGGCAGTACATCTCAGCTTGGGTGGCCAGCAGGACCCATGGGCGATATATAGCTCCAGTAATTGGGGCAGCTGTGCTCCTGTGTGCTGTGGATGTGCTTCGAAAGAGGAATTCCAGCTTTCGCAGGGTTCGCGAGATTCATAGTACGTACCTTGTCAGGAGATAGCGTTATGCTTTGTACAGTGCCAACCACTGCAGGCTTGATCGAAGCAGCTCATGCTCGGCGTCTGTACAAAGCGGAAGGAATTCTACGTCCATATGAGCACATCGTGCTGCTTTGTCATCCAGGAGCCAATCAAGGGCATGGGCGCTTGATCGCTCGATGGCTTCCAGCTTTCCTCGGCCCGCAGTGCCACACCTTCTTCATGAGTGAAAGCGGTTTAGCTGCTGCCCTGTCTCAACTGGATACGATACAGCAGAACCATGCAAGTGCCAAAGTTGATTCAGCAACAGGTTTACTGCCAACAAAGCCAAGTGTCCGCGTTGTTGTCGCCGGGGGCGACGGCTCAGTGGTTTGGACAGTGCAGAAAATTCGTGGCAGTCAGCACCACGCTACACCTTTGGCAATCATCCCGCTCGGCACCGGCAATGACATGTCAGGCCTTCTTGGGTGGGGAGTCACTTCTCCTGATATGAATCGTTTCCTCACTTTGGCCGGGGTGAGTGAGTGGATGTCTCATCTGCGGAGTGCCGCCGTTGTGCAGCACGACGTGTGGCAAGTCGCCTTCAGTGTGCAGCCAGGCACCGGCGCCATCACTCAAATCAGAGGCGGCTCTGTTACCACACTGCCTGAGACCTCTATAGCTCTCCCTTGCATCAATTACTCCTCTGTGGGCATGGATGCGAGGCTGGTGCACGCAGTGGAACTGCATCGTCTCGGCTCCAGATTCCTCAACCGGCTCGTGTATGGCATCGCCGGCTGCATCACAGTTGCGACACCCACCACACCTGTCACATCTGCTATCGCCAGGTGGGCCATGCTGCGCCCCCACTCTGCAATGCCCCCGGCCGCTGCTCCCCACGCTGCAATGCCTGCAGCCAGCTCGGCCGCTGCTCCCCACACCTCTCCAGCTTCAACATCAAGCGCTTCAGCTGCAACTGCAAGCTGGGCAGAAGACGAACACGAGTCTATCCTGCGCGTGGAACCGGCTGCACTGGGGGTGTACCACACGTTGATGTTCCTGAATGCGCACTCGTACGGGGGAGGTACCCCGTTGTGGGACTTGGCCACACAACATCCACAGCAGTACTACAAACGACTGGCTGAGAACAACGTAGGTGCATGGCCACTGCCCCCCAGGGAGCAGGCCCATCAGGACGAGACAGATGGCGTGTTTGAGGTGTTGGGCTCCTCAACACTACTTCAACTTGGCTGGACAACTAGCACTGGCCTGAACTTCGCCGGGGGCCTGCACCAGCTGGCCAAATCCAGTGGTTTGCAGCTGCAGTTTGACCCCCACTTCAACGCCGATGTGCCCATGCAGGTCGACGGCGAGGCCTACATTCTGAAAAAGCCCGCAAAGCTGTCTGTGCAACTGCTGGGGAAAGCAACCGTGCTGAAGCGAAAGGGGTTTTCAGGGATCAAACCTTGGCTCGGCAAGCTCTTGTGAATGTATTGGGTTCTATTATGGTGAAAGGGGGGTCACTCAGCTGGCTGGCTTTGGCTGAGGGGCTGTGTATCTTCAAATGCTGCTGAGTCGTGGGGGTCCCTGCCGAACCGCGCCTTGAGGCGGCGAGCCTCTCGCTCCAGCATGTCGGCACATCGCCATTCAAATCGCTCTGGAGCATTGTAGCTCTTGGCATTCTTCACAATCAGCTTCAGATCTGACCACAGTTTGGCAGCTCCTCTGGAGTGCTTGTACTCGCCTGCCTTCTCCCGGGCAAACATTGTGCCCAAATCCAGTGGCTCGCGCACCTTGCGGTAATAATCAGGGTTATATCGCCGGCTGACTGGCACTTTGAATTGTTGGCCTGCCTCAGACTGCCTCAGGTACGAAATGACTTCTCGTGCTGTGGACAGGAAGGGGGGAGGCAGAACATATAAATCGATGTTCTCGGGACGCACAAATGCACTAACGCCATCGTCAACTTCCCAGGGTGAAAGGCAGTTGTCAGTTTGCTGGTAGTCGATGCGCCACTTGCGTGTGACGACCTCCTGCTCATACCATACGACATGCAGGCTCTTGTATGGAGTCCGCTTGTACTCGTCTTTCTTGAAGCTTGGACCAACGTGGTAAATTCGCCCTTCGTACACGTCCGATGCAAGTGGGTCAGCTTCTGTTGGAGCTGGAAAGCGAACAGTGACTTGGCGGCCTGGAGCCCACGAGCGCGCCATCATACGGTCATAAATATCCTCTTTCACCAAGAACGACGGCATGTTCATCAAGACAGATTGTGCAGGGAGAGACATGACTGTGACTGTGACTCCTTCCATTGCAATGTCTTCGCTGTCTGCATCTTGGTCTGGGATGACATTCAAAACAATTGCTGTCCAGTCTGCCTCCATGCCGTCGATCTGCGTGGTGGCTTCGACCAGCACCCGAACAGTGCAATGCGCATCTGCCTTCTCCTTCAAGTAAGACAGCTCAGTCAAAGCAACTTCCCTCTGGTCCGCGTTTTCAAACTCCTCAGAATAGCTGCGCAAACGCCGTTCGGTGATCTTGGTTGCAGTATGCGCAATCGCATCAACAAGATGCATACCTCAACATAAACTCTTCATATGCTGGGACAGCCAGACACATACGGCAGCCAATTTCGGTCTCATATTTCGAAAAATCCATGACCGTGCTTTGTCTGGGCATCATTGTGTCCTCGTTGAGCCAAAGTGGCTCACCCTTGTCGCCAATCGGAAGAGACTGCATGGAGTATTCCTCTTCTTTCTCCACATGTAAAAAATTTCGCCTCCCAAATGCGCTGATTGAGGCTTCTGTCTCACTGGCGTCATCATCGTCGCCTTCAGCCGTCGATGTTGAGCGCTTGTTATGCTTGGAGGATTTGTGCCTTCGAACTGCGAGTGCTGCAGGGCGATTCACTTTGCTTTTTGATCCAATGGAGATCAACCCCTTTCGAATTGATGCGGCTAGCAAAGGTCCCGGCTTTGCTTGGGTCTTTGGAGTTGGCTTTTTCAACGCTTTGCTACTTTGAGAGAGCGAAGGGCCTTCTTGTTGAGAGCTTTGAATAGATCTCTGGGATTGCGAGATTTGAACGTCGTGGGTCTCACTGGCATGGTGGGAATGTGGCGATCCTGGAGTGGGGGCTGAAGGCGAGGACGGCATGATGTCGGCGGCTGGCGTTTCAGAAGTTTTCTGCTTGTCCTTTGTCGTCACTCTCTTGGCAAGGCCCAAAGTGGACACAACAGGGCCAGTAGATGCTGGAAGCGTTTGTGTTTGAACTCGCTTCATAATCTGCACGTGCAAAGGAACCTGAAATCAGCCATGCAGAAAAGGGCTGCGTTTCAAAATTCAATGCAGCTCAAGAGTGTTCGTTGAGCATGCTACGCTACCCCTTTGAGCAATAAAGCATCACAAGGTACATGATGAAACCGTTATGAAGTTTTTGACGATTTATGAAAGGCTGGGCCCCGGGCTTTGGCTGTTCAAAACAAGCTTACCGAGTGAAACGTGTCCTCATCGATCAGTTGCTTCTTCTTGGCATACTGTATCCCTTTCTGAAGAGTTTTCAAACCGTAGCTTTTTTCTATTTCATCAAATTTCCTTTCTTTCAAAAGCGTTTTGACCTTGTCCGTTTTGCTGGGGCCGACGGAAGGCATTTTGAAGGTAACCTCTCGAAAGTTGAAAATTTTCTTTCTGGGCTTTGACTCTGTTGAAGCTTGCTTTCGTTAGCACCAAGTACCGATGCAGCAAACATAGTGTCAGTTTAGTTAAAACGAAAGTTGATTCTGTTTCAGGCCAGCATCGCGGTGTCTGCGAAGCTGTGGGAGTTGTGCCCGACCAAGAGCAAGGGGGGTATCATATCAGCAGCGATGACTGCAGTGTCGGCAGTCACAGCAGTTCTTCTTCACTGTCAACGCCTAGCTGACTCCAAATGGTTTGCATTTGCTGTGGCTTATTTTGGAATGCTCCGAGCGAATGAGGGTGGAAAGCCCTCGCTGCAACACTCCCGCGTCATTCGCTCGCATCGCAGAACAGGACTGGAACTGACATTTGGCGACAAAACTCATTATGGCAACCTTTGTAGCATACTATTTGTGAGCAGGCCAGAGTGGAAATTGGAGTTCGATGTCCTCCTGGAACGAATCAAGAAAGCGCTTGAGCTGCTCAAGACGCTCCAATGTCAGGCCTCGAACGTCCCTCTGTTCACCCTGCAAGACCTGAATGCGGTAAGCTCAAAGCTCTTGCAAACCACATGACGCACTATGGGGTCGATGCGGCCGGGGAGGCTGATGCTACATCTATGTAGCGGCACACCACCCGAACTCATCGCGAAAATGGGGGGATGGTCCCCAAAGTCCAGCACTATCATGCGGTCATACGTCAGGGTAGGACACAGTACCAGCCTGGATAGGCTGATGGTGGATTCGAAGGCCAGGGAAATAGTACTCTTAGCCTCAGGCAAGGACAGCGAGGAATCTGGAACAGAGGACTAGATGCTGTGCCCCTCCGAGCAAAGCCCAGAAGGTGGTGGTGGGACACAGCAGTCTAGATGGAAACCGACCCGCACGACCGAAGTGCAAGCGCCGCCAAGGCGCCCCAGGGGAGGGAAGGCACAAGTCTCAGGGGCCAAGCAAGCCTGGGCGTTGCATCTGGTCTCAGGCTGCAACACACAGACATGAGTGGCAAGGACTGCCCGACGGGGTGCTCCCAACCTGAGCTGCCAACCCGAGGAGAGACCAACTTCCACCCCGTCAGAGGGAGGGCTCAACGGACGAACTGCAGTGCACTGAGGTACAATGGACACAAAAGCAGTGTGGCAGGGGGGGCTCTTTTCAATTCATCACTTCGCTAAACTCTACGAACAAACAATTTTAAATGCAGTTATAGTAAGCTTATGGAACTACAATTTGCTGTGTCAACCATGTTTGCTAACGTTGCAAGCCGTGTCTTGCGCACAGGGGCTTCCGCCCCTGTCGCTCGTGCAATGAGTACTCGCCCGGAGGTCATGAATGCTGAGAAACTTACCAGCGTGGGCAGCCGCCGCATTTTCAACGAAGAGCATGACATGTTCCGCGAGAGTTGCCGCAAATGGTGGGAGGCAGAAGTTGTCCCAAACCACGCTGAGGTTTGTGAAGGCACTGCCGTTGCGTTTTTGCTGAATTCTCAAAGTAATTCACTTTACAGTGGGAGGACGTCGGCCATGTGCCTCGTGACTTGTGGAAAAGTGCAGGAGAAAATGGCCTGCTGGGTGTCACAATGCCTGAGGCGTACGGTGGTGCCGAAGCTGACAAGCTGTGCGCTGCCATCACTTGGGAGGAGCAGGCAAGTTTCAAGCTGACTATGGACCTCCTGTGATTTGCTTCACGGTGCATGTCCACAGAGCTACACCGGATGCACAGGACCCGGCTTCGCTCTTCACTCCGAAATTGTTATGCCTTACATCCTGCACTATGGCACTGATGAGCAAAAGGAGAAATTTTTGCCCCGCTTGTGCAGCGGGGAGTTGATCAGCGCAATCGCGATGACCGAACCGGGTTCGTCAACCTGCTACTGACATCATATTCATATTTTAGTTGGGTTTCTGCAGGTGCTGGAAGCGATTTGCAGGGTATCAAGACTAACGCTGTCAAGGACGGTGATGATTGGATTTTGAACGGCTCCAAGACTTTCATCACGAATGGCTACCACTCTGACCTCGTCATTGTTGTTGCTCGGTAAGTTCATAGCTTTCGAATTTTGTCTTCGAGTTCTTAGCACGGATTCTACTCCCTCACTTTTTCAGCACTTCAACGGATGCCAAAGCAGCCCACGGAATTTCTTTGTTTTTGGTCGAGGCTGAGATGGCTGGCTTCACCAAGGGCCGCAAATTGAAGAAGATGGGCATGAAGGCCCAAGATACCTCCGAGCTGTTCTTTGAGGACGTCCGCTTGCCCACGTCCTCCATTTTGGGTGGCGAGGCCGGTGTGAACAAGGGCTTCTACTACCTGATGCAGGAGCTGGGCCAGGAGCGCCTCATGATCGGCGACATGGGCGTGGCATCTGCCGAGGCAGTGTTTGAGTGGACCCGCGAGTATGTGCACCAGCGCAAGGCCTTCGGGCGCACCCTGTCCGCCCTCCCCACCATCCAGAACACGCTGGCGGAGATGAAAACGGAGATCTGCGTGGCCCGCGCATTCATGGACCAGTGTCTGCAACTGCACGACGAGGACCGACTGGACGCCGCTGGAGCCAGCATGGCCAAGTACTGGGGCTCAGACCTGCAGAACAGCATCGCTGACCGGGGGGTGCAGCTGCACGGGGGGTGGGGGTACATGTGGGAGTACCCTGTCACGCGTGCGTACGCAGATGCGCGCGTGCAGCCCATCTACGGTGGCACCAATGAGATCATGAAGGCCCTGATTGCTCGCACTATCTAAGCCCCAGGCAGCGCTGTCTGGGCCCATGGTGCATTGCGCTGTCGTGTAGAGGCTGAGCCCATGGTGCATAACGGCAAGTTTTTGACCACAATTTCAAGAATGAATAAGTCTACTCATGCCGTGCTGTGTTTCCTTGCATGTGTGCATTTGTGGCGAAGTCCCTGTACGTGCTTATGCCTCCTCCTTGTCCTCGTCCCCAGCCAGCAGCCTGCTCTTCTCGTGATCCAGGGCCTGCGCTATGGCAGAGCTGCCTTCGTCTTTATCCTTGTTGCTGGCAGCAGCAGGCTTGCTTGTGCGCATTTGTACGATGCTGTACGCCACCCCCCCCGAGAACCCGATCAGCAGCCCCGCAAAGTTGGTTGGGTCGTAGATGTAGTCGTCAAACAGCACAAGGCCCAAAATGAACCCAGCGAAGTTCTTCAGCTGCCCCACCACACTTTGTGTGGTGGCGCCGTTGAGGGCGGTGGACAGGTACACAGCCAAGTTCATCCCGAATGCGAGGGTGCAGGAGAAGAAGAAGCACGCCAGAAAGCCGTTGTCGCTCCAGTAGGGGAACTCGTACATGGCAGCGGCAGCCTCGCCGCTGACCAGCGCCAAGATGGTCAGCACAGGCAGGGTGAGGGCGGTGTTGTAAAACAGCAGGGCGTGTGCCGTGAGCTGGTTCTGCTTCTTCACGCGGGCGATAAACACGGTGTACAGGGAAGTGGCCAGGTTCGTCAAAAACAGCAGCAGGTACGAAACAGGGTCGAAGGTGAGGTCCTTCATAGCAGCGATGATGGCCCCCAGCACCATGACGACTGTGGAAGCAAGGATGGCCCTGCTTTGCGTCGTGCCGTTCAGGTAGTACTCCTCCAGCATAACCATCACAATGGTAGTGCGGCGCAGAGCAGTGAACATTGGGATGTTCACGCGCCCAAGGGAAGCAAGGGACACAATGACATAGAACAAAAAGATCATTGCCAGTGGTGCAACCTTGTATGCCAGCTGCATGGTCATGTCTGGAAAGGACATAATGCCTGCGCGGCGCAAGCCCCAAAGTGAGCAGATTGTCACTATACTCTGCAACAGAGTCAAAACTTGAGGGTAATTGAAGCCGTAGACAGAAAGCACTGCTTTGTTAAACAGCGTGATTGCCATTGACGACACACCATACGCAAGGGCTGCAGCCAGCCCCGCGAAGCGGTGTGATTCGTGCTTGGACATTTCCTGCAGGTTTCAAAGCAATAACGAAGTGCAGAAACACAGCGAACGAGCAAGAGCATTCGCCAAAGCATGTTCTCAAATCATGAAGTGATCAGCTTTCATGAGACTTGTGCATCGTCCTTTCACTTTGAATATCCCCCCTAGCCAGATGGAGGAGCCGCCGCCGCCGTGTACGAGCTAGTGGTGGGGAGCGCAACAGTGCATTTAGAACACAACATAGCTGAAAACCAGTACAAACACGTGCGACAGTTGATGCTGCACAATGCTTGACTTGTTAAGTCATCGCCCACACTGCACCTAATCGCTGTCTGTCGCATACTCCACAACATGCTCACTGGCGTGCTGCGAGGCATCGACGTCCCCATCAGCTTCCTCCTCCTCGCCACCCTCATCTAGCTGCTGCCCCTCCTGCTTGGCAGCCAGACACCCCTTCAAGTGCGACGTCGTCAAATTGGCCCGCGTGATGATCCCCACCACATCGTGGCAGTCATTCACCACCGCCACGTGACGCAGGCCCAAGCCACGCACCAGCGCAAACGCCCGCGCAACGGGCGCACACGCATGCACAGTGTATGGTGTGGGGTTCATGTATGGGCGCAGGTCTACGAAACTTCCCATTTCATGTGCCTCAACCTTCAGGGACGACACACTCGGGTACCGGGGGTAGTGTGCCTCAAAGTCGGAGTAGCTCAACAGGGGGTCCCCAGAGTAATCAGCTGCAGCCCACGACACAGGCGCAGCCTCTGCATCAGCACCGCGCACACTGATGGAGCGCTGGATCGCGATCCCTGTGCCCCCCCCTGCACCCCCCCGGAACTCGCCGACGCCCCCCCCATGCTGCTCCTCGCTAGTGGAGCGCCTGCCAGCAGACGTAATCCCCAGCCGGTCTTGCTGCGAGAGCGCAAAGAAGGCTGGCACCCCAGGGGGGTGTACCCCCCCCCCGCCCCTACGCTCAGACTCAGGCAAAGGGGACGTAAGGGTTTCAGCCGCTTGAGAGCTTTCGGTGCCCAGCCCCACAAGAGGCAGCTTGGCTGGGCGTCCACGGGTCGCGTCTTCGTCTGCTGCATACGAGTTCTCTGATGATGCAGGTGAGGTGCGGAGCCCCCCTGCCCCCCCTTCCTGGCGTTGAGCGGAGGGACGTGCTCTACCACCCGGCCCCGCTGCAGCTGCGCTGTTGAGGGATGTGACATCGCCCATGCTTGTGGCCTGGCGCAGTGGGAAACGCTGGTGCGACTGTGGCTGCCCCTGGTGAGCTCCAGGGGAATTTGAGGGGGGGTCCGCGCGGCGCCTGAGCTCGTCAAGGGGGGGCGGCGCAGTCAAAGCTGCCATCAGTGGCTTGGGCGGTGTGGCATGGAACGCCTTGCGTGACAGCAGCACCGACAGGTGCTTGCGGTGAATAATACCCGCAAAGTTCCCCAGCCGTGGGTGTGCCTGCATCACGTCTCGGGTGAAGACAATGGGAAATGAGTGATGGGAGGTGTGCTTCAGCACCGTCAGAATGCGCTCCACCGTCTCCACGTCCCGCAGTACCACCACAGGCGCCGCCATGACATCGCTGGATTGCAGCTGCGGTGCCAGCACCTTGGGGATTTTCTCCTCTAAGAGGGGCCACCTCTTCAAGTGGATGTGCACATCGTACAGGCCCTCATTGAACAGGTTCCCGGCAAAACGAGCCGCCATCAGTGTCAGCATGAGCGGCACACCGTACTGCAAGTCCCCAGTCGCCTCAATCAGGATGACTGCCAGAGAGATGGTCATGCGCGCCATCCCTCCCAAGACCGCTGCGGCGCCAATCAGCGCATACGTGCCCGCGTCCACCGTTCCCGCGCCGCCGACCAGGTTGATGATTTGCCCCACGAAGCGGCCCAGCGCCGACCCCCCCAACAGGCAGGGAATGAAGAGACCAGACGCCACCGCTGTGCCATACGTCACACAAGTGAGCACCTGGTACAGCAGGAAGAACACCATGAGGGGGCCAAGCTCGAACGCGTCGTCGTTCGTGGTGTGGAACAGCTGCTTGATGGCGCTCTCTGCAGGCGCGAAGAAGTACGTGGCGACGGGGTTGTATGTCCCGGTGTCGCAGTAGAACTGGATGAGGTGCTGCGCCCCAGCCGCGTCCACGTCCTTGGGGACGGGGTGGCACTTGCCCATGCCCAGGGGCACCAAGAAGCTGATGGTGGTCACCAGCACTGCAATGAACATGACTTCAGAGAAACGCCACCGACGCACATTCGACTTGCGTCGCATGCGACACACTGTGAGCTTCTCGTTGGCCCAGTTGAAAAGGGCCCCCCAGACACCCCCCAGGGCGCCCATGGTCATAAATACAGGCAGCTCCCATGCAACCCATGAGTCGGCACTGTCTTGAGAAAAGTCTCCAAACGAGAACAGGCCCCGCTCGTTCAGCTTTCCCCACGCCCCGTGGGCTTCCACTCCTGGCGCAGACAAGAACACATCCAGAACATACGTTGCCACCACTGCACAGAAAAACGTTCGCCACGTGAGGGACTGGGACCAGAAGGAGGCCCCCTCCTCCAGGACAAACATGACCCCCCCGATGGGAGCCCCAAAGGCGGCAGCCACTCCTGCCGCTGCCCCTGAGGCGATGAAGTCACGCTTCTCCTTATCATTGCGGAATGCGGGGATCTTCAAGAAGGGCGTGCGTACCCCGCATACCTTGGACTTGCCCTGTGAAACGCCTGCAGCGACTACTGCGCCGGAGTGAATCATTGGTCCCTCCTTGCCAACAGGAAGCCCAGAAGGCACGGCAAAAATGATGGAGATGACTTTGGCCAGGAGGGTTTTGAAACGAGTTGCACGAGGAATGCGGACGCCGTTGAGTACGCATTTGATTTCAGAAATGCCACTGCCTTGAGCGATTGGCTCAATCAGCAGAATAGTCGCAGACGCAATTCCCGCAAAGAGAAGGGCAAAGCCCATGTAAGCTGCAAAGGCTGCTCCATGCCTCAGTTCACCCTGTCGCTCCAATGAAATCAAATGGTTCACTGTGTTGAACTTGATGTCCGTCAGCTTGCGCGCTGCCACTGTGATTGCCACAGCAACAAGCGCAGTGATGCAAGCTACCACAAAAATTAGAAGCCATCGGGTGAGGGCTTGCATCTTGGCTGTCCCTCGGCTTTTGGCCCGAGCATCTTCCATGTTGACCTGCGAAATAAATAATCAAAGCTCTATCTGCTGCATGTGTCCATAAATCTTGACGTCAAACCCCTGTTTCTCACAGGGTACGCATTAGTCCTGCATTGAGCTCATATTCCGCACGTACAAAGCTTTCATACATGTCGAAGTCGAAAGATTGGTTGCTCTGCTTAAAATCTTTGCCACCTTTGCCCTTTCCGCCCCGAACTACAGATTTGAGTTGCGACTTAGCAGCCACATCACTCCATTCTGCTGCATTTCTGTCAATTTTGCTCGGAGCGGGGCTTCCGGCGGGGCCGAGAAGTGGCTCCTCCATGCTGGATGCTGAAGGGTGCTGGCCCACTGAGCTGCCCAGTGCCTGAAGTTCCATATGGAAAACTTGCCTTCTATTCTTTAAACACACAATTTGCCACTGACACTCTCAGCTCCAACGCTACAGAACCCCTCACAGCTAGATCAGGTTTGGGGGGTTGGGAAATTCTCCAGCTTCAGACACGTTTGCTGCCGCGTAATATCTTGTAAACGAAACTTTAAGACCAATCTGTTCAGTTTTCGTGTTGTTTTTTGCGTGCTTCGTGCGCGACAGCTCTTGGCGGTCCTCCTAAAGAAATGGGCGACGAAGGCAGCAGCGTTACAGACGGCGGCCTTGGCTCTTCAGCCGGCCAAGTCTACCGCGCATCTCTTACTGAACAAGTGATTTCTACACTTGGAACAGCACATCCACCTGCATGGTTGATATGGACATTGGTGCTGGTCACCTCGTTTCAAGCGACGGCGATGTCCACTCTGATCGCTGCTTCGCTGTTGCCGGATTCCGCATACCTCTCTCTCTTGCCACGCGTGATATCGTACATCACAGCTCAGCGCGTGGATGACTTCTTCGGTCCAAGTGTACAATTGGCACTGTTTGTCATTGCATCCGTTTGGACTGTAGGCATGCTTGTTTTCCTGGTCATATTGTTACAGCATGGTGGATCCACGTAAGTCGCTCCCATATCGCAAAAAGTTTCGAGAGGTGTGGATTCCCTTCCCAGCGATTGATTGTTTGACCTGCTCAAATCTGGTTCCTGTATTTGTGCCCACCTTGAGCCCTCGTAGCCTTTTAGGGGCTGATGGTGTGAAGGAGTTTCTGCCTGGTCGCATGGCGACAGCCATGAGACTACGTACATGGCGATGGGGCGCCCACGCTCTTATGCACTCACAAAAATTCCTTCGCAGAGGTAAAGAGGCCCTGTTTGCGTCGCGCAAACCTGTCAAGGGTGCAACTGGTGTTTCTGCCGATCCCACACGTTTCATCGCTGCATCCATCTGGAAGATGATGGCGCTGCTGAGCGGCAGCCTATTCCTTGCCCCATTTCTGGGTGCCTTTTTCCGCATGTTGGTGTGCCAAGAGGTTCCCTCAGCAGCCGACAGGGCTGAATTTCCGCACCTGGGCTCATACGTGGCGGAGTCCTTCGGCGGCGCAGGGCAGTGCTTCCAGGGCGCCCACCTTGCCCTGGTGCTCATCAGCATCATCCTGGCAGCCGGCCTCATGCTTGTGGCAGGGGTGTACTGGGTGCTGCTGGTCACCCATACACTGCAGGCCCCATTCCCGTTTGGCGGTGTGACACCAACCTACACCCTCCTCATGAACACAGAAGATGTCGTTTTTGCCTCCCTCGCGTGTTCTGTGTTCATGGACACCTTCCCGAAAACCCTCACTGTTGGTATCATGGCTGCCAAGTTTGCCGCCCTCACGTACCCCTACATACTGCGCTCTGACGCCATGACTTTTGCAGCCCAGGACGCCATGGCTGCCCGCTTCTTCGCGTCCATGTGGCCCATTATGTGTGCCTTGCTGGGAACGCTGTTCGAATCTGCGGAAATTGGACCCCTCGTGCTGTTCGGCCTGCCCATCGTGGCTCTGGGTGGCTTCTTCGTGTCCCAGGCTCGACGGGCGGCGGTGCTGGCGGCCCCCCTTGACAAGCTGACCTCCGAGGCAGCAGTGGGCGTGTGGGCTCAGTACAGATACATGATCGCTGCCCGCCGTGGTGCAGGGTTGGCGTACTGGGGCCTGGCCATGCTGGACGCCAGTGGGGCCTTGCAGGCAGACGGTGACTCCGCCGGACAGGGGGGCAAGGGGGGCAGAAGCAGGGCTGCCGGCGGCGCCTCCAATGAGCAGAGCTCTCTCTTGGGCAATTCCCGTGTTGCAGGCAGCACCACCCTGTCCTCCACACTGGGCAGTCGTGCGGGGGGGGGGGGCACAGTGCTGTCCTCAGCCGCCGGCAGTGTTTTCAACGGGTTGATGCCGGGCGAGGGGGGTGAACAGGGGCAGCTGGACGAAGCTGCCCACCTGGAAACAGGGGGAGCTGAGGACGAGGCCCTCATGGAGCAGAAGCAGTACACGTTGGACGAGGCTGCAGGGGGCTGGTTGGGCTCAGCCGCCTTCTACCGCGCCAACGCCCTGACCGCTGCCCCCCGCCGGCGTTCCTACCTGCAGGAGGCGGAACAGGCATACAACACCCTGCTGGGCAAGTTTCCATCTTCGTACATGGCAGCACTGCGGGGAGCTATGTTCTATGCCACCTCCCATGTGCGTGCCAGCGCCTACATGGAGCTGAGGCTGCTATCCCAGGCTTGGCGGCTGTCAGAGGGGGGGTCGGGTAGCCCCGGGCTGAATGTGGCTGTGCACATCATCCATAGGCGGCTGTACCTGCAGCACACAGGCAGTGCTGCGTCGTCTGCCGCCATTTCCGGCGCGAGGCGCCTCCTGTTTGAGCGGCATTTATCGGGGGCGCGAGCAGCGGAAGTGGCAGGGTACCGCATCGCCGCCTCTGTTTGGGCGGAATTGGCACGTGCGCCTCCAGACCTGGGTACACTGCATAGCCTGGCCATTGCGTTTCGGAAACACCGCAGCTCCGCGGAGTACCACTTCCGTCGCATGCTTGCCTTGAACGGCAACTCCCCAGAGGTTCACCGCGCCTTTGCAGCGTTTCTGTCGGAACAACTGCACGACGACGACGAGGCAGCGGAACATCTGAACAAAGCCGAAAAGCTGGAAGCCATTGTGCAGGCGTCCTCCCATGCCAAGGTAGCACGCTTCGAGATGCTGTCTGCGCCTTCCAGTGGCGGCACCAGCATGGACGCAGGCCTCAGCATTGCACTGTCCGCTGGCAGCGGCGGCACCAGCATGGACGACTCCATTGGCGTGCTGCTGCTGTCGGGGGGCTCCTTGGATGCGGGGGCTGTGTTGGACGCCAATGGAGCCGCTTGCCGCCTGTTCGGTGGCGCACGTTCCGAGTTGGTGGGCATGGCTGTCACACGACTGCTACCTCCCCCCTTGGGACAGCTCACGCGTGTAGCTGTGCACAAGCTGGCATCCAGGGCGGACCCTTTCCTGTACCGATGGACGCACTTGCTGGTGATGCGCCTCAGCGGCGAGATCGTGCCTGTGACGCTGATGCTGCAGGAGGCCCCCCCAGCGGCAACAGGCCCCCCCGAGCCCCGCTTCAGCGTGCTCGTGCGCTCCATCAAGCTCACAGGCAGCAATGCCATCGCAGTGGTCGCCATTGACGGCGATGGCGGCGCACAGGATGGCAGTACTGTCTTCTCCGCGGGGCACCCCGCCAGCCGCAGAACCAGCTCAGCCTCTGCAGGGGGGGGGGGGCACATGCCCTCCACGCCTTCAGCAGCAGCCGTTCAAAGCTATGCCGTTGGCGCCCCACCCCAGTTCAACTTGGACGGCGGTCAAACTTGGGCCTTGGGAGGGGGTCAACACGGCGAGAGGGGCCCCTCAGATCGCATAGCGTCTATGGTGTCATCCGGAGGAGTACTTTCCCCGCCCCCGAACTCGGAACAGTTCTTCTCCAGCTCTGCCCGTGGAATGCACTCGGCCCGTGACCACTCCATGACTGGCTCACCTGTGCACACCGGGCTGGCACGGGGGCTCAACCCTCTGGGGCACTCCTCTGCCCGCTCTGGCGACGGGGGCGTCTCCATGGCAACAGATGGGCCCAAGGAGAGCGGCAGTGCCACGTGGGCAGCAGGCACCGCCTCCATGCACGCCCTGCTTGGCTTGGATGTGGGCGAGATGACGGGTCAGCGGCAGCACGTGCAGGTTTGGATGCCTCACATTATGCGGAAACTGCGGGCACGCCGACTGCGCAAGTGCGCCCATCGATTTGCACTGGCGATGGTGTCCGGTCTCGGAACAGGATATGTTGAACATGAACACCTGCACGGCGGTTTCATGTCCCAAGCTGACACAGCACAGACTGCCGAGTCCATCCAGCAGCAGTCTTTTGCCCTGGAAGGCTCCAGGCTCCGCCTACGATCCGCTGAGCTAGTGCGGTTGCTTCAGTCCACAGGTGCAGATGGCACCGATCAAGTCACGGACGATGCCCTCAGTGATGACGTGCGCGTGACTGTGCAAGCACTGCCGTCCATTCTTCCTGACGGCACGATTGCTGATGTGCAAGGCGGCAAGCAAACAGTATACTGTATCATCACCATGTCATCCCTGTCAGGGGGGGTGGTGGACTCATCAGGGGGATATGACTTGAATGCTTTGTCAGACTTGGATGACAGCGACAGCCAAAACAGCTTTGAGGAGAGTGCAGATGCTGCCGACGGCACCCGCAGTGCCTCCGGGCCAGGGGGGGGGTCCCCCACACACAAGGGGGCCAGTGCTTCCACATCATCCCTCACCGCTGAAATGCTACTGTCTGCGGAGAGCGGGGAGAACGTCTTTGGCAGCGGCGGCACCGGCAGCAAGGGGGGTAGAAGGGGGGGTGCCTCTCCCACCGGCAGCAGCTCCCGGCGTGCCTCCCAGGAGAGCAACAGCGCGGCCATCAGTGGAGGGCGCTCTTCTGTACTTCCACAGCGGCCAGGCATCGCCGCCATGGGCCGCATGCGATCGGATTCGGTCGATGTGATGGCGGACACGACGGCTGGTAGCCCGGTGGGGCGCCCCCCCATGATGCCCAGAACGGGGGGGGGTACCAAGCCCAAGCACGTGGGGGGGTGGAGCACCCCAGGTACCGACGTGCCCGTCAGCAGCACCTCCCCCGGCGTTTCTCCCGGCTCAAGTGAGAGTGGTGCCTTCAGTACATTACCGCTGCAGCCAGGCGACAGGGATGCTGGCGACAGCAAGGCAGTGCCTGCTGCGAACATGCCGTCAGAACGTGTCATGTCGTCCGATAGCGACGCTGGTGTGCTTGCTGTGTCCAGTGGAGATTCCGCCGCCGCCGCCGCCGCCGCCCGGGGTGCTGCCCAGGAAAGCCGGCGGCGCGGCGGGCTGAAGGCTTCAGCAGCCAGCGACAAGTACGCTGCGGGGGGTGGGCCCGTGGTGGACACAGTGGCGCAGCGTGTGGACTCTTTGGGGGACGCCGCTGGCTCCAGCGACGCCTCCTGGGAGGCGCGCATGTCGGGGGGGGGGGGATCCTCCCCCTTTGCAGGGGGGCAGCGGCGAAAAAGCAGCGCAGCGGGCCTGCCAGTGCGATTTGTGTCTCGCCGGGGGTCGGGTGTGGCCGGCAGTGGGTCCCCCAGCCGCGCTGCTCGTCCCGGTCCCTCAAATAGCATTGGGGACGCCGCCTCCACGGCTGGCTCCTCGGTGTGGTCGGGTGCAACGCACTCCAGCCAGCTGAAACGCATTACAGTCAAGGCGTTACAGAGCAAGACACGGCTGCTGCGCGAGGTGCTTGACTCGCAGTCCGCCGGGGACCTAGCCCCAGTGCGCCTCACACAGCGCATTTTCATCGTGTGGACTGTGGCCCTGGTGCTATTCTGCTTCGTGGGGGGAGTATCGTACTGGCTCTCATTTCAGGACCTCATGCTGAAGCACACAGAGAGTCTGTGGCAAGGGGGGGACCGCATGCGTTACATGCTGCAGACACGCTCCCTGCTGGTTTCTGCTGGCGAATTCACCAAGTGGGGCATCGCCTCAAACCCCTTCCACGTGTACATAGATGACGTGGGTCTCATCAAGGCCCACCTGTCTGAGCTAGACGAAGCGCAGCTGTTCGATGCCAGGGAGCTGGTTGATTTCTCCCCGCAGCAGGGCAACCAGGTGGCGGCATTCACGCGCACAGATAAGGTGCATGCCGTGTCATTTTTCACCCTGGAGCTGGATGGGCTAACTGCGTATGGCGACTTGTATGCTGCGTTTGTGGCGGGACTGGTGGGGCCCCAGTCCGCCGCTGGCGCCGGCGTGCGCATCAACAGCAAGGAACCGAGAACTGCTGCATTTGACGACATCGTACTGGGGTTGCTGGGGGGGGGGGGTGACGATGGCACCACGGAGCAACATGCCGAGGGAACCGTGGTCACCTCGCCCCTGTCTGTGACCCAAGCAGGTCAGCTGATTCAAGTTGAACTCGGTGTGTTCGTGAACAGCTCGTTGAATTCCTCTGCATTCCTGGTGTCTGGCTCCGAGCCCAGTGCCACTGCGTACGTGTTCAACACCGCCACCACTGTTCTGGATGCGTATAACGCCACCATTCTTGCCAAGGCGCAAGATGCAGAGGCATTTTTCAACTACATGTGGCTGCAAGATGTCAGCGTGCTACTGGCTGCCATGCTGGCACCATCTCTGTTCATGCTGGCGAGATCATCGTTCACAGCGTCAGACCTACACCATTTGAGGTTTGAGCCTCTGGCCACAATGCTGTTCCTTCCACAAGACAAAATCAAGGAGCTTTCCAGCAAGGCCTTGGAGCAATTCCGCTCAGCACTTGGTCGGGAGGACCTGGAGGGGGGTCCAGGGGGGGGTGACGGCGACGAGGATGACCAGAATGGTGCTGGGGACAACGCTGGTGCTGGATTCCGGGGCATCCTGACCAAGGCGGGGCCGTCCAAATCCCTCACTCCCTTGAACAATCGCAGCCCAGGCCCCCGATCTCCATTCGGGGCCAGCCGCTGGTCCAGGGCGCGGAATTTGGACGGGGCGCGGTACCACACAGACGAAGGGCGTTTCTTCGCCAAGGCCTTTGCGGTGATTTCAACTCCACTGCTGGCTGTGGTGTTGTACATCACTGTGGTGTTCTCGCTCGAAGCGAGCTTGCTGCAGTCGCTGTCACAGCAGTCGCAGCGTATGTATGCCTCGCAGCAGCTGGCAGTGCACGCCAGTCTGTACCGCACTAGTGTGGAAGATGCCATGTTTTCCCACGGCTTTGCACGTGAGACAGCAGTGGATCTGGCCCGTCAGCGGGCAGTGCAGTCGCGTTACTACTTGAACTTACTACTGCACGGAGGCGACGTTTCGCTGTTTAAGACACAGGCTGCTAACTGGGTGCAGGGGCCTTCCATTTCGCGAGCCGGTTTGGGAGACGCTGACGCGAATCAGTTGGAGGAAAACGCGTGCACGGCTGTCGCGGCGCTCACTGCAGGCACCAACGCAAATGCAGGGTCACTAGGGGCACTTGCGCGGCAGCACGCCGCAGGCTGCCGCAGCGTCTCCGGCGGGCTGTTCACGTTTGGGCTGGAGCAGGCTATGTACCGCTACCTGGGGGACGGCTCAGTTCTTCTGAGCGCCCTGTCAGACGAAGCCGTCAACAGCACGATGCCTGAGCTGCTGGACCCCGCATCAACCATCTCCCAAAACGCCACGTGGTGGAGCGCCGACCTGGCCATCATGCTGCGTGCCCTTTCGCGGCAATGGGTGCAGCTGGAGGAGGTACATCTGCGGCACAGCCTTGGACGCCTCAGTGCTGTGGTGCACGATATGGGCACCACAGCGCTGCAGAACCACCGTACGTCATTCCACATCGCCAACATCGTGTGTGCAGTGGTCATCCCCATGTGCATTGCTGCCCTGCTGTGGCCCCTTGTGTCCTACCTCGGGGAAAGCCTGCTTGCTGCTCGTGGGCTGCTGCTGCTCGTGGCACCTGCCACCGTGCACGAGGTGCCAGAGCTGAAGCGACTCATTGTGTCCCTGCTGAAGGAGTACACGCAGGCGCGCAAGTACACCAAGTGGTGGAAGGACCATGACGTGGCGGCGGGACGTTCGGCAAAGCATGCAAGGGGGGGTAA
>Ga0307982_1000703_pt1 | contig 26562 bp, 26 predicted proteins | sample OrgLakmetagen989_FD_201847 | JGI IMG/M metagenome (GOLD analysis project Ga0307982, IMG submission 201847) | Saline water microbial communities from Organic Lake, Antarctica - #989 | ecosystem: Environmental > Aquatic > Non-marine Saline and Alkaline > Saline | place: Antarctica: Organic Lake...
CGGGGCTGGGCCACCACATCACGAAAGCGGATTTTTTCATCCTGTTTGGGCTTTGCCAGGTGGCTGTGATCGATGCCGGTATTGACGGACAGCGCGTTCCAGGCTTTGACGGCGACCTGGCCATTGGTCTCCGGGGCCAGGGTGAGAATCATTTCACAGGCGTCAATGGCCGAGTCCAGACGCGGGCGGCCTTTATTAGCGCCTTCATCCAGATGTGTCCGGTTCAGCTTACCCAGAAACGCCACTTCGTCTTTGGTGTCCCAGTTGATGCCTTTGCCGCCATTACCCAGGGTTTCCAGCAGCGGCCCAATGGAGGTAAAGCGGGCATAAGTGTTGGGGTAGTCGCGCTCAACCGTCACGATGTTGGGCATGGTTTTGCCCGGAATAGCCTCGCACTCGCCTTTCCACCAGGCTTTGACGTCATACGGCTGGGCCAGCTCGCCGGGGGAGTCATGCAGCATGGGCACGGTGACTACGTCGGTTTCTTTGCCCAGATGGCCAGGGCTCAGTTCGGAGTACTTCTTTGCCAGACCCTTGAAAATGTCCCAGTCACTGCGGCTTTCCCAGACCGGATCCACAGCTTCTGAAAGCGGGTGGATGAAGGGGTGCATGTCCGAGGTGTTCAGGTCGTTCTTCTCATACCAGGTGGCTGTAGGCAGTACAATGTCGGAATACAGGCAAGTGGTGGACATACGAAAATCGATGGTTACCCACAGATCTACCTTGCCTTCTGGCACCTCTTCGTGCCATTTAACGTCTTCGGGACGGCCCACATCAGCATCGCCTAACTCCTTGCCGAGCAACCCGTGACGAGTACCGAGGAGGTGACGCAGCATGTATTCGTGGCCTTTGCCGCTGGAACCCAGCAGGTTGGAACGCCAGATGAACATGTTGCGCGGGAAGTTCTTCGGGTCGTCCGGGTCTTCACAGGCGAACGTGAGTTCTCCGGACTTCAACTGCTGTACGACGTAGTCTTTTACGTCCATGCCAGCCTTGTCGGCCGCTGCCTTGATGTGCAGCGGATTGGTGCTCAACTGCGGTGCCGACGGCAACCAACCCATGCGTTCGGCGCGAGTGTTGTAGTCGAGCATGGAGCCGGTCCAGTCTTTCGGGTCGGCCAAAGGTGAAATCACTTCTTCCATGCCCAGCTTCTCGTAACGCCACTGATTAGAGTGGTTATAGAAGAAAGAAGTGCCGTTCATGTGCCGGGGTGGGCGCTGCCAGTCGAGGCCAAAGGCCAGGGGTTGCCAGCCGGTTTGCGGGCGCAGTTTCTCCTGGCCCACGTAGTGTGCCCAGCCGCCGCCGCTCTGGCCCACGCAGCCGCACATCATCAGCATGTTGATGATAGCGCGGTAGTTCATGTCCATGTTGTACCAGTGGTTCAGGCCGGCGCCGACAATAACCATGGAGCGACCGTGGGTCTTGTTGGCGGTGTCGGCGAACTCCCGGGCAATGCGGATAACATCCGCCCGTTTTACGCCGGTTACCTGTTCCTGCCAGGCAGGGGTGTAAGGCACGTCGTCGTCAAAGCTGGTGGCGCAGCCGTCATCGATAATACCTTGACTGACACCGTAGTTGGCCAGGGTCAGGTCATACACTGTGGCCACAGTGGCCGTGCTGCCATCGGCCAGAGTGATGTTGCGCACGGGCAGACGGCGGGTTTGCAGTTCCGTGTGGTCGGTGTGCTGGAAATAGCCGTACTCGTGCTCCTTGCCGCCAAAATAGGGGAAAGCCACCTGGGCAAGTTCGTCTTCACGGCCGTTCAGGCTCAGGCACAGATCCTGCTTTTCATTGCTGGTTCCGTCCCGGTTTTCCAGGTTCCACTTGCCTTTCACGTCGCCTTCGTGATTCTCACCCCAACGATAGCCAATCGAACCGTTGGGTGAGGTCAGCGCGTCAGCTTCATTCACCGCAATGGTTTTCCAGTCCGGGTTATTGTCCTGGCCCAGGTTGTCCACCAGGTCAGCGGCCCGCAGGAACCGGTCCTGATGCAGGATGCCGTCTTTGGATTTAAGTATGACCAGCATGGGGAAGTCGGTATAACGCCGGGCGTACTCGGTGAAGTAAGTGCTTGGGTTGTCGATGTAAAATTCTTTCAGGATGACATGGCCGAATGCCATGCCCAGGGCGGCGTCGGTGCCCTGGCGGGGTGCCAGCCAGGTGTCGCCGAACTTGGACGCTTCGGAGTAATCGGGGCAGATGGTGACGATTTTGGTGCCCTTGTAGCGCACTTCGGTCATGAAGTGGGCGTCCGGTGTGCGGGTCTGGGGCACGTTAGAGCCCCACATCATGATGTAGTTGGAATTGAACCAGTCCGCGGACTCGGGCACGTCGGTCTGTTCGCCCCAGGTCTGCGGCGAAGCCGGCGGCAGGTCACAGTACCAGTCGTAGAAGCTCAGGCAGTTACCGCCAATCAGCGATAAATACCGGGCACCGGCGGCGTAGGACACCATCGACATGGCCGGAATGGGCGAGAAACCGGTGACCCGGTCCGGGCCATAGGTTTTGGCGGTATAAATATTGGACGCAGCAATCAGTTCGTTGACGTCATCCCAGTGGGCGCGCACAAAACCGCCCTTACCCCGACGCTGTTTGTATTCTTTCGCCCGGACCGGATCCTCCACAATGGAGGCCCAGGCATCCACCGGGTCTTTGTGTTTGGACCGGGCTTCCTGCCACATCTCCATCAGGTGGCCGCGCATCTTCGGGTACTTCAGCCGATTCGCGCTGTAGATGTACCAGGAGAAGCTGGCGCCCCGTGAACAGCCCCTCGGTTCGTGATCCGGCAGATCAGGGCGGGTGCGCGGGTAGTCAGTCTGCTGGGTTTCCCAAGTGACCAGCCCGTCTTTGACGTAGATCTTCCAGCTGCAGGAACCGGTGCAGTTCACGCCATGGGTAGAGCGCACAATTTTATCGTGCTGCCAGCGGCGGCGATAACCGGCCTCCCAGGCCCGATTCTCTTCTGTCATCACGCCGTGATTGTCGGAAAAGTCGGTTTTCTTCTGTTTAAAAAAGCGTAGATTATCCAGAAAGTGGCTCACGGTCTGTCTCCTGGTTCCGATGGCGGGCCGCCCAGACACAGGCAGCAAAGATCGGGGGTCAATGGTCGAATACACAGAAGAATTGTAGGCAATCAGGAGACACAGGTTATTGATCAAAATCAATTACTGCATTTAATCTACAATTTATGATGGCAAGTCAGCGAAAGCTGTTTATTCGGGTGATCCGGATTGCCTGGAAGGCCAAGTTGATTAGTCTGAGGGCATGAAACTAAATCCACTAAAATAAATCTGTCTCGGTTTTCAAAAGTCCGCGTTTATTTGAACCTCAATGTTCTTTTAGTTAAGATGTATTCAAAATGAATTAAATGGACAGCATATGACGCCTACCATCGCAATGCTCCTGATCATTACCTTCTTGCTCTCCACTGTTGGTTTGCTGCTCCTTATCTGGTCTATCGCCAACAATCAGTTCAGTCACGGTCAGGCGGCCGCGCGCACCATCTTCTCACCGGGTGAGGAAGGTCACAGCGAGGACCCTGCGCTAGCGGCCAAGCCGGCCTTTACCGGTGACAACACCGAACAGGCAATCGCCATCGCGGCACGCTGGACCGCTGACCAATCCTCTCGAACCGCCGTGCTGGCCTGGTTGAGTTCGGCTGTTTTCTGGCTCGTTCTGGGGTCATTTTTCGGGTTGATCACCTCTGTGAAAATGCACCTCCCCGAATTTCTGATGTCCAGTGAGTTTCTTACCTTTGGTCGGGTGCGCCCCGTGCACCTGAATGCCGTCACCTATGGTTGGGCATCCATGGCCGGTATTGGTGCTGCGCTTTTCATGATTCCCCGACTGTTCAAAACCTCTTTGGCTGGCGGAAAGTATGCCGTTATGGGGAGCGTTATCTGGAATATTGGCCTGGTTCTGGGGTTAGGGGCGATCACGCTGGGCCTCTCAGACGGTGAAGAATGGCTGGAGTTTCCCTGGCAGGTAGACCTTCTGTTCGTGGTAGGGGGAGCCCTGTGTGCCATACCCTTGCTGCTAACCGCCGCCAATCGCCAAGTCGAGCATCTCTACGTCACCAGCTGGTATCTGATGGCCGCACTGGTGTGGTTTCCAATTTTGTTCCTGATTGCCAACCTGCCCTTTACCTTTCCTGGCGCATCCGGTGCCACGGTTAACTGGTGGTTCGCCCATAACGTTCTCGGGCTGTGGGTAACCCCGATCGGCATTGGCATTGCCTACTATCTGATCCCGAAAATTCTCGGTCGGCCGATTATTTCCTACCAATTATCATTAATCGGTTTCTGGGCACTGGCGCTGTTCTACAGCCAGGTGGGCATTCACCACCTGATTGGCGGCCCCATACCGACCTGGCTGGTTACCCTTTCGATTGTCCACAGTGTGATGATGTCGATTCCGGTGATCACGGTCGCCATTAACCACCACGGCACCATGATGGGCAACTTCGGGCGCCTGAAAGACTCGCCAACCCTTCGCTTTGTGTGGATCGGTGCACTCATGTACACCGTGGCGTCTCTTCAGGGCTCTATGGAAGCGCTTCGCAGTATTAACGTGATCACCCACTTTACCCATTACACCATTGCTCATGCACACCTGGGCATGTACGCCTTCCTGAGCTTCATCCTGTTCGGTGCGGTTTATTTCATTATGCCCCGCCTCACCAACTGGGAATGGCCCTGGCACAGGTTGATCAGCCTGCACTTCTGGCTGGTAAGCATCGGCATTGTGATTTATGTGGTGTCACTGAGCATTGCCGGCTGGAAGCAGGGGGTAGCGTTGCTCGATGCTGCAATGCCGTTCATGGATATTGTCCGCATGACGCTACCCGCACTTCAGGCCCGCACCGTAGGGGGCGCTCTGATGACGTTGGGGCATCTGGTATTTGCCTTCCATTTTGTCGCGATGTTGATGCATCGTGGCGCCGGCAATGAGCAACCAACTCTCTTCCGCCCTGCTGCCAAGGAGACCGCACAATGAAAGGTGCTCTCGCAATTATGATCGGTGCGGCTCTTATCCTGTTGTTGGCGACGCTGACGCTGGTGGTTATGCCGTATCTGCAAATGTCGGCAGAACAGGTTCCGCCAGATCTCAAGCCCTACACGGAACAGCAGCAGCGTGGCCGGCAGGTATACATTGCCAACGGTTGTGTTTACTGCCACAGCCAACAACCCCGGGATCCGGGCTTTGCGCCCGGAGACAGAGACCGGGGCTGGGGACGCCCGTCCGTACCCGGGGACTACGCTTACGATCAGCCCCACCTGATGGGCACCATGCGTACCGGCCCTGATCTGTTCAACGTCGGCGCCCGGCTGCCCAGCATTGGCTGGCAACTGCTGCACCTTTACAATCCGAGGGTGGTCCACAAAGACAGCATCATGCCGTCGTATCCCTTCCTGTTTCGCCATGTAGACGAGGCAGCAGAGGGTGACACAGTCGTCTACCTACCGGACGCTTTTGGCCCTGAATCCGGGCAGATTGTTGCCACCGAAGATGCGCTGGCGCTCGCTGAGTATCTGCTTGCGCTTGACCATACCTATCCGGCACCTACCTTGCCGAAAACTGATAAGCCCAAGGAGTAACGAGCGCTATGAACCAGCATGATCATCGCGCTCAACACCGTGAAGCGCCCGAACCGGAAGAAGGCACGCGCGCCATTCCAAAATTTGTATTGGCCTGGATAGCCATTCTGATTGTCTGGGGTGTTGGCTACTACGCCTGGCAGATTGGCAAGCCCTTGCTGGGTGGTGACAGCCGCACACCCGTTGCAACCGTGCATCAGGAAGCCAGGCCGGCGGGCGACTCAAGCTCTGTTACCGCTGACGACCCGGACACATCAAGCGCGCCGGATTCGAAAACTTCAGTCACTTCAGGCCCAGAAACTTCGGCGTCTGGCAGCAGCACAGCAAGCGCAAAACTGGATGGCGCGGCCATTTTCAGCGCCCAGTGCAGCGCCTGCCACCAGGCCAATGGGCAGGGAATACCAGGCGCCTTTCCACCTTTGGCGGCAAGCGAATGGATGGTGGCGGACTCAGCCATACCTGTCGCTATCGTCCACGATGGACTGCAGGGCAAAATTGAAGTTGCCGGCAATCAGTACCAGGGTGCTATGCCCCGATTCGGCGGCCAGCTTTCCGATACCGAACTGGCGGCTGTGCTGAGCTATGCCCGAAGCCAGTGGGGCAATGACGCCAGTGAAATCAGCTCTGCCACAGTAACCGAACACAGAGAACGCTTCGGTGACCGCAAGGCATGGTCAGCCGAAGAACTAGTGGAGGTATTCGGGAAACCCTGAGATGCCCGCCAATAACGCAAACACAGCACAGGAAGCTCTTTACCAAAAACCCGAGCACCTGGAACCCGAGCACCAGGAAATCCTGATGATCGAGGGGATGCGCTGTGGTAGCTGCGCCATCGCCGTTGAAGCCCTGCTGAAGAAGCAACCCGGCGTCAGTGATGCGGCGGTTAATTTTGCAGCCGACGTGGCCATGATCTGTTGGGACAAAGAAAAGCCCAATCTTGGCAATCTTCAGCAGTCCGTTGCCCGCCTGGGTTATCGCCTGCACGGCTCGGTTGATCCCGAGCGGAGCAAACTCCAGGCGGAGTCCGTGCGCAAGCACCTGCAAAGACGGCTGGCGGTGGCGGTTGTCTTTGGCATGTGGAGCATGATGCCGGCTCTGCTGATCTATCTGGCACCGTTCGGAGCGGCTGAGCCGGAGGTGCTCTGGCCACTTGCTGTGGCCAGCGGCCTGTTCGCAGTGCCGGTCATACTTTACTCCGGGTCCCACTTCTATCGCGTAGGCTGGCGCACGCTGCTTGCCGGCGCACCGGGTCTCGACAGCCTGATTTTTCTGGCGGTATTTGCCGCCTGCATCATCTCGACCTGGCAGCTTGTGTCCGGCAGCCATCATGTGTACTTCGATGCGGCCGTTATGCTGATCACCTTCCAGCTGATCGCACGACTGCTGGATACCAGCGTGCGCCGGCGCGCCTCGGAGATCATTCGCCGCTACCTTCAGGATGTGCCCGAGCAGGTCACCCTGAGAAACCCCGACGGCAGCTGCGAAATCCGCCCTGCCAAGGATGTTGAAACCGGCGAACACATTATGCTTCAGGCTGGCGAACAGCTGGCACTGGATGGAAACGTTGTCAGAGGGAATGGTCAGGCCGATCTGTCTATGTTGACCGGAGAGCACCTGCCCCAATCTCTCGGGCCAGGCGCAGAACTGCTTGCAGGCTGTCAGTTGGTTGAAGGGGAACTCGAACTGACAGTAACCGCTATCATTGGCCAACGCCGCATAGACCGCTTGTCAAGATCCATCAGCGCCCTGCTCAGCCGTAAAACCACCCTGCAGCGACTGACCGACCGTATTGCCCGAATCCTGCTGCCGGTCATTGTGATCGCGGCCGCGTTGGCCGTGGGGCTGGCCCTTTTACAGGGTGTTCCAGCGCCGGAAGCGGCGGCGCGTGGGCTTGCAGTCATGATCATCAGCTGCCCCTGTGCCCTGAGCCTTGCCATTCCACTGGTGATCACCATGGGCCACGCCAACATGGTCAGCCGCGGCATCATATTGCGGGATCCCGCTGCACTGGAAGCTGCAGCAGGGGTTGGCGCTATTGTATTCGACAAAACGGGCACCCTAACCACGGGTGAGCCGAGCGTAGACACCATCACCCCGACTGGCCAATGGACAGAAAGCACACTGTTGCAGTTAGCACGAGACATTCTCAGGGAGTCGACGCACCCTGTCGCTCGGGGGCTTATGGCACAGACGACACCTTCCCTCGCAACAGCATCCGACGGTACGCGCGAAAGCATCGCAGGCGCAGGCACGCGCTGGATCAACGGCGGGGACACCGCTCTGGCGGGACAAGCGAGTTGGCTGCGCAAACAAGAGGTCGAGGTACCAATGACCGAAGACACCGGAATGAGCGTTTACCTGGCCTGCAACGGGCTTTATGCCGGTAAAATCGGTTTCAAGGAAACGCTCAGACCTGAGTCTGTGCCGACTATCCGCCAGCTGACACGTCAGGGTTACACCATTTACTTGCTTAGCGGCGATACGCGCAACGCATGCCTTGAGCTGGCCGAACGCCTGGGCATATCACCCAAACATGTGCTTTCCGGCTATTCCCCCGAGCAGAAACACAACTTTATCGAAACCCTCGAGAAGCAGACTAACGCGGTATTCGTAGGAGACGGCCTCAACGATGGCCTCGCCCTGGCGGGCGCCAGGCTTGGCATCGCCGTCGGTAATGCCGCGTCCGCCACCGGCGCAGCCGCCGCCGTTTACCTGACCGAGAGCATCGCCAAAGTGCCTGCCACTCTGCTGTTAGCGCGACGGGCACGCAAGCTCATGTACCAGAACCTGTTCTGGGCAGTGGGTTACAACGCCCTGGTAATCCCGCTGGCCGTTATCGGCTGGATTCAGCCCGTCATAGCGGCCATTGCCATGTCACTCAGCAGCCTGTGTGTTTTGCTTAACAGCTTGCGTATGCAGAGACAGCTCTCTGATGAGGATCCGAACAATACGCCCCCAGTCGTCAGTAGTTCAGCGTCGCCAGCCTGAAGGATCGCACAAGCCCAATAAAGATCAAGACCCAATTTCTAAGACTACCCCATGCCCTCCGAACCCATCGCGCATGGCCTATAGCAGGCGGTTGCCATAGCGCGCCTGATCCCGACTGGTAAAGCGCTGGAACAATGCCTGGGCCAATAGCGGTGCAGCCGTCTCCGTCGCGATGGCTGTCTGTAGCGCCCAGCGACCTTCTCCCGAATCTGCCACCCGGCCATCATGAGCGGCCAGAGCGGGATCGACGGCTAATGCCTCACCGGTCAGATCGAGAAGCCAGGAACGGATCACCGATCCTCGCCGCCAAAGCTGGGCGATTTCCGCGAGATCGAAGTCGTAATCGACGGCTTCCGGATCGTCGCAGGAGGCGGAAGGCTCATCGGGGCTTTGCCGATCGTGACCGGCATTGCGAAGCAGTTCGAAACCTTCGGCATAGGCGGCCATCAGCACGTATTCGATGGCGTTGTGTGCCATCTTCACGAAGTGACCGGCCCCTGCAGGGCCGCAGTGCAGATAGCCTTCTGCGGCGGTGTCGCTGTCATTTCCCAAAGGTACGGGTGCCATGGTGCTTCCCCTGCCGGGCGCCAAGGTGCGGAACAGCGGAGCCAGCCGTGCCACCGGCGCGTCGGCGCCACCGATCATCAGGCAGTACCCCTGCTCTAGCCCCCATATGCCACCGGACACACCGACATCGACAAAGGCAATGCCCTTTTTGGCCAGGCGCTTCGCTCGATAACGCGTATCACGATGATGGGAGTTGCCGCCGTCGATCAGGATATCGTCGGTGCCGAGCAAGGGGCTCAGGGTGTCAATAACATTCGTCACCGCGGTGGCGGGTACCATCAACCAAACCACCCGTGGCAATGTCAAACGCTCGACCAGTTCATCAGGCGTCCGTGCAGGTTCGGCACCAAGCGCCGCGAGTCTGCCCAGCGCCTCGGCATCACCATCATGCACGACCACGTCATGTCCTGCCGCCATGAGGCGTTGCGCCATATTGCCGCCCATGCGGCCCAGTCCGATCATTCCGATTTGCATTACACGCTCCTGAGTATCATATCGCGCTCTCGTGGCAACGCTTACCCGCTGGTGATTGCCAGAACCACCGCCATTACACCGGCGACACCGAGCGCCAGACAGCCGAACTGTATAACGGCCACTGCGGCGATCTTTACGCCGTTGTGATGCAGATAGTCCTCAGCGACCACCGTCAAGCCCAGTGCCATATGCCAGAACAAGGCAACGAGTAACAGAATCATCGGGATTGCCACGCCTGGCCGAGCCAGCCAATCGACTACGGTCTCGCGACCGCCTCCCACAACTGCAATCAGCGAGGCCAAGCTCCAGATAACGAGAGGTACCAGAACTGCAGCCGTCACCCGTTGCCAGCGCCAGGCGTGAACCCCTGTTCCTGCCGATCCCAAGCCGCGAGCACGACTTAATGCTGCACGATTGTCGTTGTCCCGCATTTCGCTTACCCCATTTGCCAAAACGCCAGTGCCCAGGTCACCAGCGTCAGTCCGATACTCGAGAAAACCACGATCCATCCCGACCGATAGATATCAACCAGCTCAAAACCAATCACTGCATCCCACAGTAAATGGCGGATGCCGTTACAGAGATGAAAGAACAACGCCAATGTCCAGATGAACAGCAGCAGCAAGCCCAGAGCAGAGCCAAGCCAGGCATTAAGATGAGTGAAGGCTTGCGCCTCGGTAGCGGCAGCCAATAGCCATCCCACGAGTAATACGGCCCCCAGACTAAGGAAGAGGCCACTTAGCCGATGACCAAACGACAGCACCGAGGTGAGCTGCGGACGATAGACCTGCACATGTGGTGATCGAGGTCGCGACGGATTATTCATAGCTGTTCTCTCCAAAGTTCAACTCTCTATTCAACTCTGTCGCGTAATCATCTTGGCCTTGATCTCGGCGATCGCCTTGCCTGGATTGAGGCCCTTGGGGCAGGTACGGGTGCAGTTGAGAATCGTATGACAGCGATACAGCTTAAACGGGTCCTCTAGTTCGTCCAGGCGTTCAGCAGTCGCCTGATCGCGGCTGTCGGCCAGAAAACGCCAGGCCTGTAAGAGTACCGCAGGGCCCAGAAACCGGTCGCCATTCCACCAATGGCTCGGGCAGCCAGAGGTACAACAGAAGCACAGAATGCATTCATAGTAGCCATCCAGTTTACTGCGATCTTCCGGTGATTGCAGATGTTCTATGCCGCTTGACGGCGCCTCGGCCTGCAGCCAGGGCTTTATCGCTGCGTACTGGGCGAACGCATGGCGCTGATCACCGACCAGGTCGCGGATCACGTCCAGGTTATTCAGCGGATAGATGACTGCCGGTTCATCGAGTTCGTCCATGCTACGAATGCAGGCCAGCCAGTTGGTGCCGTCGATATTCATCGAGCAAGAGCCGCAGACTCCCTCCCGGCAAGAGCGGCGAAAGGTAAGCGTTGGATCAATCTCGGCCTTAATCTTAAGCAGGGCGTCCAGCAACATCGGGCCGCAATCGTCCCGATCGATAGTGAAGGTATCGATTTGTGGGGGCTTCCCATTCTCCGGATTGTAGCGAAAGATCCGCAGTCGCTTCACGTTCTTCGCGCCCTCGGGCTCCGGCCAAACCTTACCCGGCTGAATGCGAAACTCAGGCGGAACCTGTGCATTACTGGGTATGGGAAAGCGCTTGAATAGCGTCTTGCGTGGTAGTTCATCGGAAGACTTGATCAGCATGTTTATCTCCTCGCCCCGCCAAAGGGCCCACCGTGATGTTTCACCATGCCAGCGATTAAGCTATCGACCGGCTTCTCCCGATTCCAGCAACTGTCGCAGTACATAGGGCAGGATGCCGCCGTGCCGGTAGTAGTCGGCCTCGGCCGGGGTGTCGATGCGCACGATGGCATCAAATGTCCGAGTCTGGCCCTCCGGGTTGGTAACCGTGACACGCAGCTCGTGGGCTGGCGTCTCGGCACCCGCCAGTCCGGTGATCGCGAAGGTTTCTTCGCCGGTCAGCCCAAGTACCTCGGCATTCTCGCCATCGGGGAACTGCAGCGGCAACACGCCCATACCGATCAGATTGGAGCGGTGGATACGCTCGTAGGATTCGGCAATCACGGCGCGCACGCCAAGCAGGGCGGTACCTTTCGCCGCCCAGTCACGGGAAGAGCCCGAGCCATATTCTTTACCGGCCAGAATTACCAGCTGCGTATCGGCTGCCGCGTAATTCTGGGCGGCCTCATAGATGGTAGTGACCGGAGCGTCGGTTTGGGTGAAGTCGCGGGTGAAGCCGCCCTCGGTGTCGGGAGCCAAGTGATTACGCAAACGGATGTTGGCGAAGGTGCCACGAATCATCACCTCGTGGTTACCGCGGCGCGCACCGTAAGAGTTGAAATCCTTGTGCTCGATATTATGTTCGATGAGATAGCGACCCGCCGGCGAATCCGGTGCGATCGCCCCAGCCGGGCTGATATGGTCGGTGGTCACCGAATCGCCGAGCTTGGCCAGCACTCGGGCGCCGGTGATATCGGTCAAGGGAGCAGGATTGCGCTCCATACCGTCGAAGAACGGCGGCTTGCGCACGTAGGTCGAATCGGCCTGCCACTGGAAAGTATCACCCTCGGCAATATCCATGCCCTGCCAGCGTTCGTCCCCGGCGTAGAGATCGGAATAGCCATGGGTGAACATCCCGGCGTGCAGATTCGCCGCGATTGTGTCCTCGATGGTCTGTGACGAGGGCCATATATCGTGCAGATAGACCGGTTTGCCGTCAGAGTCTTCCCCCAAAGGATCGTGCAGCAGGTTAACGTGCAGGCTGCCGGCCAGAGCATAGGCCACCACCAGCGGTGGCGAGGCCAGAAAGTTCATCTGCGTCTGGGGATGAATCCGGCCCTCGAAGTTGCGGTTGCCGGACAGCACCGAGCACACGGTCAAATCGTTGTCGTTGACCGCGGCACCGACTTCCGGGATCAGTGGCCCGGAATTGCCGATACAGGTGGTACAACCGTAGCCCACCAGATTGAAACCGAGCTTTTCGAGATACGGCGTCAACCCAGCGCGTTCGATGTAATCGGTGACCACCCGGGAGCCGGGCGCCAGCGAGGTTTTGACCCAGGGTTTGCTGACCAGTCCTTTCTCCACGGCATTTTTGGCCAGCAATGCCGCGCCGAGCATGACCGACGGGTTGGAGGTGTTGGTGCAGGAGGTGATCGCGGCGATCACCACCGAACCGTGGTCGATTTCACACTGGCTGCCATCAGCCAGGGTTATCGGGATAGGGTTGGGTGACCATTCGGCGCCGCAGCCATCGTCGGGAAGCGCTCGCGGCGTATCGCCGGGATCACTGTGTATGATCGAGATCGGATCGCTGGCGGGGAAGGACGCATCAGAGGCTGCGTCAAGACCGACCTGCAGCGCGTCAACCTGGGATTGGCCGGCAAGCAGCGCGCACACCGCATTCGGCGCGATGCGCAGTGGCACCCGGTCCTGCGGGCGCTTGGGCCCGGCCAGCGACGGCTCGACGCTGCCAAGATCGAACTCCAGGATTTGGGAATAGTCGGCTTCGTGCTCCGGGTCGTGCCACAGGCCCTGTTCTTTGGCATAGGCCTCGACCAGGTGGATCTGATGCTCGGGCCGCCCGGTCAGGCGCAGATAGGAAAGGGTCTCGTCGTCGATAGGAAAGATCGCGCAGGTCGAACCGTACTCGGGGCTCATGTTGCCGATGGTAGCGCGATTGGCCAGCGGCACACTGGCCAAGCCAGGGCCATAAAACTCCACAAACTTCCCAACTACGCCGGTTTTGCGCAGCAACTCAGCCACCGTCAGTACCAGATCGGTGGCGGTAGTGCCCGGCTTCAGCTCCCCGGTGAGCTTGAAACCGAGCACCTGGGGCATGAGCATGCTGATCGGCTGGCCGAGCATAGCAGCCTCGGCCTCGATGCCACCCACGCCCCAGCCGAGCACACCCAGGCCGTTGACCATCGGCGTGTGCGAGTCGGTGCCGACCAGGGTGTCCGGGTAGGCAAGGGTTCCGTCCGGCGTTTCGCGGGTGAACACCACTCGGGAAAGGTATTCGAGGTTAATCTGGTGGCAGATGCCGGTATCCGGTGGCACAACCTTGAAATCGTTTAACGTCTGCGCGCCCCAGCGCAGCAGCTGGTAGCGTTCAGCGTTACGTTCGAACTCCAGGGCGGCGTTGGTCAAGAAGGCATCGGCTCGACCGAAGACATCGACGATCACAGAGTGGTCGATGACCAGCTCGGTCGGGATTAGCGGATTGATTCGGCGAACGTCGCCGCCCAGATGGTCAATCGCGTCGCGCATGGCAACCAGATCGACGATGCACGGCACGCCGGTGAAATCCTGCATCAGCACCCGCGCCGGCGTGTACTGGATTTCCTGTGTGCGCACATGCTTCGGCTGCCACTCCGCCAGCGCCTGGATCTGCTCGCGGGTGATTCGCTCACCGTCCTCGTTGCGCAGCAGGTTTTCCAGTAACACCTTCAGGCTGTAGGGCAGCCGTTGTGTGCCATCAATTTGATCGAGGCGGTAGATCGTGTAGGTGGTATCGTCGACGGTGAGCTGAGCGCGGGTATTGAAGCTATTAGATGTCATGGGATGTCCTCCGCAGCATGCGGATTGTAGGTCCGGAGGGAAGACTCACGACAGACCCGTGTTTGGCACGAGGCGATACGCCGACCGACAAAACTCCCGATGTTAATTGAATATAGCAGTTGATTGGGGTGACGGCCACCAATCCCAAACATGTTAATGCGATGAATTCTCGTTGACTTTCTATAAGATTTATCTATTATGAATCTTATAGAAAGAGGAGAAAAGACATGAGATACCAAAGCATATTAGGAAACTGTGACAAGACAACCGTCAGCCAGCTTGTCGGGCGGTGCCCCGCCACTCTAACGGTTTTTCGGAACTATCTGCCTACCATCAACGAGGATTCTGATCGAACTATCAAAAATGTTGCCGAAGCCTGTAGTGCAGAACCACAGTACCTGTGCCGAGATCTATTCGATGTTTATATGGATCACAACCCTCTTGAAGATCTGGATACCGACACACTGCTGGAACTCATTACCGAACACTACGATGCAGAACACCTGGCACAACTGCCGCGGCTGCACCGGCTTGCCCGCAAGATTGAGGCCATACACCGTGAGAACCCCGATGTTCCCAAAGGCATTACTCTGGCGGTGAAAGAGCTTGAACACTCTCTGACTGAGCATAGTCATCGGGAAAACGCCTTCGTACTGAACCGTATGCAGCACGACCAACCGCCGAGATCGGAAACCCCGATTGCCCAGATGAACGAAGAACATTCCGTTATCAAACAGCAGCTTGGAAATCTCAGGTTGCTCACTCGCAATTACCAGGCTCCCGATTCCGCCTGCCGGTCCTGGCGCAGGCTTTATCAGGAACTGCAAAACCTGGACTTCGGATTATCGGAACAAATCTACCTGGAACGGGACATCTTATTTCCCAGATTTCAGTTCTGAACGCTCTTTCAGAGCAAACCTATTGGGACGCCAAGTTCAGGCCATCTTCAATCAGCATGGCCTGACTCAATAAACCCCTCAGAAATCGGTTCATGCGTCTGTTTTTGGTGCTTGTTACGGTTTTCATGTTAAAAACCTATCCCGCACTTCCTTTGTAGGCATCATGCACGCGGCTCGTTTGCCAAATAGCTTGTATCTATTTCGCGCAAAAACCCTATAAAAATAATCTCTCACAACAGACGGTACGATTTTAAAGGCTCTAAAAATAAACCAGAGGCCATCAAGATCTTTTGTTATTTCAAGCGCAGCGTTCGTGCGTTCAAAGCATTGTCCATTTTTTATTAAAACAAAAGTGTCATCACCTACTTCTGCATGAGCTTGATGCTTTAATAAGAGTTCCTGAGCTATTTCACTTTGCATCGGAGCAAATTTGAAAACACCTTTGGAATCTCTTTTAATGATGAAATTTACGGCTCCGTTGCAGAAATTGCATACTCCATCAAAGATGATTATCTGATGATCGACCATAACTCTCCGATAACGTCACAATGAAGCTGAAGTAAAACCCAATTATTGGCCAGGCCTCCAGGCCTCATACCCACCGTCGCACTTTCGTTAAATATAATCGGTAATCGTTGCCGAATTTTTGAAGCAGAAAGCTTTCTTCTGGCTGAATTTGAAAGCGATTCATATAACCAATGAAGAGCGGAATCAGGGCAAACGCGAAAACATGGGACAGATAGACCGCCCAGCCCAGCAACAAAAGCACGAGGCCCACATACATCGGGTTTCGACTGTACTGATAGATTCCATGAACAACCAGGCTCGCAGCATTTTCAGGGGCACGCGGATCAACCGTCGTCTGAGCTTTTCTAAACTCAGACATCCCCATAAGAGCAAAGCTCATTCCCACTATAACGAGACAACCACCCAGCCAAGCTGAGCCAGGAACCAAAAACTGAAACGCCGGAACTACGCTGGATAGTCCGTACATCGCAAGCCCCGTAATCCCGACCTGCAGCGCAGGAGGCACTCGAAGCTCTAAAGACCTCATGATCTCTCCATCCTGAGGCCTAACACTCGTCGCACTTAATATTGCTGTTGATCGTTACTTTCACGCTTGAGCAGCCCGACGAACCATTCACTCTGCTTTCAATCCAGCAAAACGCCCATCGGCATACCTGGAATGACACCCGACACATGCCTCCACCATCTTCCCGAACAGCACCCGTTCCCGGGCCTGATCTGCCGACTGGGCCGCTTCAACCAGGTCGGCACTGAGTTCGTGAAAAGCCCGATCCCGCTGCACAAAATCATCCGGCACTGCCGCCATAAGCGCCTTGCGGTCTTCCGGAGTCATTTTCTGTTTGAGGATAAAACTATCGTGGATGCCCTGGGCCTTTTCGGCTACGAGCTCGTGTTGGCCTTTGACGATGCCCTCCAGAATGGTCTGGGTAGCGGTGAGGACCGCCTGCATTTCCTGGATGAGCAGGACGCGAACATTGGTTGGGAGTTTGTCGCCCACATTGACGGGTGCGGCATCTTGGGCGGCGGCGATGCCGGTGAATGCCATCAAGCCGCCGGCAATGAGTTGTCGCAGGGTGTTCATGGGGTAGACTCCACCCCACCCTGTTGGCCGTCAACTTGGGTGAACAACACGTTATTTTCCAGATGTATGTGGTCCATCAGATCGTTTCGCAGTATCTGCAGCCCTTTGTAGAGCGCCTGCCAGGTGTTGCAGGCTCCGTCCGGCAGTTGATAGTGGCGCGTCAGACTGTCCAGCCGTTCCAGTGCCTTGCCGTGACCGTCGTGCTCAGCACGCTGTTGAAGGCGCTCAAGGTCGGCCAGGAGAACGTCAGCATTCAGGCCCTTCTTCTCCGCTGCGTCGCGCAAGGTGCCAGCGCCACCACAGCAGAAATCGAGTTTAAAGCGATGTAGAACCGCAGTGGCACCGGGAATATCCCGGGCAATATTTCCCATGGATTGGTCCAGTAGACTCATGGCTTCATACCTCCGGTTTGCGTGAATCGTTTTCAGGTTTTTGCAACGTCCCAGTGTTGTGATATACCGGATCCATTGCTTGCCTGACACAAAGATATATATAGATTACACCTTTTAAGGTGCATGTGAAATGCTTTTACAGCAGCAACTGCCGGGACCTGTATGCTTTCTTTTCCTCCACATCCAGGAATAGCCAGCTCCCTTTGAGTTCCTGCTTGGCCTGAAAAAGCGTATGGTCCGCTTGACGCAAAAGCGTATCTGCGTCTTCCCCTATATCTCTATCCGGAAACAAAACGATACCCGCCGTAAACGACACAAAGCCCGAGTCTGCGCCCAGATCGAAAGGCTGACGGCCAGTCAACTGCAGGGCATACAGCCAGGATTCCAACTGGCTGGCGTTCGGAAGAAGAAGGGCAAACTCATCTCCACCAATCCGCGCGAGAGCCGCATCGGGGGGCAATGCGTCCAGCCATCGCTTGGCAAGTAATCCCAGCATACGATCGGCAGCCTCTTCCCCGAAGCGGCGATTAATTTCCTGAAAGTTGTCCAGATCTATGGAGACTAATGCAGCCGAATTTTCTTTCAGATCTGCGCGCTCCAGCAGCTCCCGGATAAACCGGGTGATGCCATTTCGGTTCCACAAACCGGTAAGGGGATCTGAGTAGGCCAGAAATTCTACTTGTTTCTGATAATCGCTTGCCTGGTCTTCCAAAGCCCGACGAAACTGTTCGTCCTGCAGGCGCTGCAATTCATCCTCGACTTTCTGCCTTGCCGCTTTTTCCCGCATCAGCTGAATTGTGCTGGCAGACAATTTGCCGTAGATCTCCAATAAAGCGGTAACGAGTACCGATACAGAACCGCTCAGTTCCGAATCAACCTGTTCTCTGGCCTCTTGCAAAGGCTTGCCTGCCTCCAGAGCTTTCACAATCAGTGCCATGCGCCGGTCCGATTCCAGAATGTGAAAGGCAAGCCAGCGAGTCAGGTAATCGAACAGTTCAGCTAAAACATCGCCCTGTGGAGCTTTGCTATGGCGAAGCATCTGGATTCGGGCAAAAAACATCTGGTGTGAGTCATGGTGATTCCGGGATATCTCCGACTTGCCGAGACTTTTCTCCCAGATACCCTCTTCGTACTTGAAATGATAGGAAGCGTAGGCGAGAAGCTCATCAAGCAGGTGTAAGCCATCCACATCCGAACTACTGAAGGCAAAATGCCAGGCCAGACGATTCAGAATATTCACAAGCACTCGATGCTGCTCATCAATATCCGCCAGGCCTGTCTCGAAGTTACGGTTCCAGGGAAAGGCCTCAAAGACATTCGTCTCGCTCTGCCAGGGCATTGTCACCTTTAACGTGCTCCCGATTACGAAATAGGGCAAACACTGATAGTTTAGCTCAGATCAGCCCCAACTCCAGGCGCGCTTCCTCGTCTGCGTTTTTCACGCTTCTGTTTAAGCTGGTTGGATTTGCACTCATTACTTACAAGATCCAGCCATTTCAGGTGCTGATTCCAGATCTCGTCTTTAATATGCGCAGGCTTGTTGCTGGTCATCGTTATCTCTCCATGTCCCGGGTAAATGAGAACAGTTCTTGACATCTATTAAGATGTACTATATTTATATCTTATGGCAAGAGAGGAGGATGAGCAATGAACTATCAACAAACACCGATTGAGGAGTTGGACACAGATGTACTGCTAGAGCTCATATTGCGGGGCTACGATGTCGTTCATATTCAGTAATTGCCCAAGCTGCACCGGCGAGGGGAGGTCGAAATCATGGCATTCAAACCCGTTTACATATCCGGACCTATTTGGGCGCTCTCTTTTTGCTCCAGATATTGCCGGTACACCCGCACGGAAGCTAACAAACTTTCCCGGTAAGCAGCACCGTACTGATTGCCTCCGGAATCAGCCTCACGAATGGCAGACTCATACTGGCCAATCCCCTGCTCGGCAAAAGCGCGGGCTGCCGGTACACCGTCCCGGCCAACCATCAAAGCAATTCTTTCCCATTCCAGACATTCGGCGGAGTCCATGCATTATCCTCTGAGTTATTTCAGCGCCTCATGCAGCATAGCCGGGATGCGCCCTGCTTCAACCACGTCGGTGCGAACAAGGAAATCACCAAAGTGTTCGCCCGCTTCTCCTTCCTCTTTACCAGCATGGAATAGCAGGCCCAACTTTGCCGGCATGAAATGACCATCGTTAATTAACTCAACGCAGCGTTGAGTCCTTTTTTCGTATTTTCAGTTTGATTACATGGATGACCTGCTAATCTTTAAACTGAATACATCTTTTTTTGAGAGTATCAAGTCAATGCGTGGGAGAACAACGCCATGAGTGGTTTTATCGTCAAACTCTACCGCTACAAACCGGAACAGGATGAAGCTCCCTACCATCAAGACGTGGAAGTTGATGATGAATTCAGGAATCAGATGGTGCTGGATGTGCTGGAGCACCTGAAGATCCGGGATACCACACTGGCGTTTCGGCGCTCCTGCCGGGAAGGCGTCTGTGGCTCCGACGGACTTAGCATCAATGGCCGCAATGGCCTGGGCTGCATTACCAGGGTAGCGGATGCGCTGGGCAAAAAAGACGTTCTGGAGATTCGCCCGCTACCAGGTATGCCTGTGATTCGGGATCTGGTGGTTGACCAGTCACTGTTCTTCAAACAGTACGAACGTGTTCAGCCATGGCTGATCAACGATACGCCAGATCCGGCAATTGAAAGACTACAGAGCCCCGAGGACCGAGCACAGCTGGATGGACTATACGAGTGCATTCTCTGTGCCTGTTGCACCTCCGCCTGCCCATCCTGGTGGTGGAACCCGGAAAAGTACATCGGACCAGCAGGACTGCTGCAGGCTTACCGGTTTTTAGTGGACTCCCGGGATAACGCCACAAGCGAGCGCCTGGCAAAACTGGAAGACCCGTTCAGCGTGTTTCGCTGCCGTGGGATAGGCAACTGCACGGCCTATTGCCCCAAAGGGCTCAATCCTATGAAAGCTATTGGTCGTATCAAGGCCATGCTGGTCCGGGAACAGGTCTGATCAGCCTTGACCATTTGTTGATTCAGATCATTTGGCCCAATGGTCGCCCCGTAGCCGATGAAGAGCTCAATAGCCATTGAGGGAGGTTATATCTGGCTGGCCGTGGGCGGCATCTCATCGGTGGGTATTTTCGATCATCGGAACCCTTAATTATTCATATTTTATATCTTCGTTTGTTCACTGTTAACAGCTTGTGTTCTAAGCTTTGTCCAAGCGAGGCGGTATTGAAAAGAGTGTTTCAAACCGTGCTATCTGTGCCTGTGAGATGTGGAGAAAAAAATGGAAGACCCAAAAACAGTTGTAAAACATGAGCCCCGTAAAAGTCTGATTGTTCTGTTCATCATGGGTATCCCCCTCTGCCAGCCTAGTTGTCCAGTTGGCGATTTCGCCTGAATTCATGTCAGATTGGGCGGTATGAGAGTTGTTATGCCACGTTATTCCGAGGAACGTAAAGCCTCAGTGCTGAAGAAGTTGTTGCCTCCGCAGAACCGCAGTGTGGTGTCGGTGGCCGCAGAGGAAGGCATGTCGGATGTGACTCTGTATAATTGGCTAAAACAGTGTCGACAACAAGGAATGCCTGTGCCGGGTAATCGTAGTACCGGAGACGAGTGGTCTCCTGACGCCAAGCTGGCCGTTGTGATTGAAACGGCCTCCCTGTCCGAAGCCGAACTGAGCGCTTATTGTCGCCAGAAAGGCCTGTATCCAGAGCAGGTGCAGCGTTGGAAAGAGGCCTGCCTTCATGGTGCCGGCCTGCAAGAAAGCCATGAGAAAGCGGCTCAGAAGCAGCAAAGAGACTCTCGCAAAACCATCAAGAAGCTGAAGGCGGAAGTCCGTCGTAAAGACCGGGCTCTGGCAGAGACGACCTCGTTGTTGGTGCTGTCAAAAAAGCTCGAAGCCTTGTACGGCGAAGACCCGGACAGCGAGGACAAATGACATCGCTGGACGAGCGTACAAGGCTCTTGAACGACTTCGACGAAGCCGTGGCTGGGGGTGCTACCCGCTACGAGGCAGCTAACCTGATAGGACTGAGCCAGCGCACCTTGAAACGCTGGAGGCAAGAAAATGGCGCTGTGGCGGAGGATCAACGTCCGCAAGCGGAGCGCGTTGTGCAGTCTCACCAGCTCACTCACGCTGAACAGGCGGCCATTCTGGACACCTGCAATGAACCGGAGTACCAGAGCTTGCCACCGTCCCAGATTGTGCCTCGACTGGCCGATAAAGGGCTTTACCTGGCGTCAGAGTCATCGTTTTACCGAGTACTGAAAAAACATCAACAACTGAATCATCGAGGCCGTATGAAACCGGCCCGCAAAGTCCCTGAGCCAACCAGTTTTACGGCTACGAGCCCGAACCAGGTGTGGAGCTGGGACATTAGCTACTGTCCTTCAGCGGTTCACGGTCAGCACTGGTATCTGTACCTGATCATGGACATCTACAGCCGCAAGATCGTGGCCTGGGAAATCCATGATGCTGAATCCGGTGAGCTGGCCCGGAGACTGGTTGACCGGGCTCTGCTGCGGGAGGGCTGCTGGCACAATCCGCCGGTGTTGCACTCCGACAATGGCGCGCCAATGACGTCTTACACACTCAAGGCCAGGCTGGCCGAGCTGGGCATGTTGATGTCTCACAGCCGCCCAAGAGTCAGCAACGATAACCCGTACTCGGAGTCGTTGTTCCGGACGGTCAAATATTGCCCGGAGTGGCCCTCAAAGGGCTTTAAATCACTCACGGTGGTGCGTGAATGGATGCTGTCGTTCGAACATGCCTACAACGAAAGGCATCTGCACAGCGGCATTCAGTTCGTGACGCCAGCCGACCGGCATCGTGGCATTGATCATGAACGCCTGGCGCATCGGACACTGGTTTATGAAAGAGCAAAGCGCCGGAATCCTCGGCGCTGGTCTGGCACCACCCGGAACTGGGAGGTCACCGGACCGGTATCGCTCAATCCTGGAAAGCCGCAGGAAATTGAGCGCAATAAACTGGCTGCTTAAACGCAGTCATTTGGACAACTGGGTTGAAAACCGCCGGTATTGTCAGTATTGTGCTCGGCACCATTATCTTACTCGGCCCGGGAAGTGGCCAGTCCGGCATGGGAGGTGGTGCCGGTTGGGTGATGATAATTGTCGGGGTGGTCGCTATGGGCTTTTATCTTTACGCTCGGAAGTCCGGTCGGCCCTGAACCGGGGAAATGGCATCGAGTCGAGGATCAGCGTGCCGGAGAGTGAGAGGTCGCATTTTGGAAAGTAACGCAAAAACAACGGTGTCCGCGCTAAGGGACATCGTCGGTGGCTCGCACGCTCTGACGGGCGATGCGACAGAACGGTACCGCAAGGGCTGGCGCTCCGGTGAAGGCGAAGCACTGGCCGTCGTCCGACCGGGCACACTCATCCAGATGTGGCGCTGTCTTCAAACCTGTGTAGCCGCCGACGTAATCGTGATCATGCAGGCGACCAACACCGGCCTGACCGAGGGCTCGACACCCAAGGGCAGCTACGACCGCCCCGTCGTGGTCATCTCGACACTGCGGCTCAAGACCATCCACCTGCTCGGCGACGGCGAACAGGTCGTCAGCCTGCCGGGAGGCTCCCTTTTCGAGCTGGAAAAGAAGCTCGATCCGTTGGGGCGGCAGCCGCACTCCATCATCGGCTCATCCTGTCTTGGGGCCTCCATCGTGGGCGGGGTGTGCAACAATTCAGGCGGCGCACTGGTCCGTCGCGGCCCGGCCTATACCGAGTTGTCGCTGTTCGCGCGCCGCACCGAGACGGGCGAGCTGGAGCTAGTGAACCACTTGGGCATCGATCTTGGCAATGATCCCGAAGAGATCTTGCGCCGCGTCGAAGACGGCAGTTTCGATCGTGACGCGATCCGTGACGTTGGCCGGGCCTCCGATGATGGCTATCCGCAGGTCGTCCGCAACGTCGATGCCGACACGCCCGGTCGATACAATGCCGACCCCCGCGCGCTTTACGAAAGCTCCGGCTCTGCGGGCCGGATAGCCGTCTTCGCGCTACGCCTCGACACGTTCAAGACCGAGGACGAGGCGCAGGTGTACTATGTCGGCAGCAATGACACCGCACAGCTGACGGCGCTGCGGCGGGGCCTGCTGACCGAACTCGACGAGCTGCCGATCTCGGGCGAGTACCTGCATCGTGACTGTTTCGACATCGCGCGACACTACGGCAAGGACACGCTGCTGATGATTCACTGGCTCGGCACTCAGCGAATGCCCATGCTGTTTGGAATGAAGGGGGCGCTGGACGCGCGCTTGCAAAAGTTCGGCCTGCTGCCGAGCAATCTGCTCGACCGGATCATGCAGCGTTTGTCGCAGTTGCTGCCCGAGGCGTTGCCGAAGCGGATGCTGCAGTTCCGCGACGCCTATGAGCATCACCTGATCCTCAAGGTATCTGGCGCGACGAAACAGGCTGCCGAGGCTTTACTCGACCGCACAGTCGGACACGATGGCTGGTTCGTCTGCAACGAAACCGAAGCACCCAAAGCCATGCTACACCGCTTCGCGGCAGCCGGTGCGGCCGTCCGGTACGGCATCATGCGCAAGGATGCGGGCGAGGTCCTGCCCCTCGACATTGCCTTGCGGCGCAACGACGTCGACTGGTTCGAGACGCTTCCCGACGAGATCGAGGATCAGATAGTCGCGAAACTCTATTATGGCCACTTCCTCTGCCACGTCCTACATCAGGACTACGTGCTGAAAAAGGGCGCGGATGCCGCGGTGGTGAAGAAGAAGATGCTCGCGCTGCTCGACGCACGCGGCGCTGAATATCCCGCCGAGCACAATGTCGGCCACCTCTATGAGGCCAAGCCCGCGCTGGTCGAACACTACCGCGCGCTCGATCCCACCAACAGCTTCAATCCGGGCATCGGCAAGACCACCCGCCACCGCGACTGGGCTACCGAAACCTGACCTGCATGCTGCAACCCAGGCCATTTAGCGGCGCTCACGATAGCCTTCTCGATTCCATTGCTTCCACGCGTTACGTATCTCCCGGGGCAAGGCATTGGGCCCCTTCCTGGGACTCCGCGATTATGTCTCGGCCGTCAGCTGTGCATCCAGCGTGATCTCAGCATTGAACAGCTTCGAGACCGGACAACCTTCCTTGGCACCGTTGGCCGCTGTTTCGAATACTTTGGGATCAGCGCCGGGAATCTGTGCGTGGACTTCGAGATGTACGGCGGTGATCGTGAAACCGCCGTCGTCTTCGGCATCAAAAGCGAGACAATCAGGCGATGAGTTTGATTTTTTACTGAGGCAATACGACCGGCCAAGGTAATTGTCGCGCTATAACCGATATGTTCCCCTCGGGTATCGTCTTCTGGAGCCGTATTCAGCTTGTTCCAGAACTCCGCAAACCTCTGGCAAGAGGATACTCATTTAGAACTATTATACCATTATTTACAATACATCTTTATATGGAGGTTCAATAGCCAATGAGCCCTGCACCTCAAAGCTCACCATCAAGTAAATAGTTACGCAAAGCCACAGCGTTGTTGTGTTCCGTATCTTTGGCGGCAAATACCAGCGTGATCCGCCCGTGAGCTTCCAGCATTGTCCGCAGTTGTTGTAGGTCTTCTGCTGCACCCTGTTGTTTGAGCTCTTCAAGATAACGCTTCCGGAATTCGGACCATTTATCCGGGTCGTGCCCGAACCATTTTCGTAACTCCGACGACGGCGCCAGACCTTTCAGCCAGTGATTCAGGTCTGCGTCGTCCTTGGCAACGCCCCGAGGCCATATTCTGTCCACCAGAATGCGCGGGCCATCGGAGCGGGCGGGTTGGTCGTAAGCTCTTTTCAGACGGATATCCATAGCTTTTATCCTGATGGTTTGCCTCTTGAGGAGCCTGCGGTTTGATCAGGCAATTTGAAGAATCCGCATCAACTGAGGTTTATGTCTGTCCGGCAGCAGGTCCTCCAGTGTGTACTGATCAAGGGTATTGAGGAAAGATTGCAAGGCCTCGGCCATAACATGCTTGAGGCCGCATACCGGGGTTATATTGCAGAGGTTGTCGGATGAGAAGCATTCCACCAGTTCAAAATCTGGCTCGGTTTCCCGTACCAGAATACCAAGGTTTATGTCCTCGGGTTTTAGATGAAGTCGAAGTCCGCCCTTTTTGCCACGCACAGTCTTAAGGTAACCCTTGCGATTGAGCTGATGCACCACCTTCATCAGATGATTCCGGGAAATATCATAGCTTTCCGCAATCTCACGAATGGTGGCTAGGCGCTCCCCCTGTACAGCGAGATACATAAGTACCCGCAGAGAGTAATCGGTATAGCGTGTTATCTTCATTCACGTTCTCCGTTACGGCGCACCTGGAAAGGAAGCGCAGCGTTACCGGGACGGGCGGGTCAACAAAAAACCAGCCACGGCACAGAAAAAAACGCCCATCCCGATTACCACCCATACCGAGGCCGATGTAAACCACAATACGGTCAGACTCAGCCCCATCAATACACAAGCAAGCACTTTTGATCTAACCGACACGGCACCCCGTTCCCGCCAGTCTTCGATCATCGGGCCAAAAATCCCATGGCGCGCTAGCCAGCCAGCCAATCGGGGCGAACCCCGTTGCGCCGACCATGCTGCCAATAAAAGAAAGGGCGTGGTCGGCAGCAACGGCAGAGCCGCGCCGAGCACCGCGAGCCCAAGACTGATATAGGCCAGACACTGAAACCCGGGTTTGCTTTGCCCATAGTCATCGGACATTTCCTTCACACCCGCCTCCTTAGAGCCCTGCCTGCACTGGTTGGCTCATGCGCAGTACCAACACAGGCCTACGCTTTTGGACAGTCGTTAGCTACCTATTATTTTATATACATTTTATTATGAGCGTAATGGGCTGCAACGACCATGAAGTGCCGGAACTGATTGAGTTTGCGCGCCGTAAACAGGTGGATATCAACTTTATCGAAGAGATGCCCCTGGGAATTGTGTCGGGACATAATCGCAAGGAATCTTTTTGCAGTAGCGATGAGGTTCACGACATTATCACTAGACACCATAAACTGGTTCCGGCGACAGCGGATTCCGGGGGCCCTGCCCGCTAATATCGCATGCCAGTGCCGCATGCCAGACAGCCCGGTTCAGGTGGGCTTCATGAATATGACCGGCGGCTAAGCAAATTCGTGCTCCACCCACAGGTGTTCAAGAGCAATATCGGCCTGCCTTATTGTCCGAACTGAATCAGGCGGACGGGATCCTGAATGAACAGCCGGCCCCGGTTAACTCTCACAAGACCAGTGATTTTCAGATCATTAAGAAGACGTGACAGAGTTTCCGGCTGCATGGCAAGTCGTGAGGCGACCAGGCACTTGGGCAGCGGGAGTTCCACCTCGACATTACTGAGCAGGCCTTCGGGAAGCAGATCCACCAGATAGCGTATCAGTCGATCAC
>Ga0307982_1000704_pt1 | contig 26555 bp, 13 predicted proteins | sample OrgLakmetagen989_FD_201847 | JGI IMG/M metagenome (GOLD analysis project Ga0307982, IMG submission 201847) | Saline water microbial communities from Organic Lake, Antarctica - #989 | ecosystem: Environmental > Aquatic > Non-marine Saline and Alkaline > Saline | place: Antarctica: Organic Lake...
GACGGACCGACCGACGGACAGACAAAATTCGTTGCAAGAGACATTTGAGCTGGTCCTAGAAACATCAACTCTTCGTTGATCTATTTTCATCTGGGTTGTCATAAGCTCACGGAGATGGGCGATCCAACGCGCATGGTGCGAGCCCTCACTCTCTCGAAATATGAAATGTCTTGAAAGCTCTTGAATACCCACTATGAAATCTCCTGCTTTTACCCTCTTTCATATTTTCAATACTACGTAAACAAAATGATGTCTTGTACCATTTACCAGTTATGAAATATCCCGATGGATGAATAGGTACGTTCTGCTTCAATGCCAGCCGCTTCGAACAAGAGAATCAAATCGCTCCTCGAGGAGACTGATCTTCGACACCACAGTCGAAAAATTAAGGATTCAGATGTGCGTGACATGTCGATAAAAGCAAATGTTGGCAAGGTGGCGCCGTTCATCGCAAAGCTGTATAAGATGCTCACAAGCCCGGCATTACATTCGGTTTGCGGTTTTGATTCTTCGGGCACAACTTTGCGAATCCTCGATGTACCTGCATTCGAAGATGAAATTCTGCTGCAGGTAGCATCGTGTAAATGCGCGTGTCTTTATCGAATCGCGAATCAGAGTGACGGGTACCGGGGAAGGTTGTTGGGAATTGGGAATAGCGTAAATTATGAAAGTTTTTGGGGTAAGGGGGATTAGTATTTGTTTAATTCATTGAGTTCAATGTTTTCATGTTTTCATGTTTTTTTACTACTCTCGTCTTCCACTTTTTACTTGCTGGCACTTCAATTCTTCTTGCTGAATATAATGTTCAATCTTAATCGTCCCCTGCAGTTCTACAAACACAACCGCATGCGGTCCTTCGCTCGGCAGTTGAACCAGTACAGCTTTTGGAAAGGCCGCAGCGCTAGCTGTAACGATGGCGAGGTTCCTGCGGCAGTCGAGTACAATCACCCGAACTTTCTGCTTGGCCATCCCGATCTCTTGGTTCGAATCACACGTCGACCGATTGGCGAGGCACCACCTCTTCCATCTGTGAAGGAGTTTGGCCGGTTCAGCCGTATTTCATGCCGGAGTTTCGATGCTAAATCAACCGTTGGTCATACAATGATTAAGAGCGACATTTGCATTGATGGCAGCAGTAGCCTCCAGGGTGGGACAAAACGCGCTCGGCAATCGGAATCTACACGCCATAATGAGGAAAGACGTCATGCATCGATGTCAGGTGCCAAGGAATCGACGAGCTCAGGCGATGAAATGGCATGGGCTGCGCCGCAAAATGCCATTGGAAGGAAACCTGCATCAAATTCTAAAGGTTTCATCATTGAGAAATCCTTCATTCAACGAACGAGCAATTTTACTTGTTGGAACGAAGCGGACACCGGAAGCGATCGGTTGACCCCTTCAAGTGGCAATGATATGGAGCTGGGAATGCAACGCGAGATAGCTGAAGCTGACAAAAATAATTCACTGATGACAGCTTCAGCTCAGATTGAGGACCCGACAATGGCGGAAATGTGCCAAGTTGTGACAAAATATGATTTTGAGTACGTAATAGAGTCATTTATAATTATAGCTTGGGCTTGTAAAACCATTTTATTCCTGGTGTGCACTTACATTTATATCTTTGTTATCTATTCTTTTGTTTCTTGCAGGAATAGTCTAGGCGCGCTTTTTCCAGAAGTGTACTTGCGGGACGTTCTGGGCTGCAGTGTTACTTTGAACAAAATCCAGGAGACTGTGCCGTGCTGGGCCTTGCCATTCATGAGTGGCAACATGCCGATCGTACAAATGCCGACCATAATGGCTCAATCTGATCCACTGACAGCAGCAGTATCTGCAACAGTGAATTCATCGGAGTTACTTGGAGTACCGCCCTCGCCCTCATGCCTTAGTGTGTGGCGCACAGGATTTAGGAAACCATCTGTGCACTCAGCAACAACAACAACTCACTCGTCCACGATGCTGCACAGTGAATTGAGCAATTGTGGTGCTTCTAGCAGCATCCCAAGTTGTAGGAGCAGCTTCAGTAGTATTGACGATGGTGATCGTGGTGGTGGCAGCATTGGTAGTGACCATGGGGAATATTTTGAAGAGCTCGATATTAAAACTAGTGCGGAGGAACTCAAGGCAAGAGCATTTCTCGAAGCGGCTCAAATCGGCGAAGCGGGGCGTGGCTTCTTCGCGCTGTACAACAGCTCCTAACATAATTTTAAGGCCGTATGTAAATTTGAAGTCAAATCATTCATTTGCGTAGCTGCTTTCCTTTAGCACAATTTTGAGCCACATAGCACATCGAGTTCTCCGGAAGTTTTGTAAGTCGAGAGTAATGAGACAAGGGGGGGTGAGTAATGGCAGTAACAATACACCGGGTATATAAATGCCGCGCAAACATAAGTTTCTGCTCGAAATGCCTGGATGCCGGGCGAGCGTAGCTGTGGCTGTAAGTTTGATCGACCTGCACTCTGCACAGGCACTGCCACTGCCTTGCATTTCCGATGCTTACTTCTCTGTGGTTAAAAAAGACTAAAGAGCTAGAAAATCTAAAAAAGTTCCTCAAATGAGAAGGGCTCAATGATCGGTGGTCGGTGGCGGTGGTCTCGTACGGGAAGCAGCCGCGTGCCACAGCCACATGTAAAAAGCAAAACACATATTACCAGAGAATTTTCCAACGCAGCACCTCACACCTCACTGACTCCTGCCCTGAGAGCACACCCCAGTGGGGCTTAAATTCAAATAAGCACTTATTTTAAGCCACATGTAGTCCAATTTAGACGAAAATAAACACCAGCCCTAACCCTACCCTGTCAGCCAAGCGTAAACCTAAATTAGTTCGACTGGGGTGTGGTATGCCTGCCCTCTCAGCTATCAAAATTGCTAGCTTCTGTGTTATGTGGGTTTCAATTGCTAGTTTGAATTCGCTATTCGTGTCCTCGCTCGGTCGCTGGTGTTTTATCGGGAATTAATTCATTTTCCTCCTTTCAGGCAGCTGCTAAGCCGGCGGATTAACCGTCACGGCGTTGCTAGATCCTATTCTCTTTTCGTTTTGGTCTCAGCGCTTCTCATCTCTTATAGAATGGTGCCGTCCTGCGCCTTGTTTTTCTTTTTGTCCTTCTTCTTTTTCTTCTTGTCGCCGCTTGAAGAAGAAGCTTGTGAATCCACGGTCGTGAAGCCCGCTTCGGCGTCGCGCAAGTGCTTTTTGAAAATGGGGTCGGTGGGGCGCAAGGCCACGGCTTGGCTGTAGCAGTACGCCGCGTCCTGGGGCTTGTTGCCCAGTTGCAACAGGAGCTGGCCCTTCCAGTCCCACGCCGACGCAGTGTCCGCGCAACGAGCCGTAGGGTCTACGTCGATGACGTTGTCGAAGCACTCCACAGCGTCATGCAAATTGCCGAGGCGCTTGTGAATCAGGCCGATTTGGAGCGTGGGCGCCGACGGGATCGGCTCCAAGCCGCCCACCTGCACGTACAAGCGAATCGCGCGCTTGGCGGCTTGCTCGAGCTCCGCGCGGGCGGGGCCGTGGGTGTTCCCGGAAGCCTGCTCTTCGGCGTCCGCCAGCCACACCTTCGCCATCGCGTCGAATTCTTTCCGAGCCTGTTCCGCGCGCCCGTTGAGCTCCTTCAAGTAGCCCTTCTTGTCAAACACGCTGGCGCTGGGCACGGGAGCAGTAGGCTCCGCGGGCACTCCGTTCATGGCTCGGAATTCGGCGGCCGCCTTGTCCTGCGCTACGGCTCGCGCCTGCGCATCCGCAGCGGCTTGCTCCTTTGCTGCGAGGGTGTTCATCACCCGGGCCGTGAGGGGGGGTTCTTTCGGGCGCGGTGGCGCCCGGGGTGTCGGGGGCACCCCGGCGGCATCGGCTTGCAGTTTGGAGATGGCAAACTCTTTCGCGTACGCGGTTTGACGCATGGCGCGGTCGTGCAAATGGTCGATCCGGTGCTCCAACGCCAGCACCGCGCCACTGGACACCTTGCGGCGCTTCTCCACTTCTAGGGCGTGGAGGCGCAGCAGGTGCAAGGTGCGCTCGCGCTCCGCAGGGGGTTTGCTTTCCCAGCCCTCGGTCGCGTCGAGCAAGGATTGCAGCGACTGCAGGTAGTCCTTGTCCGAGACGGCGCCACTTTCGGCGCTCACCTGAGCGTCGGCCGCGGCCTTGGCTGCTTTGGCGGCTGCCCGCCCCCCGCCTGCCAGCAAGGCCCGGGCTTCGGCCGACAAGGCCTTGCCGCTCTTTTCCATTTCGTGCCTTGCTGTCTCGTGGATCGACGCTCGCGTTTGCCGCACGGCTTTCTGGGCTTTTCGGGCTTCGTTGCTGAGGTCCACGTCGAGGACCGCCGCCACTCCGAGGCCTTGCAGTTCACCTGTTGGAGACAAGAGCAGACGAAGGAGGGCGCATGCGCGTGTCAAAGCATCGAAAGATGGGACAACGTGGTGCAATGACATACGCACCAAAGATGCGTGCGCACGTCCAGCAATTTTAGGAACGCACGCGTGCTTTAAAAAAAACTGTGCGCTCGAAACAACTCCAAAAAGTGGAGATTCAATTCTCATTCGTTTTATTTTATTACCGCGCACGCGCTCAATGAAGACGATGAACCGGTCGTAGGTCACCACGTAATGGTCTTCGGCGCATTCCTGGCCCAGCCGCACGAGCTGCTCGGCCACCCGAGCATCCCGCCTGCCGCTCAAGCCCATGGCGGAGACGATCCGCCGCACGCGCTTCATGGTCACGAACCCGTGGCCCAACGGGTCCGACAACAAGAACAGCTCTTCGGGCTCCAGGTCGTTGCGGGTCACGCGCTTCTGCCGCGGCGAAAACCGCCTCGCTTGTTCCAGGAGCCGCAAGAATTGGTCGCGAGTGACGAGGACCTTGTTCTCGGCGCCGTCCACCATTGCGTTGCCGTTGCTGTTGTTGCCCTGGAGGCGGCTGTTCTGGGGCAACGCCAAGAGCGCTTGCACGAAGCCATCGACCAGGAGAGCGTACCTGAGTAAATAAACGCGGTGGCAGTTGAACAACACCATCAAAATAATAGAACACAGCCGATTGAAGAACACAGCAGATTGAAGAGAGAATCGTGAGAAATGGCAAAATTAGGACAAGCACAAGTGTAGGGGTACGCATAGGCCCACCAACTGCGCTTTTAAGCCCCGCGCTGTACCTCAGGTCTTTGGAAGGGTTCAGGCCGCACTTTTGGAGGCACGCCACCAGCACCGGCTGCCCGCGCAAGAACCCGTCGTCGTCGGCGTGGCTCGCGAACAGCGACGCCGCCTCGCGGTCGCTGGCGGTCTCGGCCGCGCGCAGCTGCCGGGCCTCTTCGGCGCGGGCCAGCGCTTGCGCCATGGAGTCGGCCGACGGCTCTTCGTCCTGCTCCTGCCGTTGCCGCGCCGCTTCGTCGTCGTCCTCCTTGCCGCCCCCCTTGGTTTCCTCCTGGGCGCCGCCCCCGTCGTTCGCCCCGTGCGCTTGGGCTTTCCACGCGTTCTCGGCTTCGTCTTTGGCAAACTGCGCGGCGGCTTTCTTCGCGCCTTGCTTGACTTTGGTGTCGGCGTAAATCCCCGAAACAATGCCTGCAGCTTTGGATAAGTCGCGGTCCGCAAGGTTGCCGTTTGCACCTTCGCTTCCAGTGGTGGTGGGCCGCTGTTCTTCCAAGTGGTCGGCCATTTCCTGCAGCAAGTCTTGTACTTGGTTTTGCTCGCTTGGGGACATGGCAGCGCCCCTGCTGATGAGCCTTTCGACTTCGCGGCTCGGCTGCACTTCCGCCACCAAGTTCCGAGCGCGCTGCTCTTCTTCGGGCGTCCAATCCGCAGCCTCCGACACCAAATTCTTGAGGGTGTACACGGCTTCCACTTTTTGCGTGTACTGCGCGTCGGCATCGTCGCCGTCACCTCCTCCACCGCCAGCATTCTTTCCTTCTTCTTGTTGTTGTTGGCCTCCCTGGTCATCATCCCACCCTTCGTTGAGGTTGTCGCGCTCCACGCTCTGACGGAAGCTGCCGCCACTGGTGCTCCCCCCAAACGCGTTGCTCTCCCGCGACATCCGAAAGGACTCCTTGCGCGCGCTCGGCGCCCGCGGCGTCCGCACTTTCATCTTCTCCTTGCCGGTGGCCGCTTCCACGCCTTGCACCCGCATGCTGGCCATGGTGTCGGTGTACCCAAACTCGGGCACTTTCTCCCAGTGCTCTTCTTCGTCCTCGAAGTGGCCTTCGTCGATGTACCCGAAGCCCGCAATAGCGCGCCCGAACTGGCCCAAGAAGTTGTTCTCCTTCTTGTGGGACCCCAACCACTCCACCATGAACAACCAATCGTAGAGGCTCAAGGTCTGCGTGCTGCCCGTGGGGTAGCCCACACTCGCCGCCAAGCTGTCGATCTGATTGGCGGAAGGCTTCACCCCAATCCGCCACGACAAACGACGGAACATGAGCTTGAGCTGGTAAGCCGCCACCTTGCCCGCGCTTTCTTTGTCCATCGCCTCAAAGAGTGCGGCTGCCATTTGCACGGTGTCGTAAGGTAGCAAGTAACTCGCCGCGCGTTGGCGGGAGCGGTCTTCGGCCAACGGGAGCGCCTCTTCTTGGGCGTTGGTGCGCGCGCGCGGCACCACTTCGGTCACGTATTCCGTGGTGGTCATGGCCACCCCCGCCACCGTGTTGGTCTTGGTCACCTCCTTGACCACTTCCACGGTGTCGTGCAAGTAGCGGCCCGCAATGTTCAGCAAGTCCCCCAAGCAAATCCACCGGCGCGCTTTGGAAGCGGCGCGGATGACCGCCCGTTGGGCCACGATCTCGGGCGGCTCCTCGTCGAGCTGGTAGTCCTCGGGATTACTGCCCGCGGGGGCCCGCGAGCGGCGGGCTTCGAGGGCGGCGTGGGCCTCGTCTTCCCACAAAGCTACGGCGTCTTCTGCGTCGGCCGCTTCTTGCGCTTCGTCGTGGCCCATGATCATCTCCATCACCCACAAGCTCGCCATGTCCGCCTGCAGGACCAAGCCCAACAAGCGGAACGCCGCCGGCAACAGTTTGGCTTCCATCAGAGGCACGCCGCTGCCGCTGGCCGCGGTCTTGGCGGGCCGCAGGGTCTTCCTGAAGATGCGGCCGCAAGCCATCGCCACGGCATCGTCCAAAACCTCTTGGTCAGCGCGGAAGTCGCTCAATTGCCCGTCCACTTTGCGCCAAATGTTCTGGTATTTGGCGAGGGCCTCTACCAGAGCGGGGAGCTGGAACACGCGGGTGTCGAGCGGGTCCATTTCGGCGGCCAGCACCGCCACGTCCCGGTCCCGCGGGTTCATCCCCATGCACAGGCACAACGGGCCCAGCTGGGTGATTTTGCACCGCCCTCGGCGCGACCGCGGGTCGGCAAAGCTCACGAAGGCTTCTTCGATGAGCAAGATTTCTTCGACGTGGAACCTGGCCTTGGCCCGCTGGTACGCCTCGTTTTTCTTGTTGTCCATGACTTCGTTCATGATTTCCCCCACGCTCAACGCCCGCCGCGCGTTGGTCTTTAGTTGGTTCGCTTGTGCGCTCTGGTTGTTGCCGGCACCGCCTTCATTATCCTGCAAGAACGCTTTCCCCCCTTTGGCCGTCCATTTCTCCACCAATTTCATGGCGGCTAGCTCCACGAACTCCTCGAAATCCAAGTCACCACTGTGTCATGGAATAGAGAGGACAATCAACAAATAAGACGCAGGAAGTTAAGTGAAGAGGAAGTGCACATAAGTACTAGAGCACTCGAACAATACCAACGCGACTTCCGAAGCAAAGAGACAGGAAGCACGGGAACGCTAAACCTCTTTCTTGACTCATTCTGGTCACCTGTCGTCGGCGTCGAATTCTTCAAAAGTTTCGCGAATTTTCCACTCCGGCAAGTCCAGGCGAAGTTGCTGCATCGCTGCGACGAAGCCATCTTGGTCCAGGCCTAGAGAAAAGAAAAAAACAACAATCAAATGATCGTTCAGGATTCCTCAGACCATCACGAGTAACGTGCATGCATGTCCTCGTAAAAGCTCTCATGTTTCGTTTTTCCCTTTCAGACTAAGACAATATTTGATCAATTTCATCAACATACCGTGCGCATCAGCGTCCTTCAAGCATTGCTGAAAGATCGTCTTGAGCTCCGCCATCAGGTCCGGGTCCAAATCCGCTGCAATGTCGGCGTACGCCTTCTTGCTGCTCCCCCTGCCACCAACCAAGTTCAACTTGGTAGCTTCCAGCGCGTTCGCGGCCGCCTCCGAAGCATCCCCCGCAAGTTTCCGAGACTGTTCCCGAGCCAGCATGTTGTCCGCGTTGAAGTTCTCGAAATCGCTTTCGTCGTCGTCTTCTTCTTCGTCGTCGTCTTCGGTCTGGTAACCTTCTTGGTCCAGCTGCGTGATGCCCGCGGGAGTAGGGTCTGGAATGCGTTCGAGGTCAGGAGCATCCAAGCCTTCCAGTTTGCGGCCCTTGTTGTGCTGCAAATCTTTGATGTCAGTGGGAGTTAACGCCGCGTAGTCGTCGTGCTTGAGCTTGTGGCTCACTTCGCGCTTCAGTTGCGCCAGCGCCTCGGCGTTGACGTTCCCGCCTCCTTCGAGATTCTCGTCGCCGCCGTCCTCGTTGAAGCTATCCGCCTTCTTGAAGCTGTACTGCGACCGGCTCGGCATTCGGCGCAAGTGTCGCCCGTCGCCTTTCAGTTTGCTCCCACCGCCGCCCACGCCCACGCCACCTGCGCTGTTGTCCGGGTGGTGGTTCTGCTCTTCGTGCTTCAGCTTGCGGCTCCGCTCGCGGCCCCCGCGCGCCGCCAGCTCGTCTTGGGCCTTCTTCTTGGCCGCTGCCCGCTGGTTGCGTGCGGCCACCGTCGCCTTGTCGTCTTCGCCCGCTCCGAAGCGCCCCCACCCCAAGAATTCAGCGTCGCGAGCTTCTTTGGTTTGGGCCACCAGCGCATTGGCATCGCGCACCAGTTTGACAAACGCGTCGGCGTCGAGAGCTTCGGTTAAATGCGTGTCGTGCTTCATGAACAAGGCGTGGATTTCGTCCTCGGTCAAGTCCATATTGAGCTCCCCGTGCAACAACAGCGTGACCTATATTTTGGGGTAGATCGCAAGTAAAAAAAAAAAAAGATGCCTGAGAAAAATGGGGGGGGGAGGCTTCGTGAACAAGAAGACCACATACACACACTGGAAGAGTGCGCATGTCGCACGGGCGCATACTACACCCACATCATGAGTACATTCTTTCCTTTTACCTCTTCGATGTCCAAATCGCCGCTGCCGTCCAGGTCCACGGCCGTGAAGGCCTCGCGCCACTCGTCTTCGCCGGCCTCCTCGCTGCCCGCGCCGCCGTCCGCGTTGTCGTTGCTTCCGCCGAAAATAGAGCCAAAGAAGCCGCCGCCACCGCTGCTATTCGCGCCGGTCGCTTGTTTCTTCTTCTTCTTGCTCTTGGAGGCTGCCGCTTCCCGCTGGTTCCGCAAAGTCTGTTGAAAGAACCGCGGCAGCGCGCTGTCGTTGACGAAGCGCCGGAAACTCGCCAAGTCCATCTCCAGGTTTTCGCTGTCCACTGCGGCTGCACTGCTGCTGCTGCTGCCCCCAGACTCCACCGCGGAAGGGTTGCCTCCATAGCCCCGCACGTGCGGCGCCCACACCAGCCGTTCGAAGTCCGCGTCGCTGAGGGCGAGGCCTTCGGGGGCCATGGCGCGCACGAACCGGAGCGTGGCGAGCCGCGAGAGCCGCGCCCCAATGCTGCTCCCGCTGCTGCTCCCTGGCAACTGCGCGCCTCCCGCCTGGTAGGCGGCCGCCAGTTCAAACGCTTCGCGGGCGTCGTCGTAGCCCAAGCGGCTCGACCAGTGGCCGGCGGCGCGGGCTTCGTTCAAGTCCTTGTCGGACCAAAACACGAACCCGTTGCGCTGCATGAGCAACAAGAAACCTTTCCGTTTCCCGTCCGCGTTGTTGCCAAACACCCCGAGATCCGGCTCGTACAGGGTGATCAACGGGCGGTACTGGTCTTGAATCTTCATGGACGGGTCGTCCTCCGTGGCCCGCCATTCCATGATGAGGGTCTCGAAGAAACGCTCGAATTCGTCGAAGGAAATTTCCCCGGAGTTGTCCACGTCCACCTCACAGAAACGCGCCCACGACTCGTCTTCGCTTAAGTCCAACTCCAAGTCGTCCACCAAACGGTTGAAGGCTTCCAAGTTGATGAGCCCATCGTGGTCAGTGTCGACGTGGTTGAAGACCTGCAGATAGTAGGTGCGCACACAAGTGTGTGCAACCAAGCAATTTAAAATTCAAGAAAGAACACGGGTCGATCGGAAACAAAACACGTAAAAGAGTATGTCGTCGAACGACACAATGTTTTGATGAAATGAAAACAAGCAGCCTGAATGGTTTTGCACGCGCCCACAAGACTTTCGGTTTCCCGCTCGCTCAAGCCTACAAGCGTGCGCGCAATCACAAGTGCGTCGACCTACCAGGTGCAAGTTTGCGCGCCAGGTCACTTGCCCAGTGCCCGCTTTCGCTTTGAACCAGTTCCCAATCGTTTGCTTCTGGTACAGGGGGTCCATGGCCGCCGCAGCCGCTGCGCGCGCCATCGCCGCGGGACCCTCTCCTCGGGCCGCCTCCGCCGCCGCCGCGGCGGCCGCAGCCTGCTCTTTCTCCAAGCGAGCTCGCTTCGCAGCCACGCGCTTGTTTTCGTAGGCGCCACTGCCCCCACCGCTCCGGCTGCTGCTGTTGCCCGTGGTGGTGGCGCCGGCGGCCACCTGACCAGCCATGGTTTGGGCTTTCGCCAGCGCCTCCTCCACCGAAAACATCATGTCCGAGGACGACTGCAAATACGACGACGACGTTGCATCCGCCGCGGATGAGGTAGAGGGGGTTAGTCCAGCGTTGCTGGCGCCAAGCCCAACTCCGGCCGAATCCACTGCTTGCGAGGCTTGGCTGAAGGCGCCCCCAAAGAAGTTGGTGGCGGCGGAATCCAGCGAAGACGCCGCGCCCTGCACGGGCACGGTGGAGGCCGCGTTCGACGCCGCCGCAAAGGTCGCCGCGCCTCCCTGTACGGCGAAGCTGCCCAAACTGCCCAGCAACCCCGCGGGCGGGCGCGGCGGGTTCCGCTGAGCCACTGCCGCCGCGTTCTGGGCCGCCACCACAGCAGCCGCGCGGGCCTTGGCGTGGGCCGCGTGGTTGCGCACCACCTGCGGCAAACCCCCGAGGGTCGTGGCCGCCAGCTCCATGTAGCCGCACATCAGCACCACGTCCACGAAGGTGACCCCGTGCCGGCCCGTGACGCCCGCCAAGTCGCAGAGCTGAGACACGTCCGCTTCCGACAGGCCGGGGCGCACCGCCTGCAGGACTGGGCTGAGGTCCCGCCGAGTGATCCGTTGGTCACCGTGCACTTTGGTGGTGCCGCTGTTCAGCGCTTGCGTGAAGAGGGTGGCTGCTTGCCCCAGGGCGCCTTTCCCGAGGCTCTCTACGGACTTGGACCACACGTCGGTTTCATCCCCGAAGCTCCCGTACTCGCTAATGTCCACTGGTGGAGGTGCGGGGGCTTCTTCCTCGAAGCCTGGAATACCGAAGCCGGAAAACCCAAACTGAGCCAGGGCGCCGGCCGAGGGACCGTCTCCGCCGCTGGGCGCTACATTGAGAGCTTGGTCGTCCCCGTGCACGATTTCGTCCTTGGCTCGCCCGACCGCGTCGACGTAGGCCAAGTAGCTCAGCTCGCTGTTGGCGGACGCGAAAGGGGGGTAGGTGCCGTTGAGCACTTCGCGCACCACCCGCTTCGACGCCCACGACCCGCCGTGCTTGCTGCGCTTGCTCTTGTCCGCAAACCGCAGGCGCTTCATCGCGTACGGAAACGCGCGCCGGTCGATGGAGCCCACCGCAGGCACCTGACCATGGTCGTAATGACAAAACGAAGATGAAAACACGACGCTAAAAAAATCCAGAAATACCGCACGCCAATCTAGACAACAGCCTTTCATGCAGATGGCAATATGAAAATTAGTGCCACAAACTCTACACTTATTCATTTCAGAGAGCAACGCGAAAGAACGCCAGCTGCCCTAGTATATTTCATAAAGGTAAGGCGAAGGGACACTGTGGAGAGCCCAATTGTAAGATGCTTGCATGACCATACCATCTACATAGCACACACACACAAGAGATGTAAACTTACGTCAAACATGGCGAAGACACGCTCGATGTGCTCCAGTTCACGCTCCGTAAGCTTCCACTGTAAGGGCGTGCAGGAAGTTAAATTTGAGTAAGAACGTTAGCGCATAGCATTGAGTGATATCAGCATGATCCTCGTCCACTCCATGAAGCTGCGCGCTCGCTTCCCTAACGGGAAATTCATTATAGACCCTCACCTTGAGCTTAATATGCAGCAGCTGGTGCATTGCATCCAGGTCGTTTGCAGTGCCGCCATTGGCCATGGCGACGCGTGAGTTGCGGGCTTCGGCAATGCCCTTGCCCTTCTTGCCTTGACCCAACGAATGAACGAATGCTCAATTGACCAATCACAAAACGACGGCAAACCATGCCATCGTATTCTAGAAGTTAGAATATAACTCACTTATCCTAAAAATGGCTGTATCTGGTGGTTAGAAGCTTCAGATTGCTGGCTAGACAAGGAGTACTATCGTAGTTATGAAGCGCTCTCTCCGAGCGACTACATTTATGTTTCTTCAGATGATGTGCGGGTTGGTCATTGGAGCAACCTCGTCGTCTTCGATGTCGCTTCATCGACGTCGCTTGGATGAAGAAGCGGACACTTCTAACAGAGATGCAGACGATTACGTTATTCAGATGGCTGAGAAGCGCAAAGGCAAAAGTAAAAAGAGAAGTGGCGATGATGATGGAAGTGGCGGCGGTGGCAGCGGCGGGGACGGTGCTAGCAACAAGAAGGGCGGCGGTAAAGGCGGCAGAGGTGCCAAAAGCGGTGGCGGTGGCGGCCGTGCTGGGATGTGGAAGCAAAATTTCGAACTTTTGCAGAATTACCACAGCGCAAAAGGCACTGCTGCAGTGCCTTTAGACTATGAGGACGGAGAAGTGAAGCTTGGACGCTGGCTGCGTGCAATTCAAAAAGCTTGGCGGGACGGTAAGCTCCTTCCAGAGAAAGTCGACCAGTTGAAAGCCCTCGGTCTCGAATCTCAACCGCCAGGGTCTGGGCCAAGAGGTGGTAGCGGGAAAAGCAACAGTATGGCAGCGTTAAAAGAGGGTTCGAAAGACCGGTTTCAGGAATTTACATCTGCGCTCGTGGAATACAAGCGCAGCAACGGCCACCTTCAGGTGCCGCGCAGTCACGTGACGGAAGGTGGGGGTGTGGACGAAGACGGCACCACAGTGGGGGGTGGCCTGAAGCTTGGGGCGTGGCTAGCTGTGCACCTTACCAAATCTCACAACGGTGGGCTCGACGAAGGGCGCCATAAGGAGCTAAGGAAGTTGTTTGCTCAATTAGGTGGAGACTTCGACGCTGCGAGTGAAAAGTTTGCAGCCATAGACAAGGGCGCTGGCAAAGGAGGCAATGCCAAGGGAAGCAAGGGTGTCAAAGGCGCTCGAAAAATGCGCGGGGACAGTGTTTCAGAGAAATCTGACGACTGAGCTGGCGTCTGTGTCTTGCGGTCATTCAAAGTTATATTTGAAACTGAAACCAGATCCGGAACTCGGAACTCGGAACTCCGAAACCAAAACTTTGGACCGCTAACACCACTTCCATTGTCGCTCTGGCCTGCGTGCCTGATAAGTCATTCCGCCCAGTATTGGTTGCTTTGAATTCTATGTTTGCCCGTTAGCCTTCTAATTCCGCCCCCTCGGCAGTAGCCAAGAAAACCCACAAGGCTGCTGGGTTTTTACTTTTTACTTGGCCCTCTGAATATATCACTGAACTTCTAGGGACCGCAGGTGGGCAAAACCCCGGAAAACACGCGGTTTTCTTGATTACTGCCCCTCGGTGTCTGTGTCAAAAGCAGAACTGCTAAGTATAAGTACTAGGTACTAAGAAGCAAACATTAACAAAACAGCAAACCATTGCTTGAGAAGAACTAGGTGCACCTAGCTGAGTGAAAGACGTTCCCTATTATTTTTCTTCCAAGGCAGCTCCGGTTTTTCGGTTACTACTCCGGTGGATTTTAGGTTTCTGGTTTCAAGATCCTCTAATTATCTGTTGGCCTAATGTCTGTTGGCCTTCAAATTACGGCCCCTCGGGGCCTGTATGGAAACTGTAACTAATTCGATGTCCCATAGACTAACCACTGCACGTACTTCGTACTTGTGGTGCTGGCTAGTGGACAGTGGACTCGGACACCTAGCTCAGCAAGCGAAGACATCAATCAGGACAAGTCATAATGCAAAATAGGTGGTTCCTTTGCCATATGATGGGCGGTCACTGCCGAAGTCATTGCTGTCGCCGCTTTCATTCATTACGTCAGAGCTACCTGTGTTGCTCTGTCCAGTTGAAACCGCTGGCGCCTTCTCTAGATCTGCAGAAGGCGTAGCTGCTGGCGTCGCTTCTGACGATACTTCTGCTGGTCGTACTTTTGCTGTCTCTGCTGCTGTCAATGTTGTCTCTGGTGGTGGTGGTATGGTTGCAGCGTCTGCCGCCATTGCTCCTGTGGGTGCTGATTCAGTTGCAGCTGTGGCGGAAGGCGCCTGTGGGGCAATAGCAGCTCCCTCTCCTGATGGCGTTGCCTGTGCTCTGGTCCTTGAAGCACGTTCCTTTGAATGTTCCGAGTCTGCCGCTGCTGCTGAGCTCAAAGTAGGGGGAGGTTGAGTGTCGAGGCTGTACAACTGAGCCTGGGCCTGGGCGAGTGCCTGCGCGAGAGCATGGGCGTTGGCTTCTGCTTGAAATTGGGCTTCAGCGAGCGCTTGCGCTCGTGCCCTGGCCTGCATCTGGGCGCGAGCCTGCGCTTCAATGTGAGCCAAGGCTCGAGCTTGCTCCAATGCTTGAGCTTTCGCGAACGCTTGCTCATGAGCTTGCCTTTGGGCGTAAGACTGAGCCTGAGCCTGAGCCTGTGCTTCAGCACGAGCCCGTGCCTGAGCCTGCGCCATCTCTTCAGCCTTGTGCTCTTGCTCGGTAGTCAAAGAGGCATCCAAAGCTGCGCCATTCTGTTGGGTATTTGTCGCACTGTAGTACCGTAGCCCAGAAAGAGCCTCTATGACGCCCATCGTATCGACACTCACAGCGCGCGCTCCAAGCCGGTCAGCTTGACTGACGCCGTTTTGAATACCGCTGTGATCATGGTGAAGATTACTCCCACTGTAAGTTGACTTTCTTTCGCCTCCTTCAGTCACACCACCGTTGGTAATATGTGGCGGTGGGCCGCAGGGTTCAGGCGGTGCTCCTGCCAGCGCAAGTGGCGACGCCAGAGGTGTCGATTCGCGCGAGTTCAAAGGATTGCTCAAGTTGGGCTTTCTCGCATTGGAAGGTAGACAAGAAGAAGACGAGGCGGCATACGAAGAAGACTTGCGCAACGTCGGGCCAGCTTTGTGCTGCAAAGAAGGTGGAGCTTGATTGGCAGATTGGGCTACCAAATAAGCCGCTTCATGAGCTTCTGCGTGTGCCAAAGTATAATTCCGTTCTAAATCAGATAAACTCGAGTTGGATCCCGCTGCCGCAGCTGCTGCTGATGCTTCCGCAGTTCCATCCTCAATGTTTGAAGCAGCATTCGCCCATCTGCCGCCAAGAGAGGATGTGGCAGGGGAAAAGATGCCCCAAGAGGCTGCTTCAGCTAAACTCAAAGAGCCTACAGGAATGGGCACACTGTTTTGTTGCCCTGCATTGTCAACTACCATCGCAAAAAGTAGCACGTACGAGTCGTTGTAACCTGCCCCATTCCCTCCGCTGCCAAGTTGGTCAAATGGTGCAGCTCCAGGCGCAAACCCCTCGGGACTTTCTGGTGCACCTCTCGTTCCATTTGGAGCTGCTCGACCACCGCTGGAAGCGCCAGGTTCCAATGGCGAACGAGCCGCTTCGAAGCTGTCGAAGGAAGCTCTGCGATGGGCTTTGCTCTCACTCTCACTTATTTGGTCATTCAGCCTCTCCATTTTGACATAAGAGCTGTGATTAGGGGCGCCACTGTCAACACTAATACTCTTGCTGCTTCTGTTGCTATCAAAACTGTTGTGTCGACTTGAATAATCTATTTCATCAGAACTTGACCCAGTGACACTGTTTGCTTTCTTCAACGTCGACTTATCGTAACCCTCTTCTCCAAGCGACGATGATGACTTCTTTAAAACAGGGATAAGTGCAGCATTGAAGTTTGAATGTCCTTCCTCCTTGTCACGATTGCTGCCGTTAGCACTGCAAGCAGCAGAGACGCCAAAGCTTCCTGCCAAGCCGCCCGTGTCAAAACTGTGCGAGCTGAAGCCTCCGAAGCCGTTGCTGACTCGGTTTTCGTAACTTGCATCCATATCTAGCTCAAACGAGGAATTTTCGATCCCAGGCCCGCTGCAATTTATACTGGCACTGTCATTGGATTCCATAGATTCGAGAGGCGTGCTTGGCTGAATGAGCGGCGACGGCAAGTTTGACGACATCGGCGAACTGGTGAACAACGGGGCAGAACCAGCGAGCAAGGCACTAAACGCAAGAGGCGATCGTCGCAACGAATGGAAAGCTTGCTGCTGCTGCTGCTGCTTTTCTTCGAAGTGCGGCCGCAGCTCGTGCTCATGCCGCAGTTGCTGCAGTTCCTGGAGATGATGTAGCTGATGAAGCTGCTGCATTGGCTGTTGCAGGTCTTCCTGTGGTTGTTGTTGTTCATGCTGTTGCTGCTGCCGTTGTTGGTGTTGCTGCTCCTGCGCTTGGTCTTGCATCAAGTCCTGTGTCGGCTTCTGTTGTGCAACCGACACGAGGCGCTGCAGTGCCTGTGGCGGTAAGTCAGGAGCGGCCAGGTTGAAGTCGCGGCCGCTCAAAGAAGAAGAAGAAGAAGAAGATGATGATGATGACGACGACGACGACGACAACGACGCGAATGGAGGCACTCCCTGCAAGGCAGAAAATGGCGCACCAGCTAAGGTGTTGATTGTTGCTCCTCCGTCGCCGTAGAAAGGCTGAAACTGTGCAGCGGCGGCACCGTAAGAGGGGTTGCCAGTCGACGATGTTCCAGAAAGCGGTTGGCCCAGCATGGCAGCCGATTGTGCACCGCGTTGGAAGGTGTAACTGCGGTCGGAGGCCGACGCACGGCGCCGAACGCGCACCCGAGCGGTGCAAGGAATGCGGAGCCGGGCGCAGCGGCTGCAGACGGGCTTTTGCTTGTCGCACTTCACCTGTGCACAACAAGAGCATGTAGAGTAAGGTGATATTTATGAGAATTGCGCACAAGGTTCGAGAGTACTTTGCAGTTTGTACAAAATGAAACTAGCTAGGATTGAATAGGGGAGGAGCACAAAGCACATGAGAGAAGCAAAGCACAAAAGCACATATAGACCTTTGAGTCCCTTCCAAACGAAGCAAAGCTTGCATACCTTGGTGCGTGCACAAGCTGCACAAGTCTCGGACACCGCCAAAGTGCCACCTTCGCCGAACGTGTTGGGATCCAGTTCTTGACCTCGGTAGCTGCCTTGCTGGCCGCTGTAAGATTCGTTCCACGTTGGCGTTGATGTAGGCCCAGACTGCGATAAAGGGAAAATAAATTTAGGCAGAAGTTAGAAAGTCGAAATGATATTGAGGCGAGTTCGCATCGCATGCAATTTAATGGAAAACAAAAACTAGATGCAGACCACCACAAAGTGAGATATCATCGCATAAGGGATAGAGTGTACGAAGATAAAGAGCAGAGAAAAATTATGCTAGCCAGATTGCCAGCTTGAAGCGTTCACCTTGATACTTTCTTGTGCCCATGTAGCGCCTGGCATGTGGCTCACGCCATGCCATGCGTTGTAAGGTGCAGCAATTTGATTCATCTGTTGCGGCGACGGCCGCGCGCCGGTCAGAAAGTACTCGCCAGGCCCGGCGCCCATCTCGTTACCATTTGGGTCGTTGCCCGTGTTGCAGAGATATATCTCTCCATTGGCGTGTGAATATGCACCGTACGGTAAGCTCGTGTCTACAAGGCTTTGAAGAGGCCGCTTCTTTCCCCGTGCCTTCGAAAGCGTAATGCAGAGATAAATGAGAAGAAAAAAACTTTAGAGTTGTGGATAGGGGGCGAGTGAAAAAAACAGGGTGTTCTCAAAAGTACGAAGCTCAAGTTGATAATAAATACCTGCACGACACATGCAACGCCCAGGCGCACGCAGCGGCCGCAACGCGGGAGGACGCGGTCACATTTCACTTTAGCCCTTGAGCAAGTGCTGCACGTCCGGGCTGCGGTACTGGATTTAGCATCCGATGGTGCCGAGCTCTCAAACTCCGCAGTGCCTCGTGCTCCTATCCCAGTAGCTTCAGCAGCTTGAAGTGGTTCCATGTCGGGCACTTATTGATGGCGCTTTATTGGCTTTTATAGAAGAAGTCTAGCTCGCTGGACAAATTGCACCCAGTTGGCGTCAGGCATGCATGAATGGGTGAGCACGATGAAGAGATTCTCCGATTTTCGGGAGGGAAATAGCTATCCAACGGCCGATAAGCTCGGAAAAGTAAACCTTTTTGGCCGAGAAATACGACGCGGCCCCGAGAGTCCGGATTTAGGTGATCAAAACGTGATTAGACTGGATTAAACAGAGAAAACTTCACCTCTGGCCTCGAAAGTAATCAATTATTCCCCCCAAATATTTTACACCTCGAATATCATACCCCGCCAAGAGATTGGCCTGTGCCAGGGTAGGCCGACATCAAAACAATTTCCGAACTGAAAATGCAAAAATACCGGAAAATCGTGTATTTTATTGACTGGCTGTACTTATTTGCAATGATGGTACAATTTTGCAGAGCAAAAGTGGCCAATGAGGGATGGGTGGGTTCTGTTTAGCAGCTCAGCACTTCGATCGAAAAAATGCACGGCGGTTGACTGCTTGTGCGGTTTCTAGTACAGCAAACAAAGCGCTGTACCTCAACTGCTGTAGGCAGCTGATTCGTCTGCATTTTTGAACTTTCGCAAGGTAGGGTCAATGGCTTCTAACACTAAAGGACCCACTCTTGGGGATTCTCATGAGCTCGGTCGACACGACTTGAGCACACTACGGCAAGCTGGTACAAAGAAGGCAACACAAGTTGGCAGCAAGCAATCCATGGCCCAGAGTTCGCAGCCAGTTGAATCAGATGCAGTTAGAGTTAGGCCGCCCACTGCGGCCGAGGCGCGTGCGGCGCGCGCAGCTGCTCTGGCAGCCGGTGCACCACCTGAAGCTGCTGAAGCAGCTGCCGCGGCTGTTGCTGCAGTGCTTAGCAAGCAACATGCAGCCGCAGGCTCAGATGCTAACGGCAAAGCCGCAGGCTCAGATGCTAACGGCAAAGTATCAACCAGTAACGCTAAGGTGTCCGAAAGTGCTGCTGCGCATGCTAAGTCCTCATCTGAGCCGCCTGCGGATGCAGCGCTATTTGTGATGGAGCGTGCGGGCTTGCTTGAAGCTCCACAAGTGCCCACAAGTCAAGTGCCGGACAAGGCCTCAAATAACAAGCACAGTGCAACAGAATCCAATCCAGAGACTTGGATGAGCCAATGGGGAGCTTGGCACACGGACATGGCTATGCAAGCGAACGCAGCTGCGCTTGCTAGCACGGCAGTTGCTGAGGGCTTACTTTCCGAGGCCGCAGCTGCGGCAGCACCCTGTAAAGCTGAAGGCACTCGGCTCGAAGCAGCAGTTAGGGATGCAGGCAAAGTGAGCGCAGTTGGAGGAGAGAGAGGAGGTGGACGAGTGGAAGAAGGCCCGAAGGCAGCGGCAGTGCGGCTAAGACGCGCGAACGCCGCGGCCGAACAGGCTCGAGGCCGGGACAACCGGCAGTGGCCGGTGGCACGTGGCGGCGGCGGTGGTAGGGGCGGAGCCAAGCCCGCTGCCAAGCCGCCGCTGCCCGCTGCTGCCAGGAAAGTCTTTGCTGCTGCACCACCACTAGCTGCGGCTCACCCTGCCGCTGGTCTGAAAGGGCGGCACCCAGCCGAGGAGTACGAGGCGCTGCGCGGGCAACGGGGTTTGGCAGCAGCGAAAGCGCACGCGCAACTACAACAGCCGTCACCCCTGCAGCAGCCTCAGCCAAGCGGGCGCAGCGAATACAGCGGGCCTAGCGTTACGAGCAGCAAGAGCCAAGCCAGTGGGCCTCCTAGGCAGGCTCAAAGGCACCGAGACGTCAGCCCTGGCGATGACACGATTGGCGGCGGGAGGGGCAACGGAGGCAGTATAGATGATGACGGCGAAACTACAGAGGGGGCAGCTGGCAGCCTGCTTTTCGGTGGCATGGACCAAAATACTGGGCACGGCGGCCGGAGCAACCGGGGCGGCGGCGGTAAAGGTGCAGCTTCAAGAGCCGAAGATGAAGACCGTGCTACCATGCTGCGGCAGTGGCAGGAGCTGAACCAAAGAAGCTCTGCAGCAAAGCAGCAACGCCAACCAGCCGCACCATTAATTCAGCCACAGCAGACTTGGCAACAGCAGCAGCCGCAGCATCTACAGCAGCCGCAGCCATGGGGTAATGGCCCCCGTCCCGACCCTACTAGGCCAGAGCAGCGCTACGTGGAGGTGAATGGAGTGCTCCAGGGTAACTCTGAAGCAGCTCGCGTAGGCGGCGGCTACGGTTATGCTAGTTATGCTGGTGCTGGCGGGGGTCATGGAAGTGACGGTGCTGGCCCCAAAGGGGGAGTCTTGCGCGAAGCAGAAGCTCGAAAACGTCGCAGCAAAGCAGCACGGCAAGCGGCGGCCGGGCTGTACGGGGCTTCAGCCGCATATGGCGGCAAAGTCATCGACAAGTCAGTGCGAGCAAAGCCTGCAAAGCCTGCGCGCTACGCAGCGCCTGCTCCTGGCGCCAACGGTCGTGCTGCGCCCGGGCCTTACCCGTTCCAGCAGCCACTGCAACTGCCGCTGAACCAGCAACAGCAGCCGCCGCAGTACCAGCCACAGCTCTGGCAGCAGCAGCAGCAGCAGCAGCAGCAACAAGAGCACCAGATATACCCTGTTCAACCTCCGCAATTTCAGCAGCAACCACCATATTACGGACAGCAAGGACAGCCTCCGTATTCACAGCAGCAGCAGCAGCAGCCTTATTCCAGCTATTCATCGCAAGCACACCAGAGCAACATGTACCCAGGCTACCCTCGGATGAATCCATCTATACCGGGTGCACCTGGCGCAGGTGTCAGCAATTACCATGCCAACAGCCCTGGCACCATGCCGAGCAGCAGCAGTAGTTTGAGCAGTGGAGGGCATAGTAATGGGGTAGTAAGCCAGCTCAGCGGCGGCGGTGGCAACAGCGAGGGTAGCGGGGGAAGCAGTGAGGTTGGCGAACAGCAGCGCCTGCGACAACAGGCAGAGCTCTTAGCGGCTTTGGCGGAAGTGCCGGCAGGAAAGCGGCCAGACTTGCTCGCAGCGCTAGAGGGCATCGAGAAGAAGCTGCTGGGCGACAGCTTAGAGCTTCCAGTTGGCCATTTGCGGCAGCTTGCTGGCCTCGGTGGTGCTGGTGACGCTGGTGGTGGTGGCGCACATGCTAACGCTAATGCACAAGGCCCAGCGAAAATGTCCCACAACAACAACAAGAAAGTGGGCGGAAAAGTGAGAAACAGCGGCGGCGGTGGGAAGAATGGTGCAGGCGTTCCTGCCGCTGCGACCAAAGTCGAAGTGGTGGGCGCAGGGGGCAGAATAGCCAAAGTTGCGAAACCCAACGGCACCAAGAAGTTGCTCGAGCGAATCGCCGACGCGCTTGCTGCTGCGTCTTCCTCTGCCAGCGGTGGCAATGGAGTGGGGAACGGTGTGGGCAGTATTGCAAAGGTAGGCGGTGGTGGCAAAGGCCCTCGCATGTTGAGCGGACCGCTAGCACGAGTCGCCACGGAAGCTGCCAAGGGACCCAAGCGCCCACTCTTGCTGTTGAGCGAGAAACGGCTGCTAGCGCGAGTGCACGCGGATTGTGGCGGATTGCGGCTTTCACCTGCAGATGCTTTATTGGTGCGTGCTCACAGACATGCCTGTCTTCCTACGGCGTGTATCCTTGTTCACCATGGTTGATTTCTAAAATAAATTCGAATTGTTTATCTCTGTGCCAATCAGGTGAGTGCTTTGTTGGACCCAAATGGGTCGTCCACTCCGCAAGGTGGCGGTGGAGGCCTCAATTACTGGGCGCTCATGTGCGACTGGGTCCTGCCCAGCTTGGAGCGCAAGTATGGGCCCGTGAAACTGGTTGACGACGACGACGATGACGAAGAGGAGGAGGATGAAGTTGACGAGAATGACGAAGAAGAGGGTGCTGAGAGCAGTGATAACGATGGAGAAAGTGACGACGAGAATAAAGCTGATGCTGAGGTCACTCCGAAATTGAAGAAGAAACCATCGCGACGAGATGAAAGCGACAACCAGTCCGCAGACTCCAAGCAGTCCCACGGGAGCCACGACACGGCAGCATCGGCGGCTGCGCAAGCCAAACGAGACGCGCTCATTGCCAAAATCGCGAAATTTGCGAGCCGCATGGACCCTCATCGAGCCCCACCCAGCCTCCGGCCTAATCGCGGCAACCACGGCCAGCGCAACCACAGCAGCCACAGCAGAGGCAGCCAGCGCTCCGAGAGCGGCAGTGGTGACACCTCGCTGGACCTGTACGCGTTTCAGGCAGAACTGGAAGCCTGCCTTGGGCTGAAGCTGACCTTGTCCCAAATCGATGGCCTCTTGCGCGTGTTCAGTGCGCGCGGCGACAGACGGGTGGATTGGGCGGACTTCGTGGACTGGTTTTGGCGCATTGGCGCTGCGTTGGCCATCGCCGACCGCAAGACCGAAGCGCAGCAGCAATTCATCCGGGTGCATTCGCGCAACGGCGAGCGGCCACGAGGCAGCAGTTATGGCCAAGGAGACGGTGAGTCGAAACCCAACAGCAACAATAGTAGCAGTGCGAACTCTCTCGGCAGTGCGAGCCCACAGCAGCCCCAAAAGAACCCGCCGACGCCGCGGTCCCAGATACGCGCTCGCGGGTCCGTCTATCCGGCCACCTCTGCGTCGCCTACATTGCCGTCGTCTAAGACGCCGGAGCGCCCAACGAGGGTGGTGATGCAACTCTCAGAAGGCCTGAACGCGGTGATCAATGTCGACGGGTCCGTGAGTGAAGTGGTGAGTGGAGGCCAAGCGGATCTCTTGGGTCTTCGGCCAGGCTGTGTGGTGGTGGGGGCATCGGGCAAGCCAGTGACATCGCTTGGTGCGCTGAAAGGCATTCTTGCTGACTTTAGGGCCAGAGGCGACAGTGCAGTTATGTTGGAGCTGGCGTGGCCAATGGTAGACACAGTGGGAGATGAAAGCGTTGGGGTCGACGACACGTTACATAGAGGCAAACCAAAGACGAAAGCTCACCACGCTAATTCTTCCGCGGCAAAGGATGAAAAGCATGAACGAAACCATGCTGCTACTAAAGTGCAGGGAACTTGGCGGCGACGAGATGCTCAGCAGAGAGTGAGCGCAATGAAGGAAGAGAAGCAGGCGGCCACTACTCTACAAAGCACAATGCGTCGACGAGATGCTCAGCAGAGAGTGAGCGCAATGAAGGAAGAGAAGCAGGCGGCTACTACTCTACAAAGCACAATGCGTCGACGAGAGGCACAGCAGAGAGTCAGTGCAATGAAGGAAGAGAAGCAGGCGGCTACTACTCTACAAAGCACAATGCGTCGACGAGAAGCTCAGCAGAGAGTGAGCGCAATGAAGGAAGAGAAGCAGGCGGCTACTATTTTACAGAGCACAATGCGTCGACGAGAGGCTCAACAGAGAGTCAGTGCAATGAAGGAAGAGAAGCAGGCGGCAACTACTTTACAGAGCACAATGCGAAGAAACGCCGCGAAAGGAAAGGTATCCGCTTTGCGTGACGAACGAACAGCAGCGACTAAGGTGCAAAGCTTGCAGCGCTCACGAATGGCCAGGCAAGAAGTTCAGAAGCGGAAGCTCAGTGCGCAGCAAAAAGACCGCGAATTGGACGCAATGAGCGCTGAGCTCGCTCGGTTGCGCGCTCAAGTGGCCCAAGCTGGTCTCTCTCCTGGCCCAAGCCAAACTAGTATTGCAGACCCTGCATCGAGAGGCGATGTCGGTGCCGCAATGGGTGCCCCCAAGAAAGCACCCGTAGCTAGGAAAGGCGTGCGGTTTGCAACAGACGACGATGACGATGAAGTACAAGCACCACAACCTTCTGTCCAATTTGCAGCTGAAGCCAACGATGGGTGGCGAGACGAAAGCGAGGATGAGTACGGCTCCGAAAACAATTACAACCGCGACGGCGGCGACGGTCTTGCGAGCGCACGATCAGATGTTACCCCGCGTAGAAAAGGCACCCCTCGCGCTAAAGGTTCGCCTCGCATGAAGGGCGCTCCACCCGCTCGCAATCGTAGCGGCACGCCAGTGGGGTCAGCTCGAGGCCATGGCGATGATGATGGCGATGACGACGACAAAGATTACAATGACGACGATGCGTGGTCGCGTGGCTCCGGGGGGTCTTCCCTTGGGTCCAACCTCTCGGGTTACGGCTCGGCTGCGGGCTCTCGCGCGGGCTTCTCTCGTGGAGGCAGAGCATCAGATATGGCAGATGATGTCTTTGCTCGACCTTCTTCGGGAGAGCAGAGTGCTCGGAAAGCCCGGAAAGGGGGAGTCACCTTTGCAAATGACGACGCCGAAGAGGCCACGCCCACTGACCTGCACATGCCGTCCGCGGATTCGTCCATTGTGGAGGGCACCGAGCTGTGGACGAAGGAAAGCGACCACGCGACCATGCACGAGATTGGTCCGTCAAGCTGGGGCTGGGGCGGCGGCGGGGAGAGCAGCAGTCAGGGCAGCAGCCGGGGCCAGGAAGGTGACGGCGATGATGACGGCGGCGATGAAAGCGGTCGTCGAGGTGAAGGTGAAAGCATCGACAATGGCCTTGGGCTCGAAGAAGACTTGAGATTAGGCAGCGGAGGCAGCAGCTCAGGTGGCTATAGTTTACCCAGCACTCCTTCAGAGTCCGCGATTAGGTCAGCGCGGCGCAACAGCAGTAGCCGCCAACGCCGTGACCGAGCCGCTACTCCAGGTGCACCTCCAGAGAAGGTTATAGACGTGCAGTCGCCTTCGTTGCACGTCGGCAGCAGCAGTCATCAAAGCTACCGCAGCGGCACAGCTGGGAGCAGCAACAGCAGTATTCACTCCGAATCGCGCGCGGGCAGCAGTGGAGCCGCGTCAGTGGCCTCATTTGCGTCGAATGCAAGCTCGAAACCAGCTTCTAGAGCTGGCTCATCGATTCGTAGAAAAAGTGCAAATGGCTTGCCCCAGGATCCTTTGCAACCGTCTGCAGATGCAGCGCCTGCCGTACCTACTCCGAGAAAGCCCACGAGTGCACCTCGTGTAAAAACGCCTTCTGCTCGTAGTGTTGACATCAACCCTGGCAGCGACGACGACGATGACGATGCTTATGGCGATGAAGACTACGATGATGATGACGATGATGATGTCGGCGGTAATGAAAAGGCTGAGGACGAGATTGCCAAGGAGGCTGCCGGTGACGACGACGAAGACTATGGGCGAGAATTTGACGAAGAAGACGACTCAAGCCGCGGCACGAAATCCAGCAACCGCAGTGTGAAGTTCCAAGTACCAGTTGAATCACCGCTCACCACCTGCAGCGCTGACGATGGCAGGAGCAACGGCGACCATGCACCAGGCGGTGGCTGGGGCGGGGCCAGCGAAGACGGCGGCTCGGTCTTGGTGGGCAGCGTGCGCGGCGACGAGCACGGCGAGGGCAGTAGCCTCGGCGGCGATCGCCCTAAAGGCAACGGTAGCGGCCGCAAGACTAGCAAAAGTGAGCCTTCACCTTCGTCGGAGTTCGTGGCCAACTACCTAGGGGACGGGTTTGAGGACGACGAAGATTATGAGGAGCCCACCGAAGACACGTCGGTGTCGGACGCAGCATCGGTAGAGAATCAGTTCTCCGACGTTGAGGAGCTCGATGACTAAGTGACCAGAAAGCACATGCAGCTCCATTGGCTTCTCTTGGTTACAAAGCCACATTGTAATACTGCTTTGGATTTGCGTTTTTTAGGCCTGGCTCTAACTCCACTTGAAGCCTTAACTCTTATTATCTTAACATTTGAATTTAAATGACCGCACTATACGACAGAAGATCGTATTACCAGTTCTTTTAGTGAACTAGGCACCTGTGGTATAGTTCTGTATTCGCCATATATCATGCGTTATGTCGATCGCCACCATAACAAGCATGCCAACTGGTGGCCAGCTGGTGCCAACAGCCCACAGCACAGAACGCTGCTGAACGCCCATCGCCATCGCCCATCCGCAAACGGTGCCGTAGTCGGCAGTGCTGAAGTGCCCCCGATTTGCGTTCAGCCATAGCAATAGAAATGCCCTTCCTTGAAGGGAAATCGCAGCAGCCTACGGGCTATAAAGTTATTCCTCATTGCTATTGCAAATTTTGATGATGAAGATCAAGAGGCGATTGAACTCGAACTCGAACTAATACAAACCCAAATGACACAGAAGCCAATGCTGCGGGCAGAAGTGGGAATGCGCGTGCGTTGCGCAAACAAAGCAAGTGCGGAGT
>Ga0307982_1000706_pt1 | contig 26507 bp, 17 predicted proteins | sample OrgLakmetagen989_FD_201847 | JGI IMG/M metagenome (GOLD analysis project Ga0307982, IMG submission 201847) | Saline water microbial communities from Organic Lake, Antarctica - #989 | ecosystem: Environmental > Aquatic > Non-marine Saline and Alkaline > Saline | place: Antarctica: Organic Lake...
ATGTAAATGTAAATGTAAATGTAAATGTAAATGTAAATGTAAATGTAAATGTAAATGTAAATGTAAATGTAAATGTAAATGTAAATGTAAATGTAAATGTAAATGTAAATATATTTTACGCTAGATGTTGGTTGTTATTAACAGGGCTCTGCCCCGTGACCCCGCCGACCTTTTTACCAAAATACGCTTTCAAATTACTAAGGCAAAACACGTGGTTTTCTAAGGCAAATAGAGTAGCAAAAAGTTAGCCATATTTAGCAAAAAGTCGGCGGGGTGCGGGGCAGAGCCCTGCTAATATATGCTTAATTACACATATCTAGATATATATCTTTATATTTGGTTGTAATAAAATTATAAGTTACTCTATCTAGATATATATTGTGTGATGGTTGATTTATATATTCCCAAAATATAATTTATAGTATATACAATATATATCTAGCTAGCATATAGTTTGGGATATTGTTTTTACCACCGCCTCCCCCCCAAATATGCAAACGTACTACTAACGCTGTGTAAAACACTCCAAATATCCCACAATTTTATTACTTCTAATGGGGGGATGCCAACTAGATTGACAATACTATATAAAACAGCTAAATAACCAGGATGTAGCTTAATCCACGCCAACATATCCATAATCAAAATCACCCCCCTCCATCTCCTCTGCCTCTCCCACATATCCCATTTCTTCTTGGTCATGCATACTAAATCCATACCTATCCCTCTTTGCCTCCGCCTCTGCTGCCCCTACTTCATCCACATTATCTGGGTCTATATCGCGATTGTAATTTTTCGCTTCTCTTTCATCCTCTTCACCCATATATAATCTATCTTCATCAACATATGGATCATCTTCAACCTCAGTCGTAAAATTTGCCTCCACATAATCTCCCAAATCTGCAAATTTCAATTTGCCTATAACCATGAATTCCTTTAACATTCTATAATCATCCTCCCTTCCCTCATCATTTAAAAATTTAAGTGTATCCAAATTACGCCTAATCTGCTGCTCCTGGTTCTTTGCTATCTGCTCCCCTATCACCGTCTCGTTCATATCGTTAGCCAACTTGTTATTATTCCCCATGTACACTATGCAATCCCTTATATATCCTATCACCGTGTTCTTGTTCGTATTCCGCGTCTCAACCAACTTATCCCGGAAATTACCTCTTGCACCACCACTCTGCTCATTATTTTCTTCATCTTCTTCATCTCCCGTCTCCTCACCACTATCCATATCTGCTCTAAATCCATCCCTTCCCTCCACCACTAATTCTGGATATAAATCAAATGCATCATCACCCATATCACCACTATCACTCTGCATATCTGCATCTATTCCACTATTCAATAACATATCATCATCTATTTGTGTACTATCCTCCCCCACATTTGCGTTTTTATTTGCGTTTGTATTTGTATTTGTATTTGTATGTGTATTATTTAACGCACTTATTGGTCCTATTTTACTTGCCATTTTACTGCTAGATATCATCGATGACGCCGATTTGCTCTTATCACCAATTACTATATCATAATATTGACCCAATGACCATACCAATGCATAATGTACCATAACTGCTACTAATTCTGGCTGCATTATTCCCATTTCAACCTGTATCAACTGTGGCAATGGGAATATTGCACCCACCATATCCATTGTTAATACCTCTATAATTCTAGATATTGGTGCCACCTTTTTTATTAAACTATCACTCATCATATATTTAAAAAATTCAGTGTTGTTATTGTGCCTATCCTTTATCTCTGTTGCCATCTTCAATCCCTTCCATGCCCCATTTGCTAGCTTATTGCCCAATACCGATAAATCATATGACATCTTTGCTATAAATTTTGCCTTGTTATAACCACTCCTCTTACTTGATACTATATCCTTATTGTAATATGTACCCCCCAAATTAGGTATTATACTCAATTGTTTTGACAAAAAGTTTTCGTAATCTTTCTTAATGTCCTTTAGATTACCTAAATCAACCAATATTTTTTCAATGTCCATCTCGTCCTTATAATTGCTACCTATCTTATCCACTAAACCATCTATCTGGTTCTGTACCTGTGTATCCAACATACTCACCACATCAAAATACTTTCTCTGTATATCGCTCATTCTCATCTCCTTCGGAAATATTGCAACCTTCATCCACTTAATACAGGCCTCCTCGAATCTACTACACAATATATGACACATTTTTGTTAATATCTCCCACATTATACGCCATTTAATATCCATCTTCTCCGCCATATCCAATATCATACTAAATATCTTTTCCAATGTAACCATCTCCCTTGTTATTATATCTATTGAAGCATAAAATGTTGGCTCAACCGTCATTATAGCAATTATCCTAGCCTGTAATGCGTTTTTTACCTGTATATATATCTTGTCCAAATGCGGGCATTCTAATAATAATGCCTTCTTTTGTATCTTTTTGTTGTCCTCTTGTACTCTTGTCAAATTAATTAATTTTCCCAATACATTCATATATCTAGATAACAATAAACTAGCATCATACCTTAATCCACCACCTATCATTGTATTATATAAATTGTTATCCTGCTCATCACCTTTAATATTATGTTTATCTTCATCCTGTCCGGCTATCATAAGTATACTATTCGACCCCCCCATAACACGTATATTAATCCCATCTATATATAATGGCTGTTTATATATAACTTTTCTAGCCGAGACTGCTTTATATAATCTCCTAAACTCATCCTCCGTATAATTTATTTCCATAATATCTTTTGCTAACTGATTGCTAACTACACACCTACCAAATGTATCAAATAAATGTGCCTTTCCATGTTCCGTCCTTTTTGCCGGTGAATCCACATATGACATAAAATATTTCGTAATTATATCCTGTGATACACTTCCCATATCCACAATCGGCACCGAATACCACTCTATACCCATATTTTTTATTGATGATAACATTTTATATCTTGTTACATATAAAACTCTCTTTATCGCCTTTAACGTTTCCTGATACTCCGCCATCTTTCTTAAATGGTTCCCTATCTCCGGAATACTACGGCTAGGTATTGTATAATATGATATCTCCGGATTTCCATACCTATCTAGCTTATTTGCCTCAACTTCTATATCTATCGGACAACATCCATTTCCTATGCTAGATAATCTTGTGAATAATGTTGTCGGCTCCGACTCTCCCACCACTCTTGACAAATCTACCGCCAATAATTGCACCTGATACCCTATATTTACCTTTATTGTCTCCCTTACCTTAAGTATAGTCCCCGCCTGCCAATCTTTTATTATATCATTTGGCCTGGGTACTGTCATACTTGACGGCTGCCACTTAACACCACCCCCCCAAAAGGTTAGTGCCGGCCTATATGTTGACCATTTTGTTACTGTTGCCGATTCCATCTCTTCCATAAACGTAATCTGCTTATACTTATCGTCCAATGCCCTTTCTAGAATATCTTTCACTAATGCATCTACATTTATTAATTCTTCAATACGTCTCTCCAATACACTACCGAATTTCTCTATTGGGTTCAAATATGCATAATCACCTCCCGGTACTAATACCATCTGCTTAGCTAAACAATTCATGAAATCCATACCGACTTTTCCACCCGGGCTTTCCTTTGCATCTCTCAATAACGGCCATCCTATAATGTTGTTTATACATAAACTATTATATACCTGATATGTTGTCCTACTTGTCTGTAATGTTACCAAAAACATTGCCATTATATCTGCCGTTACATGTAACCAATACTGATTACTCGCCAATTTATCCAATGCCGCCGCTGGTGGCTCCTTCTTTAAACGCATAAACATTATATATAATCTCGTGTAAAATGTCTTCTTTGTCACAAAACCATACGTCTTTATGAAATTTACCATTCCTAATTCATCCTCCACCGCTAGCATATCTAATCCCGCCAAATCCTTTAGCAACTTATATATGCGTAACATAAACTTCATATCACCCGTTGTCTCTGTCTCCAATGCCTCTAGCATTATACGACCTATTGCCATCTTTTGCTGCTCTATTATATCCCTCTGTTGAATTACCTCACGTGTCTTAGCATGAAAACCCTCCTTACCTGCTGCTTTCTCAAATTCCTCTATGTCTTGTACTGTTGTGTTACTTAAAAAATAACCACATATTCTACAATATATACTCCCTCCCGTTTCATATCCATATTTATCCGCCATTTTATCATCGTCAATATCATCCTCATTCCCTGTCTCTGCCTCTACCTTATATATTAACTTAATTGCATATAAATTATGCTTGCACATTAAATGCTGGCTACATACATGACATCTTATATAATTATCATTTGGGTCACCCGCTATCTCTTCCAATTCTAATCCCATTGACTGCACCTGATCTGCATATATCTCTAATATCTTTTTTACCAAATGATACCTCTCCACATGTCTTATATTTTTTAAACTATCCAAATATTCTGTTGCCCTAAAATGTGGACAATCTTTCTTCTTATTTCTCATTAATATTAGCTCGTCTGCAATTTCCTTATTTTTTAATGCCATGTATTTTCTTACCTCCGTCATACTACTTGTTTTAGCCCTTATTTGACTCTCAACCTCCTTTAAACTATCTTTTACTTCCTTTAACATTATAGGGATCGCCACTGCCATATCTAGTTGCCCCTTTACATCCGCTATTTTTGTCTCCAATAATTCTATTCCATTATCCATATCCTTCATCTCTTCTGGCATACAATCTATTTTGCTTATGTCAAATATACACATATCACCCCCTTCCGGTAATTCCAACATATCTGCCTTAGTTGCATCCTTGGTTAAATCTTTTGTTTTTCCATCTGTATTAGTGCTCCCCTCCATACATGTCTGTTTTTTTGTCTTCATTAAATCCGATAATACCTCTATTGGTTGAGATATCCAAAAATCACCACTTGCTAATTGCTCTCTCTTATATATAGCATGTTTACCATCCCCTTCTCTACTAATAATCAATGCGTAATCACCCGTCTGTATTACCTCGCCACGCGCATTTGTTATAACACGTCCATTGTCCTCTTCTAGACGTTGCACATTTGGATATTTCATTATCTTTGGTTTACGGTCAATACGAATACGGCATGCTCTCAACTTGTTTCTTAATTCCGGTTTTAGACTATCCAATCTATCCTTGGTTGCGCCATCACCCAACTTCTCATCGTATCTCTTTTTTAATGTGTCTAGCTCTAGCTCTAGCGACCCCTTATCATATTTCTTTTCTAACCTTTCCAATACATCCATATGTATCAACATATTCATATACTGTCCACTATCATTCTGTATCGCATAATATTCTAATCTTGTTATCTCCTCCTGTACCGCCATATCTACCGATAACTTTAAATCATATCTATCCATCTCACCATATACCTTATTACCTATCTCTACCAATTCATCCGGTATCACTATACCCCTCCGTTTTGTAATGAAATTACCTTTTATACTACTTCCACTACTACTGCTAATATGCTCACTTTGTGCTGATTTATTGGATTGTAGCGACTGTGACAAACTAACTCGTTCTTTTTCCTTATAACTTCTATATTTACCCAACTTAATAGTTCTATCCAGCTTGTCACTCAGTTCTTGCATTTTTTCGGATACCTCTTTTTCAATCTCCTTTATTGGTAAATAATTATCATACGTTATAGCTGTTGGACATCTACTAGCATGTGGTGGCATATCTAATCCTATTTTACCCATCTTTAATAATGATGCCTTTGTTGATGCTGCCAATATCTTCACCATCTCTGTATTACTAGGATAAAAATATTCCAATTTATCAATAACACTTACCAATGCCGCTACATCATTCGGCGTTTGTGGCCGGTATTCATCCTTCAATATGTTAATATATGTATCCATTTCAGGTATTATATTATTCAAATGCTTTCTTAATAAATCATTATTCAATACTGTTTTTCCATCATCCATTGGCACCATATATACTATGAACTTATCCGGGTTCTCCATCACATCCAAATCGTTATCGTCCTTATCTACATACCTCTTGCCTATCTTACGTATTAATACCTTCCCCTCCTCTTCGGCCTCATTTAATCTCTTTTTTAATGAATCCCTCAATAATGTTTCTAGATAATCCATATTATTATTAGCTGACTCTTTGCCTTTATTATTACCTATTACTCTCACTAGTGGTGGTCTGACAAATCCCAATAAACTTAAATTATCACCATTATAATATATCTTATGCCTTCCTGCACTAATTTCAATATTTCTATCAACCTGGCTTTCCATTGCCTCTATCTCATCAATTGTTAAATGTGTATTATCCTCTTTTACATATCTAGACATTGGCCCCAATGCCCTGAATGTATCATATACCGTCTGCTCAATACCATAGTTTTGTATCGTTAACCCCATCGCACCACCACCACCATACCTAATCACTTCTGTATCCTGATTTATTATTGCCTGTCTCTCCCTACCACGATGCATCTGTAATTTCGCTGTCCCTAACTCCTTGTTTGTCCCTATCTCTGGTTGTATTCCTTCACCTAAACGAAATAATAACCCCACTGTATTGTTATGTGCTAGCTCCGGCACATTTTCACTTACTATCCTACTTAATTCACTATCTATATCTACTACACGTCGGACTATTCCTCCGTTAGATGATTCTTTAACCAATAATTCCTGGTTTTCCAAATGCTTATATATATCCTCTATTACTTCTGTATTATTTGGATCGAATTCAGTTGCACTAATCGTATCACCTTTACTTAAATATATCCGTTTTCTTGCTGCTACTAATGGGATTAATAATTGATTCGTAAAATCATGGTTCATCATCTTCTCAACTAACGGTTTATAATCCGGTACTTTTAATGCTACTCTCTCCCCGATCTCTGTTATCTTTGTCTTATCTGTTATTGTTCCCATTGCCTTCAACATGCTAATTGTGTTTACATCCTTCCTTACACGATTCAACCATATCGGATTTTCACGGAATACAGCCGGTATCTTCTCCAATTTTTGCTTTAGTAATCTACCCCTTTGTATGCTTTCCTTATATACCTTATCCTCTTCTGGCACCGGCATTTGCCTCACCTTCTGATATACTCCCAACTCCTCCACCTCATCATCATCCATAAACTCCAATTCACCCTCGCTATCCATACCCTCGCTATCCATACCCTCGCTATCCATACCCTCGCTATCCATACCCTCCCTATCTTCATTATTTACTCTATTGTTATCCATCTTACGTATGTTATTTTTAAATCCACTGTCAGTCCTCATTATCTCCGCCAATTCCCCATCTAGTACATCATCAATACCACTATCTCCACCATTCTCACTATCATTCTCCGTACCCTTACGTTTACCACCACCCTGTACCAGTACATTGTTAATTTCCCCACCATTTCCATATTCAACTATAACCGATCTATCCATTTCACCCGGTCCATCCATCTCATCCACTCCATTCATACCATCCAATATCTTAAATAATTCACCATCTCTATCTGATTCTTCACCATCTTCACCCTTTGTGTATACAATACTGTTATTTGTGCCTGTGCTAACATCATGTATATCAGATGATGATTGTGTATTATTATAATTAGACTCGTTATCATACATCCCTACCACATTTCCCGGATCTATAGCTTTAACCTCACTATTATTACCATAACCACTCACACTACCACTAGCATTCGCTGCCAAACCAACTAAACTAACTGGGTTCATGACTAAATCGCCAATTTTATAATCATAATACCGACCCTTATAATCCGCAGTACTAGGTACCACTACTTTATTGTTATCATTTGGAATTATCTTTACTCTAGTACCATTCACAATAATTTGTGATAATCCATCCTGTCCTAGATTACTATAACCCTCCACTACCTTACTATTTGGCATCTCATCCAATGGCATCAATCTACTAACACCATGGCATGCTAAACCTGCACCTTCACTATCGGCAACTGGCCTTATCTTAAATGGCAAATAACTTGTAATTGGAGCACTACCATCCATTGTACATACCCATAAACCATGCTCGTCCCTACTTATTACATATACTTTGTGATTATCTAGATGCTGAAATGGACTAATAGCCGGCGTGTTTAAATATAAACAACGGCCTGGCCGGGCTGCTGTATCTAAATCTAAACTACGGTGTTCCTCACTATTTACATCTAGGGACGCTGCTGAGTCATATATGGGCAAACCATTTGGGAATGCATAGTTACGTATTGTCATAATAACTTTTTCTTCGGTTGGTGATAAATTACGGGTCCGTAAATAACTAAGTAAATATTGCTTTAAATCACTATTTTTATAATCATTTATGTTTCCGGATTCTACCATATTATTTGTATTCGATAAATTAACACGACCAAATGTAGGATGATCGGGGCTAGTTGCACGGAATATAATAGCAGTTTGTGCTAGCGGATTATAATGGACAATGCATCCTAGCTTTTTGTTAGTCTCTATATTTTGTACTACTGTTCCTATCATTATTTTTGTTTTATTTTTGTTTTATAGTAATATTTTGCGTTTTTTGTAGTTTCCGTATTATTATCTATTATATGTATATGTATGTGTATATGTATATGTGGCTATATTTTTGTATATTATAATATTTATTATAAACTTATGTTATATTATGTTTAATATATTATATTTTAATTTTTAATATTTTTAACTTTACATTAATATTTTATGCTATTTCTAGATACAGTTTAACCTCCATATTTTTGGATATAATAGCAAGTTTGACTAAAAATGGTTTTAAAAATATACTAATTATAATATTACTTTACACTTTCCTACATTATCTTTCTCTTTCATCTTTTGCACCATCTCCTTTTCCCTCTCCTCAACTTGATCATGGTTTCCGCTCCCGACGAAGAGCCCAACAACAATAACGAGAAAGGCCTGCATATCCAGATTGTTGGGGCTGTTGGCCCTCTCTCCAATAAGGTACTCGAGGCTGTCGAACACTATATGATAGAAGATGGCTTCCGCCACATTCCAACTGCAATGGAATATTGCATTCGCATTGTGGCAAACCACATTTTCAACGAAAATCATGGCCAAAACCTTCATTCCATTGAAGAGATGATCAAACGCGATCTTGAGAAGATTGCTAACTACAACAACGATGGTCTACACGACTACGACCATTACGTATGGCAGTCCATACATTATGGAATAATATGCACATTTCTCGGGCTTCCCATCAGTGACAATGCGATTCGTATGGTTAACCAAAACAGTGGGGAAAAATACTACATAGACGCTCCCAACATCGAAGAAGATGACGTTGAAGCCATGGCTAAGAGCGACTTCTTTACCACTCGTGATATGTTAGAGGCCCTTCAGATTATTCACGGCTAATTTGCACATTCGTATCTGTCTAGATATGTATTGGCGTATTTTTTGTTATTAATTAGCTATTATTTTTGGTTATAATGGATATTTTATCAAAAAATGTTTTTTAAAATATAGTAATTATAATATTACTTTATCCCCATACACCCGCCCATTACCTACCATCTTTTGCATTCTCTTCGTTGCCTTTACCTCTTTCACCAAATCTATCACAATGGCTTCACTGCCTACTGATGGATCCGACAATAACACTCAATTGAGTGTTGCAGAGTTTCGACAACTGTTTCCAGTCAAATCCTACGAACAAACCCAGCACATCGAGATTACCGGAGCCAACTACATGGAAGCTACAATTGTTGCGGCTGTTGAGCACCACCTCAAAATGAAATTTGGCTACTTTCGCCAATACCCATCGCCCGATGCATTTTGCCAAGACCAAGTGTTTGGGCTTCTGGAAAAGTTTGAGCCTGGTACTCCCAATTATACGGCAATCCGCAAGCACATGGCAACCATCCACATCGACCACCACTCTGAGGGTACCGAGGTTGACGATGCGCAGCACAAACTTGACATTTATGGTATGATTGCATACGATGTCAAAGCCCGCAAGATTGCAACCGATTTTGCAGCCCGCAAGACCAACCCACGTCCAACGGTCTACAACTACGGCGAACACGTGACAGCCTCTACCACTTACGGCATTGCTTGCGAGGCTCTTGGTCTCCTTGACGTTGAAGATGCAATGTATATTAAGGAACGTGGTGGCCGCGTCTACTACATTGACGCCCCAAAGTGGGCCGAGGGTGATAACATTGGTATTCTTACCAGCGACTACTTTTGTGGTCGCGATTTGATCAAATTCCTGCGCATCATGTACGGCAATTAAAGCGGAAACCGGTTGCTTTCTTCATAGTTCTTCAGTGTTTCAAATGTGTGCAAAATCTGTAGTTCACCATAGCATGTGGTTAACAATACTATAGATAGCTAGATATGTTTTTTATTTAAATACTACCCAATAATTTGCAATTTTGGCATTTTTACTAAAAATGATATATATTATATCCTAAAAATAATTTCCTCTTTAGAGGTTCTTGCTTTCTCTTGCTTTCTCTCGCATTCTCTCGCATTCTCTTGCCTTCTCTCTTTCGATTGGTAGCCATACCTCACAGTATGCTACCGATTATCCCACTTTTACTCACTCTCATCTTTGGTGGTGTGGGTGGTTCGACATCATTGCCATACAAATGGTTGAAGCCGGACACCGCAATCACTCTGAGCAAAAAAGCGTCGTTGTTCAAGAAGTTTAAGAACCACTTGTCCCGACGCGGTGCTACAGGTTCAGAGACAAGGTTATACGGGATATTGTGTTCCCACGGTGAATCTCGTGTTAGCTTTTACGAAGATCGTTTGTACCCTGACATTATCATTGTCATGGTCAACAAATATCAAGGCCTTACCCGTGGCTTCCCGATTATCTGGTACATTTTGACCGACGATCCAGTCAAGTTTGGCGGATTTCGCGAATCTACCGGTAAAGATCGTCGACGTGGTTACAAGCCGCTGGAGGCCGATATATACACGGAGGACATCGGTATTTCGTTGAAGTTTAGTGGATTCCTGTCCATGCTGATGTGTGTCGGAATGACCCGTGACGGTAAGTATCTGATGCTTGCAACAACAGAGGACTCGGCATCGTGTTACAATGAAATTGGCACACCTAACTATGTTCTTGATGCCCAACGTATTTGGTCAACCATGCTGAATGCCTGCGCCAGTCTTGGCTCCGGATTTTTCAAGGATATGTTAGATACTAAATACACTTTGTCCGCCTCGATAATTTCCAAGAATGATAGGACCATTGGTTGCTGTGTTATCCGTGAAGCTATTATCCCAACTTGCATCAGCTATGGTGTAGACACTGGTAAGTTTCTCGAGTATCTCACACCAAATGATCGTTCTGCCTTTCTTACCAAGCATGGTATTTGGTTTCCGTCATTCCTTCGCATTCCTTATGGTAATTTGGCATCTTTCATCAATGAATTTAACAAGTGTCGCGACTTTATGACAATTGATATGCTAGACACGATTTGCCAAACATACAACGACTGTATGGCATCTAGGTACCCCCACGGTACTTTGGGTTGCAACATGAATCCATTTGACATGTACCGGTTGATTCTTGATGGTCCTCCAGAAGGCGTGTTTATTCTGACAAAAGACAGCACAAGCTATACTACTAAGGTCAGATTTCCCGCTTACGTTTTGCGCACAAAGTATATCAGTGAATGGCTTCAGAACAAGTACTTCACGTTAGGAGACTTCTTATATGAATGTTGTACCACTGATGACGGACGTGAGTATTACTATCACCTAATCGAACACATTGGCCGTCTCAGAAATACGTATGAGAGCGAACACCAGGCTTCTGATGTATCAGCCTTTATCAGTATCGCACAAATTGCCGTAGACACTCTAGTCCTCCCTGATGTCGAATCCAATAGCGAAGATGAGAGCGCTCCGGCTTTGGCTTCTGGTTGTGACGGTTGTGAACTTGATTGCAGTTGCCTAGGTGGCGATTTGCCAAGTCTTTCAAACGCGATGCCGTAAAAAGCTCACGAACTAGATGTTGTGCAACACATTCACGGACCGGGATTTGCCATGACTGATCTCAAACTGAATCATATAACGGCACCCAACTCTGTTGGCCTTATCCCTCTTCATTGCGTGATTTCCCTTGCTTGTCTTGATTTCCTTGTCTTGATTTCCTTGCTTGTTTTCCTTTCCTTGCTTGTCTTGCGTCGTTTACTTTGCTTTAGAGCCGGGAACTCCATGTTGTCCACTAAGGATAACATAAGGTAGGTAGGCTTAATTTTTTTGTTTCATAATATACTATATACTATATACTATATACTATATACTATATTAGTAATTTTTACGAAAAATGATTTTTATTAATACCTATACATAATTACATTTACTTGCATACAACTGTCTTAACTCGTCTCTCTTTACTACCTTACGACACTTACTTACTTGCAACTTTACGCCTTTCTTGTGATTCACCTCACATAATGGCGCTCACTACGCTCCTCTTCTTACTCGGCTTTGCAAAAGCCGCTCCATCCAACAAGGTTACTCAAACGGTTGATAACTCAACCCAGACCGCACCTGCCACCGCAGATGATGTCAAACTTTCGTGGTTCAAGGTGGTGGGTTCACTTGTGGTACTTCTGTCTACAATGTTGGCTTCTGGCAACACGGCATTTGGCGCATTTCAACAATTGTTTACGATCTTTGTTACAGGTGGCTTCCCGGCTCTTTACGAGCTAGTTACGACTGACCCTACATTGATCTTTACATTTGTGGCATCCTTGTACAGTGCACTGACTGCATCTGGCAACTTCTTCAAGAAGCTAGGTAGTGTTGTGAACTTTGATATGGTAGATGTGATGCAAATTGTCATGAAGTTAGAAAGCACTGGACACCGTCTCGTTCATGAATGTTTGACACAAACTGTTGAATGTGCACCTATTGCTACAAACAATGATGCATGTTATGACTCGGGTGATTCTGATTCTGATACCGATTCTGGTGTTGATTCTGAGAACTCTGATTTTTAAGATTGTATGTGCCATTGGTGGAATACAATTTTTTATTACAATAATAGCAATTTTGACATAAAATGAAATTTCTTAAACCTATACATATACAAGTACTTTTACTTTCCTAGTAATCTTTTCACTTCTCATACACACTTTCTTGCTCTCTTTCTCTCGCTTACTCTCTCTTACTCTCTCTTACTCTCTCTTACTCTCTCTTTCTCTCGCTTACTCTCTCTTACTCTCTCTTACTCTCTCTTACTCTCTTTGTGTGTTTCACCGCATACAATGGCATTTATGACATTTATGAGAGAGATTTTTGGCCTTGAGCCAAGTGCTAAACTTCCTATCGACGATTGTTGGGAGATAGTCTACTCAGATGGGGCCGAGATTCCTGAGAATCTCATTGACATCAACAACGGTGATGAAGACCCGACACCTGCCATGGACCCGACACAGTTACCGTCTGATGGTGACGACATTAGCCTTGGTGCATTTTCACTTAGTGAACTCATCGACTGTAGCGATGTGGCAGAAGAAGTTGACCTTTTGACGGCAAACTTCCACAACGCTACAACCGAGGATGAGTTAAATGCGGCTGGTGACGCACTCCTTGCAGCTGACGATGCACGGCGTGAGGCTGAAGCTGCACTGCGCGAAGATGCCATTGCCCAGGAGAAGTTTGGCCCGGACGAAGACTTGAGTGTGAATCTTGCGGTACTTGTGATACGATTCACCAACAACCAAAATACCTCAATTCATGCTTTGAATGATCTGTACAAGCTTTACGAAGGAGGAGTCAAGAACTATATGGCGAATGCTAGAGAGGGTATTGAAAATCGCTCTTCAGTGCCTGTCGATTTGCTTCCCATTTGTGAGTATTATAGCATCCCAGTTGTGCCTTGCTAGATACTCTTGTCGTTTGCTTTGCTTCGCTTGGTTTGTTTGCTTCGCTTGGTTTGTTTGCTTCGTTTGGTTACTTCGTTTGGTTTGTTTGCTTCGCTTGGTTTGTTTGCTTCGTTTGGTTTGTTTGCTTCGTTTGGTTTGTTTGCTTCGTTTGGTTACTTCGTTTGGTTTGTTTGCTTCGTTTGATTGTTTGCTTCGCTTGGTTTGTTTGCTTCGTTTGGTTTGTTTGCTTCGTTTGGTTACTTCGTTTGGTTTGTTTGCTTCGTTTGATTGTTTGCTTCGTTCGCTTATTTTTAGAGCCTGGAACTCCATGTTGTCCATTAAGGATAATATAAGGTAGGTAGGCTTAATTTTTTTTAATCATTTTATAGTTTGTAGGTAACAATTATATAAAATTATATAGAATTATACTAAAGATAGAAAATGTAAAATATATAGAATTATATAGAATTATACTAAAGATAGAAAGAATAAAATATATAAAATTATATAGAATTATACTAAAGATAGAAAGCATAAAATATATTATAAATACAAATTATAGAAAAAATAAAATACATAATAAATAAAAGTATATAGCATTATACCAAAGCTAGAAATTATAATAAAAATATAAAATATAGAAAATATGGACGAATATATTATATATATAGTAATAGGTTTAGTTATAGTATTTGCTGTAATAGGAGTAACAATATGGGCGGTTATTAAATATAGCACACCTGAACACTTTTATAATACAGCAGGTACAGAGGACAATACAGAAGATATAGATTGTGATACGTATACTTTTAACCAAAAGATATTACGTAATAATACAAGAGCGACAATGTCTAGATATGCTCTAGCAGCCGCTGTATGGGCTCTTAAAAAACGATTAGAGTTACCTGAAAGTGAAGATCTTACAAGATCGCAATTAGAAGAATTATCGATATATGATGACGTAAAAAAAGAGTTTTTCCCAGGTGACACTAATTTGAGTATTACAGCATTTAATGAACTTATTAGGCGTAACTTTGATCATGATAGTGGCAAACTATCAAACTATGCGTTATATAGTGGTTTGCGTGAGCTAGATAATCAATGTGATATTATACCAGATGTATGTAAAACTACAACTGATACACAAGCATGTGATGATATTAATTTGATGATAAATACTGGTGCACCGGAAATAAATGCAGCAATCCGTAGTAATCCAACACGCGTACCATTTAGTACATCAACTAATAAAGATACAACGCCAGCAAATAAAATAGAAGATGTACCTAGAGCTGAACAAAATGATATTAATGGTATACAGCCTATTCCGGAAATATCGCCAGATATAACAGCTGATGGTGCAGAACCGTCGATTGCAAATAAGCTAAATAATGCAGATAGAACAGATCCTATGTTTAAGACGAATAATGGTCAACAATCTCCATCAATGGTGGGTGAGGGTCGAGAAGATGAAGTAAACCCATTATTAAATAGAGATGCTCAGAGATTATATAAATTTGTATTGGATAAAATTGCAGCATTATATTCAAATGACAATATCGGGGGTAACGTAAGAGGTGATATCGGTACTGATTTACGTGCATCTATAGATGGTTTAACGGATGGTCAACGAGCAGCATTATGCTCGGCATATTGTGGGCAATTTACGCCATGTAGTCAATTATGTAGGTATATGGGATGTATAAATTGTACAGTAGGTAATACGCCGGTTGATAGGCAGAATCCGGGTAATACAGGTGGTGGTATAGGCAGTCCAATAATAGACATGCGAGGTATGGTGTTACCTGGATCGGCTAGGATTACGGATGATTATATGTTATTAGATAGCAAAGTTATAGAATATCAGGCTGTTCCGTCAAGAAATGGTAAGCGCACACAAGGTGGTTTAGACGATACATTGAAGGGATTGATAGATATGGGGGATGATATGAAGGGTGTGGTAAATATATTTGCACCAACAGTTCATGTGCATTCAAAGCCACAAAAGTAGGTTAGGTAAGTTAGATAGGCTAGATAGGCTAGGTAGGTTAGGTAAGTTAGATAGGCTTATATAGACTAGGTAGGTTAGGTGTTATAATTATTTGAGAATGTGGGATAATAATTGGTATGATAACATAAAATATAATATAAATATAAAGAATAAATATAAAGAATAAACAATATAGTATAGTAAAATATAGAATAACTAATATTAACAGGTAGACAACATAGGATAGACAACATAGGATAATCAGTATAATGAGTATAATGAATAGCGCAACAGAATATGTGACAACAAAAACTTTTTTAATAGCAGTGGGTGTATTATCAGTTATTATAGCTAGCATATATTTTTATGTGGAGTACCGTAGAATTACACAGAGTAAAATGAGCAAGGAACATCAAGACAGTTTGGTGAATGATTGTCCAGACTATTGGGAGACAGTTAGTAAAGATAGCAAGACAGGAATAGTGACATGTCGTAACTCGCATTTATTGGGTAGATGTGCAAATAGACCAGATACCAGCACATATACATTTAGTGATCCTATATTTGTTAATTCATCAACAGGACGTAGAGCAAAAGAAACATGGGCACACCAATGTGGAGTTAGTTGGAAAGTATAAAACATATGCTAACCATGTGCTAATATGCTAACCATGTGCTAATATGCTAACCATGTGCTAAAATATGTATATATTACATATTAAATAATATTATTTTGTTAAAATTGTTTTTTATTATTTTAGAATTTTATAGATATAATTATAATCTAAACAAATATATAAGTAATCTAAAATATTGCACAAATAGTAATAATCTAAAATTGACTTTATTCAATTGAATGTGTATATAGTTGTTTAAGCAGAAAAAGTATTATTTATATTTTAGTGGGCTAATAATTAAATTAATTTAATTTAAGATTTTAATAATCTAGTTATAGTGTCTAGATATAGTATCTAGTTATAGTGTCTAGATATAGTATAGTGAATAATAGTAATAAGGTAATAAGTGAATAATTACATAATAATTAATCCAAAAATAAGATAAATAATATAGATAAGGTAAATAACGTAGATAAGGTAAATAACGTAGATACGATAAGTAAGGTAAGTAATGTCAAATAAGTTTCAAAATTATTGCAAACAGTTCAAACGTGCAAATGCAGATTTGCCTTATAATTTTCAGTTTCAACCGGGAGGCAAGGATAAGGGATGGTTGTTGTATGTTCCGGATGATAGTCTAGATGAGTTTTGGATTAACTATTATGAATTAAAGGTTAATATAAAGCAACCAAGTAGTTTATTGGAACGGCCAAATAGTGAGCATAATCCGTTAAAAATAGATTTGGATTTTAAATTAAAGCCAAGCAATGAAGATTTGCGAGCTAGTAAGCTAGTACATAAATATACAATAGAACAATTGGAAAAATTCATAGAATTATATGCAAAGGAGCTAGCATCATTGATAGAATGGCCAAGTGGTGGTGCTAGATTTACGATATTTGAAAAATCGACACCACGTTTAAATGGAACAGAAAAGGAGGAACAATATATTAAGGATGGTGTGCATATTATGAGTCCGGAAATTGTGGCAAAAAATACAATATTATTGACGGCATATAAAAAGTTCATAACTAACGAAGAGGTAAAAAAGTTATGTATTGAATTTCAAAGTGTTGACACTATTGATAATCTAGTTGACCAACGAGTTATTTGTACTAATAGTTGGTTTCCGGTGGGTAGTGGTAAGCCAGGAGATGATGGTGATTATTATAAGCCAACCGCTAGCTATTTAGTAAGATGTAGAAACAGTGCAAATACGCCAGCGAATAGCAAAAAGAATGGAAAAACAAACGGCAAAACAAATAGCAAAAAGAGTGGTGAAACCAATAAGAATGTAAATGATATGAATGATTTGAATGATAGAATAGAAGTTAAAAAGGACGATGAATATGTTAAAAATATGGATAAATTGACACAAATTAAGTATTTTGCTAATGCTGGTAAAAAAATAACGGTTACGCAACTATATACTATTAATATAGATCAACTAGCAGAGGAACTAGAATTAGATGGTATAGTTGGAAAAACCCGGAGATTGGGAAAAGTAGAAAAGGCAAATCTTAAGAAATTGATCCCTAGTAAGGATAGAATGCGCAAAGTACTTAATAAGGAATTTATTAGATATTTATTGAATTGCCTTAGTAAGAAACGTGTTGAGGACTTTAATTCGTGGATTAATGTGGGAATATGTATGTATAATATTAGTCCGTCATTATTTGAGTTATGGAATGCATGGAGTACACTAAGCGATAAATATGATGCTGATTATTGTTTTAGAAAATGGTATACCGAATTCATTAGGAATGGGGATAAATATAATTTGGGGATGGATCAGTTAAAGCAGTATGCATATGAAGATAATCCAAAAGTATATAATATGTTCATGGATACAGAGCGGACTAAATTTCTAGAGAGTTTAATTGATTTATTTATGAATGACAGCACCAAAAATATTGCTGGTCAGATTGCATTAGTTGGTAAGCTAAAAGAGTATATTGAATTATATTGTAATTGGCAAGTAAAGTGTGCTGACAATACAAACAATATTTGGTATAGATTTAAATCAGAAAGACATAGATGGGAATCCGATAAGGGTGCCAATATGTTATATAAATTATTGGTACATGAGATATATAAACAGCTTATTAACTTAAATGAAAAGAAAAACCGGGAAATGGAGGGACTTAATATAGAACTAAACCGTGTTAATCTAGCAACAGTTAAGCCAGATACACCAGTTAGTCGTGGTGGAATGACCCCTCAGACTGGTGGAGATGAAACGCTGACAGGATGGGATATACAGATGGTGGCGAGTGATAAGATAAAGCAAAATGAGGCAGTAGCAGATGAAATAAAGAGGAAAAAGGAGGTAACAATTAAGCAGATGATGACAATTGAGAAGGTAATTAAGTATATAAATATGAATTCTAACAGGACAAACATAATAAAAGATTTATCACAGGAATGTTTTGAGCAAGAATTTTATGAAACGCTAGATAACAACCCAAACGTATTTGTGTGCAATAATTGTGTATTGGACATGAAGACTTGTGCTGTTAGAAATGGCATGCCAAGTGATATGGTTACATTAACTAGCCGGGTAGATTTTCCAATGGATGAGAACAGTTATGAATATCAGGAAAAAATAACGGAAATAGAGGATTTCTTTGAGAAATTATTTCCGGATGATGATTTATGTGATTATGTGTTGAATATATTTGCGGAATCACTTTCTGGTATTAGGAATCGACAGGAATTTTTGATACATACTGGTGTGGGTAGCAATGGTAAGTCAATGATTGAGAAGCTTATACGTATTACATTCGGTGATTATTTTAGCGCACCTGATGCTAGCTTATTTAATACATCAAAAAATGATCCAAATGCAGCATCACCGGCATTGGCTAGTTTAAGGGGTGCGAGAGTTGCAATGGCAGCCGAACCGCCAGTTGATAAGGAGATGCAACCGGATGTCATTAAGCATTTGACGGGTGGTGATCCGGTTACATGTCGTCATTTAAACAAGGACCCAATTACGTATATTCCTACAAACAGTTGGCATATGTTCTGCAATGATATGCCTAAAACAGCAAATACAGATGAGGGTTGGACAAGGCGTATTCGTGTATTGCCATATATTAGTAAATTTGTTGATCCCAAGTCAACCAAGCTTAATAATTCGAAGAGATACCCGAATCATTATCCGAAGGATATAACATTGAGTAACAAAATGGATTCATGGCCGCCGTATTTCTTAAGTATGTTATGGAATAGATATAAAATATTGAAGCGTAATAATTTTATTGATCTAGATGACAATAACCGTCCAGCGGTTGTAGAGGAGGCAATTACGGTATATATGTCAGAAATGAATATTATTAGTACATTTGTTAATGATAATATGGAAGAGCATGTTGGTCGCCAGCAATCGGTACGTGAAATATTTAATGCATTTAGAACATTTATGACGGATAATGGTATTACTAAGCGTATTACATTACAACATTTTGTTGGTCAAGTTTCTCATTTCATTGGTAAGCCAAAGAAAATTAAAAAGGTCGATCATTTTATTGATTGGGTTATTGTTGGACCGGATGGTCCACAGGGTGAGGAGTATGGAGAAATTTCAAATATTGGTAAATCAATGAGAAAATCTAGGGCAAATAACAATAATACAAACACAAACACAAATACAAACACGAACACAAATAAAGCGGCCCTATCTATAGCAAACCCAGATGATGTCGATGATATGGAAGACAATGAGGATACTATATGTATTAAAGATATTAAAGATATTAAAGATATTAAAGATATTAAAGATATTAAAGATATTAAAGATATTAAAGATATTAAAGATATTAAAGATATTAAAGATATTAAAGATATTAAAGATATTAAAGATATTAAAGATATTGTGGAAAATGATGCTAATAAACCGGTTAAAAAGTCAGGTTCTAATAAATCTAAAACTGAACCTAAAAAGGCTAGGTCTGGTAAATCTAAGTCTAGCAGTAAGACAAGTAGTAAGAGTAAGTCTAGTACTACAACAACAGATGATGAAACCGAATAGAGTAATAAATATTAAAAATTACTAGTATTGTTGCGTTTATTTGATAATAATTATAATCGCTTATTCCAATAATAAGGCCCTAGTATGAACTTATGTTTATATTTATTTTTTTTAGTATATTTTTTAGTATATTTTTTAGAATCGGGATGCGTTAACCATGTTTGCTATATTTACTTAAATTCCAAAATATTCGATAATACCCAATAATTCTGCTTTATCAGATGCTAATATTTATGGATTTAAATGTTTTAATTTTATGCGCAATTTTGTTAGATATTTTATGTTTATTATTACGTGCATCATCTATGTTTTTATTAATAATAGTACCGTTACAATATGATAGCATACTATTGTCGTTATTACTATGCATATTGGGGCCTAGTTGTGGTATCCATTCAAATATATCATCGATAATATGTTGTGGGCTTTCAACTAAATCTTCATATCATACAAGTCTAGAGTCTATAAGTCTAGATTCAAATGCATCTTTAATATATTTAGCATATTTAAACCATTCTTTTATATCAGATCGATATACTATGATATTTAACATCTCTAATCATACATATATAATAAATAGTGGCATCACAATATTTACTGGACCAATATATATGCCATGGCTTCCACCTACATAGTACATCAATCGGATCTTTAGAACATAACACTTTAGTTTCTGGATTACTAACATCCCAAAAATTATGATACATCTTATCACAATATTCATATGTAAAAATAGAGGCATCCTGTCTAGATTGTTTATATATAATATTATTCCATCTGCCTCTTTTCAACATATGTGTATTTCCTTCACCTGCATGTGAAGGATTATCCTTACATATCATGGTTGAGCAATGAGGGCTAGTATTTAATATTTAATACATAATTGTGGAACCTACATATGGTGGAATTATGTATGTTTGAAAAAATATATAAGATTTGTTTGCTACATTATTAGTGTTTGTAGTGCTAGTGTTGCTAGTATTACTTGAATGCTTAGTATTTCTAGAATTTAAGTTATTACGTCTCATTACAATTTTATAATATATAATATATAATAGGTTGGTATGTTGGTTGGTATTTAAATAGTTATGGTATTATATTTGTTTTAGTAAAAATAAACCGACAACAATAACCCAAAATAACATTAATGGAATACGCATCCAAAATATTATTGAATCATTTAAAGTATTTATTTGCTTTTGATCAATAATATATTCGCCCATATTATCTTGTAGTATATTAACTTTATTATGTTTATTATAGGATTCTTCACCTACATTAGTTATTATTGCTTTATGGCGTTTGCTAACCTCTTCAAAATTACTAATCATATCCGCTAGCTGTAAATACTGACGTGTTGCCCTTTCATATTCTTCAACTTTACCTTCTGCTTTTTCCCGTGTTGCTTTCATACTTTCAGCGCTACCGGCCTCCTCAGTCAATAATTTATGTTTTGCTAATAATTGTAATTGTTCTATATCGTTACTAATATTAGTTATATTTTTTACATCTGAACTCATAATATTATCACAACTCTGTAAAGATACAGTACCCATACTAATATTACGACTTGGATACACTATATGTACGCTATCACTACTATTATTACCATTGTTATCACCATTATTACCTACACCTGATCTAGGATCAGGGCGGCAATAATTATCGTCATATGGACCATATAAACCATCAGGGTCATATTCATTCCAAGTCATATAGTCTAATTTGCTTTGATCTGGTTGAGCACTTACATATAATTTAACATGGCCATTAGGTACAAGTTGTGCTACAAATGCTTTATTTGATTTATTAAGGGAATCAATAGCATTATCCAATTGTATACGGGCAGAATCATTACCGGCTGCAGCTAGTTTATTTAATTTGTTAACTTGTGATGCTAGTTTGTTTGTATCCATAATTGCCAATATCTGTTATATCTGTTATATCTGTTATATCTGTTATATCTATTATATCTGTATATATTGTGTAATTATCTATAATTATCTATAATTATCTATAATTATCTATATTTATTTATGTATGATATTTATTTATGTATAAGGTTTATATAAAATACAAAAAATGAAAAATATAAAAATACAAAAATACAAATATACAAATATGCAAATAAATAATAAATAATTATAGATAATTATAGATAAATAAATATGTAATATTGGAAATAGAGGTTTATTGACTACATATTAATTGTAATACTTGGGTTTTTTTACTTGAATAATATGGTGTGTTGGCTACATTAGCTAGCCATTCTTTAATAATACTACGTTGAGTTTTGGGTATATATTGTATTCGTAGACCATATGTAATAACTAGATTATATAAAACGGATTCTAATATTGTTGTGTAGTGTCCTAGATTCTTAAAACTATTAGTACACATATATCCAATGCTATTATATAAAAGTTTTATATTTTTCCATAATATTATTAGATCTTGATTATTAAGATTAAATGATTTATATATGTGTGCAAATAGTTGGCCATCATTTATTGCTAATGATAACCCAATATATTGAATACAATATTTCATTAATAGTCTAGCCGATTTGGGTAATGTATCGGCAATCATATTAAAAGCATTACGTTTTAAAAGTATATTTAATAATTTTACATCTTGTGATATGCATATATATTTGAATATATCAATAACAATAATTGGTTTAAAAGCATATTCCATTATATTTCTATATTTGGAACAATCATTATTAACAGGGTGATTAGTTGTATTATATTTGTTTTTTTCAATATATTTTAATTCTAATCCTCCACGACAATAATTAATTAAATACGACATTTTTGGTTTTATTTCTGCTAGATTAGCAATGTCATCAATAATTAAATGGCTAGCAATCTTTTCCAATATAATATCTGGCATATCAAATATTGTAATACTGTCCATGACTATTGTTAATAGCTTAAATATTATGTGTTGTGTGTTGTGTGTTATGTGTTATGTGTTATGTGTTATGTGTTATGTGTTATGTAGCATACTAGATATGTTAAAACTATTAATTGATTATTAGTATACAATACATCTAGATAAAACAGAATAAATATTATTATGAATAATATAGTAAAAATCTAAAAAATAATAGTTAATAGTTAATAGTTAATAGTTAATAGTTAATAGTTAATAGTTAATAGTTGGTATATTTATAAACATTATCTAGACTATTCATTACATCTAAATAATTACGTGTGCTAACTCCTTTTATTAATCTATACGGATCTTGTAAATTGCCAACACCACCAACAGTATTATTCATACGTTCATATAGCCGGCGCCATCCTAATTCAGGTAAATATGGTCTAAAATGTTGATGAAATCCAACTTTCAACCCACGATCCATATTATCTAGCAACCGGCGTTGGTTTTGTGCATCGGGTATCATTACTTGGCCTGGGTCGCCAAAAGATTCCTTATATATATTTATATTAGGATTTACATTGTGATTTACATTGTGATTTTTATTGTTTGAGTTAAGTGATGGGGTGCATTTACCGCCAAAGCATGCAGCTAGACAACCATTACGTTGATACCACCACAATAAGCCTAAATTTATTAGTATAAATAATAATAACCAGTCTATAAATGTAATATGGCAAAATGATACCATATTGTGCAATATATTTGTTTTGTATTTGTTTTGTATTTGTTTTGTATTTGTTTTGTATTTGTTTTGTATTTGTTTTGTATTTGTTTTATATTTACGTAATATAATTGGTGTTAGCTAGTTATTTATATAGAGTTAGTATTATATGGATTTATTATATATGGGTTTTATTTTTAGTTTTTTTGTTATAAGTAAATGTATAAGCATCTAGTATATATAGTATAAAAAATATGCCAAAAATATATAGTAATATTATTTATTCATGTTAGCTTTATTAGCCTTACTAGCTTTATTAGCCTTACTAGCTTTATTAGCCTTACTAGCTTTATTAGCCTTACTAGCTTTATTAGCCTTACTAGCTTTATTAGCCTTACTATCTTTGCTAGATTTGTTAGATTTGTTAGGATTGACACGATCAATAGTAGTAGACATAGTAATATCCGATATGGGTATAAGTTGATTATCAACGGTTTTTTTACCTAATATAATAGGTTTTATGGGATCATATGTATAAACGTTATCAACACGATCAACAAGACATTTTTCACCTGATATAATTTCTGGCCACATAGTGATATATGATGGGTCATAAAATCGAGGATCTATAGGATGTTTACGTTTTCGGCCACGTTTTTTAGGTACAGTTACGAGAGTGGGTATAGTGGTTGTATCATTGGGACTATATATGTTTGTAACATCTATAGGGCCAATAGCATTAATAATATCTATAGTATTAGTGACACCTGTAAAATCTATAGGGTATGTGTAATTTTTTTTTACAATTTTAGTATTTTTAGTATATTTGCGTTTGGTATGTTTATGAGCACATGTATTATTTGTATATAAGTTTATATGTTTATCAGTAGTATTACTAGTTGTTACCGAGAGTGCATCTAGTGTATTAGTGGGTATAGTACGTGATTTGCGCAGGCGGACACCGGGTGGTATAGGTTGATCAACGCGACCGTATATATGTTCGGATTGGTGTAAATTACAATAATCAGTATTAGTATTAGAACCGGGGCGTTTATTTTTATGTTTAGTACATTGTTTGCCGTCACTACGTCTAGCTAAACAGGATGAATTTAAAATTGTATCGGGCATATAATTATGGTCAGATAGGGAAGATTGGTTATCTACAGGGTTTTGTATAGAGTCATGAATATTGATACTATTGGGGTTGGGAGCCGATATTTTTAAAGGTAATATACAATGAGTATTATGGGGAGCGATTGGTTGTAAATAGTCGCTAGGTGCTGTGGAACATTCACGTATTGCGGAAATTAATTTGACTAGGCGGAAGTTATCACGCATTTTTTGTTCTAGTTGAGATAATTGCGACATTGTGGGGGGGGTTTCACAGTTTTTGTTGCTAAATAGTTCGTTAAAAAGTCTGTACCTATATATATAAATGCGGTGATTATGCTAAGTTAATAAATTAAATTAAAATAACAATATATTGACATGGGTATATAGTATTTATATAATTCATTTTTATTCTACATTGTGTATAATACTCTATATTTTTTAATATTATTCTATTTTATTTACATTTATACTAAAATTGCAATGTCTACTATCTATTATATATTATCTGTTATCTATTATCTATTGTCTAGACATGAATTATTTAAACAAATATATTCGCTCCCTGAGCTTGTGCAAAATATCTATAGCTAGCACGTGTGTTGTTATATATCGTCTTACAAAATATCTATAGCTAGCACGTGTGTTGTTATATAGCGTCTTACAAAATATCTATAGCTAGCACGTGTGTTGTTGTATAATATAAAAATCCAAAAAAATAGTATACATATACGTATAGCTAGCACGTGTGTTGTTATATATCGTCTTACAAAATATCTATAGCTAGCACGTGTGTTGTTGTATAATATAAAAATCCAAAAAAATAGTATACATATACGTATAGCTAGCACGTGTGTTGTTGTATAATATAAAAATCCAAAAAAATAGTATACATATACGTATAGCTAGCACGTGTGTTGTTATATAGCGTCTTACAAAATATCTATAGCTAGCACGTGTGTTGTTGTATATCGTCTTACAAAATATCTATAGCTAGCACGTGTGTTGTTATATAGCGTCTTACAAAATATCTATAGCTAGCACATGTGTTGTTATATAGCGTCTTACAAAATATCTATAGCTAGCACGTGTGTTGTTGTATATCTTCTTACAAAATATCTATAGCTAGCACGTGTGTTGTTGTATATCTTCTTACAAAATATCTATAGCTAGCACGTGTGTTGTTGTATATCTTCTTACAAAATATCTATAGCTAGCACGTGTGTTGTTATA